>JGI12269J14319_10004653_pt1 | contig 12426 bp, 11 predicted proteins | sample PeaSoiSIISIP2007_FD_14319 | JGI IMG/M metagenome (IMG submission 14319) | reverse complement strand
CACAGAGACACAGAGGAGAAAAGCTAGGGCGTGGACTCGCAAGTGCGCGGCCAAAGGCGGATCGAAGCAAGCTCGATGAAGGCGACGTAATTGGCGTTGAGCTTCCGATTGTAGGAAGGAGTACAGGGCCCATAGATTGCCGGGAGATCGCGCTACGGCGCGCCCGACCGCAAGACCCGGAAGATGCCATTGGGCACCCGCCGGTCGTCCACGCGGGGAATGCCGCGCGGTTTGTTCGGGAGCGTTGATTTGATGAGGCTCCATTCGCAGTCGCTGAGTTCATAGCGCATGATTGGAAGCTCCAGTTTGGGGGCTTGAATTACGCTCGGGATCAAGAGATCAACGGCCAAACAGCACGACTGCTGTTGGAGGGTGAGCGGACCTTTGGCAGACATCATGAAATCGGCGCGAATGACCCGGAGCGGAAGTCGATCGAAGAAGCCCAGTTCTCATCGATAGCGTCCTCCTCGGCGCTCAGGCCATCGGGGCCGGCGGCGAGCTAGGCCTGCAGGCGGGCGAGGGGCCGGGACCGGAAACCGGCTCAGCCGCAGTCATGACGGCTCGCGACGAGGCAAATCAGCAGCCATCGCATCGCGCAGCCCCGATCCCTCTATGGGTGTGCCGTCACGTCCGGCGCCGGCGCATCAGGCGATGGCCTTCCAGCGCCTGCCAAGCGGCGAGACCGGGGACGCCGAGGGCGAGCTCGCGCGTGCGCCGGCACAAGGCGATCATGAGCGAGGTCTGAGGCGGTAAGCCGAAGAGGCCGCCGAAGACCACGAAGCTTCCCTCTAGCACGCCGACGGCGCCCGGGATCATGAAGGCCACGGCGCGCACGCCCGCGCCCAGGCTCTCCAGGATGAAGGCGTCGGCGAGCGAGAGCGGCTGGCCGAAGAAATTCATGATCAGCCAGATTTCGCCCGCGCCCGCGACCCAGCCGAGATAGCGCACGGCTAGCGCGCGCCAGAGCCGCGGGCGGTTTCGGTAGATGGCGACCACGGCCGCGTCGATGTCGGCCGCCTTGCCGGTGAATTCCGTCAGGCGCTTGTTGCGCAGTAGGCCGCCTGCGATGCGCGTCGAGACCTCGAACATACCGCGATGCTGAAGCGCCAGGAACACCGCCATGGCGATCCCGAAGAGGACGATGCCGGCGAGGACCGCGCCGGCAATGGCGAGCACCGCCGGCTGGCGCGAGAGCGAAATGAGGAGGGCGAGGCCGCTCACTACGAACAGAAGTTGGGTGATTACACCGACCGTCAGGTCGACGATGGTGCTGGCCGCCGCGGGGCGCCCCGGCACGCCGGCGTGGTGGATGAGCCGGATACCCACCAGATCGCCGCCGACGCCGGCCGCGGGCAGCAGCCCGTTGATAGATTCCCGGAGCCAGCGGATCACAATGACGGTCCACAGCCCGGGTCCCCCGCCAGCGGGCAGAAGGTCGCGCCAGGAGAGCGCGCTCAAGACCAAGGGAAGAAGATGGAAGAGGCTGACCGGTGCCAGGCCCCAACCGACGAGCAGCATGGCATGGGCGACGTCCCCCGCGCCGGCCCGGGCGATCAGGTAGACGGCGAGCGCGAGCCCGGCGACGGCGGCGATGGCGGTTCCGGCACGGATGGTCGGGATCTCTCCAGCAGGGGCAGCATGGGCGGCAAGGCCTGGAATACGGCCCCGACGAACGCCTTTTACCGATCCTTGCCGTCCCTGCCAATTGGCTTTACATGAATCCGTGACGATGACGACCCTCGACGCACAACTGGCCCCCGGCCGGGTGGCCAGGGCCGGGCCGTGCCTGGTCCTCCTTCCCCCTAGGCTACCTTCCTCACCCGACGCTTCCGGCCCGCGCCGGATCCTCGGATTGGACCTGGTCAGCCGTCTGGCTCTGGCGGCAAATCGGGCCGGCTATGGTCTGGTCTGCCGGCTGGCGCCGACGCAAGGGGCCTCGCCCGAGGTCGAGACCGTTGCCGGCTGGGAGGCCCTGGCCTCGCGCCTGGAGAACGATTCGAACCCTTGCACCATCGCCTCGACGGAGCTTCTGGCCGAGGCCGGCTGGCTCAAGGCCCTGTTGGGCTGTAAACCGGGCCTGGCCGCCTGGGCGGCGGCGGGCGACAGGCTGGCGGTGATCACGCCCGCCTCCTTGCAAGCCGCTCTTTCGGCGCTGGCCGATGCGCGCGCGGGGACCATGGCCGCTGCGGTGGAGGTTCTGACCCGGAAGTTCGACCCGCCGGGGCCCCTGCCCAAGGGCGTCGATCCGATGGCCGTGACCAGCCCCGGCGACGAGCGGGAAGCCGAGCGGCGCCTGATGCGGGCCCTGGTCAAGGACACCGACGGTTTCATGGCCAAACACGTGGAACGGCCAATCTCGCTGGCCATCTCCCGGCTCCTCGCGGCGACCTGGCTGACGGCGAACCAGATGACCTTGTTCTCGGTCGCCGTCGGGCTGCTGGGCGCGCCTTTCTTCCTGGCGTCTTCGCCCATCTGGCAAACCATCGGCGCGCTGCTGTTCCTCGCTCATTCGATCCTCGACGGCTGCGACGGCGAGCTAGCGCGGCTCAAGTTCCAGGAATCCCGCTGGGGCGGGATTCTCGATTTCTGGGGTGACAATGTCGTTCACAGCGCGATCTTCGCCTGCATGGCGATCGGCTGGAGCGCGGCCGCCGGCTCATCGTGGCCCTTGTTACCGGGCGCGGCCGCCGTCCTGGGCACCCTGGGCTCTGCGAGCTTCGTCTATTGGCGGACCATGCGCGCCAAGCGCGGGCATGGCCCGCTCTACACTTCGGTCTCGACGGCGGAGCGGCGGACGGCCCGCCTGCTCGACGCCCTCTCGAGGCGGGATTTCATCTATCTCGTGCTGGCGCTCAGCCTGTTCGGCCGGGCCGATTGGTTCCTGATCCTGGCCGCCCTGGGAGCGCCGATCTTCTTCGCCATGCTCGTCTATCTGGCGGCGAGCGAACGGCCCGCCGGCGCGGCGAAGCCGCGCAAGGCCTAGACCTTCAGCCGCGCGCCACCTTCGGCGCTGGAACGCTGGGCAAGGCCAATCAGCTTCGCGCAGAGCAGGGCCTCGTCGAGGTTGCCGCGGCCTCCGCTGGCGATCGCCGCCTGGAAGTCGGCGGCGACGCCGACGAACCAGTCGGGGTGATGGGAGCCCTCCGACAGGGCGGGCGGACAGGTCCAGCGCCGCTCGCCGGCGCTCGTCGTCAGCAGCACGGTCTCCCGCTCGATGTGGATGCGGCCGCCGTCGCCCTTGATGGCGATGTGATTGGTGCGCTCGTCCGCGGTCCAGGTGAGGAAGATCCGTCCGCTGGCGCGGGGGAAGCCCAGTTCGACCGTTGCCGTATCCTCGATCGGCCATTCATGGTGCCGCCGCGTTTCTAGCGCCGCAGCCAGGCTTTCAGGCACGCCGCCCGCCCAGCGCAACAGGCAATAGAGGGCATGCCAGCCGTGATCGAACAGGATGCCGCCGCCGGCGAGCGCAGGGTCCACGCGCCAGTTGGCCGCAGCCGCGACGCCGACAGCGGGGCGGCTGCGCAGGGTCTGCCAGTCGATGCTGCGAATCCGCCTGACCGCGCCGTCGGCGATCAGGGCCGAGATCTTCCGGCAGAGCGGGGCTTCGAGCCAATTGTGGACCGTGTGCAGGACCTGGCCCTCGGCGGCGCGTGCCAGCGCGGCGGCGTCCTCCGCCTTCGTGACCAGCGGCTTCTCGCACAGGACATGCAGTCCCGCCTGGAGCGCGCGGGTGGCCAGCCCGGCATGGCTGCCGGGCGGGGTGCAGATGTCGACGAAATCGATCGGAGCCTCGACCAGCAGGGCTTCGATGCTCTCGAACCATTGGCCGCCGGGACAGCGCGCCTCGAAGAGGGCGCGCCTGGCCGGAGTCGCGTCGGTCGCGGCGACCATCGCCACGCCGGGCGCGCTATTCCAGCCGGGCAGATGCCCTTCCGCGGCGACATTGCCGAAACCGACGAAGGCGCCACGCAACATTGGAACGCGAGCTAAGGGATAGCCCGATCCGTCGGCAGCGCCTCGCCCGTCACCCATGCGAAAGTGGGGGTCCACAGACCGATGGACTCCCGCTTTCGCGGGAATGACGCTGGAGAGAGAGTGGCTTCCAACGGAGGCATCAATCGAGCCCGAAGCGCCGCGCGATCGCGCAGAAGGACTGGTCGAGGATGTCGACGCCCTTTAGGGCTTCTTCCTCGGTGATGACCAGCGGCGGGTTGATCCGGATGACACTGGAATAGGACATGGTCACCAGGCCGCGATCGAGGGCCTCGTGGAACAGCGCCCGGGTGACGGATTTGTCCAGCGGCTCCTTGGTCTTACGGTCGGCCACCATGTCCATGCCGATCATCAGGCCCTTGCCGCGCACGTCGCCGATGAAGCGGTACTTGTTCTGCAGGGCCTTCAGCGCGTCCAGCAGCACCGCGCCCACCTTGGCCGAGTTCTCCACCAGCTTCTCGGCCAGGATCGTCTCGACCGTGGCGAGGCCCGCGGCGGCGGCGAGCGGATTGCCACCGAAGCTGGAGGAGCTGCCGCTCGGCATGCCGAAGGGCTTGGCGTTCATGCGCTCCAGGCTCGAGGCGACGCCGCTCAAGGGAAAGCCGCCGCCAATGCCCTTGCCGAAGGTGACGATGTCCGGCTTCACGTCATAGTGGTCCATTGCCCACATCCGGCCGGTGCGCCCCATGCCCGTCAGCATCTCGTCGGCGATCAGAAGCGCACCCGCTTCGTCGGCAATCTCCCGCGCGGCGGCGACGAAATCATCTGGCGGGATGACATTGCCCGCGGTGCCCTGCATCGGCTCCATGACGATGGCCGCCACCTCGCTCTGGGATTCATGCTTGATCACGTTGCGCAGATGCTCGGCGCAAGCGAGTCCGCAGGAGGGGTATTCAAGCTTCCACGGGCAGCGATAGCAGCTGGCATAGGGCGACAGCAGCGAGCCGGGCGGGAAGGGGCCCTGGTGATTGCGGTACTCGCCGCTCAGCAGCCCGATGACGCCCGCGGTCTTGCCGTGGAAGCCGCCCCAGAAGCCGACGAACTCGAACCTCTTGGTGACCGACTTGGCGAGGCGGAAGGCCGCCTCCACCGCTTCCGCGCCGCCTGAGAACATCTGCACATGGGTGATGCCCTCGGGCAGCATGCCTCCGAGGATCTCGAGGAAGCGCGCGCGGGTCTCGGTGGTGAAGCTGCCGAAGGTGACATGGTCGAGCTGCTCCTTCAGGCGCTTCAGGTAATGGGGGTGGCAGTGACCCAGGCTGCCGACGCCGATGCCGGCGACGAAGTCGAGGTAGTCCTTGCCGTCCACGTCGGTGATGACGCAGCCCTTTGCGCGATCGACCACTATCCGGGAGAAGAGCGCGATCGACTGCAGCCCGGGCGCCATGACCTCGGCCTCGCGATCGAAGATCGCCATCGATTTCGGGCCGGGAACGGCGTAGCGCTTGCCGGATTCGGAATCGACCGGCTTTAAGCCCGAACTAGGCTTGGCTTTCATCGAAGTGATCCTCGTCAGCTGACGGCCCTGGGGCCACGATGGTAGCGTTGCGCCAAATAGGCAACGATTGCCTCGGCCGCCGCAGCGCGGAACCGCGCATAGCTGGGCCAGGCATTGAGATCGATGATGACCGGCTCGCCATCGGGCCGGATGATGGCATCGCCGCCGAAGATTTCCACTCCCAAGGCCGCGGCCGCCTGCCGCGCGACCTCGGTTAGGCGCTCCGGCCTGAAGCCGTAGCCGGTCATGCCCTTGTCGCGGTGATAGAACCATTCGAACCAGGCCGGCGTGGGCAGACCCTTGATGCCAGAGCCCACGCCATAGAACTTGATCAGGTCGCCGGCCACATGTTCCTGGACGACGACGAAGGGAATGCCGCGGGCGGCGAAGCCGGCCAGCGCCTGCCGCAGCCCGGCCTGCGAGGCGACATACATCACGTCGTCGCTCTGGGTCGCATGGAAATCGTAGCGCTTGATCCAGACGTCCTGGGAGGGCGGCAGCGCGGCGGCGTCGGTCGCGACCACATGGCTCACCGGCGCGGGCACACGGGCTTTGCCGAAGAGCTCGACCATGCGATGGCGGTAGGTGTTGCGGATCGCCGCCGGCGTATTGACCACCACCGCGCCCGCCTCGGCCGCGCGCTGCAGCCGATCGAGGATCAGGCCCTGTTCGCACATGGCGAAGATCATCGCGCTGGTCGCGGCGAGCGCGGGCGCTGCATCCTCAGTGTCGAGCAGCGTCACGGCGAAGCCGCGGGCCCGCAGGGCCTCGCCCACGGCATCGAGAATGGCCGCGTCGTCGTCGACCCGGCCCGGCGAATGGGCGCTTTCGCGGTAGATGCCCCAGCAGGTCATCGTGGGGCTCATGGGGCGGAGCTCTCGCGCAAGGCAAGCTCCGCCGCAGCGATGTCACGGGCCCGGTCTATGTCGAAGACGCGATCGAGGACGATGCCGTAGACCGGATGGCCTTCGGTCACCAGCCAGTCGAGATAGTCTCGGAGGCGCGCGAAGCCCGTTGCGGGTTCGACCGGACGGCGGGTGGGCAGGGCATAGAGCCCGGCCGTCACCAGGCCGCCGGCCGGGTCGCCCAGCCTGGCGATGCGGCCGTTGCCGTTGTCGAGGGTCGCCCAGAGCGGCTTCTCGTCGGCCACGTGGTCGGTGAGGCCAAGGACGAAGGCCTCGGCTGGAAAAGCCGCGGCCCCTTCGACGAAGCGCGCGAAGGACGCCGTCGGCAGGATGCTGTCGACCGTGGTGATGACCGCCGGTGCGCCGGCGAGGCGCTCGGCGATCAGTCGGAAGCTCACGTAGGAAGAGGGTGTGCTCTTCACGACCAGATCAAGCTCGAGATCGCCGGCATTGGCCGCAAGCCATTGCCGGCAATCCTCGCTCTGCTCGTTGATGATGACGCAGAGGCGCCGGATGCCGGATGCCCGGAAGCGCTCGAGGCTGTGGGCTATGAGCGGCCGGCCGCCGACCGCGGCCATGGGCTTGCTCGACCGGCAGCCGTCGGCGCGTAGCCGCGTGCCGTCGCCGGCGGCAATGATGCCGCCCTGACAGATCCGGCGCTCGGCGGTCGCGCTCACGGCAGCATCTCCTCGAGCGCAAGCAACTGCGTCAACACGCGATGGGACAGCGCGCCGCCGCTTGCCGTCCGCTCGGCGGCCGCGACCTCCGGCGGAGCGATCCACAGGAAGTCCATGCCCATGCGCCGCGCGCCCTCCCGGTCGCGCTTCAGCGAATCGCCGATGAACAGCGTCGTCTCCGGCCTGGCGCCGAGCGGCTCCAGGGCAGCGCGGAAGATGGCGGGATCGGGCTTCTCGGCGCCGACGCGCTGGCTGTCAACCATCACGGCGAAGCAGGGCGCGAGGCCGGCGCCACGGCAGACCGCCTCCAGATTGCCGTAAAAATTGGAGACGATGCCCAGGCGGTAGCGTCGGGCGAGTGCCTCCAGCAGCGGGCGATTGCGACCGAAGGCCGCCTCGGCCTCGGCGAGAAAGCGCTTGGCGACCCGCTGGCCGCGCGCGCTTGCCGTCGGCTGGCCGCGCCTGGCCAGCTCGGCCTCGAGATTGCGGGCGAGGCTCGCGACCGTGGCCGGCAGATCGGCATCGACCGGCAGGCCGCCGACGAGGGGATCGTCTGCGGCGAAGAAGGCAGGCGCGAAGGCCTCGACCTTCATGGCCAGCCCCTCGGCGCCATAGAGGGCGTGCATGCGCTCCTTCCAGGCGATGCCGTCGGCATCCAGCGTGCCGCCGAAATCAAACAGCAGCGTTTCGTATTTGCTTCGCATCGATGACCGCCAAGCTTTACGGCGCCGGCGGGACTCGAACCGCCGGCGCCGTCGCACTGCTTCAGAGGATCCGGCGCCTAGCTTGCCGCGTTGCTGTCGCTCACGGCGCGCTCGGGTAGCTCGAAGGGCCGGCCGTCGATGAAGGCGTTGCAGGCCTCGCGCGCGACGCTGTCGCGGAACTGGCGCGGCGGCGTTTTCATGTAATAGGCCGAGGGGCCGACCAGCGGCCCGCCGATCCCGCGCTCGCGGGCGACCTTGATACAGCGGACCGCATCGATGACGACGCCTGCGCTGTTGGAGGAATCCTCCACCGACAGTCGCAGCTCGACCTCCACCGGCGCGCCGCCGAAGCCGCGGCCCTCCATCCGGATGAAGGCGATCTTGTTGTCATGCTGCCAGGGCACGTAGTCCGACGGGCCGATATGGATGTTGTGGGTGTCGAGCCGCTCGTCGAGTTGGGACTGGACAGATTCAGTCTTTGATAACTTCTTTGAGGCGAGCCGCCGGCGCTCCAGCATGTTGAGGAAATCGGTGTTGCCGCCGGTGTTGAGCTGATAGGTGCGCTCCAGGCTGACACCGCGGTCGGCATAGAGGCGGGCGAGCGCGCGGTGGACGATGGTGGCGCCCACCTGGCTCTTGATGTCGTCGCCAATAATGGGCAGGCCGGCGTCGCGGAACTTGGCCGACCATTCGCGGTCGGAGGCGATGAACACCGGCACGCAGTTGACCATGCCGACGCCTGCCTCCAGGCAGGCCATGGCGTAGTGTTCGACCGCCTTCTGGGAGCCGACGGGCAGATAGCAGAGCAGCACTTCGGCCCCGGAGCTACGCAGCGCCTGGGCGATGTCGGTCGGCGCGAGGTCGGTTGGCCGGAAGGCTTCTTCGTCGGAATAGTCGGCCATATGGGCCGCCACGCCGTCGAGCTGCGGGCCGGCCTGGACGATTACGTTGGAGACGGGGAGTGCGCTCTGGAAGATGCGCGTGCAGTTGGGCTTGGCGAAGATCGCTTCCTCCAGCGCGTGGCCGACCTTGCGACGGTCGATGTCGAAGGCGGCGACGAATTCGATGTCGGAGCAGCCATAGCCGCCGATCGTCGGGCGCATGATGCCGTCGAGCGCCGCGTTGCGCCGGGTGCGGTAGTACTCCACGCCCTGGACGAGGGCGCTGGCGCAATTGCCCACGCCGGCGATGGCGACCTTGCTCTTCGTCATGGCGATATCCGTCTCCTTCGATTTCGAAAGTTCGCGGCTCGCTGCAAGGCAGGCCACCGCGGATCGCCAGCCGACGCCTACGTTTATGTCGCCGACCGGATGCCTCGACCGACCCCGACGGTTCCCTACCGGCCAACAAGAGGCAAGCAGCAGCCACACGCTTCATGGTCGCCCTTGAATCCCATTCGCGAAGCGGCCGTAGCCAAAAAACACAAAAACTAACACCAGATTGCCGATATATTACAAGTCAAATTCAAACAGAGTGTTACTGGAATAGCCGAAACGGTGCCATTTGCCGTCGATGCAGTCGCATATGCGCTCTGGCTGGCCGCGTACAGTTCGAACTCCGCCGCGCAAGTCGGTGCTATCTCGGCACTCGCAATGCTTCAGGCGAAATTAACGAGGTTAGCCCAGGCATCGCACCTGGACGCGCTACCTCTGTATCTCTGCGTCTTCCTGGTTCTTCTTCTTTCTGAGAAACCGGCAGGCCATGCGGGCCAGGGCCGGCATGATCCGCGGGCGCAGCAGGCGCGGGTCGTAGCCGGACAGGCGCCGATCGTTCTCGGTGATGCAGAGCTCGAGGAATGCGCGCGGCGAGATTTCAATCCCCACGGCGTCGCGTCCGGTCGCGGTGAAATTGTCACCTTCCACACCGCGGGCGGCCTTGAGCCTGTCCCAGGCCTGGACGGCGAGCGCCGCCAAGCATTGGCCGGTGAAGCCGAGGCCGGCGAGGCCCCCGCGCCGGGCCTGCATATAGGCGACCCAGTTGACGAAGAAGAGGTTGTGGCGCGCCTCCTCCTGGATCACCGGCTCGAACACCGCGATCAGCTCGGCGGGGAAGAAGCCGGAGCGCGTGGCCAACTCGAACAGGCCGAAGGCGAGGAAGGAATCGAAGCACTCGCCATAGCCGGTCCTGAGGAAACCCCAGAGCGGATCGACCGGCGGCGGCGGGCTCTCCGGATGGAGCGCGACGCCATAGAAGCGGATCATGTGGCCGAGCACGTCCTTGTGCCGGCGCTCCTCGAAGGCGTTGAGCGCGACCGCCTCGCGGATCAGCGGATCATCCGAGATCGCCGCCAGGGCCTCCATGCGCTGTCCGGCCTTCTCCTCGGTCGCCACCGCCAAATCCCAGAAGGGCAGGCCGGTCAGCCGGGCGAGCGCCGCCGGCTCCAGCTTCGGCCAGGCGATCACCGCCGGCTTGTAAGGATCGAAGGTGTCCAGAAGCATCCGGCAGAACAGGTGCTTGTGTTCTGGCGAGCCGATTCTCAGGCTGCCGTCACGGGCCGCCGGCCTGCTCTGCGAGAGGCTGTCTGAGGCGCTCATCTCAGTTTCCTTTTCCCCCATTCAGGTAGCTGCGGCAATCGGCATTTGACAGCAAGGCCACAGTGCCGGGGAAAATTAATCTCACAGATTCTTAATCGACATCCACCGGATGAGCGCGCAGAACCCTGTGCTCCTTGCTTATGTCGCCTCCTGGCACTTCTCGGAAGTGCGCCTCGATGTGAGCGGAGACCGCTTTCGGATCCAAAGCGGAAGTCCGTGGGTTGCTGACGGCGGCTACTATATAAATTCACCGCCTAGTCTGGGTCTGCGGCCGCGAATCGGTCGGGACTCTCCTCTGCTTTCTCCCTTCTCAGTGCCTCTCGTGTCTCTGTGGTTCTTATTTCTTGTTTGCTTTCTTCTCGCGCAGGAACCGGCAGGCCAGGCGCGCCAGCGCCGGCATGATGCGCGGCCGGAGCAGCCGCCGGTCGTAGCCGGCGAGCCGCCGGTCATTCTCCGCCAGGCAAAGCTGCAGGAATTGCCTGGGCGAGAGGTCGATGCCCACGGTATCGCGGCCGGCAGACGTGAAATTCTCCTCCTCGACCCCGCGCGCCGACTTCAGCCGGTTCCAGGCCTGGACCGCGAGCGCGGCAAGACAGCGGCCCCGGAAGGCAAGGCCGGCGACACCCCCGCGCCGGGCCTGCATATAGGCGACCCAGTTGACGAAGAAGAGGTTGTGGCGCGCCTCCTCCTGGATCACCGGCTCGAACACCTCCACCAGCTCCACGGGGAAGAAGCCCGAACGCTTGGCCAGCTCGAACAGGCCGAAGGCGAAAAAGGAATCGAAGCATTCGCCGTAGCCGGTCCTGAGGAACCCCCACAGCGGGTCGATCACGGGCGGCGGCGGGCCCTCGGGTTTGAGGGCGATGCCATAGAAGCGGATCATGTGGCCCAGCACGTCCTTGTGCCGGCGTTCCTCGAAGGCGTTGAGGGCGACCGCCTCGCCGATCAGCGCATCCTCGGCGACCGCGGCCAGCGCCGCCATGCGCCGGCCGGCGATTTCCTCGGTTGCCACCGCCATGTCCCAGAAGGGCAGGCCGGTCAATCGGGCGAGTGCTGTTGGCTCAAGCTTCGGCCAGTCGATGACCGCCGGCTTATAGGGGTCGTAGCTGTCGAGAAGCATGCGGCAGAACAGGCGCTTGTGCTCTTCGGAGCCGATGGTCATGGGGCCGTCGGCGCTGGAAGCCCTGTCCGGCAGGCTCTCGGAAGCGCTCATGGGGGTCGTTGTCCATGATTTCCGCGGTCCCGGCAATGGCCATTCGGCCGCAGGCGCGTGTCGGCGGGTCCAAAGCGTTAAGCAATCCCTAATGGCGTCACACGGTTGCCTTGCCGTCGGCTGCTACTACATATTTTGGCCAGCATGCATGACCTGACGCCGGCCCCGACCGAGTCGCCCCTTCCATCGGGGATGCCCGGATCGGGGTTTGCAGCAGCTGAGGCGGGGGAATCGGTTCAGCGCCCCATGCGAGTCGGCGTCCTCGTCGACCTGCCGCTGGATCGCCATGCCGGCGGCCACGCCAAGTTCTGGCGCCGGATCGGTGAGGCCGCGCTGGCCCATGGCGCGAGCCTCGATCTCACCCTCCATTTCAATGGCGACAAGCCCGAGCGCCGCACCATCGCCGAGAACCTGCGCTACGTGCTGGAGCCGGCCTGCTTCAGCACGCGCCGGCTTCCCTTCCTCGCCTATGTCCCCGACGACACCGACCTGGCGCCCTGGCATCCCCGGCTTGCCCACATGCTCCGGGACTATGACGTGATCCACACCACCGACGCCTATTTCGCCTATGCCCGCACCGCGCGCCGCGTCGCCCGGCGCCGGGGCATCGCGCTGGTCAACTCGGTCCACACCAACACCCCGCCGCTCGCCCGGCTCTACACCCGCGAGACCATCGAGCGCCTGCTGGGCCAGGGCCTGGCCGGCCGGCTCCTGGCTGAGCGCCTGCCCGAGCGGGTCGAGGCTTTCATGGCGCGCCAGCTCGAGGAGCACAATCGGGCGAGCGATTTCGTCTTCGTCTCGCGCCCCGACCGGCTGGCGGCGGCGCTTGCGGCCACGGGCGGGCAGGCGGCGCTGCTCCGGCGCGGCATCGATCGCGATCTGTTCAACCCGGCCAGGCGCGA
>JGI12269J14319_10004650_pt1 | contig 12432 bp, 12 predicted proteins | sample PeaSoiSIISIP2007_FD_14319 | JGI IMG/M metagenome (IMG submission 14319) | reverse complement strand
CGTTCTCGAGGGCCCGGCGGGCCTCCTCGTCGAAGGCGATCAGCTTGGGCATGGCGTGGTTTCCTCCGTGGGTTTCTCTACCGGTGTCGTCGGCGGGGCCGGGAGCGCCCTCCCGACGAGCGCCCCGGGCGACATTTAGCACTCTAGCGCTTCGAGTGCTAAGAGCAAACCACGCCGCGGGGCAGCGCCGCAACCGCCGTTGCGGCGGAGACGGCCCGGACCCCGGGGACGCCGGGGGTGGGGCCGACGGGCCGGGGAGGAGGGTGGTGCTCGGCTAAGGGATCTCAGCCCCCCGCCACGGCGGGGACGATGGACAGGGTCTGGCCGTCGGTGACGAGGGTGTCGAGCCCGTCGAGGAAGCGCACGTCCTCATCGGCGAGGAACACGTTCACGAACCGCCGCAGGGACCCGCTCTCGTCGAAGAGCCGGTCACCGAACCCGGGGTGGGCGGCCTCGAGGCCCTTGAGCACCTCACCCACGGTGGAACCCTCCACCGCCACCTGGGCCTCACCTCCGGTGAGCGTGCGCAGCTGGGCAGGGACCCGCACGGTGACACTCATGACCGTCCTCCTGGTACGGGGCTGCCGGATGCGGGGCCGCCCGCCACCGTGCCGCGGGGCGCCGGTCCCCCCTGCACCGTGGCGTCGATGGCGACGGCTTCGTGGAACGCTTCGAGCGTGGGGGCGATGGTGGCGGTAGGGCCGGCGGTGTCGACGAGAGCCTCCACGGTCTTGAGACCGTGCCCGGTCACGTAGGCGACCACCCGCTCGTCGCGCCGCACGACACCGGCGGCGGCCAGCTTGGCCAACGTGGCGATGGTGACGCCACCCGCCGTCTCGGCGAAGATCCCTTCGGTGCGCGCCAGCAGGCGGATGCCGTCGAGGATCTCGTCGTCGGTGACGGCCGCGAACGCCCCCCCGCTCCTGCGTACCGTCTCGAGCGCGTACCACCCGTCGGCGGGGTTGCCGATGGCGAGGGACTTGGCGATGGTGTGCGGCTTGACGGGCCGGATGGCGTCGGTGCCCTCGGCGAACGCCGTCGCCACGGGCGAACACCCGACCGCCTGAGCCCCCGACACCCGGACGTGCGGCTCCTCGTCGAGCAGGCCCACGGCATGGAGCTCGGCGAATCCCTTGGCGATCTTGGTGAGCTGGCTGCCCGAGCCCACGGGCACGATCACGTGGTCCGGAGCCTCCCAGCCGAGTTGCTCGGCGACCTCGAAGGCGAGGGTCTTGGACCCTTCGGCGTAGTACGTCCGGACGTTCACGTTCACGAACGCCCACGACGGGAGCTCGCTCGTGAGCTCGGCGCACAGCCGGTTGACGTCGTCGTAGGTCCCCTCCACCGCCACCACGTGGCCGCCGTAGACGGCCGTGGTCACGATCTTGGCCACCTCGAGGTCACGCGGGATGAACACCACCGACACCATGCCGGCGCGCGCCGCGTGGGCGGCCACGGAGTTCGCCAGGTTGCCCGTCGAGGCGCACGCCGCGACCTTGAACCCCAGCTGGCGCGCCTTGGTGAGCGCCACCGACACGACGCGATCCTTGAAAGAGCCCGTCGGGTTGGCGGTGTCGTTCTTGATCCACAGCTCCCCGAGCCCGAGCTCGGCCGCCAGGCGGTCGGCACGGACGAGCGGCGTCCACCCCGTGCCGAGGTCGATCGGTTCGGGGTCCGACACCGGCAGCAAGGGCGCATAGCGCCAGATGGTGTGGGGACCGGCCGCGATCTGCTGGCGCGTGACCGAGCTCCGGAGGGCCTCGTAGTCGTAGGCGACCTCGAGGGGGCCGAAACAGTAGTCACAGACGTGCAACGCCTCAGCCGGATAGGGCCGCGCACATTCCCGGCAACGAAGCCCGGTGACAAAATCCACAACGCACCTCCGCATCGATCGGGCATTGGCACCTGGCGCCCGTCGGAATGACGGTGTCGCTGGTTGCCGCGGCGTCGCAGGGCCCGTCCCTCAGCCGCTCTGGATGATCCCTCCATGGTGGACGAAGCCGACCACCCGCGTCAATGGAGGGGGGTGTGGGCATGCCCGACCCCGGGATGGGGGATGATCACGACGTGGGTTTCCCACCCGGCCAGGCACGCCCCGCTGCCCTGCGCAGCTTCCACCACGGTGACTTCGAGGTCACCGCCCTGGTCGCGGCGCGCGCCGGGCGACGGGTGGCGGTGTGCCTTCCGGCCCGCAACGAGGCCCGCACCGTGGGACCGATCGTGGCGAGCGTCCGGGAGGCGCTCACCGCTGTCGGGGGTGCCGACCTCGTGGACGACATCGTCGTGGTTGACGACGGCTCGGACGACGACACCGCCGCCGTGGCGAGGCGGGCCGGCGCTCGGGTCGTGGCCGCCTCGACCGTCGGGGGCGGCAAGGGCCAGGCCATGGCCCTGGCCCTCGAGGAGACCGACGCCGAGCTCCTCGTCTTCCTCGACGCCGACGTCGAGAACTTCGCCCCCCACTACGTGACGGGCCTGTTGGGCCCCCTGCTCGTCGAACCCGGCCCGGGGCAACCCGACGTGGCGCTCGTGAAGGGGTTCTACGAGCGCCCCCTGCACGGGGAAAAGGGGGCGGGGGGCCGGGTGACCGAGCTCGTGGCCCGGCCTGTCATCGACCTCCTGTTCCCCGCGCTCTCCGCTGTGCGCCAGCCTCTGGCGGGGGAGACGGCGGCACCCCGGACCGTCCTCGAGAAGACAGGCCTGGCCCCCGGCTACGGCGTGGAGCTGGCCCTGCTCATCGACGTCGCCGAACAGTTCGGCGTGGAGCAGGTGGCCCAGGTCGACTTGGGCGTGCGAATCCACCGCAACCGGCCCCTCACCGAGCTCCGCCCCCAAGCGCTCGACGTCCTGGGGGCGGCACTGCGACGAGCCGGCGTCATCCCGCCAGGCCCGGTCGCGCCTTAGCCCGGGGCGCCGATCCCCGCTGGCGACGGGTTCCGGCCGCCGCCGGTTGCGACCACCGGGTCCGCACCGGTGGGATCCGGAAGGCCTCGGGGCGCGCTGAGGACGACGTCGCGTCGGGTCGGCGCCACCGACGCGGTGCCGAGCCCGGACCCGACCCGGCCGGCGCGGCGCCGGGGAAGTGCCAAGGCCACGATGACGCCCAGCCCCACGACGGCCACGCCCACCCACACTGCAGGACGGAGCCCGGCTACGTAGGCGGCGCCACTGGTGTAGCCACCCCGGGTCGAGAACACCGCACCCAACACGGCGATCCCGAGGACGCCGCCCACCTCTCGGAACGCGCTGTTGGCGCCCGATGCCACCCCTTCTTGCTCGGGGCGGACCGACGAGAGGACGACCGAAGCCAGCGGGACGAAGAACAGGGCCATGCCGACGCCCGACACCACGAAGGGCGGCCACACGCTGGAGTAGCTCACCGTCGGCGTGATCTCGAGGGCGAGCCAGGCCAGCCCGACGGCTTGGAGCACGAGCCCCGCGCTCAACACCGGCCTGCCTCCGAATCGCTGGGCCAAGGCGGCCGCCACCGGCGCCACCAGCATGGGCATGCCCGTCCAGGGCAGGACCCGGAGACCTGCCCCCAACGGCGAGTAGTGCTGGACGACCTGGAGGAACTGCGACAGGAAGAAGATGGACCCGAACATGCCGAAGCTCATGAACAGCGCCACCGCGTTCACCGCCGTGAACGAGCGGCTCCGGAACAGCCGCAAGGGCAACATGGGGTGGGTGCTGCGCTGCTCCCACATCACGAACCCGGCCAGTCCGATCGCCCCGGCCGCGAACGACGCCAGGACACCGGTGCTCGTCCAACCGTGTCCATTGGCTCGGACCAGCGCCAGGACGATGCCCAGCAATCCCACACTGGCGAGGACCACGCCGCCGAGGTCGAGGGGCTGGCGCGGGCCCCGGGACTCGGCCAACCGCCACCGGGCCAGCCCGGCCAGTACCACCCCGACCGGCACATTGATCCAGAAGATGGACTGCCATGACCAGCCACTGGTCACCGCGCCCCCGACGAGCGGGCCCGCCGCGACGGCGACGCCGCCGATGGCGCCCCACACACCGAGCGCCTGGTTCCGCCGCTCGGGTGACACCGCCGCCGACAGCAGCGTCAGGGAGAGCGGCATGATCAGCGCGCCCCCGGCGCCCTGCACGGCGCGGGCGGTGACCAGCCACCCCACCGAGGGCGACAGGGCGGCTGCCGCCGACGCCGTCGTGAACACGACCAGGCCCACGAGGAACATCCGACGTCGGCCGAAACGATCGCCGAGCGCGGCCCCGGTGAGCAACAGCACGGCGAAGGTGAGCGTGTAGGCGTTCACCGTCCACTCCAAGCCGGCCAGGCCGGCGTGGAGGTGGTGACGGATGACGGGGAGGGCCGTCGTCACCACCAGGTTGTCGAGGGTCGCCATGAACAGGGCCAAGGAGGTGATGACCACGGCCCAACCCGCACCGTGACGTCCCCGGGCCGAGGTAGCTAGTGATTGCTTACTACTTTGAACCGACATGGAGGTCTCCTCTCGGGGATCGGGTTCACGACGCCGAAGCGTCAGGGGGTGGTCGAGCCGGGTGCGAAGAACTGGTCGGGGTCGGGCTGACAGGCCCGGGCCCAAGACTCGTCGAGGGCGCCGGCGTCGACGGCGGCCATGACGTTGAGGAGCATCCCCTGGGCGAAGAAGGCCCGCAGGTCCTCGTCCCCGAGCCCGGTCAACTCGCCGACCACCATCCACAGATGGCGCAGCCCTTCGCGCGCCGCCCTGCGGATCTCCTCGTCCTCGGAAGCCGCGAAGGCGTGCAGCTGCACCAGGAGGAGGTCACGCTCCCCCAGGAGCACCTGGTAGGCCTGGCCCATCGCCGCCATCGCCTCGATACCCGACAGGCCCTCGGCGGCGTCGCGGAAGGCCGCCTCGATACGGGCGTGCATGAGCCCCATGGTGGCGATGAACAGCTCTCGCTTCGTCCCAAACAGCCGGAACAGATAGGGCTGGGAGATTTCGGCCCGCACGGCGATGGCATCGGTCGAGGTCCCGGCGTACCCGCCCTTGGCGAACTCGGCCATGGCCGCCCGCAGGACCGATGTGCGCCGCTCGTCGGCGGTCTGGCGCACCGCCCCGACCCTTCGTGAGGNTGCCATCATAGNCNTGATGTTAGTGATTACTCACTCACATGTCAAGCGGTCACCCGTCTCCCCGTCCGAAGAGATCCGCCACGGCGTCGGCGACGACCTCCTCCGCACAGCCGGCGGGATCGCTCCGGGCGCGAGCTTCGCCGAAGTGGTCGCTCAGGCTGCGGACCGCCACCTCGGCACCGCCCCCGGAAACAGCGCCCTCGATCCCACCGGGCCCGACCGTCCCCGCCACCACGAGCACGGGCACACCGACGCGGCGCGCCAGGGCGACGACCCCGCCCACCACCTTCCCCGACCACGACGAGGCGTCGAGGCATCCTTCGCCCGTCACCACCACGTCGACGCCCGCCATGCGGTCCGCGAGCCCGACCGCGCCGGCAACGACCCCGAAGCCCGGCACGAGCTGGGCTCCCAGTGTGGCCAGCCCGCCGGCGAGGCCTCCGGCCGCCCCCGACCCGGGGATGTCGGCCACGGCCACGCCGTAGCGGTCCCGGTAGTCGACGGCCAGCGTGGCCAGGCGGGCGCGCAGCTCCATGGCCTGGGCGGGCGTGGCTCCCTTCTGGGGCCCGAACTGCTCGGCGGCCTGGAGGAAACGGGTGTCCACATCGCACGCCACGACCACCTCGATGCCACCGAGACCTCCGAGCTCCTCGATGGCGTCGAGCGCCCCCCGGCCGCCGTCGGTGCTGGCAGACCCGCCCACGCCGACGAGGACCCGTCTCGCTCCCGCCTTCGCCGCCGCGATCAGGAGCTCACCGGTCCCCCGGGTGTCGGCCCGTAGCGGATCGTTCCCCTCGGCCCCGCCCGCGAGGGGAAGGCCCGACGCCGCCGCCGATTCCACCACGGCCACGCCGTCGGCCATCCACCACCGGGCCTCGACGGGCTCACCGAGCGGTCCGGTGACGGTGGTCGCGTACCAGGCCCCCGCGGGCGAACCACCGGTCCGGGCCGGTCCGGCGGCGAGGACGTCGGCGAAACCCTCGCCACCGTCGGAGAGGGGACACACGTCACCGTCCCATCCGGCGCGCCGGGCCCCGGCCGCCATGGCCAGGGCGAGGGCGGGGGCGGTGGCCGTTCCCTTGAAGGCGTCAGGGGCAAGGAGGGCGCGGGGCACGAAAGCGGGGACCGTAGAGGGCACGATCTCGTCGTCGGGCACGGTCTCGTCGGGCACGGTGTCCATCGTGGCCGGTCGGGGGTCAACCGTGCAGGTGCGGGGTAGGGTCGTGCGCGTATGAGATGGTGCGGGTGGGCGTGAAGGCGGACCTGGTCATCGCCTCGAACCGGGGCCCGATGTCGTTCGCGCTGGACCAAGAGGGCCGACCGGTGCCGGCCGGGTCGGCGGGAGGGCTCGCCGCCGCGCTCCACCCTCAACTCGAGGGCAGCGGGGCCACTTGGGTGGCGTGTGCGATGTCGGAAGCCGATCGCATGGCCACCGCCGAAGGGCTCATGACCGAGCGAGGGTTGCACCTGCTCACGGTGCAACCCGATCGGGACACGTACCGGATGGCCTACGACGTGGTGTCGAACTCCACCTTGTGGTTCTTGCACCACCATCTCTTCGATCTGGCCCGCCGGCCGCGCTTCGACCACCACTTCGCCCGGGCCTGGGAGGCCTATCGCGAGTTCAACGAACTGTTCGCGCAGGTCGTCGACGCCGCCGCGGCCGAGGGTGCGACCGTGCTCGTGCAGGACTACCACCTGAGCCTCCTCCCCGGGGTGCTGGCCCAGAAGCGACCCGACCTCCACACCGTCCACTTCACCCACACTCCCTTCGCCAGCCCCGACACCCTGCGCGTGCTGCCCACGCCGGTAGCTCGGGAGCTTCTCGAGGGCATGGCGGGCGCGGCTGCATGCGGATTCCACACACGGCGCGCTGGGAGGACAGCTTCCGGGGTTGCTGCAAGGACATGGGCGTCGACATGCACCGCACTTTCGTGTCTCCGCTCACCCCGGACTCTGACCACCTGATCGAACGGGCCGCGTCCCAAGAGTGCATGGCCGCCGGCGAGCGGCTCGAGGAGCTGCTCGGGGGCAGGCGCATGGTGCTGCGCGTCGACAGGATCGAGCCAGCCAAGAACCTGTTGCGGGGATTCTGGGCGTTCGACGAGATGTTGCGGATGCGTCCCGAGCTCCGGGGTGAGGCCGTGCTCTTGGCCCTGGCGTACGCGTCACGCTCGACGCTGCCGGAGTACCTCGCCTACGGAGCCGAGGTCGAGCAGGCGGCCCGGCGGGTCAACGACACGTGGGGCACCGACGACTGGGCTCCGATCATTCTCGACGTCGCCGACGACCCGGGGCGGTCGATCGCGGCCCTCATGCGCTACGACGTCCTCCTCGTGAACCCACTGCGTGACGGGCTCAACCTCGTCGCCAAGGAAGGGCCCATCGTCAACACCACCGACGGGGTCCTGGCGCTATCGCGCGAGGCGGGTGCGTTCGCCGAGTTGCATCCCGAGGCCCTCGAGATCAACCCCTTCGACGTGAGCGGGACGGCAGGGGTGCTTCTGCAGGCCCTCGACATGGCACCTCCGGAACGGGCCCGTCGGGCCCGGGCGCTGCACGCCCTCGTCTCGGCGCGACGGCCCGGGGACTGGCTCGCCGACCAGCTGGCCGCCGTGATCCCGGGCTGAGCTGCGCCGGGGAGGTCGCGGCGCAGCGCCGCCGCCGGCCCCGTTCATCCCCGGGCGCGGATGGCAAGCGCCCGGAAGAGATCGAGGGCTTCGCCCGGACCGCGCACCACGACGTCGGCGGCGCCCACCAGCTCCGGTGGCGTCTCCTCGTCGGTCACCGCGATGCGCACCGTGTGCATCCCGCTCGGCGCCAGGCGATCGAGGGCGGCGAACGCGGCGAGGTCCCCGGCGTCGTCGCCGGCGAAGCACGCCGCCGCGCTCCCGCGCGCCAGGTCCTCGACCACCGACCCTTTGTCGATGCCGACCGGAGGCCGGAATTCGATCGCCATCCGACCCGGCTGCAACATGAGCCCCGTGCGTCGGGACCAGTCGCGGGCGAACTCCCACGCCCGCTCGCCGGCTTCGGGCGCCTGACGCCAGTGCACCGTGACCGAGATCTCCTTGTCCTCGATTCCCACCGCGTCGCCGGCGAAAGCGGAGCTCGCCGCCGCCACCACGTCGGCAACACGGCCCCGCCAGGATTCGGCCACAGGGGCGCGATGCACGGTGCCGTCCTCGATCCACTCGAGCCCGTAGGCGCCGAACAACCGCACCGCCGGTCCCGCCGCGGCCAGGCGCTGGGCCAGGAACGACACCGGTCGGCCCGACACCACGGCCACGAGCGCGAAGCGCTGCGCCAGGGCGCCGAGCACCCCGGGAGCCTCGGGGAGGGGATAGGCGACGGCGGGGTCCGACACGATCGGCGCCAGCGTTCCGTCGAAATCGCTCAACACGGCGCTGGCACCGGGATCCTCGAGGAGAACCGCCAGGGGTCCTAGTGCGTCGCCACCGCGATCGTCGTCGCCATCGACATCGTCGCGATCGCCGACGTCACCGGTGTCCGGTTCCCCGGTCGAGGCGTTCTCGGTCACGGGCGCGTCGCGCCCGTCAGCCGACCGGTGCGCTCGTCGAGGATGTGGACCCGGGCGCCAACCGGGCGAGATCGGGACCGGCCACCACGACGACGTTGGCTCCAGCCGTGCCGTGCACGGGGGGGACCGCCGTCGTGGGCTGGACCGTGCTGGCCGGCAACCCCAGGGCGTTGGTGACCGAGGTGGCCGCGCTCGATGGACCCGACACGGCGTAGACCTGGGTCCCGGTCACCTTCGTGGTCGCATTGGTGGCGGGCAGGATGAGGAAGCCTCGGGAGTGGAGGTAGGTGCTCGTACCGCCGGCGAGACCGGTGATGGTCGTGCCGTTCACCACGAGGACGTGGATCGATGACGCCCCGGGCACGATGGTCGCCTGGGTGGTGGTCGTCGAGCGGGGTCTCGTCGTCGTCGTCGAGGGCGAGGTCGTCGTCGGGGTGGACTGGCTGGCCGCGGTCACGTTGAGCGGGGCGCGGGTGGCCGACGGCATGAGCAGCGCGCCGAGGACGACCCCCACCACCAAGACGGCGCCACCTCGGAGAAACCCCGAGGGGGCCCCGAACCCCGAGGGATCGCGCTCGGTCCCGCCGTTGTAGCCCCCACCGTGGGCGCCCGGCCCGGCGGGATCGTCGTAGCGGTCGCTCATCGCCGGGGATGATGCGGGGCGGCGGTGGTCTCGAAACGGCTCCGGCGTTGGTCGAGCCGGCGCCGGCGCAGACGTCGCACGACGAGTGGGGCGTGCTCGAGAGCTTCACTCGTTTCGACGAGCTCGGAGAGCCGGCGGTAGTAGCCGGTGGGTGACATGCCGAGGCGTTGGCGGATTCCCGATGCCTTGGCTTCGGGCCGGGTCCACCATGATTCCTCGAAGTCGAGGATCTGGCGGTCCTGATCTGTCAATCCCATCGCGGGGTCAAGCCTGCCAATGCCGCGCGCGCGAAGCAAGGATCCTCGATCTGGCGGCCCGTCGTGCCCGACCGGGCACAGCACCGGCGGTAGCGTGGCGAGCAAGCCGGTGTGGCGCAGCTGGAAGCGCAGACGATTTGTAATCGTCAGGTCGTGGGTTCGAGTCCCACCACCGGCTCTGAAAACGCCCAGTTCAGTTGCAGTTTTCACTCGTTCCACCGTGCGAGCGGTTGCCTCAGCTTCCCGTTTGACCGCGGAACTGACCGCGTATGGATAGTGCTCGATCCATGGCCCGAGCGGCGTCCTGCTTCGCGGGCTCCATGACGTGCGCGTAGATGTCCATGGTGTGCCGGATGGTCGAGTGACCGAGGATGTCCATGAGCGTGCGAGGTTCCACCCTCTGGGCAAGAAGGATGCTCGCCGCGGTGTGGCGAAGGTCGTAGAGGCGGCGGTGCGGTAAGCCGGCCCGCGCGAGTAGAGAGTCGAAGACGCGGGTGAGACCGCGGTGCTCGAGGGGGGTGCCAATCCGACTCGTGAAGACAAGTCCCCACTCCTGCCACGCTTCGCAGGCCAGATGCTCCACCTTCTGTTGGCGGCTATGAGCCCGCAGCGACCGGACACAGATGTCGGGCAGCGGGATTGTCCGGCGAGAGGTGGCGGTCTTCGGGAAGGAGCGCAGCACTGGCTTCCCGTGCTCCCGCTTGAGGACCTGCGCCACCCGGAGGTTGGGAACGGGGCCATCGAGGGTGACGCTATCCCAAGAAAGTCCCATGGCCTCCTCCGGGCGGAGGCCGAGGGCGATCGCGACCGTGAAGAGGGCGCCGAGCCGATGCTTCTGGGCGACGGCCAGAAAACGCTTGGCCTCGGCGGGATCCAGGGGCACGATCTTTGGTCGATGAACCGTTGGGGCCGCAACACGCTTGGCCACGTTGCGGTGGACCAGTTCCCAGCGCTCGGCTGTGGTGAGAGCTGAGCGAAGGGTCGCGTGCATGTACTGGATCGTCCGAGGGGCGAGTCCACGCTCGCGCAGGTCATCGAGCATGTGAACGACGTCCACCGGGGCCAGTCTCGCCAGCGGTATGCGTCCGAGCGCCGGCTTGATATGACCTTCGACGTTGTTGCGGTAGCCGCGCCAGGTGTCGTACGTCCGGTCCGGTCGAATGACCTCCTCGAGCCAGGTATCGAGGAAGGAGCCGAGCCGGGCCCGCTCATCGAGCAGCGGGCGCCCGGCGTCGAGGGTGGCCCGGGCCTGGCGCAGCTTGGCCAGCACCTGCGTCTCGGTCTTGGCGTAGCCCCATTTTCGGTCCGGTGTCCCGTCCGGCTTCAAACCAAGCGAGAGCGACCACTCCCACCGGCCATCAGCTCGCCGCCGCGTGCCGCCTTCGCCACGTCGCCTTCGCTTTGTCATCTCGTCGACCTCCAGTCGGCGTCCAGTCCCTCGGCCAGCACCCGCCGGCCCTCCGTCCAACTCTTTGCATGGCTCGCCCGACCGAGCGCGGTGCGAAGCGTCTCGACCTCTTCGCGCAAACTCGGTTGAGTCGAGACGGTCTCCCGGTCTTCGGCGATGCGTTCGCGATAGGCCGCCTGTCGGTGAGCGGGCGAGCAGTACGTCGGTACAGGACCGCGGGCAGACGGGATCGAGAACGTGTCCCCGCAATAGGCGCAACGGAACGTCCGGAGCTTTCGTTTTGTGACCATATACCTGTAACTATACTCATAACGTGCTCACGTGACAAGAACTCAAAGGAGACGGCCCCCCTTTACGCACGGGGATGGGTAGCGGCGTGCACCGTCGAAAGAAGCCGCTTCGACACGTGGGTATAAATCTGCGTCGTGGTGATCGAGGAGTGGCCCAGGAATTCCTGGATCAGCCGCAGGTCCATGCCCCCCTCGAGGAGGTGGGTGGCGGCCGTGTGGCGCAGCTGGTGAGGGTGTAGTCCTCGGCCCTCGAGAAGCCGGCGCACGTCCCGATCGCCGAGCCGCCGGCCGCGGTGGTTGAGGAAGAGCGGCGCTTGTGCCGGTAGCGCGGTGACGCTGTCACGTGAGAGGTCGTGGGCGGCGGCGAGCTCACCGAGCCGATCCAGCGCGTCCGCGGCGCTGGCTCCGCGGGCGAGCTTTCCGATGGCCCGGGCGGTTTCGGTGAGGAAACCGGCGGCGGCCTCGCCGGCGAGCTCGGCCTCGCGAGTGGTGGCGCAGGCGACGCAGGCCACCCGCTCGTGACGACAGCGACCGTGATCTAGCCAGGCCTCCAGGGCCTCGACGGATGGCTCGGCGATCGGGACCCGACGTTGTTTGTTTCCCTTCCCCAACACGGTCACCAACCCGTCGCGCAGGTCGACGTCGCCGACATTGAGGCCGCACAGCTCACCGACTCGTAGCCCGGCGTCGTAGAGCAGCCCGACGATGGTCAGATCCCGAAGGCGCAGCGCCTCGTGTTCGGGAGGCGCCGGGGGCGGGTCGAGGAGCTCCTCGAGCTGCCCGGGCTCGACGATGCGCGGGATACGACGCATCTGGAGAGCGATGCCGCTCGGCAGGTTCACCCGGCGCGTCGGGTCGGGGCCGGGGAGCTGGTGCCGCCGGCGCACCCATTTCAGATAGCGGCGGAGGACCGAGACCTTGCGAGCGGCGCTGGCGTCGGCGTAGCGCTGGGCTCGGAGGTCGGCGACGTAACGACGCACGACGAGGTGGTCGATGCCGGCCGGATCCTCGACGCCGTCCTCGAGCGCCCACGCGATGAAGTGTGCGACGTCGCCTCGGTAGGCTTTGACCGAATGGGCTGCCAGGTCAATCAGCGACCGGAGAAATTCGTCGAACAGCCACGGATCGAGCTGGGTTGCGCTGGCCAGGTCGAGCGAAGGAAAGTGGGAGTGACCGCGCTCATCATCGGCGGCCACCCCGGCCG
>JGI12269J14319_10004647_pt1 | contig 12435 bp, 10 predicted proteins | sample PeaSoiSIISIP2007_FD_14319 | JGI IMG/M metagenome (IMG submission 14319) | reverse complement strand
CATACGCCCGATTCGAGCCGATTCTGGCTCGCCGGGAGCTACGAGGAGCGCCTCGCCGAGGGGAAGGAGCCGGAGATGCTCGACAAGGAGTATGTGCGGCTTTGGATCAGCAGCCACTGCCGTCCCTACGAGGAGCCGATCCCGGCGATCCCCGACGATGTGCGCTTAGAGCTCAGCGCCCGCTACGTCAGGGTATACGAGGCCATCACCGGCGAAAAGCTCGCCGTTGCGGAAGGAGATCCACGCGCGCGCATCCGCCGCAATCTGCAGCGAAGCTTCCCGGAATATTTCCGCAAGCGCTGAGCCGCTCAGACCGCTTGCGTCGCCATAGAGCGGCCAGATCGGACGCCGCAGCCCGGCCAAGCTTGCGCGGCTCAGCCGGTCGTCTTCGGGCGCGAGGGATGCGGCCGATGACGGAACAGCGCATCGGCCTTCTTCTTCTGAGTGTCCGACAGAGAGGCGTAAAGCGTCTCGAAGGCCGTCATGAGCTTCTTCACGCCCGCCGCATGGGCGTCCACGATCGCCTCATAGGCGCGCAGATCGTCGATCGCGTTCAGCGTCTTCGCCTTGGCCTCACGCTCCTCGACCAGCGCGCGGGTTGTCTTGGTGTTATCGCGCATCAAATCGGCGACGGCTTGCCATTGGGGCTCCTGGGCGGCAGTAATCTGCAACGCCTTGTGGAGCGATTTGATGCGCGCCTCGACGTGAGGATTGGCCGGCGCCGCTTTTGCCGCTGGTGCCGGTGCCGGTGCCGGGGAAGCCTGTGCCATCGCGGCCGAGGGAAGCATGAACAGGGCCGCGCCGAGAATTGCCGCCGCGGCAAAGGCGCTGCTGATTCGAGGGGTGAGGTGAAGCATCATGTGACTCTCGCTCGGTAAGTTTCCGTTGGGCGCTGTTGTCTTGGCTGGTCAGCGACGTCCGTGCCCGCCACCATGTCCTGCGCCACCGCGTCCTGCGCCACCGCGTCCTGCGCCACCGCGCCCTCCCCAGCCGTGACGCCCATACCCGATGCCTGGGACGAACCCGTCGAAGATGACGGGCGGTCCATAGATTGGCGGCGCGACATCATAGTCCGGCGGGTAATAGACGGGCGGCGCGCCCGGGTAGCACTGTCCGTCGCTAGCCAAATAGTATCCTGGCGGGCAAACCGATACCTGCGCATCGGCCGGCGCGGCGCCGACCCATGTCGCGAGGGCGAGCGCGATGACGCTTGGCAGGAAAATTCTCCTCATGGGACGCGCTCCCGCAGCGATAAATCTAAGGGTAATTTACTCACACATTGAAGGCGGGCACAATGGTTCAAACGTCGATCCCCAACTTTAATGCCAACCAGCCGGAGGATCTTTCTGAAGGACGGCACCGGACTAAGGCCCGAGATCATCGAGGGGCCAGATCGGACGCCGCAGCTTGCGGTAGGCGAAGCGGCGGTAGTCCGGCGTGGTGAGGGCGCCTGAGTCGACGACGAGGACCGCGCGCGCGATGGGCTCGTAGGCCGCGCGGAAATGCTGGGCCGATTTGAGCGCCACCACCGACTTGCGGCGCGGGTCGATGCCAAGCGAGAGGAATTGCTGCAGGTCGGTGATCTGGAAGCGGTTGCTGGCGATGACGACGTCGATGCCGCCGACGCGCAGGACGGCCGTCGGCCCCATCGACATCTTGAGGCCCTTCCACATCGGCCCGTCGCAGACGAAGTCGCCGCTGCCGAGGCGCCGCACGGTCCCGCTGAGCGTGAGCGGTGCTCCGAAGCTCGCGTCGATCTTGCCGCCGAGCGCCAAGCTCAGCGTCGCTCCTTCGCCCGTCGCCTGGCATTGTTGCACCGCCGCAGGATCGCTGATCGGTGCGAAGGCCGCGTTCTCGAGGCCGGCCTCGATCATGCCGCGGAGGAGATTGGTCGCGTCTCCGTAGCCCCCGCCGCCGGGATTGTCGGTGAAGTCGGCGAGAACGAGGGGCTTGCCCGTAGGGTCCAAGGCCTTCGCCTGTGCCATCGCGTCTGCGATGGGAAGCAGCTTGACCGTGGTCTCCGCACGCCGGCGCCAGACCTCGTCCATCAGGCTTTCGGCGACGGCAACGAGCTCGGCTGCCGGGCGCTCGCCGCTCACCGAGATGGAGGGGCCCGCCTCACGGATGTCGGCCCAGCCGAAGCCCGCGTGCACGCTCACCACGTGGATGCCGGGCTCCTTCTCGCAAAGTGCGGCACGCGCGAGCACGTCGCGCATGGGGCCGGGCGAGGTGGTGCGGCCGTGGTCGAGGCCGTCGAGGGTGGGCCGGCGCGCGACGACGCTGCGCGGCCTGATCTCGCCTTCCATCATGCGCGCGAGGAGATCGGCCGCCTGGGCCCCGCGCTCGTACATGTCGACGTGGGGATAGCTGCGGTAGGCGGTGATGACATTGGCATGCTCGGCCATGCGCGCGGTCACGTTGGCGTGGAGGTCGAGGGTCACGCCGATGGGAACTTGCGCGCCGACTTTGTCTCGGATACGCGCGAGGAGATCGCCCTCGGCGTCGTCGGCCGTCTCCGTCACCATCGCACCATGAAGGGCGAGCAGGATGCCATCGAACGGGCGGGCGAGGGCCGCGAGCACCAGGGCGCTCAGCTCGGCCCAGGCCCCAGCACTGACCATCCCCGAGGGCGTTGCCGCCGCTGCGACCGGATGGACGAGCTCCCAGCCGCGAGTGCGGGCCGCGTCGAGGAAGGCGCCCATCTCCGAGCGCGTATTGCGGAAGGCGGCCGGGATCGCCTCGGCGCGGTGGTCGTAGCGCCGGCGGAAGGCCTCGAGGTCCGTGGCCTGGCGGCTGAAAGTGTTCGTCTCGTGCATGATCGAGGCTATGAGGACGCGCTTGCTCATCGGCTCAGGCTCTCCCGATTCTCCGCTCAAGAAATTTTTTACCACGGAGACCACGGAGACCACGGAGAAGGATTTCAAATTTTCCTTCTTCTCCGTGTCCTCCGTGCCCTCCGTGGTGCAATCTCTTCAATTTGGCAGCCTGTCGCCGCCCATGGGGCCGAGGGCGCTCAAGCGCAGCGCGCGTCCGGGCCGCGCACCGGTCGATCTACCCGCGCGCCACACGGTGCTGCCGTTGACCCAGACGGTATCGATGCCGGCCGCGGGCGTCTTGGGCTTCTCGAAGCTGGCGAGGTCGGCCACGCTCGCGGGGTCGAAGAGGACGAGGTCCGCAAAGGCGCCCGGACGGAGGGTGCCGCGCCCGCTGAGCCCGAACTTGGCCGCGGGCAGGCTCGTCATGCGGCGCACCGCCTCCTCGAGGGTGAAGAGCCCGACCTCGCGGACATAGTGCCCGAGCACGCGCGGGAATGTCCCCCACAGGCGCGGGTGCGGGTGCTCGTCGTGCGGCAGCCCGTCCGAGCCGATCATGGCGTAGGGATAGCTCAGCACGCGGCGCACGTCCGCCTCGTCCATCATGAAATAGATCGCACCCGCGGGCTGCAGCTTCTCGACCGCCTCCTCGACCCCGCAGCCCATCTTGCGGGCGATCTCGACGATGTCCTGGCCGGCGAATTCCGGCCGCGCGCGCGACCAGGTGACGATCACCTTGCTCGCGAGGCCCAGGCGGTTCGCCCGCAGCACCGTCGAGCCCGCGATATAGGGATAGACGTCGAGCCCGAGGGGCTGCTCCCGGCGCGCCTTGTCGATGAGGGCCAAGGTCTCGCGCGTGCGGCCATGGTTCGCCACCCCGCTCACCTTGTGGTGGGAGATCACGACCGGCACCTCTGCCGCCTTGCCGATGGCAAAGGTCTCGGCCAAGGAGTCGAGCACGTGCTCGGCCTCGTCGCGCATATGGGTCGTGTGGATGGCGCCGAGCGGCTTGAGGGCTCTCGCAAGCTCGATCACCTCCTCGGTAGGCGCCGCCGCCGAAGGCTCGTACCAAAGCCCGGTCGAGAGCCCGATGGCGCCCGCCTCGAGCGAGCGCTCCAGGCGCCGGCGCATGGCGGCGATCTCGGTTGCGGTTGCGGGGCGGTCGAGGCGGTCCATGGCCCCCAGGCGCAAGGTCGAATGGCCGACCTGGCAGGCCGCGTTGAGCGCGGGCGGGGTGCTGTCGAGGGCCGCGAGATAGTCGGCGAAGCTTGCGAAGTAATGCTCGGGCGCTTCGCCCACGAGGTCGAGCGGCGGCGGGGGCCGGTGCCTGATCTCGAGCGGGGCGAGGCTCACGCCGCAGTTGCCGGTGACGACCGTGGTGACGCCTTGGCTTACCTTGCAGGCCATGAGCGGATCGGAGAGCAACGCGCGGTCATCGTGGGTGTGCACGTCGATGAAGCCGGGTGCCAGCGCCTTGCCGGAAGCCGCGATCTCCGCCCCACCCTTGAGCGTGCCGAGCTCGCCGATCGCGACGATGCGATCGTCCTTGATCGCGAGATCGCCGATGACACCCGGCGCGCCGCTGCCGTCGATGAGGAGGGCCGAGCGGATGACAAGGTCAGGCTGGAGCGTAGCGGCGGTCGGCATGGCAGCTGTCCTTTTCTCCTCGATCGATGCGTCCCGTTCGCTCAATTCCGTCACGCGACGGGACGGAATGCCTCGGCGCGGTCGTCATCGTAAAGACAGGGGCGGGGTAGGGGCAAGTTCCCATCCATTCGCGGCTGGCGCGGTCAGTATGCTTTGCCCACGAGGCTGGTGTGGCGTATCCTAGCGCCGAAACTTAGGTCCTCTGGGGAACGTCAGGTAAGAACAGTCGTCGGCGGAACGTCGGATTAGGTGACGCAGATGGGGCTAGAACGCGAATCCGGTATTTGGCGGGCAGATAAGGGGAAACAATGTGACGACTCACATTGTAAGGTAAATGCCTGGCCGGGCTGAGGTACAATCGCACATTCAGATGAGCAAATGGAGCATGCGCGCATCCGGCACGCAGGGCGCTGTATTGCTGACCGGTGCGACCGGCTTCCTCGGCACGCTCGTGGCTGCCGTGTTGCTCGGACGCGAGCGCCGGCGCGTGGTGGCGCTTGTCCGCAAGGGGCGGCAGGTTGCGGATTTGGCCGCGCGGATTCGCTTGGAGCTGGGCGATGATGCACACCTCCGGGACGAGGCGGAAATGTTCGGCCGACTGGCTGCCGTGGCGCTGCCGTCGATGGATCGGCTGGCCGCCTTGGCACCGGAGCTCGAGCACTTCGGGATCACGGAGATCGTCCACTGCGCCGGCTCCCTGGACTACTTCAACAGGGCGGAGCTGGAGCAAAGCAATATCCTGCTCACCGATCGCATGCTGGATCTGGCGCGCCAGCTGCATATCGAGCGCTTCACTTTTATCTCGACGGCCTATAGCTCGGGCTACATCGACGGTCCCGTCGCCGAGAAGCTGCACGCAGACCCTCCGAAGGATCCGACCGAGTATGCCAGGACCAAACGCGAAGCCGAGCGCCGTGTTGCCGCGAGCGGGGTGCCCTATCTCATCATCCGGCCGTCGGTCGTGATCGGCGACAGCCGCACGGGGCATTACAGCGGAAAGCCAAACGGTCTCTATCAGTATTGGACCGGCTGGGAGCGGCTCCTACTCGATCACTACCGCCCCGAGACCCACATGGTCGCCCCCCTCTTGCCGGTCAATTTCGTGCACCAGGACGCATTCCAAAACGCCTTCCAGGCCGCCTTTACGCGCCTGGATCCCGGGTCGATCTTCAATCTGACCGGCGACACCACCAAGGCCCCAACTGTCCGCGAGCTCTGCAACAGGTGGCTGGCAATAATCGGCATGCCCGAACGTCTCTACTACTACGACCATTTGAGCGAGGTGCCGCTCGATCGAATCCACCCACGGCAGCGCATGTTCTTGATGTTCGCCTCGGTCAATATGGGAATATCGGCGCATCGCTGGGAGTTCGAGACCGGCACGATGAGCCGGCTCAAGCAGGACGGTCTGGATTTCACCGATGCGACCCACGACACGATGGCCGTGTGCCAAGCGCGTTTCATGAGCTCTTCACCGCGCCTGCGGGCAGCGGTTGCGCGCGCGGCCGAAAGCACGGCATCTCGCACCGCCATCGGCGACTGACCGGGCAGCGCTCGACCGCGTCAAGCATTGCTCTCGATATCCCTGGCGGAATGGGCGCAGCAGGAGCGTCCTGTGGAGGTGCGGCGCTATATCGCGGCACAAAGCTCGGGATCGGTTTCACTGCACAAGGCCACTGAACTGCTGCCTGCGGCGGAAACGTCAACGCATGCGCGATGATACCGCTTTGCCGCGCGTTGACCGCTCGCAGGGGCATGATCCCTAAATCTCCGAATGGCCTTCGACCAAGAGGTTGCGTTTCACGGCGCCGAAGCGCATCGTCGGAGCCGGCTGCGCTACAAGGCCGACAAATGGACAGGATCAGAGCGTGGCCGACCGCGCTCGAGCCGGTGACCGTCAACGCTCGCGGCCTGCCGCAGGCGAGTTGGATCGACCNCCCCTCCGGCTTTCTGGCGCTGTCGGTGCGCAACCGGCGTTTTGAGCTCCCCGGCCGACCCGGCTTTGTCGCTTATCGCGAGCAGGGCCGCCACCTCGTTGCGTTCGGCGGGTTGCATGCGCCCGAGAGCGAGCGCGCCCGGCTCCTCAATGCCTTTCTTGCCGAGGCCGCGCGGCAGCAGAGAGTCGCGCTCTTCGTCCAGATCCGCGAAGAGGCCGTGCCGCTCTTCCTCGATCGCGGCATGACCGTGAATCAATTCGGTACCAGCATCACGCTCGAGCTCGCCGGCTACAGCCTCACCGGCGGCGAAAAGATGCGGCTGCGCAACAAGATCAACCGCGCGCACAAGGCCGGCGTTCGCGTGCTCGAGATAGGCACCGACGTTCCGAGCGGGGAGGCCGTCTTCGCGCAGTTGCGGACGATCACCGCGGGATGGCTTGCGGGAAAGAAGAAACAAGAGCTCGACTTCATGATCGGGGAGCTCGGCGCGCCCGGCGATCCGCACCGGCGTATCTTCGTCGCCCTCGACAAGAAGGGGGCCCATGTCGGATTTATCACTTACGTGCCGGCCTGGGGGCGGATGCCGGGTTACCTGCACGACCTCGCCCGCCGCTTGCCGGACGCGCCCGCCGGCACGATGGAGGCGGTGAACGCACTTGCGTTGCAGAAACTGATGCGCGAGGGAGTCCGTTTCCTGCATTTTGGCTTCACTCCTTTCATTCTCTTCGGCGAGGAGTATCCCGGCTTCAGCCGAGCCATGGCATGGCTCGGCCGCGTACTACGGCGCAACGGTCAGGCCTTGTATCCGTCCGACAGCCAAGCCGCCTACAAGCTCAAGTGGGGCCCCAGAATCCTCGAACGCGAGTTCATCGCGGCCCGTCCACTGGCCCTGCGCGCCGCTTACGATCTCCTGCGGCTCACCCATTCACTCTAGGAGGAGCCAGGAAGAGCGGCGCCGCAACGAAGCCTGCCAAATTGAGCAAAGCAAGATGGGGGGCAGTACGAAAAAAGAAGCGTGGATCACAGAAATTGCAGCAATTATAGCTGCGGTCATTTCTTGTCTCGTTTGGCTTTGGCCGCATCCATAGGCGTTATACCAATGGCGTCTTGCCGCGCTCCTTGGGGGCGGCCGGGTGAGGCGCAAGCAAGATGGGGCCGCAGTCCGATGCCAAGACGTAGACGACGGCAACCCTGATCAGGGCCCCCGAGCGGACGTGGGTGGTGAACTTCTGTCGGAATTGGCCCCCGCAGCCGTATCAAATCATTGGCTTACCGGAATTCTGGCCGATGTCATCGTAAAGGTGGCACTCCGCGATGGCACCATCGAAGCGGTGCCGCTCGGGTGCCTGCGCGGCGCAGAGGGGTATCGCATGGGGGCAGCGCGGATGGAACGGGCAGCCCGAGGGCGGCTCGAGCGGGTTGGGGAAGGCGATGCCGAGGTGCGTGTCGGGCACGCCGAGGCCCGGCTCCGGCGTCAGCACCGAGGCGAGGAGGGCCTGCGTATAAGGATGGCGCGGCGTGCGGAAGAGGGCGGTCGTCTCGTTCTCCTCGACGATGCGGCCAAGATACATGACCGCGACCCGCGTCGCCAGATGCTCGACCACGGCGAGATTGTGGCTGATCACCACATAGGTCAGATTGAAATCGCGCTGCAGGTCCTGCAGCAGATTGAGGATCTGCGATTGCACCGAGACGTCGAGGGCCGAGGTCGGCTCGTCGCAGATCACGACTTCCGGGCGCATGATGAGCGCGCGCGCGATCGCCACGCGTTGACGCTGGCCGCCCGAGAGCTGGCTTGGATAGCTGCGGTAGAATCGCCGCGCGAGCCCCACGCGGTCCATCATCTCCTCGATCCTTGGGCGCCACTCGGAGCGTGTCCCCAACCCGTGCACGCGCAAGGGGAGCCCGATGATGCTGCCGATGCTCTTGCGCGGATTGAGCGAGGAGTAGGGGTCCTGGAAGACGGGCTGCACGCGCCGGGCAAGGCCCGCGCGGTCGAGCTTCTCGATCGGCTCGCCGCCGAAGAGGATCGTCCCGCTCGTCGGCTGCAAGAGGCCGAGCATCATGCGCGCGAGTGTGGTTTTGCCGCAGCCCGACTCGCCGACGAGGCCGAGCACCTCGCCACGCCTGACGGCGAGGCTGACGCCTGCGACCGCCGAGAGCGCGCGCGTCGCCTTGAAGGCGCCGCCCGAGACCCAGAAGCGGCGCTCGACTTCGCGGATTTCGAGCACGGGCGGCGTCATTGCGCGGCGGCCTCGAGCGCATTCCGCGCGCACGCCTCGGCCGACAGCAGGCAACGGTAAGCGCGGCCCGGGGCGATCTCGCCGAGCGCCACGCTCTCGACGGCGCAGCGCTCGAAGGCATGGCTGCAGCGGTTGCTAAAGGCGCAGCCGCGGAGCGCGCCGATGAGGCTTGGCACCATGCCCGGAATCGAGCCGAGATGCTCGCCGCGACGGCTCTTGCCGGGTACGGGGATGCAGCGCATCAGGCCCTGCGTGTAGGGGTGGAGCGGGCGCGCGAAGATCTCCTCCACACTCCCGCTCTCGACGATCTCGCCGGCATACATCACGGCCACGCGATCGGCGATGCGGGCGACCACGCCGAGGTCGTGGGTGATGAGGATGACGCCCATCTCGAACTCGCGCCTGAGGGCGGCGAGGAGGTGGAGGATCTGCGCCTGGATGGTGACGTCAAGCGCCGTCGTCGGCTCGTCGGCGATGATGAGCTTTGGGCCGCACATGAGCGCCATCGCGATCATCACGCGCTGGCGCAGGCCGCCGGAGAGCTGGTGGGGATATTGGCGCAGCCGCTCGGGTGCCGCGGTGATGCCGACCTTCTCGAGCAAATAGACGGCGCGCGCGCGCGCCTCGCCCCGCGCCACCTTGCGGTGGCGCAGGAGCGCTTCCTCGAGCTGATTGCCGATGGTGAAGGCAGGGTTGAGGCTCGTCATCGGCTCCTGGAAGATCATGGCGATCTCGTTGCCGCGCAGGTCCGCCATCTCGCGCTCGTCGAGGCCGAGGAGGTCGCTGCCGCCGAAGCCGAGCCGTGTTGCCGTGCGCCGTGCGCCGCGCGGCAGAAGGTTCATGATCGCGAGCGAGGTGAGCGATTTGCCGCAGCCGGACTCGCCCACGATCGAGAGCGTCTTGCCGCGCTCGACCTCGAAGCTCACGCCGCGTACGGGGCGAAGCGTGCCCAGCGCGAGCGGAATCTCGACATGGAGCTCCTCGACGGCGAGAAGGGCCGTCAATTGCGGTTCTCCGGCGCGGTGAGGTCGCGCACGCCGTCGCCCAAGAGGTTGATGGCGAGCACGAGCGTGAAGAGGGCCACCCCCGGAATGGTGATCACCCAGGGGGTGAAGAACATGTACTCCTTTCCTTCGGCGATCATCAGGCCCCAGGAGGGCAGCGGCGACGGCACGCCGACGCCGAGAAACGAGAGTGCCGCCTCGAGCAGGATCGCGTTCGCCATCTCGAGCGTGGCGACCACGATGATGGCATTGAGGATGTTGGGCAGGATCTCGCTCGCCAGCACGCGCAAGCTCGAGCAGCCGACCGCCTGGGCGGCCGCGACATAATCGAGACCGCGGACCTGAAGGGTGACGCTGCGCGTCACCACCGCAAAGCGGTCCCACAGGAGGAGGCCGAGCACGAGGATCACGTTCTCGAGCGAGCTGCCGGCAAGGGCCGCCACGGCGAGTGCCACCAGGATGATGGGCATGGCGAGCCGCGTGGTGATGATGAAGTTGATGGCGAGATCGATGCGGCCGCCGAAATAGCCCGCGAGCACGCCGAGCGTGGTGCCGATGAGCCCCGACATCGTCATCGCCGCGGTGCCGATGAGGAGCGAGATGCGCGTGCCGTAGATGACGCGGCTCAGATAGTCGCGGCCGAGCTGGTCGGTGCCGAGCACATGCGTCCAGCTGCCGTCTGCGTTCCAGATCGGCGGGATGAGGCGTTGAGCGAGATTCTGGGCATAAGGATCGTGCGGCGCGAGCCAGGAGGCGTTAAGCGCCACGAGCAGGATGAAGGCGAGCGTGCCTGCGCCGAAGACGAAGGTGGTGTGGCCGAAGACGCGGCGGCGCAGGATCGCCGCCGCGGAGGGCTGCAGCCTGTCGCCGATGCCGATGAAGCTCTCGACGCTCATTCGGGCGGCACCTCAGCGCACGCGGATGCGCGGGTCGAGGAAGGCGTTGAGCATGTCGGCGAAAAGCGTCAGCACGATATAGATGCATGCGAGCACCAGCACGATCGCCTGCACGACCGGGAAATCGGCGCGGCTGATCGCCTCCCAGCCGAGATAGCCGACGCCGTGGAGCGAGAAGACGCTCTCCACCACGATCGAGCCGCCGAGGAGGAAGCCGAACTGGACGGCGGCCACCGCGACGACCGGGATGATCGCGTTGCGCAGCGCGTGCTTGAAGAGCACGCTCGCCGGGCGCAGGCCCTTGGCGCGCGCGGTGCGGATGTAATCGGAGGCGAGCACCTCGAGCATGCCGGCGCGGGTGAGGCGCATGAACGCCGGGGTCGCATAGTAGGCGAGCGCGATCGAGGGCATCACGTAATAGCGCCAGCCGCCGGTGCCGGAGACCGGCAGCCAGCGCAGATCGAGCCCGAAGAGGATGATCAGCAAGAGGCCGAACCAGAAGCTCGGCAGCGCTTGGCCGAACACGGAAACCGTGAGGGCCAGGCGATCGAGCCACGTGTTCGGCCTGACGGCGGCGACGATGCCGAGCGGAATCGAGAGTGCTAATGCCAACGCGAGCGCAGTCGCGCCGAGCGTCATCGTGATCGGCAGGCGCTCGGCGATCATGTCGAACACCGGCTCTCGGTTGAAGAAGGATTGGCCGAAGTCTCCCCTGAGCGCTCTCCCGCCCCATTCGAGGTACTGCACCGGCAGTGGCCGGTCGAGGCCGTAGGACTTGCGCACCTGCTCGACGTCCGCCGCCGTGGCGGCCGGCCCTGCGAGCGCCTGGGCGAGATCGCCCGAGAGGTGCAGCAACATGAAGCTGATGATCGAGACGGTGATCGCGACCAGAAGGGCTACCAGGCTTCGCTTGAGGAAGTACGCGAGCAACTAGCGCCGACTTTCGAGAGCTCGAGTGTCACCCCCTCCCCCCCGATCCGCTTCGCGGCTCGAGCCCCCTTCAAGGGGGAGGGGGATTTTCCTTGGCATGCTATGCAGCTTCCCTCCCCCCTTTAGGGGGATCGGCCGCCCGTTGAGGAGCGGCCAATGGGTGGGGGGTGTGCCATACATCGATAGTTCCCGCGCTTCTCACTTCCACCCGTAGAGGTAATAGCGCGGGATCTCGTCCTTGAAGGGGGTGAAGTCGAGATCGCTCGTGTAGGCGTAATAGATGGCGTAGGAGTTCATGGGCAGCATGTACATCTGGTCCATGATGCGCTCGATCGCCTTCTTGTAGAGCGCTTGCCGGTTGTTCGCGTGCGGATTGGTGTCGGCCGCGTGCACGGTCTCCGCGAGCTCCTTGTCGCCGGTGAAATCGTCGGCCGAGCCGGTGAAGAAGTTGCCAAGCATGGCGGAGGCATCGTTGATCGAATAGGAGCCCCAGTCGCCGAAGGAGATCGGGGTCACCCCTTCATGGTTCTTGTTGCGGAAGGTGGGATATTCGAGGAGTTGGATGTTGGCACGAACGCCGATCGCGCGCATGTAGCCGGCGAGCGCGTCCTCCCAGCTGCGCGGCTGGCGGAAGGCATAGAGCTGGGTATCGAAGCCGTTTTCATAGCCGGCCTCCTTCATCAGCGCCTTGGCCTTGGCGAGGTCGTAATCGTATTGCGTCGCCCCCTGGTAGCAGCCGAACTGGGTCGTGAAGCAGGGCGCCTTGAGCAGATGTGCGGAGGGCGCGAAGAAGGTCTTGGTGAACTCCTCGCGGTTGATCGCGTAAGCGATCGCGCGCCTCACGCGCACGTCCTGGAGTGGCGACTTGCCCGAGCGGCCGGCCGCGTCGAAGAAGATGTAGCCGGAGCGCATCGTCTCGCCGTCGACGGTGGTCAAGCCCTTGACCTTGCCGATGTTCGCCACCT
>JGI12269J14319_10004646_pt1 | contig 12440 bp, 9 predicted proteins | sample PeaSoiSIISIP2007_FD_14319 | JGI IMG/M metagenome (IMG submission 14319) | reverse complement strand
CAATGGAGGGAACGACGTTCAGGTTTAAGACCGCGACGACGAAGAGCAGCACCAGGTCGCGGCGTCCGAGGGCGCGGATCAGGTGCGGCTGGGCGGCGGGTTGGATCGTGTCGGACAAGTTTCTATTGCGGCTGATCGTGGTGGCCGCAGCGACAGCAGGTTCCTCACCGGGCTTGGGCCCGGTTCGGAATGACAGAGTTCTTTTGGTTGATCATGTCTTGTTGACACATGCAGGGCGGACGAATGCGTCCGCCACTACACAAACACTAATGCGCTACCGCGACCGGCGCTTCACGCTCCTGCTGCGCCTTCGCCAGCGATGCTGCGATGTCATCGAAGGCCGCCAGGTGCTTGTCGATGTCGGCCTGGGTGTGCTGGACCGAGATCGTCCATTGCTCATCCCACCAGTAAGGCTGTGCCATCACGCCGCGGTTAACCATGCTGAACCAGTAGTGGCGCCAAAGATCGATGTCGATCGCTTCCCAGTCGCGGTAGTTGACGATTTCTTTCGGATAGAGCATAAGCGCGCCATTGGCGCCGGCCTGCGCAATGTAAGCCTGCAGGCCAACTTTGGCGATGGTTTTGCGATAGCCGTCGGTCAGCTTCTTGCTCAGTTTTTCGACGTGCGTGTAATTCTCCCGAGTCAGCACGTGGCGGAACGTGGCGAGGCCAGCCGCCATCGAAACCGGATTCGTGTTGTCCGAAGGCCGCCAGCGGCAGGCCGCCGCCGATTGACTTCGCCAGACAGACCACGTCGGGATGAACTCCGAAGTATTCGCTGGCCCCGCCCCAGCAGAGCTTCGCGCCGGTCTTGACTTCGTCGAAAATCAGCAGCGCGCCGTGTTTCGTGGCGATCTCGCGCAAACCCTTGAGGAACCCGGGTTGCGGCATGCACAGGCCGACGTTCATCAGAATCGGCTCGAGGATGATCGCTGCGATTTCGCCGGGATTTTCTTTGAAACGGCGCTCGACGGTATTGAGGTCGTTGAAGGTTGCGATCTTCACGTTTTCAATGGCTGCCTTGGGAACTCCGAGGCCTCCCGGTACCGACGTCGGCGCATGGATGTCGCCGTAGTCGGGCGCGTGCGGCTTCACACTGACCAGGGCGCTGTCGTGCAGGCCGTGGTAAGCACCTTCGAACTTCACGATCTTGTCGCGTCCGGTGGCAGCGCGGGCGAGGCGAACGGCGTGCATGGTGGCTTCGGTGCCGCTGTTGCCGAAGCGGCACATCTCGACCGGAAATCGGTTGCAAATCTCTTCCGCGAGTTCCCACTCCATGTCGTGCGGCATGCCGAACATGGTGCCAGTGGAAAGGCGCTTTTCGACGGCTTTCATCACGGCCGGATGGCAATGCCCGGCCATGAGTGCGCCGAAGGTCAGGTTGTGGTCAATGTATTCGTTGCCGTCGAGATCGCGGAACTTGCTGCCGCTGGCCTCTTTCACGAAAATCGGCCAGGGATCATAGGCGCGATAATTGCTGGCCACGCCCAGAGGAATGCGTTTGAGGTTTTTCTTGTGCGCTTCAGCGGATTTGGGCGTGCGCCGCTCGAAGGTTAAGATTTCTTTCTGCAGGTCGGGGTACATCAGGGTCTCCGGAGAACTCAAGCCCGTGGCTTCTTCCGGCGCGGGCCATTAGGATGCCCGGGCGGCGGACCGCCCGGGGGATATAGACATTCTAGAACGCGAACTTTAAAGCGAATTGAATCTCGCGCGGATCGCGGGTGTGCTTCTCTTTGCCAAAGTCTCCGCTAATCGAGCCGTCGGCGTTCACAGTACCGTCGCTGATATTTCCATCAGGATTGAGGAACTGGGCGCGATTGAATACGTTGAAGAACTCGGCGCGAAACTCGAAGTGCTTTCCTTCCCCTACGTTTATGAGCTTTTGAACGGAGAAGTCAAAATTGTCGATGCCAGGCCCGCAGCAGAGGTCGCGCGGTCCGCCTAGTGATCCCGGCGCTTGGTTCTGGATCGGGCAATTTGGCAGGTTCGGCCCGCAGAAGTAGTAGCCGCCGCTGCTGCGCGGATTCGTGAAGTGGACTGGTCCGTGGATGGCGGGCCGGCCGGGGGCTTCGAACCCGCTGGTATCATTCTCCAGCTCATTGTCGTTTGTGGACCGCATCACAATGGGGAAGCCAGACTGAAAACTGGTAATGCCGGAAACCGCCCAGTCATCCAGCAGCATTCCTTTTCCGCCATTGAACTTCGGTGCCGGAACCTCCCACAGGTAGCTGAGCACGAGGCGATGCCGGGCGTCGAACAAGGATAACGTGCGATTGCAGCTGAAATTGTTGAGAATTCCGTTGCAGATTGGCTTCAGAGAGTTTTCAAAGCTCGACGCGTCGTCAATCGATTTGCTGTAAGTGTAGGCGACTTCAAACTGCAGGCCATGCGACAGGCGCCGTTCCAGCGAAGCCTGCAAGGAGTTGTAGGCGGAGTTCGCAATCGTGTCCTGCGCGTAAATGCTGCTGAACACCGGAACGGCGTCAGAAGGACAGCCGTTGATGAAGGCCCCGGTTACACCATTGAAGCCGTTGAGGGGGTCACACTTCGGGGATGAGTACTGACGGAGGCCAACCAATCCAATGGGAGTTCCTCCCGCGGCTCCGGTGACTACCTGGCCGCTCGGCAGAGTTACGTGGTCCCCGGACTGAAGCACGAAACCAAACGGAGAGTCCCCAAACGTTGGGCCGCAGGAAATTCCAGCATATGCAGCGTTGCCGGTATTAAACAGATTCTGCAGGTCGAGGCAGGTCTGCGGATTCGCCGGGCTCAGGTCATGGGTTGCAAGCAAGCGGTGTCCTTGAGACCCGACGTAGCCGAGAGAAAGAACTGTGTCTTTGGAAATCTCGCGCTCAATGCCGACGTTGTATTGCTCGGTGTACTGCGCCTTGAGGTTCGGCTGCAACTCTCCGAAGAGCACGATGGGGCGGAAGGCTGACCAGTCTACGGGTGTCCCGTGAGCAGGCGTAAGAATGCTGCCGAAGGGATTGGGAATGATGCCACCCGGGTTGGTGGGAGCACCGCACGGATTCCCGAGAGAGAACGGACAGCTCTGCAGCACGAAGGGCGTCTGGAAGAATCCTTGTGAAACCGTAGTGCTGCCGCCGAAGGGTGGTTCGGCCTGGAACTGTTCCAGCACTAACTGTTCGATCGGATTGTAGAAAACGCCGAACCCTGCGCGAATGGTGGTCGTGCCTTTTTTCCACGGATCCCACGCTATACCGATGCGGGGCGCGAACGCGTGGTAATAGGGCTTGGTTAAACCCTTGGGGACACCGGCATCACCCGGGACTACAAGTCCCAGAGGGAAGAAGGCGTTCGCGGGACCAGTGGGACCGCAGTCATTGCTTCCATAAACGCCGATGAGGGGATTGCCGGGCGCGAGTTGGCAGGGATAGGTGGTTGTCTGCTGGCCCGGACGGAATGTCTGGTAACGGCCCCGACCGTCGTAGAAAGGTTGGTTGTACTCCCAGCGCAGCCCGTAGTTCAGCGTGATGTTGGGCTTGATCTTCCAGCTGTCCTGGGCGAACAAATAGAGAGATCTTCCGCGAACATCCTCCGAGTTTGTGGACCCCAGCAGGTCGGAATCGGGTATTCCCGTCAGATAGTTGGCGAACAGATCCGGGCCTGCGAAGTCGTTCGGCCCCCCTCCAAAGTAGGAATAATCACCCTGAGGCGCGAAGTACAGCGTCTGGAAGAAGCGCTGCACTCTGAAGTCCACACCGAACTTCATGGTGTGGTTTCCCGACACTTTGGTGAGGTTGTTCGAGAATTGGTAGGTGTTGCCGGTTTGCGGCAATTCTCCTTCAAAATCGTTGCCGATGGTGAAGCCGCCGGAGATGGCGATGAACGGCACTCCTTCGTGGGTAGGACCGAGACCAGGAGTGATGCCTAGTTTAGGACTGTTGGGTTGAATCACGCTGGGAGTATCGGTTGTGCCGTTAAAGCAGTTCACCGGCGCGCCCCCGCAGGAATCGACGACCAAGTTGGTTCGTTGCGGGTGCAGGAAGGTTGGCTGACCTTCGCGGAAGTAGGTGATGCGGGCTTCGTTTACCAGGGAAGAACTGATGGTCCAGGTGTGGCTGATGTTCACCTGCTGCGAGATGGTCTGGTTGAGGTCGCCAAAGCCCTGCAGAAGATTGGGATTCTCCGCCTGGAATTTGGTAAAGGGTTGCGCATCGGAAATGTTGTTGTAGTAGTAGTACACGCTCAGATTCTGTTTGTCGTTGATGCGGTGGTCCAATTTGACCGTGAATTGATTCCCATGCTGGCGATCAAGAGGAATCGATTGGAATACGGAGTTGGGCGCATTCGGCAGGGGCACAAACTGGTTCATCAGGCTGACCGCCACGGGGTCAAAGCAACCGACGGGAATTTTGTTATCGGGGAAATCAGTCTGGTATAAATCTCCGACGGCAGCGTTCGTCAGACAATTGGGGCGCGCATTCAGGATTCCAGCAAACGCGGGCGTACTAATGGCCCCTCCGAACGGAACAAAGTTGGGGTCGGTCGCCGCTAGTCCACCTGAGAAGTCGCCGGCCCGTTCCGCTACACTTGGCACCACAGTCGGATCAGCGGTGATGCCCTGCACAATGCGGCGCCCTTCATAAGAAGCGAAGAAAAACGTCCGATCTTTCTTGATCGGCCCGCCGAAGGTCCCGCCAAACTGGTTCTGTTTGTTATCGGGCGTAAATGGGTCGAGATATCCCCTGGCATCGAGCGCCTTATTGCGGAAAAACTCGTAGGCGCTACCGTGCCACTGGTTCGTGCCGGACTTGGTCACGACATTGATAACCGCGCCGGAATTGCGGCCATACTCGGCGTCGAACGTGTTGGAGAGAACGCGAAATTCCGAAATGCTGTCGGGCGAAGGTTGAATGGCGGGTCCGTTAGCGAATAGATCGTTGCCATCGCCCCCGTTCACGCTGAAATTGTTGGAGCGTCCGCGGCCGCCGTTGACCGAAACCGCGCCGGCGGTGTTGCTGCCGTAGAACAGGTCCGATCCGCCGACGCCCTGCACGCCCGGCTGCAGCTGAAGAAGTTGATAGGTATCGCGGGCGTTGAGCGGCAGCCCTGAGACCTGTTTGGAATCCATGATTGCGCCCAGCTGCGTGCTGCTGGTGTCCACGATCGGCGCTTCGGAAGTGACGTCGACCGTCTCCTGGGTCTGGCCGATCTGCAAGACCGAATTGACGGTAACGACTGCATTGAGATCGACGTTCACGCCGCGCTGCACATTCTTCTTGAATCCGGTCAGATCGAATTCCATGCGATACGTGCCGACGGGAACTTGGGGAAACACGTAGTCGCCACTGTCGTTCGTGGTGGTTTGCGTGCTCACGCCGGTGGCTTCATTAATCAGCGTCACCTTGACGTTGGCGATCACGGCGCCGGTCGGATCGGCTATGCGGCCCAGAATGCGGCCACCGGTGCTCTGCGCCGGCAACAGCGCTGGGAGATACAGGCTGACGACCAGGATCAGAGAAAGCGCACATAGCAGCTGACGACTCAGGCACAGCGATGAGCGGGCTCGCAGTGACGGCATGGAACCTCCAGACATTCCCGGGAGTGTTTGGTAATTCTTGACAGCGGCAGCTTGTATCCGGCGACAACCTTGCTATAATCCCGCAAGGTTAGAGAAGCGGGGTAGGGGCTGTCAAGGAGAAAAAGCGCGCCTCCACGACGGGAATCTCGCTGCCCCGATTCACCTCCCAGCCGGGTTGCAATGAAACAGGCCAGCGCGAAAACGTATTTGAAGATCGGCGACGTGGCAAGCAAGGTTGGCGTCTCGCCCTCAGTAATCCGCTCGTGGGAAAGCCTCGGGCTGGCAAGTCCGCGGCGCACTGCGAGCCGGTATCGCTTGTACACGACCGAAGACGTNAAGCTCTTGCGGCGAGCTCGTTTCCTGCGCAAGGTGCGCGGTTTGAATGCGGCAGCGATCGTACAACTGCTGAAGCGGGAAGGCAAGCTGCGGGCAGCCGGCGACGGCAACGCGGGCGCTATTGGAGCGCATCTGCGCCAGCTGCGGGCGCGGCGGCGACTCTCGCTGGCGCAGGTGGCGCGGGCCGTAGGCATCTCAGTGGGGTTTCTCAGCGCCCTGGAACGCTCGCAGATGAGCGGCTCGGTTGGCACTTTGCGCAAGCTGGCGCGCTTCTACAAAACAAATATTCTGGATTTCTTTGACGCTAGCGAATCCAGCAGCCGGCAGGTGCGTCCCGGTGAACGCAAGGTGCTGGAAGCGGGAGCAGGCGTGCGCATGGAGCTGCTGGCCTGGGGCAACACGATCATGGAACCACACCTTTTCCGGGTCGCGCCCGAGGCCGAGAGCGGAGATGCCTATGCCCACGAGGGCGAGGAGTTCATCTACGTGCTGCGCGGCGACCTGGAGATCAAACTGGAGGGCAGGGAGTATCTGCTGAAACCAGGGGACAGCTTCTATTTCGAGAGCGCAACCCCGCATCGCTGGAGAAATCCTGGACGCAACGAAACCTGGCTGCTGTGGGTTAATACACCGCCCACATTTTGAGTTTTGGCTCGAAGAAGGACAACGGCCCGGTTCTCGCAGGAGTGAGCAGATTAGGCACCCACGGAGGAGACATGAATTGGCAAAGCGCAGTCCGTTTGCTGACCGGTTTGGCGGCGCTTCTGCTGCTGGGTTCTTGCTCGAAGAAAACGCCCGCGCTCAACCTGCTCGTGTGGGAGGGCTACGCCGATCCTTCCTTCGTACAGGCCTTCGAGGAGCAGAACCACTGTAAGGTCTCGGCATCGTACATGGGATCGAGTGATGAACTGATGGCCAAGCTGCGCGGCGGCAGCGCCGGGAACTACGACGTCATTTCCCCCTCAAGCGACGTCGCGACATCGATCGCAACCGCAGGATTGGCTGCACCGCTCGATCTCTCGCAGATTCCGAGCTACAGCCAGCTCTCCCCACAACTGACGAGCCTGCCGCTGGTGCGCGTCAAGACCGAGGTGTATGGCGTACCGTTCATGTGGGGCCCGAACCCGATCATCTACGACACTACCGTTTTCCCTCAGCCTCCGGATTCCTGGAACGTCCTGTGGGATCCAAAGTACAAGGGAAGGGTTTCGGTCTGGGACGATCTCTCGACGGTCTACATGGCGGCTCAGGTTTTGGGTTACGACAAGCCTGATCCTTCACAGCTCTACAACTTGACCGACGATCAATTGGAAGCGGTGAAGAAAAAACTGCTGGAGCTGAAACCGAATATCCGCAAGATGTGGTCGACCGGCGGGGAGCTGACAAATCTCTTTGAAAATCACGAAGTCGTGATTGCCATGGGCTGGCCGCTTAATACCGCCGATCTGAAAAAAGTCAATTTTCCCGTCGGCGAGACCATTCCGAAGGAAAACACCACAGGCTGGATCGATCACCTGATGATCACCGCAGGCAGCGAGAACAAAGAGCTGGCGTACAAATTCCTCGAGTACATGGTGGAGGCGAAGACGCAGAAACTCGTCACCGACAAGACGAACTATGCGCCAGCCAACCCGCAGGCGGGGCAGTTCATGACGCCTGACAAGATCAAAAGCCTCCACCTCGACGACGTGGACAGCTATCAGAAACATATCTATTTCTGGCAAAACGTGCCCCGCCGCGCCAAGTACAACGAGATCTGGAACGACGTAAAAGCCGCGCAGTAGTCAGCGAAAGCACCCATGGTGATTCCAACCAACTCCGTTGCAGTAACGGCGAGCGCCGAATCCATCGCGAAGCCGACCCTGCTCGGCATCCGCAGCGTGGCCAAAACCTTTGGGCGAAACGTCGTGCTGCGCAACATTTCCCTGGACATCGCGGAAGGGGAATTTCTGACCATCCTGGGCGAAAGCGGCTCCGGCAAGACGACGCTGCTGCGGATTGTGGCCGGCTTTGAAACCGCAAGTTCGGGCGAAGTCTGGATGGGCGGCGAGCGCCTTGACGACCAACCGCCGTATCGAAGGCGCGTCAACACCGTGTTTCAGCACTACGCGCTGTTTCCCCACCTCACCGTCGAGGAGAACGTGGCCTACGGGCTGCGCGTGGCAAAACGGCCTGATGCGGAGATTGTGCAACGAGTGGCGGAAGCGTTGGACAAGGTCAAAATGACGGAGCACGCAAAAAAGAAGCCATCGAAGATCAGCGGAGGCCAGCAACAGCGCGTGGCACTGGCGCGGGCGCTGGTGAACCGGCCTCGGCTGCTTCTGCTCGATGAGCCGCTTTCTGCGCTGGATGCCAACCTGCGCCGCCAGATGCAGGTTGAGCTGAAGTCGCTGCAGCGTGAGGTCGGCATAGCGTTCGTGTTCGTCACGCACGATCAGGAAGAGGCGATGGTGATGTCAGACCGGATCGCGCTGCTGCGTTCCGGCGAACTGGAGCAGGTGGCGACGCCGCGCGAGATTTATAGCTGCCCGGCGACGGCCTATGTCGCGCAATTTATCGGGCACACAAATTTGCTGAATGGTGAAGTGCGCAGTGGCGTGGCACGATGCGGATCGCTGTCGTGGCCCGCTTCGCTTCCCGACGGGCCGGCTCTCTTTTCTTTGCGACCGGAGCATCTGCGGCTGGCAGGGCCCGGCACCGCAGCTCGCGGAACGGTGCGCACGCATGGCCGCGTGCTGCACCAGGCGTTTCACGGCGCCACGGAATTGATTCGAGTTGAGTGCTCCGATGGGCTGGTGCTCACGGTTCGCACGGCCAGCGGCTGCGGCACTGCGAACGAACTCGAATTGGAATTCTCTATCGACGATGCGGTTCTGGTGCAGGCGTCGCCGGAACGAAACTGATGTTTTCCCGCGCTTACAAGACGATCGTTACTGTGCCACCGCTGGCGTGGGTTGCGGTTTTTCTGCTGGTGCCCTATCTCCTGATGTTCTGCTACAGCTTCTGGTCGGTCTCTTCGCTGCAGACCATTATTCATTCCTGGGATCTCCGCAACTATAAAGAGCTGCTGCAGAAACCGGTCTATTGGGAGACGCTGCTCCGTTCCATGTGGATCGCCGCCCGCGTCATGCTGTTTTCGTTGTTGCTGGGCTATCCTTTGGCGTATTTCCTGTCTTTCTTTGCAGGCAAGAGAAAAGATCTGCTCTACCAGCTGGTGATCATTCCGCTCTGGGTCAGCTATCTGGTGCGGGCGTACGCGTGGAAGACGATTCTCGGCTCCGACGGTGTACTTAATACCCTGCTGCAATACGTGCACCTGACGAAGCATCCTCTGGAATTCCTGCTCTATAGTCCGTTCGCGGTTGTGCTGACGCTGACCCACATCTACACGCCGTTCACGTTCCTGCCCATCTACGCTGCGCTGGAACACATTCCGCGCAATCTGGTCGAGGCCTCGCATGACCTCGGCGCAACCCCCGCGCAAACCTTTTGGAAGGTGATTCTTCCGCTGTCAATTCCCGGCGTCCTGGCGGGTGCAACGTTCGCCTTCGTTTTGAGCCTCGGGGATTTCCTCGCGCCACTGCTGTTGGGCGGGCCCAGCGGGATCATGATCTCGAATGTCGTGGTCAGCCTGTTTGGCGCGGCCTACAACTGGCCGCTCGGAGCGGCGATTTCTCTGGGCATGCTGGTGATCGTCGTCAGCTTGCTGTTCTTTTCTGAGCAACTGGAAAAGAAATGGAGTTTTTCATGAGCGCATCGGCCTATGGGCAGCGCTCGCGCTGGCTGCTGGCCCAAACCGCAGCCGTATTTGCATTCTTGTATCTGCCGATTGTCGTTCTCATCCTCTATTCTTTCAATGGACAAGGCGTCGGAGGATTCCCGCCCCACCATCTCACCCTGGACTGGTACCGAGCCCTCTTCGCAGACGGGCCGATCTGGGATTCCGTACTGAACAGCTTGCAAGTGGCCTTCGCTGCGATGGTGATCTCGCTAACCTTCGGCATTCCCGCGGCGCTGGCTCTGGATCGAGCCAATTTTCCCGGAAAAGCGCTGTTCCGGCGATTGGTGCTCCTCCCGCTGATTCTGCCCGGCATCATTACAGGCCTGTCGCTGCTGATGCTGTTCAATCTCGCCGCCGTGTCCGCAATTCTCAAGTGGACCACCGGGCAAACGCTCAGCCTGCTGACCATCACTGTGGGCCACGGAACAGCTTTGATCTCCGTTGCGACCACGGAAGTTTTCGCCGGCCTGCAAAAGCTGGACCGCGCCCAGGAAGAGGCCTCTCTCGATCTTGGAGCCAACTACTGGCAGACCTTCTGGCGGGTCACGGTCCCGAATCTGAAGTTGCCCATCATCGGCGCTGCGCTTCTGATTTTCACGCTCTCGATGGACGAGATTGCGGTTAGTTTCTTCCTCATCGGCCGTGACAATACGCTGCCGCTGGAAATCTGGGGACGCCTGCGCCGCGGCATCACCCCGGAAATCAACGCCATCTCCACCATCATCTTTGTCTTTTCGCTGGTGACGATTATTTTCTGGTATCGCCTGCGGATGCGCAGCGAAGGCAGCGCCGAAATGAATGTGGAACTGCTGGAATCGAAAGGGGAGACCAAGTGAGCACAGACCGACGGAATTTCATCAAATTTGTGGTGGCGGGCGCGGTTGCTGCGGGATGCCCGGTCGATCTTTCACTGCTGGCGCAATCGGGGGACGCCCCGCATTCTGGCTCTCCGCAGGTGGACAGTGAGGACAACCGCATCTGCCACCAGGTGCGCGACGGCAAGGTCTTCACGCGGCCTCCCGCCTCGGCCAAACATGATGTGGTGATTGTCGGTGGAGGCGTGAGCGGCCTCGCGGCAGCCTATCATCTGCAGCATCGCGACGTGCTTCTGCTCGAGAAAGAGCCGCACTGGGGCGGCAACGCCTACGCTATGGACTACGATGGCGCCACCTATGCCACGGGCTCGGCTTTCATCTGGTCGGACTCCGAGGCCTTCACCCTCGCCAAGGAAATTGGCCTGGATCCGCTGCCTATCGACTCTCCCGACGGCAGCATCATCGATGGAGTGTTCGTGCCCGACACCTGGGGCGACGGTCTGAATAAGTTGCCCTACCCGCCCATCACGCGCGAGAGCTTTAAGAAATTCAAGAAGGAAATGATGGCCATCGACGTGGAGAAGCGCGGCGAGGAGCTGTACAACGTTCCATTCTCCGATTTCATGAAGCTGCACACCGGTGAGATCAAACAGTGGTGGGACACGTACGGTCCCTCGAACTGGGGCGCGACCACCGACGAAACTGCGGCCGGACTGGCCATCAGCGAATTCCAGGAGGTGGTCCTGCAGAGTCACGCTGACAATCGCTACACCTGGCCTGGTGGGATTGGCGCGCTGACTAAGAAATTAGCGGACATTCTCGCGCCCAAGCTCGGCGACCGCATGCAGGCTGGCGCAACCATCGTGGCCGTGGTCCCCGGCAAGGAAGAGGTCCTGGTGACCTATATGTCGGGCGGCGACTTGAAGACTGTGTCGGCCAAAGCCGTCATCATGGCGACTCCCAAGTTCATTACGCGGCGCCTCGTGGAGGGCATTCCCGACAAGCAGAGCGAAGCCATGCAACAGATTCGCTATGCCCCGTACTGCGTGGTCAATCTGATTTTCGATAAACCGGTATTCAACAAAGGCTACGACACCTGGTGCCCGGGAAACACTTTCACCGATTTCGTCGTGGCGGACTGGGTGATCCGCAAGCGATCGGGATATAAACAGAAGTACAACATCCTGAGTTGCTATACGCCGATGAAGGAAGAGGAACGACCATATCTGTTGAGTGAGGCCGGCACCAGGAAGATTGCCACGAACGTGCTGCGCGATTTTCAGAAATTGATGCCAGACACCAACGTGGATCCGGTCGAGGTACATATCTACCGGCGTGGCCATCCCGTCTACATGTCAACGCCCGGGCTCTACACACGAGTGCAGCCGCTCGTTCGCCAGCCCATGGAGCGAGTTTTCTTCGCCAACACGGACTCGCAGGGACCGGAATCGACCACCACCGATGGCATCGTCGCGGCCAAACGAGCAGTCAGGCAAGTGGAGGCCCGACTCGCCGGATCACCCGCACCGAAAGAGACGGCGATGCTGGGCTGATGGCGAGACTTGCCCTAAGACGTCAGCCCAAAATGGGACCCTGCTTCAGAAAAAACGACAACCACCGCACGCAGAAGGTAGAGAGAACGACCGAAGTTATGTAGGATGCGGTGTCGAAGTCGGTGAAACACTACGACACCAGCAGCGCCCGCAGTAATCCTGAAAACTTCTCATCTCCACGCGCAAACGTCCATCTCGTTTGCCTCCTTGCTGTCATCGCCGCCTTCTACGTCGCTACCGTGCGCTCGGGACATGTCTGGGGCGATGACTTTGCGATGTACGTACATCATGCCGAAAATATCGTCAGCGGACAGCCCTACGCCGACACGGGCTACATCTACAACCCGGCCGTCCCGGTGTACGGACCCAGAATGTATCCACCGGTGTTCCCGCTCCTGCTGGCGCCGCTG
>JGI12269J14319_10004645_pt1 | contig 12441 bp, 14 predicted proteins | sample PeaSoiSIISIP2007_FD_14319 | JGI IMG/M metagenome (IMG submission 14319) | reverse complement strand
GGCGGCGGAGGGGGTGGGGGCGGCGGCAGCTCGATTGGCTGCGGCTTCGGCGGCTGCGTCACCTCGGGTGCGGGCGGGGCCGGCGCCGCGTTCGAGGGCGCCGGCACCTGCGCAATCTGCGGCGCCTGCATCGACGACGCTGCGGTTCCGGCGAACACCATCGCCACCGCGGTTTCCTGCGGCGGCTCCGGCGGCTGGACGATCGGGATGCCGATCAACACTGCGGCGATGATGACGACGTGCAGAACGGTGGACACGATGGCGCCGCGGCGCAACGCCGGCGGCATGCCGGCGCGGCTGTGGCCGAGTCGATCCTCTCCGTGCATGACCCGTTGCAGCACGGTGCGGCAGGCCTCAGCCGGGTTTCGGCGCGGCGGCGCCGGATGGGGCGGCGGGCGTGGCCGCAGGCGCCGCCGGCCGCGTCGCAGACGGCGCGCCCCCGGACGACGGCGGCGACGACCAGGTTTGCTCCGCCAGCAGCGCGACCTTGGTGAAGCCGCCCTGGGTGATGGTGCCCATCACTTGCATGATGCGGCCATAGGCGAGGTCCTTGTCGCCGCGCACGAAGATGCGGCGATCCGGGTTGTTCTGGGCGGTCGCTTGCAGCTTGGTGACCAGGTCGGGCAGGTCGACCGCCTGGTCCTGCAGAAAGATGTCGCCCTGGGCGTTGATCGACACGGTCAGCGGCTGGCTGTCGCTGTTGATCTGCTGCGCGTTGGTCTTCGGGAGGTCCACCGAAACGCCGGAGGTCATCAGCGGCGCGGTGACCATGAAGATGATCAGCAGCACCAGCATCACGTCGACCAGCGGCGTGACGTTGATTTCGGACAACGGCCGGTAGCGGCCACGGCCGGTGCGCGTGTTGAGGGAGAAGGCCATGTTTCTAAACCTCGCCCACGAAGTGGGAGGGGTCGGTTAGGTCGCAAAGCGAACCAACCGTAGCGCCGAGGGTGAGGGTTCCGCGTGCCGACCCGATCACCCTCACCCTCGCCGCTATGCGTCTCGACCTCTCCCGCGCGCAGCGCGGGAGAGGTAGACGGTACCCCGTCACGCCCGCTCCTCCGTCTGGCGCGACAAGATGGCGCTGAATTCGGCGCCGAAGCCCTCCAGCCTGGCGGCGAAACGCGAGAGGTCGGTGCTGATCTTGTTGTAGGCGAGCACCGCCGGAATGGCGGCGACCAGGCCAATGGCGGTGGCAAACAAGGCCTCGGCGATACCGGGTGCGACCACCGCGAGGTTGGTGTTGTGCATGGCAGCGATCGCCGAGAACGAGTGCATGATACCCCACACGGTGCCGAACAGGCCGATGAACGGGGCAGTTGCGCCGACCGAGGCGAGAAACACCATCCACCGTTCCAGCCGGTCCATCTCCCGCTGCACCGTCACCTGGATGGCGCGGTCGATCCGCTCACGCACGGAGGTGTGGCTGACATCGGCACCGGCGACGCGCACCGTGCGGCGCCATTCGCCCATTGCCGCGGCGAACACCCCGGCCATCGGATGGCTGGGGCTGGTGCCTTCCTGGTCGAACAACTCGTCCAGGCTGCCGCCGGACCAGAACCGGTCCTCGAATCCGTCTGCCGCGCGGTTCACCTTGCGCAGGCTGGACCATTTCTCGAACACCACGGCCCAGACCCAAACGCTCGCCACCAGCAAGCCAAGCATGACCAACTTCACGACGATGTCGGCCTCGAGGAACAGGCCCCAGAGCGAAAGATCGCCCCCGGTCGTCCCCAGGCTCACCGCATCAACTGCTCGATCCACCTCAACCCCCTTATGCGGCGCCGTCGCCGACGGCACCTGTAGCCGTTTCCGCCGGCCGCGCGTCGCGCATGGCCTGCATGACCGTCCGCCAGCGCGGCGGCAACCGTCCCGGCTTGTTTCCCCCTAGTCCCATTCCCGCTGGCCCCGGCTGGAGCCGGACACACGCAAGTTTGACCACCAGCACGGCACAGACGCCGGCCAAGCCGCGCACCGTCTGGCGCAATGTCGCCGAGGCGGCGCCCGATGCCAGGACCTCGGTCTCCACGACCAGCGAATCGTCAAGTCGGGCTGCCTGGAGATAGTCCACTTCGATGCGCCGCACCACGAACATCAGGTTGCATCGCTGCACAAGCTCGGCATGGGGGATGCCCAGGTCGCGCAAGGCCTCGGTGCGGGCCCGCTCGGCATAGCGCAGGTAGGTGGCGTGGTAGACCATGCCGCCAGCATCGGTATCCTCGTAGTACACCCGTACGGCATAATGGTGGCGACCCCCTGGCGGGATGGAGGCGGGATGTTGGTTCATCCATCGTCCCGCAAGAGGTCGAGCTGGCCCGGAAGTCCCTGTGGCGGCGGCGCCAGGCCGAGGTGCCGCCAGCCCGGCTCGCCCAGCATGCGGCCGCGGCTGGTGCGCAGCACGAGCCCCTCCTGGATCAGGAACGGCTCGACCACGTCCTCCAGCGTGTCGCGCGCCTCGGCCAGGGCGGCGGCCAGCGTTTCCACGCCGACCGGGCCGCCGGCGTGGTGCTCCGCGATTCGGCGCAGGTAGCGGCGGTCCATCGCATCTAGCCCGAGCCGGTCCACTTCCAGGCGGGTCAGCGAGGCGTCGGCGACCGCGCGATCGATCGGGCTGACGCCGTCCACCGCCGCGAAGTCGCGCACGCGGCGCAGCAGGCGGCCGGCGATGCGCGGGGTGCCGCGGGAGCGGCGGGCGATCTCCGTGGCACCCTCGGCGGTCAGGGCCACGCCCAGCTTCTGGGCGCCGCGGTTGACGATCAGTTCCAGCTCTTCGGGGGTGTAGAACACCAGGCGCAGGGGAATACCGAACCGGTCGCGCAGCGGGGTGGCGAGCAAGCCGGCGCGGGTGGTGGCGCCGACCAGGGTGAAGGCCGGCAGATCGATGCGGACGCTGCGCGCCGAGGGGCCCTCGCCGATGATCAGGTCGAGCTGGAAGTCCTCCATCGCCGGGTACAGCACTTCCTCGATGGCCGGCTGGAGGCGGTGGATCTCGTCGATGAACAGGACATCCCTCGGCTGCAGGTTGGTGAGGATGGCGGCGAGGTCACCGGCGCGCTGGATGACCGGGCCGGAGGTGGCGCGGAAACCGACCCCCAGTTCGCGGGCGACGATCTGGGCGAGCGTGGTCTTGCCGAGGCCGGGCGGGCCGTGCAGCAGCACGTGGTCCAGCGCCTCGCCGCGGGCGCGGGCGGCCTGGATGAAGATTCCGAGATTTTCCCGGGACGCGCGCTGGCCGACGAACTCCGCCAGGGTCTGCGGGCGGAGCGAGGCTTCCGCCGCGTCTTCGGAGCGACGGAACGGGGAGACGGTGCGATCGTCGCTCACCCTGCCCTCTCCGGTTCGCGGGGTCGGGCCGCGAAGCGGACCGACAGGGATCGGGCGCGAGGCGCCGCGGCGCGTGGTTGTCGGGTGCGGCATGTTGCATCCTCACCCTGCGTCGATCCGTTTCGCGGCTCGACGCCGCACGCGGGTGAGGATTCGAGCGCTTTCGCACTCACCCTGGGGCCCTCTGCGCCAGGTCCTTCAGGCTGTCGCGGATCACTGCGTCCAAGGCGGCGCCGTCGCCCAGCCGCTCGAGCACACGCGCCACCACCGGCTGCGCCTCGGGCCGCCGGTAGCCGAGATTGGTCAGCGCGGAGACCGCGTCCTCCGCCATGCCGCCCGGGCGGCTGGCGAGCCCGGCCAAGCCAGGGGCGGAGGTTGGCATCGCGCCGGCCTTCTCGCGCAGTTCGGTCAGTAGCCGCACCGCCAGCCGCGGCCCCACGCCGGGCGCACGGGTCAGGCTGGCGCGGTCGCCGGCGGCGATGGCGCCGACCAGGTCGCGCGGGGACAGCGCCGACAGCACGGACAGCGCAACCTTCGCGCCGACCCCCTGCACCGTGGTGAGCAAACGGAACCAGTCGCGCTCGGCGGGGTCAGCGAAGCCGTAGAGCTGGATGGCGTCCTCGCGCACATGCGTTTCGATCAGCAGGCGCGCGGTCGCCGGAGGCTGCGGCAGAGCGCCCAGCGTGCGGGTGGAGGCGTGCACCAGGTAGCCGACGCCGTTCACGTCGAGCACGCAGCTTCCCTCGACCAATTGCTCGACCCGGCCGGTGAGCAGGGCGATCATGCCGAGGCGGCCGCGACGGCGGCCCAGGCGCGGCGGCTGGCGCGGTGGTGGGCGTGGCAGATCGCCACCGCCAGGGCGTCGGCCGCATCGGCCCGCTTGATCGCCGCCCCCGGCAGCAGGCGCCGCACCATCATCTGCACCTGCGTCTTGTCCGCCCCGCCGGTGCCGACCACCGCCAGCTTCACCGACTTGGCGGCATACTCGGTGATCGGGATGCCGGCCAGCGCCGGCGCCAGCAGCGCCACGCCGCGGGCATAACCGAGTTTCAGCGTCGCGCTGCCGTTGCGGTTGACATAGGTTTCCTCGACGGCGGCCTCGTCCGGTTGATATTCCGCCAGCAAGGCGGCGAGCGCGTCGTGCAGAAGGCGCAGCCGGTCGGGCACCGACGCCGCCGGGTCGGTGGCGATGACGCCATCAGCGCGGTGGCGCAGGCGGTTGCCGTCCGCCTCGATGAGGCCCCAGCCGGTGAAGCGCAGGCCGGGGTCGATTCCTAGCAATCTGACCATCCTAGCGAATCGGAGACCTTCGGTGACTCGGTCCGCCCGTATACGACGGTCTTTGCACAGCGGGCACTACCGCATGCAACCGGCCTTTGATCGAGTGTCAGGTCAGGCGGCCTGCATGGCCGGTCACTGCCTGACGAAGGTCTTGTCCGCGTGACAGGCCAGGCACGAAACTTCGGACGGTTTATGGGCGTGGTGGCATGTAGCGCACCGCAGGTCGGCCGAGTGCGGCGAGACATGGGGATTGGGCTCGTAATTGTCGGTCCGGGCGATAATTGCCGGCACGCCGCCGTGACAGGCGACGCAGACCTGGTCGGGCACTGCCGTTTTCGGCGGGTTCTCTTTGTGGCAGGCTGCGCAGGCCACGCCGCTGGCCTGATGCAGGTCGGCGAGCATCCGAGCGTGGCCAGACGATTGCTGCGCCGACAAATCGACCGGGGTGGTCAGCAACACAAGGACGACCAGGCAACGCAGGTACATGCGAACCTCATCCTTGCTGCACAGCCGGCTATTACGGCACTGCCGCGGCGGCATTGATCTGCGTCAACTGCGCCGATTCCGCGCGACGGGCCTCTCCTATCGGCCAGACCAATCACGAAGCGGGCTGGGGCGTTCATCTCTGCTTGATCCAGGTCAAGGACTTGCTGCTCACGCAATGACATGAAACCGGCTCACTGCCTGAACGGAGTAATCCGATGGAGCTGAACCGACGAGAATTGCTTGTTTCAAGTGGTGGTGTCGTCGCTGCCTCATCGATCGGCGGCCCGGTGCTGGCGCAGAACGCCCCGCCGGCTCCGAGGTCCGCGCCGGAGCCATCGGCACCAGCCGGCGGCGTCACCGCGCTTCCCGACAACGAGAGGAACATCAGCATCGTCACGCTGCGCGACCTCGAGGCCGAGGCGCAGAAGGTGATGATTCCGTTCGGATTTGCCTATGTCTCGGGCGGCGCGGGTGACGAATGGACGATGCGCGAGAACCTCGCGGCGTTCAATCGGTGGACTATTCTGGCGAACTATCTCTCGGGCCACGCGTCCGTCGATCCGGCGACGACCATTCTCGGCAGCAAACTGTCCTGTCCCGTGATCACCGCGCCGATGGGCAATCAGGGTTCGGTGCACGCGCAGAAGGAGGTTCCCACCGTCAAGGGTTCCACGCTGGCCGGCACATTGTTCGTCGAAAGCTCGGTCTCGCAGATGAGCCTGGAGGATGTCGCGTCGGCGAGCGACGGTCCCAAATGGTTCCAGATCTATATACCCGAAAGCCGGGCCTTCGCGGCGGAGATGCTGCACCGCGCCAAGGCCAGCGGCTACAAGGCCATCGTGCTGACCGTCGATGCCTTCGTCACCAGCAATCGCGAGCGCTCGACGCGGCTGCACGGCGCGCCGGTGCCGACGCTGCCGATGGGCAACGTCCCGCGGACGCCCGGCGTCACCGGCAATGCGATGATGATGAAGCAGAATCTCGACTGGGCCGATATCGAGTTCTGCCGCAAGGAAAGCGGTCTGCCGGTGATCGTCAAAAGCATCCTGTCGCCCGTCCAGGCGGTCGAGGCGGTGCGTCGCGGGTGTTCTGCCGTGTGGCTGTCCAATCACGGCGGCAGACAGCTCGATAACAGCCCATCGGCGATTACCATGCTGCCGCACGTCGCCACGGCGCTGAAGGGGCGGGTGCCGATCATCGTCGATGGCGGTGTGTTCCGCGGTCAGGACGTGTTCCGTGCCCTGGCACTCGGCGCGAGCGTCGTGGCGCTTGGACGCCCGTTGCTGTACGGCTCGGCGTTGGGCGGAGCGCAAGGCGTACGTTCCGTGCACGAGCATCTCAGGAACGAGCTGATCATGACCATGCGGCTCGCCGGCACGTCGACGATCAACAGCATTACGCGCGACACCGTCACGCGCACCGAGACCTGAGTATGATTTGCTGACCCGGGCCAAGCAGGCCCGAGTCAGACCGGCTTGGCATCGGCCACCGGCCGCACAACGTGTGGGCGGAGCTGTGAAATGTACGGAGGGGCCGGTGGCGGGCCGCATAATTATTCTTTTGTTTTGTCACCGGCATATTCAATGGCCGATATGCCGGCCGGCGTTGGTGCCTGCAGGGCGATGCCGCAGGCGTACCCCAGCGTTAGCGTCGCGCTGCCGTTGCGGTTGACGTAGGTCTCCTCGACGGCGGCCTCGTCCGGTTGATACTCCACCAGCAAGGTGGCGAGCGCGTCGTGCAGCAGGCGCAGCCGGTCGGGCACTGAGGCCGTCGGGTCTGTGGCGATGACGCCATCGGCGCGGTGGCGCAGGCGGTTGCCGTCCGCCTCGATGAGGCCCCAGCCGGTGAAGCGCAGGCCAGGGTCGATGCCCAGCAGCCGGACCATGTGTGTTGCGACTCGGGTTGGTGGTGTCGATTCGGGGGTTGTTCTACGACGGGTTGGGCAAGGATGGCAGGCGGTTCGGGATGGGCGCGTCAAATGCGCCGGAAAGGCCACTGCAACGTCCCGATCATCCCCCGTGCCGCGCCCGTCCCGGTGTGACCCCGAACGCGGCGCGGAACGCCGCGCCGAACGCCGGCCCGCTGCTGTAGCCGACCGCGGCCGCGGCCCGTGCCGGGGTCGCGCCCTGCGCCAGCATCGCCTGCGCCTCGGTCGGCCGCAATTGCTGTCGCCATGTCTGGAACCTCATCCCGGTCTCGCGCCGGAACAGCCGCGCCAGCGTGCGCGCCGAGGCTCCCGCAACATCGGCGAACGACTCCAGCCCGCGAGGGTCCGCCAGATCGGCCAGCAACGCCTGGGTGACGCGCTGCAGCCGCGGATCGCGGCAGGCCGGCACCGAGACCGGCCGGGTCGCGGCGCGGCCGATCTCATGCAGCGCCAGCGCGACCACATGGCGCACGGGGCCGTGCTCGTCCCACATCACCGGCTCCTCGCACGCCGCCAGGATCAGCGCGCGCAGCAATGGCGAGACGGCGACCACCGTTACCGCATCCGGCCCGGCACGTGCTGCATCCTCGCGCAAGAACAATGCGCGCATGCGCAGCCCGGCCGGGATGCACGTGACGTGCGGGATTTGGGCCGGCATCCACAGCCCGGTGCCGGGTGGCACGATGAACAGGGCGGCCGGCGTCACCACCCGCATGACGCCGGTGGTCGCAAAGAGCAATTGAGCGCGCGGATGCTGATGCCAGCCCGTATCGTGTCCCACGGCATAGTCGAACGCATACCCCACCAGCGGGCGCGGGGCCTGCTCGAACGGGCGCAAGCGGGAACGGTCGGGCTGTCCAGCATGCGACAAGATTTGGCCGTACGTCAAAAGCAGGACAGATTATCGTCTATGCCGACTGGCACCAGCCCGCGTCGTCATGCCGTGACCGCGCGTCAAGCGCCCGGGGACCGCCCATGACGTGGGGGAATCGGCGGTGCCGCACCCAAGGACCGAGCATGACCCCGAACACGCGTCTGATCGGCTTCATCAACACTGCGCACAGCTTCACGCATTATTCGCTGCTGATCCTGCCGACGGCGGTGCTCGCGATGGTGGCGCCGGGCGGGCGGTTCGGCGATTCGTACGGACCGGTCCTGGCGCTCGCCACCGGGATGTTCGTGCTGTACGGGGCGTTCTCGTTGCCACAGGGCTGGATCGCGCAACGGATCGGCCGGCCGGCGCTGCTGACGCTGTTCTTTCTCGGCACCGGACTGTCGATGGCGGCGACGGCGTTTGCCGCCTCGCCGGCGATGCTGGCGGTAGGACTTGGCGCCACCGGGCTGTTCGCCGCGATCTACCACCCGATCGGCACCGCCATGCTGGTAGACGCCGCAGGCGACAAGCCGGGGCGCGCCATCGGGGTCAACGGCGTGTTCGGCAATCTGGGCGTGGCGCTGGCGCCGGTGATGACGGCGTTCCTGGCCAACCAGGTCGGCTGGCGCGCCGCCTTCCTGCTGCCGGGGCTGGCGTGCGCAACGATCGGGTTGCTGTGGCTGCGGGTGAAGTCGCCGGAGGCGGCGGTCCGGCGCTCGGCGCGGCCGTTCCCCGTGATCCCGCGCCCGCTGGTGCGCCGTGCCGTGGTGGTGCTGCTGCTGATCGCGATCGTCTCGGGGCTGGTGTTCAACGCGTTCACCCTGCTGCTACCGAAGCTGATGCAGGAGCGGCTGGGCGGCGATCCGCGCATGCTGCCGGTGGTGGGGATTGCGGCGTTCCTGGCCACGCTGTGCGGCGCGCTGACCCAGTTCACCGTGGGACGGATGATCGACCGCACCACGCTGAAGCGCGTTTTTCTCCCGGTGAGCCTGCTGCTGGTGCCGGGACTGGTGGCGGTGTCCTACGCGCAAGGCTGGCTGGTGCTGCCGACCGCCGCGCTGGTCGCAGCGGCGATCTTCGGCCAGGTGACGGTCAACGAGACGATGACCGCGCGTTACATCTCCCCAGCCCTGCGGGCGCGGATGTATTCGGTGCGGTTCTTTGTGGGGTTCCTGGGTGCCGCGGCGTCGGCTCCGATCGTGGCGTGGCTGTACGACCGTACCGGCAGCCTGGCGGCGGTGACGCTGGTGCTGGCGGGGTTCGGCGTGGTGACGCTGGGCTGCGCGCTGGCATTCCCCGACCGCAAGGAAGAGCTGCGGCCGGAGCTGTGGGCGGAGGCGGGCAGCGCTGCGCGCGTGGTGGCGGCGGCGGAGTAGGGGCCATCGCTTTCACGCACATATCTTGTAACCGCCGGGAGCCAAGGTGGACTGGTCGCTCACCGCGCGGCCTGGGTCACTTTGTCGTTTTTATTGCGGCGAGCCGGTTTCACGGAGGCCCATCAGGTCGAACCTGTTAACCGTCCGGAAGGCCTACGCCTCCTATTCTTCGATCGGGTACGAGCATTCGGAAGCATCCATGGAAAGACGATGATCCGCTTCTCGCACCATATGCGGCAACAGCTTGCGGACCGGCCTGAGCTACCGGCCGGAATCGATCGAGACGACCGTCACCTACCCCGACTGGACCTCGCCCGATCCGGACCCTGCGCTGACCCGATCCTACAAGGAGATAGCCGCATTCGGTGGGCGCGTGCTACGGGTTGTGCATCGCACGATCGGTACCGATGTTCTTGTTGTCACAGCCCATTTCGATAGAGGAGCGCGGCGGCGATGATCAAGACCAGCTATGACCCAGAGGCAGATGCGTTTGCCGCCCGCTTCGCCCCGGATGGTGCCGTCACCGCGGAAACGCGGGAGGTGGCACCCGGCGTCATGCTCGACTTCGATGCGGAGGGCAATGTCATCGGCGTCGAAGTGCTGAGCCTGCGTCTGCGTCTGTCCGGCGCCTATCACGGGCGGCAGGAAGCAAAGGCGGCGGAGTGAGAGACAAGCCGGGCGCCACCTCACGAACTCGCCACAAACTCCGGATCACGCAACACCGCGCCTGACAAGTGCACGAGCTTCGACCGGGGCGGTAGCGCCTCGACCGCGTTCGCCATGGCGTACCACTGCTGCCGCGGATGGTACCAGGGCAGCGGCACGCCCACCATGCCCGAGTCCTGGATCAGGCGGGAGATCGTTTCTCCGTGGTACGCCACAACCTGCGGATAAACCCAGCCACCGCCGGCGAACTCGGGGACTCGCGACGCTTCGGCAACGACGAAGGTTGCCAGGACGATCCCGCCCTCCGCCAGATTGCGGCGAAACCCGGCGAGTGCCCGCGCGATCACATCGCGGCCGGCGTGACTGAAGAACGAGTGGGCCAGGATGAAATCGAATGTCACGCCGAACCCATCAGAACTGAAATCCGCATTGGCACGGAACACCGGCTGCTTGAGGCGGATCTGGTCCCGCCCGATCTCGTGGCTGATGGCGTCTTCCACCAGCCAGGTATTGGGCTCTATTCCGTAATAGTGTGCCGGCAGCAGATAGGGCAGCAGCAGGCGGCCGACCCGCAGCGACCCGCAGCCGAAATCGAGCAATCGGTGGTGCTCGCGCAGGCCGAGCGTGGTGAGCAAGCGGAACTGCGTGGCGGCCATGGCGTCGTATTGGCCGGGCGGGCCGACATACGCCGTGTAATGCTGTGCGCCGGGCGGCAGCGCTTTCGCACTTTCGCGCGACATTTCCCGCGCGCCTTCGCGCGGCATGTCCCGCTGCCCATCCGTCTCGCTGCCGGACCGCAGGGTGATGCGGATTGCTTCAAGCGCAGCGCCGCTCGGCGAACAGCACATGGTGCCGGGCTGCAGCGGGCCGACCTCGCTGCCATCGACGAAACGGCCGCTGTAGCGACAATCGAGCCGGCCTGCGCTGCGCACGCGGACGCAGAAGCCGAGAAGTGGCAATTTCTGTCCGCGCGTACCGCAGAACTGGCCGGCGGAGACCCACGAGGTCAAAACTCCACCCTTTGGGATCGCCTGATATTCGAGGTCGTCCGGTGTCGCCAAATTCCGTGGGTCAAGCTGGAAGCCCTCGATCCAGCGTCGGCTGCCGGGTATGCCCGCCCAGGCACCGAACGCCCCGGCGACATCACCGACATCCTGCACGTGCACCAGGATTTCGGCGTCGTCGGCGCCGGGTCGGTGAGTGCTTACGGGATTATCGCTCATGGCGGCAGCGATATAACCACGCCACGGCATTGCTCGCCAGGGGTGAGCGGATTGCCCATGAACCAGGAGCAGGAACGCAGGACCGTCATCAGGCATGCCACCGCCGTGGGCGCGACGTCAGATCCTGCGGCTGTCATAGGCCCAATGCAGCAACGCCTGGCGCTGCCGGCGGCGACAATTGCAGTCGCCCGGCTCGCAGTTCTGCTCGATCTGCCGGATGTGCCGGCGCATCGCCTTCCAGCGTTTGATCTGCCGCTGGTCTTCGTGCGGCATGCGACGGCCCATGTAATAACGGCAATACCACTGGAACCAGCCGCGCGGATCGTCCGGATGAAGCCATCCCTTCGCGCGCCACACCGACAGCTTCTGACTGGCGTCGACGCCGAAGAAGTTCAGCGCGCAGTCGCGGCGCCGCGGCGACAGCTTCGCGTGGGTGAACCAGTCCATGGGAAACTCATCGCGTGTGTCCGTCATGTACTTGCCGCAGAACACGCCGAGCGCCAGCATCTGCCGCGGGGTCAGCTCCGGCGTGAACGCCGGATCGAAATCGCGGCCGACCGGCGCGACGCACTCGTAGCGGTAGCCCTGCTGCATCCTGTCATGCACGACGACGATCCGATGGCGCATTGGCAAGCTGAGTGATCCCGATCTGTGGTTATGCATAGTGGGTCAGTTTGAACGTCGCGTACCGACCCAAAGCAACGGTAGCAGGATCTCTTGGCCTGAACCGCCGCATTCGACCCAAAGCGGCGGCCTCGCCTGTGCGCCGCCTCGCACTGACGGTCAGAACCGCATCTGCAGCCCGGCGCTGAATGCATTCTCCACCTGGTTGGCGGAGAACTGCCCCTGGTAGCGCACGAACAAATCCAGCGCCTCGGTCGCGGCGGCGCTGATGCCGACGCCGACCACGCCTGCCGTCGGTGCCGGCGACACGCCCGAGACGCCGGCATTGAAAGCGCCGTCCGTTGCCACCACGCCGCGTGACTGCCCGGAAAGCGTCTGCTGCACACCTGCTTCGATCCATGGCACCATTCCCCAGTTCGCAGCGGCCACGCGCTGCATGGCGCGCACGGTCAGCCGCCCCTCGACGGCATCCGCATGAGTGCCCGGATAGGCCAGGTCCAACAGGCCGGCGCCCGATTCCGCGAAGCCGGACTGCCCAGCATGGATGTACGCGAGGTCCGCCCGCGGCTCGAGCGTCACTGCGCCCACCGCCAGGTCGTAGGCAGCGCGCGCCCGCACTGTGCCGAACTCCGCCGCGCGGTTGCCGCTGGCGGTCAGGCC
>JGI12269J14319_10004633_pt1 | contig 12456 bp, 9 predicted proteins | sample PeaSoiSIISIP2007_FD_14319 | JGI IMG/M metagenome (IMG submission 14319) | reverse complement strand
CCAGCCCGGTCGCGGAGGTCACCGCGACCGAAGGAGCGCTGGACTCCGATGTGCACGGCACGGGATTCAGGGTGAAGGTAAACCCGCCGTCGCGGGTGACGAGCACGTCGCGGCCGTCGAGGACGGCGGCCACCCCGGCCTGGGTGGCGATCATGTCGTCCGGGTCGATCAGGTGAGTGACGGTGGCCTTGGCGACGCCGGTCCAGCTGCCGCCGCTCAGCGGCCGGCGTATCAGCGTGCCGTACGTGCAGCCGCTATCCGGCGTGCACAGCGCGTTGATCGCGAGCACCTGCTGCCGCACGATCGCCAGGGACAGGATCGAACCAGCGGGCACGAAGGCGCGGCTCCAGTGCTCACCGCCGTCGGTGGTCTCCCACAGCCCGGTGTCGCCGAACACGAACCCGTGCTCAGGCGTGGCGAAGCGGATGCCCCATACGATCGGCGCGCTGGTCAACCCGGGCTCCCCGACCGGTACGGGCGGTGCGGGCAGGCCAGCCCAGCTCGCGCCCCGGTCCAGGGTGCGGACGATCGACGTGCACGGCGCATGCGCGCAGGGGGCGGTGCCGAGGACGAACGCCTCGTCCGCCGACACGAACGTGACGGACGTGGCCCCGAATCCGGCGGGCACCGGCCCGGCGGTAGTCACGGCCCCGCCTGGGGCCTGGGCCGATACTGAAGGGCTTGATCCCGAACGAGGCGGGCTGCCTGCCCCGGCCCCGCTCGACGCTCCCGGGCCGGACGCCCCGCTCGATCCACACCCGGCGAGGCCGAGCACCAGCCCGGCCGCCGCCGCTAGGAGCGGCACCCGCGCAGAAGCCACCATGGCGCACCTCCTCGCCTCTACTCACTGAGACGACGTAACCAGGCTTTGGTTGCGACCGCCGTCACGTGGTCACGAGAGCGCACGCACGGCGCGGGCGAAGGCATCGCCGCGGTCGCGGTAATCCCGGAACCGTCCGAAGCTGGGCGCGGCCGGCGACAGCAGCACCACCCCGTCGGGCCTGGCCCACCCGAACCCCGCCGCCACCGCGTCGTCCAGGTCGCGGCAGTCCGTCACGCCCGCGAAGCCGGCCGCCTCCATCTGGGCCGCCTCGATCTGGGCCGCCTCGATCTGGGCGCGGATCCGGGGGCCGCTGTCGGGGAGGGTCAGGACGCAGGTGGGCGCCTGGCGGGCCAGGACCCCGGCGGCCAGTGGGGCGTAGTCGATGCCCCGGTCCTGCCCGCCGACGATCAGTGCGATCCGGCGGCCGGGGAAGGCGTCGAGCGCGGCCAGGGTAGGCAGCACGTTGGTGGACAGGCTGTCGTCGACGAAGGTGACGCCGCCGACCGTGCCGACCGGCGCGAGCCGGCTGGGCAGGGGCTGGTAGCCGACCGCCGCCGCGCGCAGCCTGGCGTCATCGCCGGCGCCCGGCACGCCGAGCGCGGCCAGGCAGCGGCGGGCGATGAGCGCGTTGCGGCGGTTGTGCCGGCCGGGCAGCCCGAGCGGCTCCATCCAGTCGGCGCCGGGCTCGTCGTCTTCGCGGACCCACTCGACCCGCGGGCCAAGCAGGCCGGCGCGCTCCCTGAGCAGGTCGCTGTCGCCGTTCGCCACGGTGAGCTCGGCGCCCGGCTGGGAGCAGGCGGACAGCTTGTCCCGGTAGTACTGCTCCACTCCCCCGTGCCAGTCGAGGTGGTCCGGGTGCAGCGAGGTGACCGCGACCACGGGCGGCGAGCACGGCAGGTCGGTGGCCTGGTAGCTGGACACCTCGATGACCCAGTAGTCGAAGTCGCCTTCCTCGGCGGGATCATACGGCGGGGCGCCGATGTTCCCGCCGAGCATGCACCGGTAGCCCAGGCCGGCCAGCAGGTGGCCGGTCACCGACGCGGTCGTGCTCTTGCCCTTGGTGCCGGTCACGACGAGGACGCGCCGCAGGTCCGCCTCGGCGAGCCACAGGCCGAGACCGCCCACCACCGGGATGCCGAGCTCGGTCAGCCGGGCCACTTCCGGCCGGTACCGGGACAGGCCGGGCGTCTTGACCACCACGTCGCACCGCTGGAGGGCGGCGAGCCCGCCGTCGCCGGTGGCAAGCACCCGCCTGCCGCCGGGAATGGGCCCGGGAATGGGCCCGGGAATGGGCAGAGTGGCCGCGGACGGCTGGTCGTCGACCAGGACCGGCTCGACGCCCAGTGCCAGCAGCTTGCGCAGGTTGGCGTGGCCTTCCCGGCCTAGGCCCCAGACGCCTACCCGGGCGCCGGCCAGGTCGGACCAGGAGAGCTTGGGCCGGCTCACCGATATCCCGCGGGGATGAAGTTCCGGCCCACGGGCCGGAACATGGCGGCGGCGTCCGCGTCGGATGGCGCGTCCGGCCACCCGGCGACCTCGGCCGCGAGTTCTTGCAGCAGGCCAGGGCCGACCCGGTCATCGCGGCGCGCGGCCAGCAGCACCGCGGCGCGGCACTCGGTGACCTCGCCGACGCACTCGAACGGCTTGGCGCCCGCGCCGAGCAGCGAGCGGAACTTGGCGGCCAGCCCCGGATCCTCGAGTGGCTCCCCGGTGACCGCGAAGATCCGCCGCAGCGCCTGCGCCGGCAGGAACGGCGCGAGGATCAGGTCGATGAAGCAGCACTTGTCGCACTGCCCGCACCAATGGTCGAGCCGTCGCGCCCGTTCGGTATAAAAAGCCTTGTTGCAGCTCCGGAATGAGCTGTGGTACGGCTCGAGTGCCGCGAACTCCTGCCCCACCCAGAGCTCGGTCCGGTCCCTGAGCCAGGAGAAGTACCCGGGCAGCGGCGCCGGGCGGTTGGCCAGCACGTCCCGGAAGGCCGCCTCGAACTGCTCGCTCTTGGAAAACTGGTGGTTGACCGGGCGTCCTTGGTACTCGAGCGTCGGGACGGACGCCGACCACTCGTTGGACATCACTACCGCGTCCCGGTCCTCGAGCACTGCGGCCAGCACGGCGATCGCGGACAAGATCCCGGTCACCGGGACGTGCCCGTTGAGGAAACCGAGTTCGGCGGAGCGCAGCAACTGCGGGTCGATCTCCCGTTCCGCCCGGACCACCGGGAGCCCGGTCACGGCGGCCGGCTGCTCAATCGCGTCGAACCGGTCGGCGGGCCCGCTCACCACGAACAACGCCGCGTCCGCGCGCCGCCGGACCCGCTCCACCGTGACGATCGAGTCGATCCCGCCGCCGAACGGCACCAGGGCCCGCTGCTCGCCCAAGGGGGGTCTGGGGGGATCTGGGGGGGTCGTCCCCCCCAAGGGGGGTCTGGGGGGATGGGTCCCCCCAGGAGCGGGGGGGGCTGGGGGGGTCGTCCCCCCCAAGGGGGGTCTGGGGGGATGGGTCCCCCCAGGAGCGGGGGGGTCTGGGGGGGTCGTCCCCCCGGGATCAGCAGAGCGCGCCTCCAGGCGCAGCGAGGTCAGGTCCAGGGCATTGCGGTAGGCGAACTCGCCCAGGCCCTGGAGGTAGAACTCGCGGAGGAAGGCCAGTTCGGCCGTTGTCAGCGCGGTCTCGCCGAAGTCGACCACCGGCGGCGCCGCGGTCTTGTAGTACGAGACGCCCGCGAGCAGGAACACCAGCCGCGCCGCCGCCCGGGCCGCCTCGGTGTGCCAGCGCGGTCCGGCCGACAGCGTCACCCGTTCGGTGAACTCGCGCCCGTCCAGCTCGTACCGGCAGCTCAGCACCCCCCGCTCGGCGTCGATATCGAACGCTCCGTACCGGAACGCGCTTCCGCGCACGCGTGGTTGTGGCACCGTACCCCCTCTTTTGGTCACGTTGTCACATCCATGCCTATCTGACCGGGGTCGCGAAGGCGGGCGACGAGGGCGAGGCGGCCGCAGGGGCGGGCCGAGCGGTCACTGAAGAAGTAGCCGGGGCCGGCGGGGGTGGTGGTTGGGGTGGGGCCGGTGGGGAGAGTTGTCGTGTAGATCTGGGGGGCGGGGACGCCGACCTCGACTAGGGCGTGGCGGTTGGCGGCCCACAGGTCGAGGAGCCAGCGGTCTGGGCCAGAGCCGGGAGGCGCCACCGGGCGCGCGTCGGGGTGCGTGTCGGGAGGCGCCACCGGGCGCGCGTCGGGACGCGCCACCGGGCGCGTGTCGGGGCGGATGAAGGCGGCCGCGGCGGGGCCGAAGGCCTGGGTGACGGCCTGGTGGACGTCGGCGCCTACCTGGTAGCGGGCCGCGGCGATGGCGGGGCCGATCCCGGCGATGACGTCGGACGGGCGGGAGCCGAGGGCCTGCATGGCAGCGAGCGTCGCGGCGGTCACCCCCGCCACGGTGCCGCGCCAGCCCGCGTGCACGCAGGCGAGCACGGCGGCCACCGGATCGTGCAGCACGATCGGCACGCAGTCCGCGGTCAGGATCGCGAGCACCACCCCGGGCGACTTAGTGACCAGCGCGTCGGCGTCGGCGACGGCATCGTCGAGACAGAACGCTCCGCTCCCCCGGTCGGCCGCGCCGACCACGCGGACCGCGGCGCCGTGCACCTGGCGGGCGAACACGAAGTCCTCCGGGCTCGCACCGAAACCGGCCGCCAGCCGACGCCGGTTCTCGAGCACGCACCCTGGGTCGTCGCCGACGCTCAGGCTCAGGTTCAGCGTCGCGTAGGGCCCGGACGACACCCCGCCGGAGCGAGCCGTGACGGCGGCATCGGCGCCCGAGGCGTCCAGGGCCGGCCAGGCCAGCAGGCGCAGGCCGCCGATCGCGCGGAGCACGGTGGACGGAGGCGATTGGGTGTCGGAGGTCATCGGGTCAGAGCTTAGTGGCGTTCGGGTCAGGGCTGCGCCCGGCCGCTGGTGGCCATGGAGCAGGACTCGGCGGCGCGCAGGGCGCGCAGGACGTTGCCGCCGGCCAGGGCGGCGCAGTCGGATTCGGTCCAGCCGCGGGCCAGCAGTTCGGCGAACAGGGCGGGGTAGGCGGAGACGTCCTCCAAGCCGACGGTCACGTCGGGGGTGCCGTCGAAGTCGCCGCCCAGGCCCACGTGCGCCACGCCGGCGACCTCGCGGACGTGCTCCACGTGATCGGCGACCTGGGCCAGCGTCGCGTGAGGCAGCGGGTGGGCGCGCTCCCACTCCGACTTGATGCTGAACAGCTGGTCGAAGTTCCTCGGGTCCAGGCCGCGTCGCGCCGCCTCGGCCTTGAGGCCGACTAGCCAGTCGGCGCACTCCTGGGAGACGAAGCCGGGCACGAACGTCACCATGCAGACGCCGCCGTTGCCGGCGAGCCGGGCGAGCACGTCGTCGGGCACGTTGCGCGGGTAGTCGCACAGCGCGAGGGCCGAGGAATGGCTGAAGATCACCGGCGCCGCGGCCACGTCGAGCGCGTCCCGCATCGTGTCCGGGGACACGTGCGACAGGTCGACGAGCATGCCGATCCGCTGCATCTCGCGAACCACGTCCCGGCCGAACTCGGTCAGCCCGCCGGCCTGCGGCTCGTCGGTGGCCGAATCGGCCCAGCCGACGTTGGCGTTGTGAGTCAGCGTCAGGTACCTGACGCCGAGCGCGTACAGCATCCGCAGCACGCCGAGCGACCCGGCGATGGCGTGGCCGCCCTCGGCGCCGAGCAGCGAGGCCACCCGGCCGGAGGCGAAGATCCGCTCCACGTCGTCCGCGGTCAGCGCGAGTTCCAGCGCGCTGGGGTAGGCCGCGATCATCCGGCGCACCACGTCGATCTGCTCGAGCACGGCGGCGACCGCCCCGTCCCCGGCCAGCGAGGCCGGCACGTAGACCGACCAGAACTGCGCGCCCACCCCGCCGGCCGAGAGCCTGGGCAGGTCGGTGTGCGTGCCGGCGACCGGGGCGGCCAGGTTGACCGCGGCGGGATCGCCCGGGTCGAGGCTCAGCGTGCTCACGTCGCCGCCGCCCCGTTGATCCTGCTGAGCCCGCTCGCGCAGTTCCCACGGCAGGTCGTTGTGCCCGTCGATGAGCGGGAACCGCCGCAGCAGGTCCCGCGCCTGAAGGTCGAGATCCGTCACGCTGCCAGCTTATGGGGCCAGCCCAGAGGGCCAGCCTGCGTTTGACCCGGCGACCGCCGTGGCGCGGCTTGCTCGCGTGATCGTAAATAGCCGGCATTCATGCTGGTGAAGCAGCGTACCGGAGTTACTCTTATGGTGGTTGGGGGCACGTTAGGCGGTGCACTGTGAGCCTGGTCCGATGACCGGAGAGCGGGCCCCGTCCCGCCATGTGGCCCTCGACGGCGCGGTGAACGTGCGGGACATCGGCGGCTACCGCAGCGTTCACGGGCTGGAAGTCACCTGCGGCCGGCTCTTCCGCGGCGACTCGCTCAGCCAGCTGACCAGCGCCGACGTCGAGCGGCTCGACCGGCTCGGGCTGCGCACCGTCATCGACTTCAGGAGCCCCGGCGAGGTCCTGCTCGGCGGCGACGACCGACTGCCCTACGGCGTCGAATTCGCTCACCTGCCGGTAAGCGGCGGCGACCTCGGTGCCCTTTATGAGCTCATCGCCAGCGGCGACCACGAGCGGCAGCGGCGCGAACTCGGTGACGGGCGCGCCGCCTCGTTCATGGCCGAGATGAACCGCGGGTTCGTGACCGATGCCCGGCAGCGGGAGGCGTTCGGAGCCGCGCTGCGGCTGATATGCGCGCCCGGGCGGCGGCCGCTGCTCTACCACTGCACGGCTGGCAAGGACCGGGCCGGGTGGATGACCGCCCTCGTGCTCACCGCCCTGGGGGTGCCGCGCGAGCTGGTGCTCCGCGACTACCTGCTGTCCAACGACCTCCACCGTACGGGCTACCAGAAGCTCCGCTTCGACCTGGTCAAGACCGGGATCGTGGCCGACCCCGAGCTGCTGCGGCCCGTCCTGGAGCAGAGCGCCACCTACCTGGGCGCCGCGTTCGAGGAGACGGACCGGAGTTACGGATCGTTCGGCCGGTTCCTGACCTATGGCCTCGAGGTCAGCGAGGTCATGCTGGCCGAACTGCGCCGGGCGCTGCTCGGTGACCTGGTGCCGCCGGAACCGGTGTCGTGAGGTTCGGCTCCTAGGTTTGCTCCTAGGTTCTGCTCCTTACCGCCCCGGCCGTCATCACTTCCGGCGGCGCGGGCCGAGGCGGCGCATCTGGATCCAGGCGATCAGCGTGAAGATCACCGCCAGCGCGACCGTGTAGCCCACGTCGCGCAGCCACGCCGCCGAGGTGTGATCCCACACCGGGTCGGTGAAGCTGCCCAGGGCGGGGTTGATGACGTTGAGGTTCGCGGTGGACGCGACCGCGCCGAACCCCCAGCGGGACGGCGAGATGTAGGCGAGCTGGGTGAGCCCGGCCTTGCCGACCAGCGACAGCACGCCGCCGGACAGGATGACCTGGACCATGGTGAGCAGCACGAGGATGGGCATGGCCTTCTCCGACGTGCTGACCAGGGCGGAAACGAGCAGGCCGAGGCACATCGACGCGAGCCCGAGCAGGGCGATGCCGATCATCAGCTCGATCAGCGGCGCGCCGGTCAGGAAGGAGCCCGTGGGGGGCAGCGGGTGTCCCACCAGTCCCAGCAGCACCAGCAGGATCGACTGGACGACGCTGATGACGCCGAGGACGAGCAGCTTGGACGACAAGTAGGCGCCGGAAGACAGGCCGGCCGCGCGTTCTCGTACGTAGATCGCGCGTTCCTTGACCAGCTCCCTGACCGAGAGCGCGGCCCCGGCCAGGCAGGTGCTGATGACCAGCATCAGCAGCACTTCCTGCGCGGTCTGGTTGGTGTGGGGCGGTCCTTTCAGGCCCTGGCTCGTCCCGACGAAATGGATCAGGACGCCGAGGATGACCGGCAGCAGCACCATGGACAGCAGGTAGCCGCGGTCGGACGCGATCACCCGTACGTAGCGGCGGGTCAGCGTGGTCATCTGCCGGAAACCGCCGCGCTGCTGCGGCGGCGGCGCGGCCGCCACCTCTGGCCCGCCGGCCGGGGCCTGCGGCTTCGGGCGGCCCAGCACGTACTGCGCGTAGGCGGGCGACGCGGCGTACTCGGCGGCCCAGTCGCGGTCCGGGTAGCGCTCGAAGGCCTGGAACACCTCGGCCCAGCGGGCCTGGCCGAAGTAGGCGAGTCCCTCTTCGGGCGGCCCGTAGTACGCGATCCGCCCGCCGGGCACGAGGACGAGCAGCCGGTCGCAGGTGTCCAGGTTGTCGACGCTGTGCGTGACGACGATGACCGTCCGGCCGTCGTGGGCCAGGTCCCGCATCTGCTCCATGACCGACTTGTCCAGGCCAGGGTCAAGACCGGAGGTCGGCTCGTCCAGGAACAGCAGCGACGGCTTGGTCAGCAGCTCCTGCGCCACGTTCACCCGCTTGAGCTGGCCGCCGGACAGGCGGTCCGCGCGGGTCTGCGCGTGCCTGGTCAGGCTGAGCTCGCTCATCACCTCGTCGACCCGGCCGTCCCGCTCGTCGGCCTTGGTGTCGGCGGGGAAGCGGAGCTCGGCCGAGTACTGCAGCGCGCGGCGCGCGGTCAGCTGGGTGTGCAGCACGCTCTCCTGGGGCACCAGGCCGATCCGATACCTGAGCTCGTTGTAGTTCCGGTACAGGTCGCGGTTGTCGTAGAGCACCGTGCCGGTGGTCGCGGGACGCATCCCGGTCAGCGCACCGAGCAGCGTGGACTTGCCGGCGCCGCTCGGGCCGATGACGCCGAGCAGGCATTTCTCCGGGATCGGGAACGTGACGTGGTCAAGCAGCACCTTGCTGCCGGCCTTTACCACCAGGTCCTGGGCGTTGAAGGTGATGTTGCCGTCGTCGACGAATTGCCTGAGCTCGCCGTCCTTGAGCCGGAACGTGGAGCTCCCGATGCTGACGATGTCCTGTTCGGTCAGCAGCTGAGAGGAAACCTTCTGGCCGTTGACAAAGGTGCCGTTATGGCTGCCGAGGTCGACGATCTCGTAGCTGCCCGTGGGCGATTTGCGCAATTCCGCGTGGTGCCGCGAAACGTTGAGATCGGAAAGGACCAAGTCATTGTCGGGCACGCGGCCGATGCGCATGGCCTTGGCCGGCAGCGGCATCCGCGCCGTGGGCCTGCGGTCCACGCTCGGCAGCAGGTCCGGCGCGACCGGCGCGACCGGCTTGGCCGACTGGGCTGCCGCCGCCGACATGGCGTGCCGCGGGGCGTGCGCGGGCTCGGGCGGCGCGAACCTGTCGCGCGGCGCGGCAGGCTCGGGCGGCCTGGGAGCAGGCTCGGGCTCGGGCGCGTACGGGGGGGCGGCTTCCTGGGCTGGCGGAGCGGGAGGGACCGAAAGGGCCGTGTCCGGATGGTCGGCCGGGGGCGAGCCGACCTGGCCGGCCGCGGCCGCGGGCACCTGGGGCACGCAGCGCAGGACCGGCCCGTCGTCCGGGTTCCCCAGCCGCACCACGCACTCGGCGCTGATCTCGATCCGGTCGAGCCGCTGCGGCCCGAGGAACGTCCCGTTGGTGCTGCCGAGGTCCTCGATGATCCAGGCGTCCCCGTCCACCCGCAGCACCGCGTGCCGCCACGACACGCGTGAGTCGGTCATCACGATGTCGGACTTCGGGTCCCGGCCGATGCGGTAGGTCGTCCCGGCCTTCATCTGGTGAACTGCGCGCCTGCTCCGTACCTCGAGATCGGGCAGTGCAGGAGCGCTGGAGGCCCCTCCCTGCGGCGGCGCGACTTCGGCGAGCCCGGCTGGCGCGAGCCCGGCTGGGGAAGGACTGGCCTGCGGCGGCCTACGGTCAGACCAGTCAAAACGCTCGGGTGGCATGCTTACAAAGTGTAGGGCCGCCGGGCGTAAACGGGAATCGGGAGAACCATTCAGGTTGACCGCGCGTTTTGACATATTGGGAGACGGACACCCTGATACTGGAACGTCGGGCACTGTGCCTGAAAACTGAGCGTCTGAAAACTTGAGCGTCCGAAACCCGAGCCACAGCCATGTTGAACGCTACATGTGACTCAATGTTATCCCCCGTAACTAAATGACACCTCAGGGGTGGGAAATGACAGTGGCAGGTACGTATTGTGGGGATATGGTCAGCATGGCCGGAATCTCAGGGGGCGCGGCATGAGCTCCGACCAGACTCAGCCCGGTCCGGAGTGGTGGAAGCAGCCGCAGGATCCCAAGAGGGAGCAGGGCTACCAGGACTCTCAGGAGACACAGGCTCAGCCCGTCAATCCGGGCTACCAGGACTCCCCGGCGACGCAGCAGCTCCCGCAGGGGCAGGGGTTCCCGCAGGGGCAGGGGTTCCCGCAGGGGCAGGGGTTCCCCGCGGGCCAGGGATACCAGGACAGTCCTGGCGGCCAGGGGCACCAGGGGACGCAGGGGCTTCCGGGCAATCAGGGATTCCAGGGGGCTCAGGACTACCAGGGGGCGCAGGGCTACCAGGGGGCGCAGGGCTACCAGGCGCCTCCCACCCGGATGCGGCGGCGGCGCAGGAGATGGCCGCTCATCACGCTGATCGTGATCGTCTTGGTGCTCGTGGTCGGCGACCGGGCCGCCAACGCGTACACCGAGAACCAGATGGCCAGCCAGATCCAGTCGTCCCTTGGCCTATCCGGCAAGCCGAGCGTGACCATCCAGGGGTTCCCGTTCCTGACCCAGCTGGCCGCCCGGGACTTTCGGACCGTGAACGTGAACGCGAGCAACGAGACCATCACGGCGAGCAGTGCGGGCTCCGGGCTGCTCAAGATCGCCAGCCTGACCGCCACGCTGCACGGGATGCACATCCACGGCCTCAACAGCGCCACGATCGACCAGTTCAACGCCTCGGCGCTGGTCACGTTCACGGCCCTGGGGAACATAGGCGGCATCCCGCAGGGCATCACGCTATCGGCCGACGGACCGAACCAGATCAAGGCCAGCATTGACATCCTGGGCTTCTCCAGCTCGGCGGTCGCCCAGGTCACCAGGTCGGGATCGAACCAGATCAACGTGAAGGTCACCAACTTCAACGGGATTCCGGCTGACGTCCTCGGCAACCTGGCGAACTTTAGCTTCAGCATTCCGAAGCTCCCGGCCGGAGTGACGATCCAGAGCATCAGCGTCACGCAGCAGGGGCTCCAGATCACCGCTTCCGGCCAGAACACCACGCTGAACCAGTAAACCGAGCGACATCACAGAACTTTTCACCGCTGCAGCCCGCGCCCTGGGTGACCTACTGTCAGCCGAGAGTTACATTAGTAGTACGGACAGTAATAACCCAGGATGCGGAGGCCGATATGCCGGGTGCACCCTTCACCGTCGCCGACACGCTGGAGTTGCCGAGCGTGGCGTGCGCGACCCCGGCGACCGCGACCCGCACCTTCGGCCGCCGCCCCGAGGAAGTGCCGGTGGCCCGCCGGTTCGTCAGGGAGGCCCTGGACGACCACCCCTCCTCCTTCGACGCCGAGCTGCTGACCTGCGAGCTGGTGACGAACGCGGTGCAGCACGCCACCGACGCCGGCTGGGTGACCGTGGCGGTGACGCGCCGCGGCGAGGTGGTGCACGTGGACGTCATCGACGACGGACGGAGCGGGCTCCCGCACTGGCGCGAGGCCACCGGACAGGACGAGGGCGGACGCGGGTTCCAGCTCGTCAACGAGATCACGCAGCGCTGGGGATTCGTGCGCGAAAAGGCCGGCACCTGCGTCTGGTTCGAACTCGGCCGCTGAACCGCCGGGCGTCTCCGCGGAGACGCCGGTAGGCTCACGGCTGATGCCAGCCACCTGTGTTTTCTGCGCCATCATCCGCGGCGAGCAGCCTGCGGCGACCGTCCTGGAAACCGAACGGCTGATCGCGTTCCTCGATCACCGGCCGCTGTTCCGGGGCCACACGCTGCTCGTGCCGAAGCTGCACGTGCGGCTGCTCAGCGACCTGCCCGCCGACCGGGTGCCGGAGTTCTTCACGACGGCGCAGCGGCTCGAGCGCGCGGTCGAGGACGGCCTGGGCGCGGACGGCTCGATGATCTTGGTCAACAACGTGGTGAGCCAGTCCGTCCCGCACCTGCACCTGCACGTGATCCCCCGGAGCAAAGGCGATGGCCTGCGGTTCTGGCTCGGGCCGCGGCATCCGTACGACGACACCCACCCGGCCGGGGCCTACGCGGAGAAGATCAGGGCCGCCCTCCCCCAGGCCTGAACTGAACCACCAGGTTTCGCGCGGCGTTACGGTGGGTGGTAGGCACTGGCCCCGGTTACCGCCCTGTCCCGCTGGAGCCCCAGGAGAACTCGGGAGAAACCCGCTATGCCCGACGACCTTTCGGGTCCCAACCGCTTCGCACGTGACTTGTTCGCTCCGCTGCCCGCCCGCTACGACCGCCTCGCCGAGCTGCTCTCCTTCGGCCAGAACGGGCAGTGGCGGGCGGCGATGACCGGCCGGGTCTGCGGGGTCTCCGGGGTCGCTGGGATCGCTGGGGTCGTCCCGGCGGACGGCGTGATCCTCGACGTCGCCTCCGGCACCGCGGGCGTCGCGCTGCAACTGGCGGCGCGCAGCCGGGCCCGGGTGGTGGGCGTGGACCTGACCGAGCCGATGCTGCGCCAGGGGCAGCGCCGGGTAGCGG
>JGI12269J14319_10004630_pt1 | contig 12459 bp, 7 predicted proteins | sample PeaSoiSIISIP2007_FD_14319 | JGI IMG/M metagenome (IMG submission 14319) | reverse complement strand
GGCGGGACCGGCGGGGGTGCTCCTTCCCACCGTCCCCTCGAGGTAGCGGAAGGCGCGCCACCTCGACGCGTCAGCCGCCGGGAACGACAGTTCGCCGCTCCGGGTCTCGACGAGCTCCGGACAACGCCGGCCTCTCCCCTTNAGGTGCGCCACCACCCGTTGCACGTTGCACAGCACCGCCTCGACGTCGGGGAACACCTTGTCGTTCACCTGTTGCAGGACANAGCGCCCGGCGGAGCACGTGACCAGGAAATTGCGATGAATGTGGCCTCCGGCCAGCGGCTCGGTCCGGACCCCGACCCCCTCGAAGCCAAACGCGTCGAGGACGGCCGGGGATACCGCTCCGCCGCCGAACGCGTCCACGTCCTCCATGGTGGCACCGCGCGGCAGGGACTGCGCCCGATCTCCGACGGGATGCTCCCAGGCGACCAGGCGCGATAGAACACGCCTTGTGGACGACCTCCCGACGTTGGTGCGAGACGCCCGGGCCCGCGCTTCGAGATCCGGGTTCGAGTACTCCTGCGATGACGGGGTCGGGAACCTCCTCGCCGTTCTGGCCGCGTCGGTACCGGCCGACGGCCGCATCTTGGAACTGGGGACGGGGGCGGGAGTGGGAACGGCGTGGATCGTCCACGGCGTCGCCGGTCGCGCCGACGTGGAGGTTGTCACCGTGGAGGTGGACCCGGCGCGGAGCGCGAGCGCACGGTCGGCGAGTTGGCCGCCTTCCCTCCGCTTCCTGGTCGGTGACGCGGTAGCGTTGCTGCCCTCGCTCGGGCGCTTCGACCTGATCTTCGCCGATGCACCGGGCGGCAAATGGGAGGGGCTCGACCTGACCGTCGATGCGCTGCGCCACGGGGGGTTCCTGCTCGTCGACGACATGACCCCCACGGACCGGTGGGACGCGCACCAGGTCACGAAGCAGTCGGAGGTCCGTGACCAGCTGCACCGCGACCCCGCCCTCGTGACCTGCGACTTGGAGTGGGCTACGGGACTGGTCCTGTGCGTGCGCACGCGTTCGGTCCCTAGGGTCCGGGCTCCCTCACCCATCCCCGGTTAGGCTCCAGCCCCGAGATCCAAGGAGGGTCGCCACCATGGTCACCCGTCCACTGCTTGCTGCACTGGGGAATCTGGACAGCCCCGGCCGCTACCTTCACTGGTCGATCTTCATCGTCTCCGAGGCCAACCTGGTCCTCATCGCGGTGATGGTGGTGATCTTCGGCGCCGCCTTGCTCGTCCCCTTCCCCGGCCACACCCGCAACTCCAGGTCGGCGCCAGGGGAGGACTCCCCCGGCGGTGACGAGGCACCGTCGACACCGACCCGTGCAACACCTTCGGCCGACGATCTCGGCGACGACACCGACGCGGCCATGTGGACCTCGCGCCTCAGGCGCCGCGCCCTGCGCGCCCTTCCGCCGGGCAAGCTGCTCCCCGACCGCCAGCCCGCCTACGTCGCCTCGTGGATCTACGTCTTCGGCGTGGCCTCCCTGGCTGCCCTGGGCCTGGCCATCGTCTCGGGCTTCGCCATCGCCCTCGGTGGCACGGACTGGTGGCACACCGACTCGGTCGGACATTTCTTCAACAGCCTCCATCTGTGGAGCGTCGAGGCGTTCATGGCCTTCTTGGTCATCCACCTGTGGGGCAAGTTCTGGATGGCGGCCTGGCGCGGACGGCGGGCCCTCACCTGGGTCACCGGCGTCGTCGCCTTCGTGGCATCGGTGGTCGAATGCTTCACCGGCTACCTGTCGCAGCAGAACTTCGACTCCCAGTGGATCTCCACCAGCGGCAAGGACGCGTTCAACGCCGTCGGCGTGGGTGCCTTCTTCAACCTCATGAACGTCGGCCAGATGCTGCTGTGGCACGTGGTGCTGATCCCGGTCGTCCTGGTGGCCCTCGTCGGAGCGCACGTGCTGGCGGTGCGCGTCCGAGGCGTCGTCCACCCCCTTCCCGCCCGCCGGGCCCGGGGACGGGCCGCCCGCCGGGCCGCCGCCGTGGCAGACGCGGCCGAATGGCGGGGGCCCAAGCGCCGCTACGACATCGTGAAGGAAGCTTCCGTCGCCACCCTCGTCGCCCTGATCCTGGTCGTCGCCCTCGCCAGCCTGCTCTCCTCCCCCGACGTCCCGCCCGTCACGGTCGCGTCCTGGGCCCAGGTCGCGCCCGCCGACTTCGTGGCCACCGCCGCCAGCGAGCTGGCCGGCACCAGCGAGACGGCCACCTACGGTCCGCCGTACAACCATGCCTCCGGCAGCGTCCAGCGCATCCTCTTCTCCCCCCAGACCATCGTCGGGGTACGGCAGCCGATCGACGCCGCCCAGACCTTCGTGTTGTCGCCGCTGGCGCGGGTCGCCCCCACCAACCCCACCCTGGCGGCGGCCCTCGACCGGTACCAGCGCGCCTCCTCGTCCACCCAGGCCGCCTGGAACACCGCCTACTCCAAGGCTGTCACCCACATCACGTTCCGCAACGGCAACCCGATCGTGCCCGCCGCGGCCGACGGGCCCATCCCGACCATGCTGGCCACCGAGGTCACTCTGGCCCGCAGCGGCGCCATCGACGCCGACCTCCTGGCCAACCACGCCTTCTACGGCACCAACTTCACCAAGCCGCTGCTGTTCCTCGAGGACGGCCAGTACTTCGCCGACCTCGGCACCTCCCAACACCTCAGCGGCGAGCAGTGGGGCGTCATGAACGAGACCGGCAGCTACCCGGGCCAGCCCTGGTTGTGGCTCTACGACCTGTGGTACCAGGTGCATCCCTTCAACAGTTCTGCCAACGTCGATCTCATCGCCATCTACCTCACCGGCGCCGCCACCATCCTCCTCCTCGCCGTGCCCTTCCTCCCGGGACTACGCGACATCCCCCGGCTCATTCCCGTCCACCGGCTCATCTGGCGCGACTGGTACCGACGCGGCGATACCGAAACGTGACGTAGGCCCACCTCCGCCACAGGTCCCCGACGTCTCCGCTCGGGGCGAAGGGGCTTCGCCCGCCGGGACCTTCCTCCACCGCGGACCCTACGGAACTTCTTTCGGAGCACCCCGGATCTGAAGCCCGACCGGACTGATTCGGACCGGGAGCACGCGATAGCGCGCGTCGACTGCGGTCACGCTGTGCTCGAGCGACTCCTTCGCCTGCGGGGTGGGGCTCAGGATCGTGACGGAGCCGCCGTCTCCTCCGGCCCCGTTGACCTTCCAGCCGATGGCGCCCAGCTCTGCCGCCACCTCGATCACCCTCGTGGCGTCCACGCCCACCAATGCAGGATGGAGGGACTTCTGCGCCTCGGTGTTGGCGATCATCGTCTGCCCGAAGGCACGGAGATCCCGGGAGACCACGGCACGGCGCGCCGCCACGGCGGCCTCGCGCAGTCGCCCCAACACCTCCGCCCGGCGCAATCCCACGTCCTCGATGACCCGGCGATGGACCTCCGAGGAGTCATGCGCCCGACCCAGAAAGACCAGCGTCAAACACGAGCCGAGCGCTTCCCACACCCCCAGGCTCTGCACGGTGGCCTCCGGGTACGGCTCGATCTCCAGGTAGTTGATCCCGCCGAAGGCCGCGCTCAACTGGTCCTGGATCCCGCTCTGGGCACCGACGAGCTCCACCTCGAGGCGATGGGCCGCATAGGCAATGGCCCGTGGCGACACAGCCTCGGAGCGCAGCGCCGTCAACGCGCCCAGCACGGCGACCGCCACCGCCGCCGACGTACCGCAGCCACAGCCAGGTGGGACGGCGCAACGGACGCCGATCTCCAGCGCCAGGTCCCGAGGTGGCGGGAGGGCGTCGATGGCAGCCTCCAACAGCGGGTGACGGACGGGGCGGGACTCGCCGGGAACCACGGAGTAGCGATCATCGAAGTCCTCGACGTCGAGCACCACCGAGCCCGGGCCCGTCGTGGTCCGGATCGTGACCTCCACGCCGGGGGACACGGCGATGTTGAGGACCCGCCCCGGGCCCCCGAACCACGTGTCGGTCCACCCGCCGTTGTCACAGATCCGAACAGGCGTCGACGCTTCGATCACCTCGGCATCTTCCCCCGCGGCATCATCCCACCAGCATCATCGCGCCGGGCATCGTTCGCGACCGATTGTGGTGAGGGTGGCCCAGTGCCCAGGCTCGCTTCCCGCAGGCCGCGACCGGCTGGTCGTCGGCGCTACCAGGGAAGGCCGAAATCCGCCGCCGAGCCGTGGAACCCGGCGTCCCCGAAGGCGAAGACGCCGCCGTCGGCGCCCACCAACCAGTAGCCGTGCCCATCCGGAGTGCGCGCCATGCCCACGACGGGGGCCTTCGGTACGACACCCAGTCCGGGCAACGATCCGTAGAAGGCGGCGTCGCCGAAGGCGAAGATGCCACCGTCGGACCCCACCTCCCAGTGCCCCCCGCCGCCGGCGGTGAGGGCAGCACCCGAGACAAGGGTGGCAAGTGCCACGGGCGGACCGGACTCTGCTGTGGCATCGCCGCGCGCGTCGGCTTCGATGCCGGTCGCAGTCGGAATGACGTATCCCCTCCCGGTCGGTGAGGACAGAAGAGCGACCTTTGCGATCCCGTCCCTCGCCGAGCCGAAGTACCCGGCGTCCCCGAAGGCGAAGACGCCACCGTCGGCACCTGCCAGCCAGTAGCCCATGCCGTCAGGAGTCGGGGTGATTCCCACCACCAGGCCGGCGGGCGTGACTCCCGCCGTCCGCAGCGAGCCGAAGTACCCGGCGTCACCGAAGGCGAAGACGCCACCGTCGGCACCTGCCAGCCAGTAGCCCTTGCCGTCAGGAGTCGACGCCACGGCGGTGATGGGGCCTGCCGGGGTGATCCCCAGGCCCGGAAGGGATCCCCGGTAGGCGGCGTCGCCGTAACCGAACACACCGCCCCCTGCCTGTGCCAGCCAGTAGCCCCTCCCGTCGGGAGTGGCGGCCATCCCCACGAAGCGCGACGCAACGGGCCTCGTCCCGGTCACTTCGAAGTCGGCGATCCGGGCCGGCGCGTTGCAGGACGGCCCCCCGAATTGCCAGACACCGGGGGTCATGTCGGCACCGAGGCTCCCTTGGGTCATGGCCTGTCCGCCCACGAACGGAGGGATCACGAATGTGGCAGCCCAGGCGCCGTTCGCGGCGACGGGCACGTTGATCCACTCGTTGGGCTCACCTTGCCCAGATCCCTTCTGAAATTCGAGCCCCAACGTCCCCCCGTCGAACTGGGCCGCTTGCCCGGCGCACGTCGATCCGACGTCCCCGCTGAGGTGAACGACGGTTCCTACCGATCCCGAAGTCGGGGACATGTTCAGCGTGCCGGCCTGCGCAGCTGCGGGCGTCGCCGTGACCAGCAGGACGACCGCGCTGACTGCTACCAGGGCACCGGCCGTCCGGAGAGCCTTCGACATCAAGGGTGACGACGTCATCCTGGGACGATTCGACGCCTTCATGGTGCGGTCCTCTCCTTGGTGGCGGTCACGGCAACCCGTACGTGCCGGCGTTGGCGGCCCGCAGTGCGCTCACGTAACCGGTCCGCTCGTAGGCGGTGGCGTCCTCGCCGGGTGCCACGGCGAGCTTCCCGCGCAGGTCGCCGACCGTGGCGAACCCTTTGCGCTCCATCCATTCCGACAGGCCGTCCAGGAGCGTGGTGGCGTGTCCGGGGCCGTGTCGTAGCAGCGACGACGTGGTCATGACGACATCCGCGCCGGCGAGGAGGTACTTGGCCAGGTCCTCGGGACTCTCCACTCCCGTCGAGGCCGCCAACGAGGCGCGCAGACGTCCGTGCAGCAGTGCGATCCAGGTCCGTGGGAGCCGGGCATCGGCCGGGCTGGAGAGCCCGACGCCGGGCACGATCGCCAGCGACTCGGGGTCGATGTCGGGCTGCAGGATGCGGTTGAACAGCACCAGTGCGTCCGCTCCGACCGCGTCGAGCTGGCGGGCCATGTCCCCGATCGAGCTGAAGTGGGGGCTCAACTTGACCGCGACCGGCACGCTGACTGCGTCCTTGACGCGCTGGAGGATCTCGAGATGACGCATCTCGACCTCGCGTCCCGGAACACTGGGATCTCCCGGCAGGTAGTAGACGTTGAGCTCGATGGCGACCGCCCCGGCGTCCTGGACCGCCTGCGCAAAGGAGGTCCATCCGCCGGGTGTGACGCCGTTCAGGCTGGCGATCACCGGGATCTCGACCGCGGCCACGGCGCGCTCGACAAGGCTCAGGTACCGGCACGGACCAGACTCCTCGCCGGCCGACTCCGGAAAGTAGGTCAGAGACTCGGCGAAGCTCTCGCTACCGGCCTCGGCCAGGCGAGCGTTGCGCGCCGCCTCTTCGGCCAGCTCCTCTTCGAACAACGAATAGAGCACGACGGCGCCCACCCCGGCGTCGGCGAGCCGGCGCACCCCGTCCACGGTGTGCGACAGGGGGGAGGCCGAGGCCACGAGCGGATTGGACAGCGCCAGTCCCATGTACGTCGTGGACAGGTCCATCACTGTTCCCTGCGGGCGTCGGCCGGGAAGCGCCGGGCTGGGCGCGTGGCCATCTCTTCGTAGGTCTCCCAGCGCTGTGTGACGGCATCCTGGGCCAAAGCACCGAGACGTTCGGCTTCGGCGGGATCGGAGTTCGACAGCGTCCCGAAGCGCAGCTCCCGGCGTCGGTAATCGGCCAGGGTCATTCGGGGCCGGGGTGAGTCGAGCAGGAACGGATTGCCGCCTGCAGCGCGCACCACCGGGTTGTAGCGAATGAGGGGCCAGTACCCACTGGCCACGGCCCGGTACTGCTGGTCGAGTCCGGTCCGCATCTCGATTCCGTGGGCGATGCAGTGACTGTAGGCGATCACGAGCGACGGGCCGTCGTATGCTTCCGCCTCGCGAAACGCCCGCAATGTCTGCTCTGGGTCGGCGCCCATCGCCACTCGGGCCACGTAGACGCTGCCGTAGGCAATGGCCTGCAGGGCAAGGTCCTTCTTCTCCACGGTCTTGCCGCCGGCGGCGAATTTGGCGACCGCGCCGAGCGGTGTCGCCTTGGACATCTGCCCGCCGGTGTTCGAGTACACCTCGGTGTCGAGGACGAGCACATTCACGTTGCGCCCGCTGGCGAGGACGTGGTCGAGGCCCCCGTAGCCGATGTCATATGCCCAACCGTCGCCGCCGACGATCCACACGCTGCGACGGACGAGGTGGTCGACGACACTGGCCAGATCCACGACGGCGGGCCCGTCCAGCGTGCCGAGCTTGCGCTCGAGCTCGGCCACACGGTCGCGCTGGGCGTGGAGCTCCGACTCCGAGAGCTGCGGAGCGTCGAGGATGGCGTCGACGAGAGCGCCGCCCAGGTCGTCTCGCAACTCCTGGAGCCGTGACCGGGCGAGCTCGACATGGCGGTCGGCGGCCAGACGGAGGCCGAGACCGAACTCGGCGTTGTCCTCGAACAGCGAGTTCGACCACGCCGGGCCGCGCCCCTCGCCGTCGGTCGTCCACGGCGTGGTGGGCAGGTTCCCACCGTAGATCGACGAGCAGCCCGTGGCGTTCGCGATCACCGCCCTGTCGCCGAAGAGCTGGGACAGGAGCTTCAGGTAGGGCGTCTCGCCACAACCGGCGCATGCGCCGGAGAACTCGAACAGCGGCTGGAGGAACTGCGTGCCGCGCACCGTGCCGAAGTCCACCTGGGCTCGTTCGGCCACTGGCAGCGTCTCGAAGAACGCGATGTTGTTCCCCTCGTCGGCAGCGAGCGACTCCAGGGGTGCCAGGTTGATCGCCTTGCGAGCGGGATCGTCGGGCGCAGCGGCAGGACAGGCCTCGACGCAGAGCCCGCATCCGGTGCAGTCGTCCACGTAGACCTGCAAGGTGTAGCCCGTGTCGGGGAGCCCCCGGGCGCGCAGCGGCGCCGAGCGGAACGATGGCGGGGCAACCGCCAACTGCGACCGGCCGTAGTACTTCGAACGGATGACGCTGTGCGGACAGACGAAGCCGCAATTCCCGCATTGGATGCACAGATCGGGATCCCATGAGGCCACGAGCTCGGAGATCTTGCGCTTTTCGTAGGCCGCTGTCCCGCTCGGCCACGTGCCGTCCGCAGGCAGGGCACTCACCGGCAATTCGTCACCGCGGCCGGCGATCAACGCGGCCGTGACCCGCTGGACGAACTCCGGTGCGCCGGGCGGAACGAGCGGGGCCAGCTCGACCCTGGACGTCACGGCGCGGGGCACCTCAACCCGTTCGAGGCCCTCGACGGCGCGATCGACCGCCCGCAGGTTCGCCTCGATCACGACCGGACCGCGCCGTTGGTAGCTCTTGGCGATGGCCGCCTTGACCCGTGTGATCGCCTCGGCGCGCTCGAGCACCCCGGAGATGGCGAAGAAGCACGTCTGCAGGATGGTGTTAACCCGTCCGCCCAATCCAGCCTCGCGTGCAATGCGGCCGGCATCGATGACGTACAGCTCGATCTCCTTGGCGACGATCTGCTCCTGGAGGGGACGGGCCAGCACGTCCCAGACCTCGGCAGCGGGATGCCCGCAGTTCAGCAGCAACGTGGCCCCGTGCGCGGCACGACCCAGGACCTCGGCGTGGGAGAGGAGCGAGAACTGATGGCAGCCGATGAAGCTCGCCTTGTCGACAAGGTACGACGCCCGGATCGGCTCTGTCCCGAAACGCAGGTGTGACGCGGTCTGGGCCCCGGACTTCTTGGAGTCGTAGACGAAGTATCCCTGACAGTACAGGTGCTCCTCGGATCCGAGGATCTTGACGGTGTTCTTGTTGGCGCCGACCGTCCCGTCGGACCCCAGCCCGTAGAAGACTGCTCGCAGCGTCTCAGGGGGCTCGATGTCGAGTGAGGGCGGATAAGAAAGGCTCAGCCCCGAGACGTCGTCGACGATGCCGACGGTGAACCGCCTCCGGGGTCGCTCCCGGCCGAGCTCATCCAACACCCCCGAGACCATGGCCGGCGTGAGCTCCTTGGAGGCGAGGCCGAATCGACCCCCGGTGACCAGCGGCATGACCTCGCGCTCCCCCTCGGCGTGCGCCTCGGCGAGGGCGCACACCACGTCGAGCAGGAGGGGTTCCCCCTGTGAGCCGGGCTCCTTGGTCCGGTCGAGGACGGCGAGGCGCGACACCGTGAGCGGCAGCGCTGCCAGCAGCGCGGCGGCGGGGAAGGGGCGGAAGAGCCGCACCGTGAGCACCCCCACCCGTTCGCCCCGCGCGCCCAGGAACGCCACGGTCTCCCGAGCGGTCTCGGCCCCCGAGCCCATCACCACCACGACACGCTCCGCTTCGGGGTGCCCCGAATAGTCGACCAGGTGGTAGCGACGCCCGGTCCGTTCGGCGAGGCGGGCCATGGCGTCCTCGACGAGCTCCGGAGTGCGCGCGTAGAAGGGGTTTGCGGTCTCGCGCGCCTGGAAGTACACGTCCGGGTTCTGCGCGGTGCCCCGGATGAAGGGATGCTCCGGCGACAAGGCACGCTGCCGGTGTGCACGGACCAGTTCCTCGGGGACGAGGGCGCGCAGGTCGTCGTCGGAGAGCATCTCGATCGTGTTGAGCTCGTGCGACGTCCGGAAGCCGTCGAAGAAGTGCACGAAGGGCACCCTGGTCGAAAGCGTGGCGGCCTGGCTGACCGCGGCCAGGTCGTGCGCCTCTTGGACCGAGGACGACGCCAGGATGGCGAAGCCCGTCTGGCGGACGGCCATGACGTCGGAATGGTCGCCGAAGATCGACAGCGCCTGCGCCGCCAGGGCGCGGGCCGCGACGTGGAACACAGTCGGCGTCAGCTCACCGGCGATCTTGTACATGTTCGGGATCATGAGCAGCAGACCCTGCGAGGCGGTGAACGTCGTCGAGAGCGCCCCACCCTGCAGAGCGCCGTGCATGGCGCCGGCCGCACCGCCCTCGCTCTGCAGCTCCACCACGGCGGGCACGCTGCCCCAGACATTGGGTTGTTTCCGGCTCGCCCACTCGTCGGTCAGCTCGGCCATCGGCGAGGCCGGCGTGATCGGGTAGATGCAGCAGACCTCGTTGAGCCGGTAGGCGACCGACGCCGCCGCCTCGTTCCCGTCGAGCGTGGCCCGCATCAGGCGCCCTCCGGCACCATGTCGATCGAGCCCTCCGGGACCACGTCGACTGTGCCCTCCGGGACCACGTCGACTGTGCTTTCCGGCACCATGACGACGGCGCCCTCCGGCACCATGTCGATGGCGTGCACGGGGCACTGCTCGAAGCACGCCCCGCAGCCCGTGCACCGGTCGTAGTCGAACCGATAACGGTGGCCGACACCGAGCTTGATGACCGCGTCCTCGGGGCACGCCCCGAGACAGCCGTCGCACTCGAAGCAGTTCCCACACGAGAGGCAACGCGCCGCCTCGTAACTCGCCTCGTCGACTGACAGGCCCCCGAGCACCTCGCCGAAGTCGGCGACCCGCTCCTCGGGCGCGACCTCGGGCTGGCGCCGGCGCGGCGCGTCGCCGAAATACCACAAGTTCAACAGGTCGAAGACCGCCAGCTCGTGCTTGGGCGGATTGGGCACCGTGGCGTCTCGCAGCCAGGCGTCGATGTGACGGGCGGCCTTCTTGCCGTGTCCCACTCCGACGGTCACGGTCCGCTCGGCCGGCACCATGTCCCCGCCGGCGAACACGCCGGCGCACCCCGTCATCATCGAGTCCGACACCACCACGGTCCCATCGGGGGTGAACTCCACCCCCGGGACGCTCCTCAGGAAGGTGCTGTCGGTCTCCTGCCCGAGGGCGAGGATCACGGTGTCGGCAGCGAGCTCCTCGAAGCGCCCGGTGGGCCGGGGAAACCCGGTCTCGTCCAGTTCCATGGCCTCGACGGTCAGCGTCGGGCCGTCGAAGGCGGTGATGGTCCGGAGCCAGTTGATGCGCACCCCCTCACGCTCGGCGTCCTCGGCCTCCTCTTCGTGCGCCGGCATCTGGGCGCGGGTGCGCCTGTAGACCACGAGCGCATCGTCCGCCCCGAGGCGCCGGGCGGTCCGGGCCGCGTCCATGGCCGTGTTGCCTCCGCCGTAGACAGCGACGCGCCGCCCGATCGACGGCCGCTCGCCGGAGGCCACCCTGCGCAGGAACGACACCGCGTCGACCATGCGCCCCGCGTCGCGGGCGGGAATGTCCACCCGCTTGGACAGGTGCGCCCCCACGGCGACGAAGACGGCATCGAATCCACCCTCACGCTTCTCGGCGCCGAGATCCTCCACCCGGTGCCCGCTGGTCATCCGCACACCGAGCGCTGCGATCCGAGCCAGCTCGGCACCGAGGACGTCACGGGGTAGCCGGTAGGCCGGGATGCCGTAGCGCATCATCCCGCCGGGTTCGCTGCCGGCGTCGCGGATCTCGACCTGGTGGCCCAGCCGGGTCAGGTGATAGGCGGCAGAAAGCCCGCTCGGCCCGGCCCCGATGACCAGCACCCGCCGGCCGCCGCGTGCCGACGGCGACGGCAACGCCCACCCCTGCTCCATGGCCAGGTCCCCCAGGAAGCGCTCGACCGAGTGGATCGACACCGCGCTGTCGAGCTCAGCCCGGTTGCACGCCGTCTCGCACGGGTGGTAGCAGACCCGCCCATGGACCGCCGGCAACGGATTGTCGGCGACGAGGGCGCGCCACGCCTGCTCGTGACGGCCGGCCTCGACGTGGGCCAGCCACGCCTGGATGTTCTCACCGGCCGGACAGCCTGCGTTGCACGGGGGCAACAGGTCCACGTAGACCGGTCGCCGACTCCGGACGGGCCCGGCCCGTGCGTGTTCGTCCGACAACTGGGGCAGCCGCGTGACGTCGCGCCGGGTCAATTCGCCACCCTCACAGCCATGAGTGACCATCCTTGTGGAACGTGCGCCACGGTACTCGTGGCCGATCTGGGTCCTGAGCCACCGTCGGCCTGGTCCCCGGAGGACTCAGGGGGAAATCGGGACGACACGGCTCACCAGGGAAGCAGGTCCTGGCAACGCCCGGGTGCTGACAGGGTGCGTCTGGGACCGTCTTTCAGGGCCGGGATCTCGGTCGCGGATGCGCGCCCTGGCCCTCGGGTCGAGGTGTCAACTCCCTCCACCGTCGTCGAGATCAGCTCGAGTGCCCGGGTCCGGGACCCAGACAGTCCCACCGGACTCTCCGTCGTTGGCGGAAGCCCCGTTGCCGTTCACCTGCGGTCCGGGCTCCACTCCCCGGAGACCGTTCACGATCCCCCCCAGCAAGTCCATGGGGACGACGATCTTCGTCGAAGGAGCCGTGCCGACCTGCTTCAGGGTCTCGAGGTACTGGAGCTGCATGGTGTTCCGGTCCAGGCCCCGCCCCACCACGAAGATCGTCTGGAGCCCCGCCGCCAGCCCTTCGGCCCGGAGGATGGCGGACTGCCGCTCGCCTTCGGCGCCGAGGATGGCGGCCTGCTTGGTGCCCTCGGCCAAGGTGATGGCTGCCTGCTTCTGCCCCTGGGCCTCGGTGATGGCCGCCCGCCGCGTCCGCTCGGCGGACATCTGACGCGTCATGGCGTCGAGGACACCGGCGGGGGGGGTCAC
>JGI12269J14319_10004629_pt1 | contig 12462 bp, 10 predicted proteins | sample PeaSoiSIISIP2007_FD_14319 | JGI IMG/M metagenome (IMG submission 14319) | reverse complement strand
GCTTTCTCCATCGAGGACGTCAACCACATGCTCACGCCTTTGCGTCGTCGCCGGGACAAAGCCTCACGCGGTTAGTCGCCAGCACGGTAAACAAATACTTTTTATGTTTAGCTGAGTTAATCCGATAAATGCCATTCCATAAGGGCTCAGTATCTCTATTGAAGGTGCCTTGGAGAACACACGCTGAAAGGCATCTACCAGTATACTAACAGATACGGTATAGTCTGCCAAGGACCTAATAATCTGTACTATCCTCGTGAATATGTGCAGCTTGAATTCTAGATACAGACCGGCATGTTTACCATGCGGGCGAACGAAATCAGTCATATGAATCGCAGTTATGCCGTGAGCTGCGTATGGAATAAGCATTTTCGTCCAGCGCTCATCTAAGCGACGGAATCCGTTCCAATCCAGTACACACCCACCGAGAAGGGCGATCTGCCCTTCAGTAGCGCTTTCGTCTAAATAGCAAGTTACAGAGACCAGCTTCCGGTTTGGGTCGGTAGAACCTTGCATTAGAAACCAAAACTCCTTTAGGCGTGCCCTTCGGAGACGCCTCTGAGCAGGGAGGTTCAGCATACCGCATCTCCATCCCCGCCCAGTTTACCGCTTCCTAATGGATTAGGCAAGTCTATTAATGCCGAGTTCCAGGGGATGTGGGAGAAGATGCTGAAAAACTTGCAGGAGAAGCACAAGGAGATCTTTCGGGAGGAAATCGAGCACCGGCTCGATTCGGAGTTCCGGCACTGCGGAACGCTAGGAAAGGAATTTATTCGCTAGCAAGTAGCAAAGCATCGTATCTCCCAAAATGGTTGGTTTCGGAACAAACGCGGGATCCCCTGAAATCAAGGCCTTGCGCTTCTCATAAATCAGTCCCAAAATCGCGGCCAAATAGCGGCCCTTCGCAGCGCTCGGATTGATGACGGCGTCGCCCCGAGATTCTGTCCCCAACGCAGGCATCATTTTCGCTTTCCCCCTCAAGACTCTCCCCCTTCAGCGGTTCCGCTCGGCCGTGTAGTCAGCTATGCTGAGATTGGTCAGACACGGGCTTCTGAGGCGCAGCGGGCAGAATAGCTAACCGGCCAGCCGCACCGTACAAGATGTAGATCGGGGAGATAATCAGAATATTGTGGACTCCCACCCGAAGGATGGTGCCGGCGGCGAGATAAGCGAAGCGTTCTCCAAGGCGCTTGATGACATGCGCGCACTCGGTCAGCGAATAAACGAATCGAAAGCATCAATCGAACATGTCTGGTTTCGTAATCTGCTTCTCGGGATCATCGACTGCGCACTGAAGGACCACCACAACGCGAAAATTGGAATCCGAAAGTTCGTTCCCCTTGCAGCTTGGGCCACGCGGAATCTGCTAGAGCTTCGAATTGTTACTACTTACGTACTCAAATCTGCCACTAATGCTAACCAGTTCAAAAGTGAACTGATCATCGATGTGAAGGAATTCTACGAGAGCGTTTCAAAGAGCACCGTCGCAGGTCACAAGAAAGTCGTCGCGATGATGCGTGAGGCTGCCGAGCAGGAGCAGGGTCCGATGAGAGATGCTTTCATGAAGATGGCTGATATGGAGGCTGCGAAAGAGCCGCAAACCGAGATTGCAGATGGAGAGGCCGATGCCTGCAGATACCTCCTAATGTCCGAGTTCGGCATCAGAGATACCCAGCAACCCAAGATGCACGGCGCTCTCGCGCGCGAAGTACAGCAACACGAGGACTTCGGCCCGTTGAATAAAATCTTTTCGAAGCTCACGCACAGAACTGCATTTTCCATTGCGACAAGTACCGTCCAGGGCAGTCTGGATGAGGTGATCCCCTTCCTATCAAACGTTGCGGACAACGAACTCTTGTCTATCTTCGCCATGATCAACGATTACGTGCGTGATTACGGCCTTGAGCCACCCAAATGATGCATCGTGCCTTCCTGGGGTGGTCGAACCATGTTCCCGTGTTTCACCAGCCTTCCAATTTTGTCGAGAGTGAAACACGGGCGTTTTCAGGGGATTTGGGCGATAACCGGTGCGGACCGCGCAAGCTCGTGGCAAACTGACGGTTTGCCATGTCGGACTTATGGGCTTCGTTTATGCGCCACCCGCGGAGGTGGTCCGCCCCGGACCTCAGTCAGCGCGTTTTCGGGTTTCCGTTCGTGCTGCAATCGCGACAAGCGCCCGAAGAGCATCATTCACCGATTTTGAATCTGGAAAAGCTTCGGCCAGTTCTGGGTCAAGCAGAACCACATTGGTTCCGCGGCGGTAGCGGTCTACATACTTGCCACGAACGCCATTGGAAAAGTCGTACTCCGCTCTCATCTCGGTGGGACGGCGCTTAGAGGGGGGTTTCTTCATAGTTGCGTCTCTCGTCCTTCGTCGCCAAGCGCGCGCTAAGTAGATCCGGCACATGCGCACTGTAGCCGGTCTCGGTCTTTTCGAACAGAACAACATATCTCATTTCGGCCCCGCTTGTTTGAGGATACTACTCTGTGTCTTGGGGCCCAGGTCCCAAGTCGGCGTGTATTCTACGCTGCCGGCGACGGTCACGTGTTGTACCGCTCCATGGTGCGCGGGTTGAAGCTCCAGTGGAATTCCAGCTCGTAGCCCATCGATCGCGCCAGGCCGTCGAGGTCGGGGAACAGGGTGGCGTAGGTGATGGCCATGCGATACAGCTCGCGCATTCCGGTCTCGCGGACCGGATTGGTCAGCACGATCTTTGCCAGCACGTCGTCCCGGCCGGGATCGCTCAGGATCTCCTCCACCGGGACATCCAGAACGCCGGGGACCGCGAAGGTCCCGGCCTGCGCGATCAGGCGGCGGTTCATAGTGTGGGGTTCGCCCATCCAGATGAACCGATGGTTGCCCTTCAGGTAGTAGCGCTCGATGTTGCCCTTTTCGCGCGGATCCATGCGCGCCGGCCGCGGGGCGCGGCTGCTCTCGATGCGCGCGGGGTTCATGGCCCACACCACGCCGTCGGCCAGGGTGCGCTCGAGGGCGAAAAACGCGGCGACGTAGGGCGACCAGGTGAAATCGAGCAAGCGCGTGGGAGCGCCGTGGTGCTGCATCAGCGCCATCCACTGGAAGTCGTCGTCCGCGTCCGGCGGCTTGTCGAGAAACTGGTGCGCCTTGCGCTTGAAGATGCGGAGGATGCGGGCTTCCTGGCCGGGCCACGCTTCGGGCGCGACGCCGAAATTCTGCAGGTAGCGCGACAACGAGCTGTACAGCGGCCAGCGCTCGTCGCGCTCTCCGCGGAACGCCCAGTTGGAATAAGGGGGCTTGGTCACAAGCCCGAGAAACGCCTCCCAGGATTCCAGCCGGAAGACGCGGTACGGCCTGCTGGCCCGTTTGCGAACTGCCATCTACTAGCTATCGTAACGGTACAGCGCCTGCTCGATGGAAACCCCCCGCACGTCGATCTGCTTCAGGCCGGTGGACCCCACGCCGTGTCCCTCCGCCAGGAGCAGGAGGTTGTCGCAGGTCTGGAAGGGCGCGGTTCCCCGCGTGGCGCGCGGATTGTAGCCCATCACGGCGGCCGAGACGGCATCGGTGCACACCGGGTTCAGCCCGGCAATCAGGACGCCCGGCTTCACCGTCCGGATGCCGCGGATCCACGGGCCTTCGCCGCCGGCGATGGATTCCACGCCGTCGATGATCGCGAGGTGGATGGGGCGCGCGGCCACCAGGTCCGCCACGATGTGCGGCACGCGGTAGCCGGGATCGTGATTGGCGCCGAAGTGCAGCTCCTGCGGGGCGGATTTCGAGGGCTGGCGCCGGCCCTCGTGGCCCACGGCGCTGCGCCCGTCGCGGGGACTCTCGTTGGGCTGGTCCACGCCCGCGCTATCGCCGTAGATGGACGCCGGAATGATCCCGAAGCAGTTCTTCAACGACAGCGTGAGCCCGCAGGTGGCGTGGTTCTTGAGCTTGGCCATGCTCACGAAGACGTCGGTGTCTTCGTAGGCGTGATTCAGGTCGTAGCCCGGATACATGTAGGGATTGGACGGCACCAGGAACCGGGAATACTTCTTGCCTTTGCCGAGCGCGTTGGTGTTTTCGAACTCCACGCCGGCGGCGGCCGATTGCAGGCTGCGCACGTTCCAGCCCGAATCGAGCATGACGTCTTCGAGCGGGCCGGCCGTGGCCCAGGAGCTTTCCACGAAGCGGATGCGCGTGGCGCCCGCGCGCCCCAGCAGGTACGCCGCGGCGCCGACCAGTTTCGGATGGGTGAAGTGCGTCACCGCCGGCGCCAGCCCGCGAAAGCGCTGGCCGGGGCTGCCGGTCATGTTGAGTTTCACGGTGACGGTTTTGTTGCGCACCAGGCGTTCGATCCCGCCCAACTGGTCGAACATTTTCGCCATGACGGCGGTGACGTCCTCGTCGTAGGACGCGCATTTGGCGATGGAAACCGGCGCGGCCGGCGCGTTGGTATCGGCGGCCCTCAACAGAGGCGCCGCGCTGATCATGGCAAGCCATTCTCTCCGAGTCATGTTATTGCTCCAGCTTGATGGTGGCGCAGACGGAAACCTTGGCGATCTCCACCCCGCCCCCCTCATCGGTTTGATAAATCTCGAGCGGCCGATCCGGGCTCTCGGGCGCGAGCAGCGAAGCACGCTTGTAGTCGCCCAGAAAATGCACGGTGACGTTCTCCACGGGATAGTCCGAATAATTCACCAGGTGCACGACGGCGGTTTTTCCGTCCGCGGTTCCCAGCAGGTTCGACAGCATCGACGACACGTTGAACAGGCGCACTCCCAGGTTGCGCCGCCCCACCATCGAATTGACGTCGCGCCAGATGTCGTTCAGGCGCTCCAACTCCGCCTTCTCCAGCGTGATGCTGCCGGCGTTGGGGGTGGGATCCTTCCAGCCCGGAGGTCCGGTGAGGAGAGTGCCGCCCGAGCGCGTGAAGTTGCGCAGGACCTCTTTCTGTTCGGGGGTCAGCCCTTCGCTGTCCACGCTGACCGCCAGGGTGGCGCCGGCCAGCGATTCGGACGTGAGATGCTGGCGCGGCACGGGCCGCACCGGCGTGTGCTTGACGGCGATCATGTCGAGGATGCCGCCCGAAAGGAGGCCGCCCTTGGCCGGGTCCTGCACGATGGCCAACTGCCCTTCTTCGCGCATGCGCCGCCACTCGGGATGCGCTTCGAAGTAGCGCACCAGCGAGCCGATGCGGCGCCAGTCGCTGGTGGCGTCGGCCTCGCGGCCGTGCAGGCGCGCGGCGAAATCGGTATCCAGGGCGATCACCCAGCGCCCACCGGAGATGGCGGCATCGGCAATCACTTGCAGGTATCGCGAGCACGGGATGACCGTCTTGGGCGGCGGCGCGTTGGCGATCCAGACGGCGGCATCGCCCCAGGCGCGCACCGCGCGGATGAAGCCGGTGTTGGTGTCGATCCAGACCGAGCCCGTGGGGCCGGCTTTTTTCGCGCCGTCATCCTGCGCGGAGATTCCGGGCCACACGCCCTGGTAGGTGCCAAGGATCGGCGCGGCGGAACCTAGCGGGATACGGCTGCGCGCGGTCAACTCGATGACCGGAGCGTCGCCAGCCGCCTCACGCACGTGCGCCGCGGCGCCATCGGGGAAGTCGCCTTCGAGTACGATGCCGGTGACCTTCGCGGCCAACGCCTGGCGCGCCGCGGCCACGGCGTCGCCGCCGGGAGCCAGCACCGCGAGGGTCACGAGGCCCTGGCTGCCCGCCGCGGAAACCAGCTCCGCCGGCCAGGTCTTCAGCAGCAGGCAGTTGACGGGGCTGCCCGCCAGCAAATCCAGGGATTTCGCGTCCTGCCACGGCCAGCGCACGGGCACCCAGTCGGTAGGCTGGGGCACGGAGGCGCACAGCAAGGGAACGAAACCCAACAGGGCCAGCGCGCGGCCCGCTCGCATCCACATAGTATTACTGTACCTGTTTCCCGGGGTCGCCCGCGCGCATCCTTCGGTGTCGTTTCCCACCAGGGCTTGGTAAGCCCCCGCACCGGAGTGGCCGCCCTTCCCGAAACTCCCGCGTCCGGGACGCGTCACAAGTTGAGGGGCCTTACACGATGCGTATTCCGAACTGCGCGATAGCCATGGCGGCAATTCTCGGTTGGGGGGCTTGCCGGGCATCCGCATCCGAAGCCGACGCTCTCGCCATCTCGGCGGCTATCCAGGCCAGGCATATGCCCTTTGGCACGATCATGGATCCGGTCTACGCCTCGCCAACGAGCGCGCAGATCACGGGCTACACGCGCTGCGGGGATTCCGCCTTGTGGACCGGCGCGTACCTGGCGGCCGAGGCTTTCCGCTATAAAGTCACGCAGTCGGCCGACGCGCTCAATAATGTGAAATCGGCGCTCTCGGGCATCCAGGCCCTCTCCGACATCACCGGCGACAACCGGCTCGCGCGCTGCATGGTGCTCGCCAGCTCCCCTTATGCCGCGGGCATTCAGAACGAAGAAACGCCCAACACCATACACTCGAATCCCCCGTGGTTCTGGGTCGATAATACGTCCCGCGACGAGGTGGTGGGGGTCTTCTTCGGCTTGGGCGCCGCCTACGACATCGTGGACGACGCCGGGGTTAAAAGCACCATCAGCGACGTGGCCACGCGAGTGCTCGGGTTCATCGCGCATCACCAGTGGTCGCCGAACGACGACATTTCCAATACCTTCGAGGTGCGCCCGGAAGAACTGCAAATGCTGCTCCAGGTGGCTCGCCACATCAATCCTTCGAACGGAATCAGCGGACCTTTCTTCGTGCCGCCGGTCAGCGTCGGAGTCGAGGTGGACGTCCAGAGCAACAGCTCCTATTTCAAGTTCAACCTGGACTACATGACGTTTTACAACCTGCTGCGGATCCAGAATAACGGCGACAACCAGGGCGCCTACAAGACTCTCCGCGACCACACCGCATCTCACCAGAACGCCTTTTTCGACCTTGTCGACCGGGCGCTCCAGGGAGCCAACGCGGCCCGTGACGCGGAGACGGACACGCTGCTCGACCAGTGGCTGCAGCGGCCGAAGCGCGACCCCTATGTCGATGTGAGCAAGATCGTCCAGGTTTGCGGCAGCGAGGCTTGCCAGCCCGTGCCCGTACCCTTGCGGCCGACGACCGACTTCCTGTGGCAGCGCGATCCCTTCCAGCTCGCGGGCGGCGGCGGGGGAACCATCGAAGGCGCCGGCATCGATTACATTCTGCCGTACTGGATGGGCCGCTACTACGGAGTCATCCTCGGTAACACCGTTCAATCCGCCGCCGCGCCGGGCACCGCGGTGGCACCCGACTCGCTGGCTTCGCTTCTGGGCGCCAGTCTGGCGTCCGCGACCGCTCAAGCCGGCGGCCAACCACCGCCCGCGACGCTGGGAGGCGTCACCCTTTCCGTTACGGATTCCGCCGGCGCCGCGCGCACCGCTCCGCTTCTTTACGTCTCCCCCGGCCAAGTCAATTTCGTGGTTCCGGACGGCACCGCGGCGGGGCCGGCGACGTTCACGGTGACCAACGGCTCCGCAACCCAGACGGCCACGGCTATGGTCCAACCGGTCGCGCCTGGGCTCTTCAGCATGAACGGGACAGGATCGGGAGTGGCAGCCGCCACCGCGATATCCGTCCAGGCCTCCAATCCGCAACTGCAGGCCCCGGTGGCGGTGTTTCAATGCACCGGCTCGGTGTGCGTTTCGGTTCCGATAAACCTGGGCGTGGACACGCCGATCTACGTGACGTTCTACGGCACCGGCATCCGGAATCGCAGTTCGCTGGCCAACGTTTCGGTAACGATCAACGGCATGAGCGTTCCCGTGTTGTACGCCGGCCCCTCACCGGCCTGGGACGGCCTCGATCAGGTCAATGCCGGACTGGTTCTCGGCTTGCGGGGCAGCGGCGAGTCCAACGTGGTTCTCACGGTGGACGGCCAGGCATCCAACGCGGTCACCATCAATATTCAATGACGCCGGGCTACTGCACGGAGATGGTTCCCACGGCCTGCCAGCCGGAGTTCTGCGTGTTGCTGCGCGCCGCGGCGTAGACCACCTGGTCGCCCGCGAAGGTCTGGCTGAACAGTATGGAAAGGGTCAGCGTGAGCGTGTTTCCGCTGGCGGCGACCGTGCTTCCCGACCCGTTGATGGTGCACTGGCTGTTGTTCACCGTGCTCGAACCCGGCAGCAACATGGCGGCGTACGGCCCGGCGAACGATCCGCCCGAATCGCCCGCGTCGTCCACCAGGTAGACCGTGCCGGAACTGGCTCCCGACGCAACGAACGCCACGTAGCACGCTTTCACTCCGTTGATCGCGCTGTTGATCAGCACGTCGACCACCGAGAGATCCTGCCAGCCGTTGGTGTCGGTGAAAGTGAAGGTGTAGGCCTGGCTGCCGGCGCCGCGAGTTGGAGACACGCCGCTGACGGCCGGGCCGGTGGCCGGCGCGCCCGGCACGTTCCACGTTCCCCGCACCTGCCATCCGGAATTCGCCGTCGCATCCCGCGCCGCCATGTAGATCACCTTGTTGCCGGCGAAACCCGGAGCGAAGGTCAGGGCCAGGGTCAGGGTCAACCCGTTCGACCCGTTGGCAACCACCGAGCTGCCGGCGCCCGTAATGCTGCACTGGCTGTTAAACACGCTGCCGGAACCCGGCAGCACCATTCCGGAGTACGGACCTCCGGCATCGCCCGTGTCATCGACCAGGAAGACGGAGCCCGAGCTTGCAGTCGATGGGACGAATGCCACGTAGCAGGCCTGCCGTCCGTCGAGCACGTCGCGGATGAGCACGTCCACCACGCTGAGATCCTGCCAGCCCCCGGTATCCGCGAAGGTGAAGGCGAGGGTCCCGGTGGTTCCGCTGCCCGCGGGCGGAGCAACCCCCAAGGACGAAGGCGCCATCGGGGGCGGCGCCGGAGTTACGTATACCCACACGGCTCCCACGTAGTTGTTGTCGCCCTTGCCGCCCACCATCACGGTCGACCCGTCGGCGGAGATCGCCACGGAGGCGCCCTGGAGCGACTGGCCCACGGCGCCGCTGCCAACCAGCTTGCCGCCTGACTGGCTCCAGACGCCATTGGCACGCGTGAAGATCCACGCGGCGCCGGTGAGGTTGTTGTCATTGTCGGCCCCCACCACGGCCGTGTTCCCGTCTCCCGATATGGCCACTGCGCCGCCCTGGCCGAGGTAGAGTCCGAACGGAGACGGACTCCCGGGGATAGCACCGGCGCCGACCAGTTTGCCGCCCTGCTGTGTCCAGACGCCGTTCGTCCGCGTGAAGATCCAGGACGCTCCCGTATTGGAGTTGTCATAAAATCCGCCCACGATGGCGGTGTTCCCGTCCGCGGATAGCGCCACCGCGGAGCCTTGGAGGGCTGGGCCCGTGGCACCCGTGCCGACCAGTTTGTTGCCCTGCTGGCTCCAGACTCCGTTGGCGCGCGCGAAGATCCACACCGCGCCCGTGTTGGTGAAGTCCGCGGCATCCCCCACGATGGCGGTGTTTCCGTCCCCGGATATCGCCACGCTGAAGCCTTGTGACGGGAAACCGACCGCGCCTGTCCCCAGCAGGGTTCCCTGGACGCTCCAGAACGGGTTCGTGTGCGCCAGAACTGCAACACCCGAAAACCCGGCGACAATTGCGGTGTTTCCGTCCGCCGACAGGGACACGGATGTGCACGAGCCGGTAATACCGCTTGGATTGAACAGGAGGCCCAATTGGCTCCAGATGCCGTTCGCGCGGGTGAACCACCCGCAACCCACCACCGCAAAGTTTCCGTCCGCGGACACCGCCACCGAAGTATTCGATGAAAATGGCGTAAAGGGGAACCTGCCGCCCTGCTGGCTCCAGGCGCCGTTGGCGCGCGTGAATGCCCACGCCCCTGCTCCGTCGGTCGGTCCGGCCACCATGGCGGTGCTCCCGTCCGCGGACAGGCCGACCGACCAGCCTTCCCCTGCCGGAGCCGCCTGCCCCGTGCCGACAATCTTGCCGCCTTGCTGGCCATACTGCGCCCAGGCAACGGGGAGAAGAGTGCAGGCGATTGCGGCGGGAATCAGAAACCGCAATAGCCGTGCCACCTAGCTAGGTCCCCTCTTTTTTCGGCTCAAAACGGAGCGACGCCGAGTTGATGCAGTAGCGCAGGCCGGTGGGCGCCGGGCCATCTTCGAAGACGTGGCCCAGGTGCGCGTCGCACTTGCTGCACAGCACCTCGGTGCGCTCCATGAAATGGCTGGTGTCGCGCCCGGTCTGGACGTTCTCGTCCACGGCCGGCGCGCAGAAACTCGGCCAGCCACAGCCCGAATCGAACTTCTCCTCGGACCGGAACAGCGGAGTGCCGCAGCACACGCAGCGATACATGCCCTCGTCGTGGTTGTTCCAGTAGCGACCGGTGAACGGGCGCTCGGTACCCTTCCTGCGCGCGACGGCGAACTCCTCCGGAGAAAGCTCGCGCTGCCACTCGGCATCGCTCTTCGAGACCTTATCCAAGTCGATGACCTCCCTGTCCTAATTATGCGATAGCGGGACGGGGCGGGCTACGGCTTGGGTGGTGTCGGGCCGGCGGAGGGTCAGCCCCCCAGATACTCGACGTGAGCGTAGGTGCCTAACCGCGGGTTGTATGCCAGATACCATCCGACATGGTCGGGGTCCTCGTAGATCACGATCTGGTCGCCGGCCCAGTTCCAGTCGGCGACGATGTTGTAATCGTAGGCGGCGACGTCCCAGTAGAAATTGTTGAACCAGAAGCGCTCCCGGTTTCCTCCCGCAAGGACGAATACATGTTGCGGTCCAAAGCCTCCGGAGAAGCGTCCGTGTGCCCACGGCTGAGCGATATGGTAATGCGGATCGTTGGGGCCACTACTGTGTCCGACCCATTGGTCGTTTTTGACGTGAACGTGCGGAACTTCCGGATGACCGCTCCTGTCCGCGGCAATGTGGTTCTCGGGCGCGGCGGTGGGCTGCTGACCTCGTGTCGGGTTCGGAGCCCTGGAAGCCTTCACGGGAGCAGGACCGCGGGCGGGAACGTGTCCACCGCCAGTCTCCGCGGGGCGGCCGCCGCCGCCTTTCTGCCCACCGCGCTCCTTTTCCTGCGCAAAAGCAGCCACGCAAATCAGAACTGACAGCGCTATGATCGTCGTCACACCAACTCCCCTGGCGATACCTCGCGCGCGTGCCGCAAGTTCATGATGCCTGGCTTTCCGGTGTTCGTGCATGGTGTTTCCTCCTGTAAAAAGCGTAGTCGACTCGCCATTCCTTCCGCAAGCGAAGGTCCACTCTCCTTTCCGCCCGAGGGAGATGCGGGCGATTCGACACAGGCCGACGTAGTCCACCAGACCGATGCCGGCATCAGTGCGCCGCAGGTGGCCCGGAGGTTCCACTAGTACTTTCTTTAAAAAGGGGATATGTAAAGTTCTCACGCGGGCCGCCGATAACATACTCAGCGTGGTAGCTAGCAGCCCTGCCGCCGCCAGATTGCCGGAAGGGGTTGAGAGAAAACGCAGCGCCACGGCACTAAGAGACCAGTAGGAAATCGTTTTTGGTTCCTTGGAGAACATGCGCAAATGCAAGATCTGGATGTGATTCGTGAATTCCTAGTCGAGAGTCATGAGAACCTCTCGCGTCTGGACCAGGAGCTCGTCGAGCTCGAGAAGCACCCGAAGGATGCGGATCTGCTGGCCAGCATCTTCCGCACCATTCACACCATCAAGGGCACGTGCGGATTCCTCGCGTTTTCGTCCCTGGAGAGGATCACCCATCAGGCCGAAAGCCTCCTGAGCCAGTTGCGCGATGGTCAGCGGGAACTCACTCCATCCTTGGTCTCCCTCATTTTGGAGACGGTCGACGCCACTCGAAAGGTGCTGGCCGCCATCGAAGCGAGTGGAGAGGAAGGTCCGGACCGTTTTGAGGACTTGACCGAACGGCTGCGCGCCGCGGCGCAATTAACGGATGGCTCCAAGGGCCGGCCCGGTCCGGGCATGTTGCCTGGTCCTCTGGCGGAAATTTCGGACGGCAATGGCGCTTCGGAGCCTCCGGAAGGCAAGAAGCCCGAGGAGGATGCCGCGAAATCTTCCGCCGTGGCGGATGCGAACATCCGGGTCGGGGTGGGGCTGCTCGACAAGCTCATGGATCTGGTGGGGGAACTGGTGCTGACCCGCAACCAGATCCTCCAGTTCAACACCGAGCGCGAGGATGCCGCCCTCAACGCGACTTCACAGAGGCTGAACCTGATCACCACGGAGCTGCAGGAAGGCGTCATGAAGACGCGCATGCAACCCATCGGGATGGTGTGGAACAAGCTGCCGCGCGTGGTGCGCGACATGGCGCTCTCCCTCGGCAAGCAGATCCGCCTGGACATGGACGGGACCGAGACGGAACTCGACCGGACGATCATCGAGGCCATCAAGGATCCCCTGGTCCACCTGGTTCGCAACTCGTGCGATCACGGCATCGAGCCGCCGGAAGCCCGCACGCGTGCGGGCAAGCCGCCCGAGGGAAAACTGACCCTTCGCGCCTACCACGAAGGCGGGCA
>JGI12269J14319_10004624_pt1 | contig 12466 bp, 11 predicted proteins | sample PeaSoiSIISIP2007_FD_14319 | JGI IMG/M metagenome (IMG submission 14319) | reverse complement strand
ATCCCGCCGATCGCCGCGCCGGGAATGACGGCACGCCGCGAGGGCGTGCGAGGGGGTAGACGGATGAGAAGCGGGACCGTGGGACGGGCGAGGGCGCGGCCGGCGGCGGTCGTGATCGTGCTGGTCGCGGCCATGTTCGGCGGCGGCACGCTCGCGGGAGGCCCGTTCGGGGGCGCGCCCGCGGCGCAGGCAGCGGCACCCAATCTCGGCAAGGTGGCGCTGATCGACGCGGGGGTCGGCCTGCTGTACGTGCCCGCGAACATTGCGAAGGCGAAGGGGTACTTTCAGCAGCAGGGCCTCGACGTCGAGATCTCCGTCGCGAGCACGGGGGCGGGCACCGACGCGACCGCCGCGGTGATCGGCGGCAGTGCGCAGTTTACCGATACCGGCATGGCGCAGATCACCGACGCGGTCGATCAGGGCAGCCCGCTGGTCGCGATCGCCGGGTCGATGACGGAATACGGCGTCAGCATCGTCATTACCAAGGACGCGGCGGCGAAGGCCGGCGTGACCGCGGCGTCGCCGCTCGAGGCGCGGCTCAAGGCGCTGAAGGGACTCCGGATCGGCATCTCCGCGCCCGGATCGGCGACCGACCAGTTCATGCGCTACGTCGCCAAGCAGGCCGGGCTCGACGCGGACCACGACATGACGCTCGTCGCGCTCGGCAGCGTCGGGGCGACGCGCGCGGCGTTTGCGCAGCGCCGGATCGACGGGTTCGTCCGGTCCTCGCCCGACCCCGAGGCCGCCGCGATTCAGGACAACGGGATGATCCTCCTCTCGCAGACCGGCGTGAGCGGTCTGCCGTCGATGCGGGGCTTTATGATGAGCGTGTACGCGACCAACAAGACGCTCCTGACGCAGCACCCCGAGCTCGTCCGGGCGTTCATGGTCGGGCTGACCCAGGGGGAGAAGTTCCTGGCGGCCCGCAGCGACGAGTCGAGCCAGATCTACCGGACCCTCCGCGGCGGCAGCATTCCTACCGACATCTGGGACGCGGCGTGGAAGAACAACTATCCCGCGATGGCCAAGGATCCGGTCATCGGGCGGCACAACGTGGACGTGACGTTCTCGATCCTGCAGCAGATCGAGGGGAAGGCGCCGGCGGCCACGTACGACCAGGTGGTGAACAACTCGTTCGCGCAGCAGGCGGACGCGCTCCTGAAGAACTGGACGCCCTAGGTCAACGGCCCACCGCGCGCGAGGAGGACCGACGGTGCCGACGGCCGGCCATCGACTGAAACAGCTCATCCGCGCGCCGGAGATCCTCGTGCTCCCGGGGGTGTTCGACGGCTACAGCGCGCGGCTCGTGCGCCGCGCGGGGTTCGCGGCGGCGTTTGTCACCGGCGCCGGATTGTCCGAGGACCGGCTCGGCCGGCCGGACGTCGGCATCATGGGGCTGGCCGAGAATCTGGGCGCCTCGCGGGCCATCGCGGCGTGCACGGACCTGCTCCTGCTCGGGGACGCGGACACGGGGTACGGCAACGCCGTCAATGTGTGTTTCGCCGTGCGGGCGTTTGAGCAGGCGGGCCTGGCCGGCATCATGCTGGAAGACCAGGTCTGGCCGAAGCGCTGCGGGCACATGGCGGGGAAGGAGCTCATCTCGGCCGACGAGATGGTGCAGAAGATCCGGGCGGCGTGCGACGCGCGCGTCGATCCGGATTTCGTCATTAAGGCCCGCACCGACGCCGCCGGCCCGCTCGGCCTCGACGAGGCCGTGCGCCGCGCCGTGCGGTACGCCGAGGCCGGCGCGGACCTCGTGTTCGCGGACGCGCTGCTGTCGGCGCAGGACATCGAGGCGTTCTGCCGCCGCGTGCCCGCGCCGGTCTCGGTTAACATGGGGTTCGGCATCCGCCAGCGCGGCACGACCCCGCTCGTGTCCGCGCGCGAGCTGCAGGCGATGGGGGTGGCGGTCGTCATTTTCCCCCGGCTGCTGACCGCGGCCGCGGTGCGCGGCATGATCAACGGACTGGAGGCCCTGCAGGAGTCTCTTCGCACCGGCCGCGTCGTGGAGCGCCCCGAACTGGCGGTGTCGTTCGAGGAGTTGAACGAGCTCGTCGGGCTTGGGGAGATCCAGCAGCTGGAGGCGCGCTACCTGACGCCGGCGCAGCTGGACGCGAAGTACGGGCGCGATCGAGGGTAAGCCGCCGGCGGCGGCCGCCGGACCAGCGCATCAGGACGCCGCCGTCCGTCCCGGGACGGCGCGCCGCGCCGGATGCCTCCGCTGAACGAGGCACCGCAGAGGAGGGCGCATGGGGTACGAGTCACTGGCCGGCGATCTCACGCTCGTGCTGACGGGCGAATCGCTGATCACGCGGGCGCTCTCGCCGTTCCGGGAGGACGGCTTCCTGCGGCTGATCCAGCTGCTGCGCGCGGGCGATGTGACGTTCACCGACGCCGAGATGCTGTTCCACGACTACGAAGGCTGCCCCGGCGTGGCCCACACCGGTACGTGGATGCGGGCCGATCCCAGCCTGATCGGTGAACTCAAATGGGCCGGCATCGACCTGTGCGCGACCGCGATGAACCACGCCTACGATTTCGGCGAAACCGGCGTCCTGGTCAACATCGCCAACTTGAAGAAGCACGGCATGGTCTACGCCGGCACCGGCGAGAACCTCGCGCTGGCGCGGGCCCCCGGGTACCTCGACACGCCGAAGGGGCGCGTGGCGCTCGTCGCCGCCTGCGACACGATGCGGGTCGGGGGTGCCAAGGCGGTCGATCAGCGGCCGGACATGAAGGGAAAGCCCGGCGTCAACCTGATCGCCGCGGAGCGCGAGTACACCGTGGACCACCAGGCGTTCGCGGATCTGACGCGCATCGGCGCGGCGATGGGATTCGGCGCGGCGGCGCGCGGCTCCGGCGGCGAGGGCGTGTACCGGTTCGGATCGGGCGCGGCGCGGATGACGATCCGGGAGGGCGATCGGTTCGGCGTGACCACGCTCCTGGACGAGCGGGATCTCGCGGACAACATGAAATGGATCCGCGAGGCCCGCAAACTGGCCGACTGGGTGCTGTACAGCTTCCACAGCGGGTTCCACGGGGCGGCGTTTGAAGACCCGGCCGACCACGTCGTGGCGCTGGCGCACGCCGCGATCGATGCGGGGGCGGACGTGTTCGTCGGACACGGCTCGCACTCGGACAAGGGCATCGAGCTTTACCGGGGGAAGCCGATCTTCTACAGCCTGGGCGACTTCATTCTCCAGAACGACACGGTCCTACGCCAGCCCGCGGACGCGTACGCCCTGTTCGGGCTCGGGGCCGACGCCACCCCGGGCGAGTTCTACGACGCGCGCAGCGGCACGCAGACGCGGGGCCAGGACGTGAAGGCGGTCTACTGGCAGACGGCGGTGGCGACGGTGCGGTGGCGGGATCACCGCCTCGAGGAGATCCGGCTCACCCCCGTCGATCTCGGCATGGGGCTGCCGCGAGGGCAGCGCGGGCGTCCGATGCCGGCGGAGCCACCGCTCGCGGGCGAGATCCTCGCACGGTTTCAGCGCATGTCTGCGCCGTTCGGCACGCGGATCGAGATCGTGGGAGACTGCGGCGTCATCACGGCGGGCTGAGCGCGCCGGACACGGCGCCGTCGAGACCACGGCGCGCGTTTGGGGGTTGATATGGCCATTCGGGTGGAGCGGCACGAGCACATCGCGGTGGTGTGCATCGAGCGTCCGGAGGCGCTGAACGCGATCAACAGCGTGGACCGAGCCGCGCTGCGGACCGCGTGGAACCTCGTGCGCGCCGACGAGACGATCTGGGTCGCGGTGCTGACCGGGGCCGGGGACAAGGCGTTCTGCGCCGGGAACGACCTCCACAACCCTCCGCCCGAGCCGGAGCAGTTCGTCGCCGGCTACCTCGCCGCGGGACGCGAGAGCATCATCGCGGGGATGGACATGACCAAGCCGCTGATCGCCGCGGTGAACGGGTACGCGCTCGGGGGCGGGTTGGAGCTCGCCCTCGCGTGCGACATCCGGATCTGCACGCCGAACGCGCAGTTCGGAGCGGTGGAGGTGAAGACCGGCACGATGGCGGCCGCGGGCTCGACGCAGCGGCTGCCGCGGATCGTCCCGCACGCCGTGGCGATGCAGATGCTGTTGACCGGAGACCGCCTGACCGCCGACGAGGCGCTGCGCAGCGGGCTCGTGACCGAGATCGTCCCGCAGGAGCGGCTGCGGCTCCGGGCGCTCGAACTCGGCGCCAGGATCTGCCAGAACGGACCGCTGGCGGTGCGGGCCACCAAGTTCGCCGCGACGCGGGGGATCAACATGCCGCTTGGGGAAGGCATGGTCCTCGAGACGCTGCTCTGGGGCCTGCTGCGGGACACCGAAGACCGCCGGGAAGGCCGTCAGGCGTTCATCGACAAGCGGCCGCCGCGGTTCAAGGGCCGGTAGGAGGTTCGTCCGGATGCACGTGCTGACGGGCGAGCACGCGATCGCCGAACTCGACCCGCCGCTGCGCGCCATCGATCCGACCGTCCGCCTGAGCCCGATCGGTCCGGACGGCGAGCTCGACGGCGACGTCTCGGACGTCGAGGTGCTCTTCCGATTCTTTCCCGGTGAACGCTTCCCGCTCGGCGCGTTGGGGGGAGATGCGCTGGGCCGGGCGCTCGCGCGTCTGCCGCGGCTCCGATGGATCCACACGGGCGGCGCGGGCGCGGACGGCCTCTTGATCCCGGGGGTGCTCGCCCGCGATCTGGTGCTGACGAGCTCGACCGGCCTGAACGCGGTCCCCGTGGCCGAGACCGCCGTCGCGCTCCTGCTCGCCCTCGCCAAGCGGCTGCCCGCGCACCTGGGGGATCAGCGCGAGCGGCGCTGGCAGCGCCATCAGAAGCTCGAACTCGACGGGATGACGGTGCTGATCGTCGGGCTCGGGCGGATCGGGACCGAGGTGGCGCGCCGATGCGCCGCGTTTGGCATGCGCGTCATCGGGGTGCGCACCCGACGCGGCGCGGAACCCGGCGTGGAGCGGATCGTCGGGCCGGACGGGCTGATGGCGGCGCTCGGGGAGGCCGACTGGGTGGTCCTCACGGTCGCGCTCACGGACCAGACGCGCGGTCTCATCGGGCGGGCGGCGTTCGAGGCCATGAAGCCCGGTGTGATGCTGATCAACGTCGCGCGCGGCGCGCTCGTCGACGAGCCGGCGCTCTGCGATGCGCTCCGGTCCGGGCGCGTGGGCGGGGCCGCGCTCGATGTCTTCACGACCGAGCCCCTGCCGCAGACCAGCCCGCTGTACGATTTTCCGAACGTCATGCTCCTGCCGCACAATGCGGCGTCATCACCGCACACGCGCCGCCGGGCGCTCGGACTCTTTGTCGACAACTTTCGGCGCTTCGTCAGCGGCGCGCCGATGCGCAATCAAATCGATTCGCGGCGCGGGTACTGACCGCCGCGCCGCGCGGATCGAGAGGGTCCGGCGCGACGTACTCCGAAACTACGCAGGCGCGCCACGATGCCACGCTCGTGCCGGACCCTCCGGGTAGGCTGCTTAGCGGGGCGCCTTCGCGCGCAAGTTCATCCGGGATCGCGTGGGGGCCGCCGTGCGTGATGCGACGCTCGTCCTGCTGCACCCGGTCGGCCTCGACGCGGCGTGCTGGCAGTTCCTGGACCTGGCATCGCCGGTGGCGCCGGAGTTCCCTGGGCACGGGACCCGCCCCCGGCCCGAGGCGAGCTGGACGCTGGACGACGCCGCGGACGAGGTCGCGGCGGCCGTGGCGGGACCGCTCGACGTCGTCGGGGTATCGATGGGCGGGATGGTGGCCCAGCACCTCGCGCTGCGGCACCCCGGCCGCGTGCGCTCGNTGGTGCTGGCATGNACCTCGGCGCGCGCGCACAGGGCGGCTACGNTGGAACGAGCCGATGCGATCGCGCGCGGCGGGATCGAGAGCGTGCTGGACTCGACGCTCGNCCGCTGGTTCACTCCCTCGACGCTCGCCGAGCCCCATCACGNGGGGGTGGCGTACGCGCGGCAGCGCCTACGGACGGACGATCCGGTGACGTTCGCGCAGACGTGGCGCGCGATGGCCGAGCACGACGTGGTCGAGCGCCTCGGGCGAATCGTCGTGCCGGTGACGGTGATCGCCGGTGCGCACGACACGGCGTCGCCGGTCGAGCAGCGGCGTGCGGTGCAGCGGAGCCTGCCGAACAGCCGGATGGAGGTCCTCGACGGTCCGCACATGCTGCAGTTGGAGGTTCCGCAGGTCTTTTCGGACGCGATCCGCCGCCATCTGCGGTGGGTCGTCCGCGGCGGGACGGGCTGACAGGCTTCGAACACGATAGCGTAGGGTGTGGCCCGCAGAGGAGGTGTAGCGTGGAGGAGACGCGTCAGCTCGCACGGTTTGCGTCCCGGACACAGTATGAGGATCTGCCTCCGGATCTGGTGGCGCAGGCAAAGATCTACATCCTCGATAACCTCGCCGCCGGGTTCGTGGGGAGCCGGCAGCCGTGGGCGCAGATCGTCATCGGGCTCATCCGGGATCTCGGAGGCCGCGGGGAGGCCTCCGCGTTCTGCCAGGCGTGGCAGACGGACGTATCGCGCGCCGCGCTGCTCAACGGCACGATGATCGGGGCGTTCGAGATCGAACACATCGGACACAGCGCGCACGCGAGCGGGACCGCGTTCCCGCCGGCGCTCGCCGTGGCCGAGCGCGATCACCGGGACGGCCGGGCGCTCATCACCGCCACACTGGTCGGGTACGAAGTGGTGTGCCGGATCGGCGCGGCCCAGACCGGCGCGGTCGAGCGCGACCGCGGGTTTCACAATCCCGGCGCGAACGGCCCGTTCGGCGCGGCGGCGGCGGTCGGCAGCCTGCTCGGGCTCGACGAGACGCGGATGGCCTGGGCGCTCGGGATCGCCGGGTCGAGCGGCGGCGGGCTCACCGAGTTCGTCTGGGAAGGGGCCATGACCAAGCGCATCCACCTCGGGCGGGCAGCCCAGCTCGGGCTGGAGAGCGCCCTGCTGGCGGCCCGCGGGTTCACCGGCCCGACCACCGTCCTCGAGGGGCCGTACGGGTACTTTCACGCGTTCTCGCCGCGCCCCGCGGTCGAGAAGCTGCTCCCGGGGTTGGGGCACGAGTGGCTCGCGCGGCGGCTGACGGTCAAGGCGTACCCCAGCCACGCGACGACCCAGGCGATCGTGCACGCGGTCCGGGTGTACAAGGACACACACCCGGTTGACCTCTCGACGCTGACCCGCGTCTCCGTCACCTCGGGCGGACGGGTCGTGGAGCCGCGGCACTTTGACCGGGCGCCCACCTCCATTCTGGGCGCGCAGTACAGCGTGCCGTACGCGCTGGCCGTCGCGCTCGTCCGCGACATGTCCAATCCGTTGGTGTTCGGTGTGGACGTACTCGAGGATCCGGCGATTCGCGGCCTCGCGGCCAAGATCGAGGCGCACGAGGACAACGAGCGGTTCGGTGACGACCACCACGGGTACGTGTCGGAGATCACGCTTGAGTTCGGCGACAGATCCGTGCGCCTGCTGGCGGATGGATTCCCGGGGGCGCTCGCGCAGCCGCTCGACTTCGCCGGGATCACCGAGAAGTTTACGCGGTTCGCGACGCCGGTGATCGGACGCGCCCCGGCCGCGGCGATCGTCGAGCGGGTCGCCGATCTGGAGCGCCTGGGCGACGCGGCCGACCTGGCGGCGCTGCTGCGGGCGCCGCATGTTCCTGATCGGACACAGGGGTGACCGGGGATGACGGGACAGGCCTACACAGCACGGTCGGAGGGCCCGGGCGCTCGGCCCACATGGGTAATCGCCTCGCGGCCGGCGAAGCGGAGGACGCGGCAGGATCGGGCACGCGATGCCAGAAACGTGGGGGACCCGAACGGATGAATCCGGCATCGGTGGATCTTCGCGATAAAACGGCGATCGTGGGCATCGGAGCGACGAAGTTCGACGCGATGTACCGGGATCTCGATCCGGAACGGTCCCCGTACGAGCTCGCCGCGGAGGCGTTCCGGAAGGCGCTCGAGGACTCGGGGTTGGAGAAGCGGGAGATCGATGGGCTGATCTGCGTGCGCGTCCCCTCGTACCAGCGCATGGCCGACGTGCTGGGCCTGCCGCGGCTCCGTCTCGTCAACGTGCTCGAAGGCGCCGGCCGGATGGCCGGGGCGGCCCTGCAGTACGCGGTGATGGCGGTCGCGACGGGCCAGGCCCAGACCGTCGCAGTCGTGTACGGGAACAACGGGCGCTCGGCGGGCGCGCGCTACGGCGGCGCCGTCGATCCGAACGCGACGACCGCATACGACGCGATGTACGGAATGACGTCGCCGGGCGCGTACGTGGCGATGATGTTCCGGCGCCACCAGTACGAATACGGTACGACCGAGGATGCGCTGGCGGCGCTCGCGATCAACAACCGCAAGAACGGCGCCTTGAACCCCGATGCGGTCTTTCAGAAGCCGATCACGCGCGACGAGTACTTCGCGGGGCGCTACGTGGCGGAGCCGCTCAGGCTCTACGACTACTGCCTGATCAACGACGGCGGGGTGGCCTTCATCGTGACCTCCGCTGACCGCGCCAAGGGGCTGCGGCNCCCGCCGGCGTACATCGCGGCGACNTACGCGGCGACCGAGCTGACCAACTTCTACACGGTGCGGGACTGCTTCTACGGCGCGTGCCAGGACATCGCGCAGCGACTCTACCCGGCGGCCGGCGTCGGGCCCCGCGACATCGACTGCGCGCAGATCTACGACAATTTCACGCCGACGATCCTGTTCAGCCTAGAGGGGTTCGGGTTCTGCCCGCGCGGGGAAAGCGGCGCGTGGGTGCAGGGCGGCCGGATTGAGCGGGGCGGGGAGCTACCGATCAACACCGGCGGCGGCCACACGTCCGAGAGCTACATGCAGGGGTTCGCGCTGACGATCGAGGCCGTGCGGCAGATCCGGGGCGAGGCAGGCCCCCGTCAGGTGCCGAACTGCGAGTTCGTCCAGTACATCTGCGTCGCGCCGATCTGCAACTCGCACATCCTGCACCGGTAGCGGCCAAAGGAGCGGAGCATGGACACGCCGGCCTACTCGAAACCACTGCCCGTGCTGACGAAGCTGAACGCGCCGTTCTGGGAAGGGACGAAGCGCGGCGAGCTCCGGCTCCAGCGCTGCCTGGCGTGCGGGCACGTCTGGTTTCCCCCGTCCACGCACTGCGCGCGGTGTCTCGCCACGACCTACGAGTGGATAACGGTCTCGGGCCGGGGCAAGGTCTGGTCGTGGATCGTGATGCACCAGCGGTATTTCAAGGCGTTTGATGCCGACCTGCCGTACATCGTCGCGATGATCGAGCTCGCGGAAGGCCCGATGCTGATGAGCACGCTCGTCGGCATTTCGAAGGCGGAGATTCACTGCGATCTTCCAGTCAGGGTCGTCTTCGAAGACGCGACGGACGATATGGCCGTGCCGAAATTCACCTCGGGATAGGGCGCGCTCCGATGACGGCGCTGCTTCCACTTGACGATCTTGTCGTGCTCGAGACGGGTGAGGGGATCGCGTCGGCCTATGCCGGAAAGCTGCTGGCCGAGGTCGGGGCGACCGTGATCCGGGTGGAGCCGCCGGGTGGCGGTCCGTTCTTCCAGTCGGCTCCGCTGGTGGGCCGCGACGGCGGGACGCGGGTGGGCGCGCCGTACCTGCACCTGAACCGCGGCAAGCAGAGTGTGGGGCTCGATCTCCACGGCGCCGGAGGGCCGGAGGCCTTCGGCCGGCTGGCCGCCACCGCGGATGTGCTGCTCGACGGGCTCGGGGTGCGCCCGCTCGCCGAGCTCGGGCAGTCCCATGAGGCGCTGTGCCGGCGGCATCCCGGGCTCATCGTGGCCGCGATCACGCCGTTCGGCCTGACCGGCCCGTACCGCGATCTCGCAGTCTCCGACTTCGTGCTACTGGCGCTCGGCGGCCTGCTGAATATGATCGGGTACCCGACCCGCGAGCCGCTGCAGCTTGGGGGCGCCCAAGTCCAGTACGCGGGCGGGATCAGCGCGTTTACGGCCNTGATGGCGGCGATTCTGTATCGGGATCGCTACCGGGATCGCTCGGCGCACGGGCAGCTCATCGACGTNTCGCTGCTCGAGTCCGTCGCCTACATAGAATGGAAGAGCGGGGCGTACTTCGACACGGACGGCCGGGTGCGGCGCCGCGGGTCGGACTCCGAGTGGGTGGTGCTGCCCGCCCGCGACGGCCACATCGGGCTCGTGTATCAGGCCGAGGACTGGGCGGCCCTGAAGGCGTTCCTGCAGCTCGACGGTCTGGAAGACGAGCGATTTGCGACGCGGCGCAGCCGGACCGCGCACGCGCGCGAGATCCAGGCGATCGTGGCGCCGTGGTTTGCGGCGCGGACGAAATCCGAGATCTACCACGAAGGGCAGGCGCGCGGCGTCCCGCTCGGATACGTTGCGACGATCAGCGACCTGCTCGCCTCGGAGCAGTACGCCGCGCACGGGTTCTGGCAGACCCTGGACTATCCCGGGATCGGGCCGGCCGCATACACGGGTCTGCCGTATCGGGCGGCCTGGGCGCCGGTGCCGCGGCGCGCGCCGGTGCCAGGGGAGCACACGCGGGAAATTCTCGAGGAACGCGCGGGCTACTCGGCCGACGAGCTCGACCGCCTGCAGCGTGCCGGGACGATCGCGCCGGCGGACGCGGGGGCGGCCGGCGAATGACCGCGCCGGGCTACGGACAGCTCGTGCTCTTCGAGCGGCACGACGGGGTCGGCCGCATCACCTTGAACCGGCCCGAGAAGCGCAACGCGCTGAGCCGGGCGCTGCAGGAGGAGCTGCGGGCGGCGCTCGATGCGGCGCGCGCCGACTGCCGGGTGCTGGTGCTGACGGGCGCCGGGCCCGCGTTCTGCGCGGGGGTGGATCTCTCCGAACGGCGCGAGACGTCCGGGCACGACGCGGGTCGCCGCGAGGCGCAAGCGGCGTCCGGGACGCGGCGCGAGCCGATGCGCGCGATGTGGGTGGAGACGAACGAGGTGATTCGGAGGCACCCGGCGATCATGATCGCCGCGGTGAACGGGTTCGCGCTTGGGGGCGGGCTGACGCTGGTGCACAACTGCGAGCTGGCGGTCGCGTCCGAGCGGGCGGAGTTCGGCATGCCGGAGGTCGGGTTCGGGATCTTTCCCGCGGTGTCGGGGCCGGCGACGATCCGGCGGCTGCGGCCGAAGCACGCCGCGCACATGATTCTGACGGCGCGGCGGGTCGACGCGCCGACGGCGGAGCGATGGGGCTTGGTCAACGCGGTCGTGCCCCACGAGCGGCTGCTGGAGGAGGCGGAGGGGCTGGCGCGGCACATCGCGCAGTTCGATCCGGTGGTGCTGGACTACAGCAAGAAGGCGATGCGGGATCTCGCCCTGATGCCGTGGAGCGAGGGCATCGGGTACGGCNGGTACGTCAACAGCGCGATCCGGGAGCACTCGCAGGCGTCGCGGGAGGGTGTCGACCGCTTCCTGCGCGGGCAGCGGAATCCTGGCCAGGGCACCGACGCCGGGGGCCGATGATGGAGGGATCGATGGGGCGCGACAGGGAGCGTGGCGCGGCTGGGCCGTTCGGAGGGGACGCGCTGCGGGGACTGCGGATCGCCGACCTGACGATCATCACGGCCGGCGCGAACGCCACGCAGATGCTCGCGGATCTCGGAGCCGAAGTCGTGAAAGTGGAGTCCGGCCAGCACCCGGATCCGTTTCGGTTCTGGCACGCCCCGTTGGGGAGCGCCGCCGAGGCGGCCCCGGATCCGTGGAACTGGTCCTGTATGTTCAACATGCTCAACCGGAACAAGCTCGGCGTGGTGCTCGACCTGAAGCACCCGCTCGGCAAGGAGGCGTTTCTCCGGCTCGTCAAGGTGAGTGACGCCGTCACGGAAAACTTCCGGCAGGGCGTGATGGAACGGCTCGGCCTCGGCTTCGACGACCTCCGCCGGGTCAACCCGCGGATCATCCTATTGTCGGTCGGAAGCCAGGGCAGTACCGGTCCCGAGCGCGGGTACCGGTCGTACGGGTCGACGCTCGACGCGCTGTCGGGGCTGATGAGTCTGACCGGGTACGAAGATTCTCCCCCGGTATGGTCCGGGCAGGGCATGAACTATCCCGACCAGGTCGCGTCGATGTTCAGCGCCGGCCTGTTGCTGGCCGCGGTGCGCTATCGCGACCGCACCGGGCAGGGATGTTTCCTCGACCTGTCGCAGCGCGAGCTCGTGACGACGATGATCGGCGAGTACGTCCTGGAAACCACCATCGGCGGCACAACGCCGCGGCCGCGCGGCAACCGCCGTCCCGGGATGGTGCCGCAGGGATGTTTCCCGTGCGCAGGCGAGGATGCGTGGGTGGCGATCAGCGTGGAGACCGACGCGCAGTGGCGGGCTCTGTGCGAGGCGATCGGACGCCCGGAGCTCGGCGCCGACGATCGCTACCGGACGGCAGCCGCCCGCGCGCGCCACGCCGAAGCGATGGAACAGGCAATCGCGGCGTGGACGCGGCCGCGGTCCAAGCA
>JGI12269J14319_10004619_pt1 | contig 12470 bp, 10 predicted proteins | sample PeaSoiSIISIP2007_FD_14319 | JGI IMG/M metagenome (IMG submission 14319) | reverse complement strand
CCCACGGGCAACGCTCAAAACGGTAAAAAGCTTTTCATGAGCGACGGATGCTACGAGTGCCACGGCCGGCAAGGCCAGGGAGCGGCGCAAACCGGCGCGGCGCGCATCGGTCCTCCGCTGCTTTCTTTCGAAGGATTCCAGAGTTACGTTCGAAATCCGAAGATTAATATGCCTCCCTACACCAGCAAAGCGCTTCCGGACCCGGATCTGGCCGACATCTACGCGTACCTGAAATCGATTCCGATGCCGCCAAAAGGGAAAGACATTCCTCTGCTGAACAAATAGCCGCGGTGTCATGAAAGAATCGTTTGCTTGCAGGTTGCCGAAAGATTCCATCCAAACGCTTATATGACGCCTTCCTCTCGCAGCGGCGGGCAAAATTACAAGACGATCTGGAAATTGGGAGGATTGACGCTCGGGGAGCTCTCGAGGAATGTTGTTCGCGACGCTCTGGAAGATAATCTGATCGGGCGCGCTTCCGGGCTCGCCTTCGATTTCCTGCTGGCCCTGTTTCCCTTGCTCGTTTTTCTGCTCACGCTGTTTGGTTTGTTCGCTTCCCGAAGTATCCAATTGCGGACCGGCTTGCTGAGTTACTTCGCGGATTTTCTTCCTCCATTAGCTTTTCAGCTTCTGAAAAATACAACGGAAGAGCTCGCCAAGACCGCGAGTGAAGAAAAGTTGACGATCGGCGTTCTTCTGGCTTTGTGGTTCGCTTCCGGAGGAGTGGCTTCCATGATTTCCAGTCTGAACGTGGCCTATCGCGGGAAAGAGGCCCGCTCCTGGTTCCAGGTGCGGGCCATCGCGCTCGGATTGACACTGGTGATTTCGATTTTGATTTTTGCGGCACTGTGCATCGTGCTGGTGGGCGGGCTTCTGATTGATTGGATCGGATTGGAACTGCATCTCGCCTCGACCATGGTGGCGATCTGGAAGTCGCTGCAATGGCCGGCGGCCGCGCTATTCGTGGTCTTTTCGTACGCGCTGATTTATTCTTGCGGGCCAAACGCGCACAGGAGGCGCTGGTATTGGATCACGCCGGGTTCGGCATTCGGCGCGTTCTTGTGGTTCGCCGCTTCGGCCGGATTTCGTATTTATCTGCGGTTCTTCAATTCGTACACGACAATTTATGGGTCTCTCGGAGCTTTGATCATCCTGGTGGTTTGGCTGTACGTGGCCGGACTCGCGTTCCTGATCGGTGGCGAAATCAACGCCAACATCGAACGCGCCGCCGCTGAAAATCCGAGCAACTGAAATATGCAGTTTCGCGAAACGGAAGGAGCGGCAACAGGGCCGAAAAACCTTTTAACACAGAGGACACAGAGGGCACGGAGAATCCTGGAGTCTGCTCAGAGATTTTCACCAGTCACTAATCACCAGTCACCCGTCACTGTTTTTTCCCCACATTATCGCTGACCAGATCGCCAACCGCGATGGCCTGGCTGATTTGTTCGCGGAGGTTGCGCATCTCGCCGGGTGCGTGGGACAGCATCAGGGTGTTCGTGTTCGCCGAAGCGCCGATTTCCTTCAGCGTGTCCAGATATTGCGTGAGCAGGACCAGCGTCATCACGTCGCGCGCCGTCGTGCCCTCGACGACTTTTTGGAAATCTTCCACCGACTCTTTTAACCCGGCGATGATGGCTTTGCGCTGCGCGGCGATGCCTTCGCCTTGCAAGCGCTTGCTCTCGGCTTCCGCCTCGGCTTTTTTCACCGCGATGGTCTTATCGGCTTCGCCCTTTGCCAAAGCCGCTTCCTGTTCGCGCCGCGCCGCGTTGATTTCATTCATGGCGGTTTTCACTCGCGCGTCAGGCACGATGTCCGTGACCAATGCGCGCACGATGGAGAAGCCGAAGTTTTCCATCGTCGCATCGAGTTCGTCCTTGACGGCCTTGGCGATCTGGTCTTTTTCGAGGTAGGCCTCGTCGAGGGCCAATTTCGGCACGTGGCCAAGGATGACGTTGTAGACGTACGATTCGATCTGTTTTTGCGGGTCGGTGAGCTTGTAATACGCGTCGCTCACTTTGTCCGCTAGAACCTGGTATTGGACCGAGACCGGGATGACCACGAAGACGTTGTCCTTGGTCTTGGTCTCGATTTTGAACGGAAGTTCCTGCACGCGCATGTCGACCTTCTGCACGGTCTCAACGAAGGGAACTTTCATGGAAAGACCCGGGCCCGCGATGCGGGAAAATTTGTTGAACCGTTCGACCACGCCGCGCTCTGCCGTATTGATCGTAAAGAACGAACCGAGCAGCAAGGCCAAACAGACAAACGCGAAAACAATTAGCAGGAACAGATACATGAATGTCGCTGGGTTATCCATGGTTCACTCCTATCCGGCAGGGATGTCATCTCACAAGGAAGCCTCGGAAATCAAGACCGGCGCAAGATCGCACCCGCCGCGGTTCCCGAATGCGCCATGTCTCCTTGGATCAATAAAGTCACCGACCTACCGAGGGGATATGCGATTGTAAGAACTGGCGGATTGGCAGTCGCTCGATTTCAGACAATTTCGAGACTGGCAGCATCACGAATCGGTTTCCTTCGCTTCGCTCCACCAACACGATTCGCCGTCCTTCCCGCCAACCTTTGAAGTTTCTCCAAGGCACGAGGGCTGTTGCTCCGTTAGGACCGTCAAATTTCATCCCGTCATTGGTGAGGCTCATCAGGTCGGGGCGCGTCGCATTTAGTTGCGTCAATTGCCGCGTCCGCCCTCGTCTTACCATGTAAACGGTCCATAGAATGATGCCAGCAGCTACCGCCCATATCATGGCAACGGCCTGCCAGTCGGGAGGCGTCCGGGCCAAAAACCCTAAACTTAGCCTCCATGCCCTTAGCGCCAGAACGATGAGACCGGCTCCGTACAACAAAAGGTTCAGCCAATACGTCTTTGAGCGAGTCATCTTTCGCACCTCGCTCATATCCGTTTCGTTGAGTTTGCCGGTGAATTCCATGCGCGTCCTCACAAGAAAAAAGGTGGTGTCTAAGTCGCCCTAAGGTAAAGTACTGTTCCGATAATTCAACCTCTCGGGACCTTGTCCTGATCGATTTCTCCACTGGGGGGCGATTGATTGGGAAGCAAGCCGTATTCCAGGATAGGCTGCCAAGAAAGCCATGAAAATATATAACTTATCGGTTATTCAGCATCCACAGGATGCAGCTTTTTGCACATTTGAAGACAGCGGTGGGCAGTTTTACCCAAAATTGAATTGCAGTCTTAGGAGGGCACGGACGATTGTTTTCAATGTGTTAGAATTTGCGCACTCGAAGGTGACAACCGGATGAGCGCCTGGGAAAAGTGGAAGAGACGCCCGCAGAATGTCTGGCTGCGAAAGGCGCTCTTTCAAGTTCATTTGTGGACCGGAATCGGGCTTGGCCTCTACATCTTGCTCATGAGCGTGACCGGCTCCGTGCTGGTATTCCGGCGGGAAATGGTCAGGTCGCTGGCGCGCGAGCCGCGCGTTGTCCCCGTTCAAGGCGCGCGAATGACCGAGGACGAACTCAGGCTGGTTGCCAAGCGAGCCTATCCCGACTATGAAGTGACGCGAGTGTGGCAGCGAAAAAATCCCGACCAGGCTGTCGAGATCTGGCTGGAGCGTCGCGGCAAGAGATTGCAGCGCCTGTTCAATCCTTACACGGGCGCCGATTTGGGCGATTCGCTGCGATTCGGATTTCGTTTGGTCCTTTGGCTCGCGGACCTGCACGACAACCTCTTGATTGCGCAGACGGGACGCCTGCTCAACGCCGCCGGTGGAATTTTCACTTTGCTCCTTGGCCTGACGGGGGCTGTTATTTGGTGGCCGGGGATCGACACCTGGCGCCGCAGCCTCAGCTTCCGCTGGAAAACGAATCCCAAAGGATTTAATTGGACGCTGCATAGCGCGCTCGGGTTTTGGACTTTCGCGTTTTTTTTCATGTGGGCGATCACCGGAATTTATCTCTCGATTCCGACCACGTTCAATGCCGCTGTCGACTTCCTCGAGCCGCTGAACGCGTCCAGCAGGAGCCTTCGTTTTGGAGATAAGGTGCTGTCCTGGCTCGCGCAAGCGCATTTTGGCCGGTTCGCGGGCATACCCGTAAAAATTGTTTGGACTGTTATTGGACTCGCGCCCGCGGCCTTGTTCGTTACGGGGATGCTCATGTGGTGGAAGCGTGTGCTCAAGCCATGGCTGGGAAGAAGAGAGTTCGCCTCGCCGCAGTTGCATGAGGCCGAGGCGGGCCGCAACGAAAATTCCGTCCAAGCGCGGTCATAGTCACTTGGGACGCAGGTCGCCTTGCCTCAATGTTTTCTCTTCTCTGTGCCCTCTGTGTTCTCTGCGTTGAAAGATTTTACGGCGTGAGTGTCGCGTAAAAGTTCAAAAGCGTTTAACACAGAGAACACAGAGAACACAGAGGGCACAGAGAGAACGAAGATGGGGCCTGTGGTTTGCACCAGTCACCAGTCACTGGTCACCAGTCACCAATCACTGCCCTACCGCAGCTGCACCAACGATTCCGGCGAGGACGGCGGCGCGGCAACAGGCTTCAGCGTCTGCGGCCCGCGCCAGTTGTCCACCACGGCGATCTGCTGCACGCAGGAAACCGTGCAGAGCGGCGCGCAATGTTTTTTCGTGAAGTATTCGCGCCGCAGATCTTCGGCCGTGTATTTTTCCAGCGGGATGCCCGGATAGCCGCGCTGCTGCGAGCACCAGTGAACGAGCCCGTCCTCGCAGATGTAGAGGTAGCGCGAGCCGGAGCGGCAGCGCCAGTCGTTCGTCTTGCCCTTGGCGATATTGTGCTGGAAGCCGTTGATGCGCGAAAACCCGCGCTTGCCCATCGCCATGATCTCTTCAAAAATTTCAATCTCTCGCCCGCCGAGCGGTTTCAGTTGTCCCTGGCCGTCGTGCAGAATGCCCACGGTGCTGGTGAAGCCGAGTTCCTGCGCGCGGCGCGCGACCTGGAGCGCGTCCTCTGGATTTTTCACGCCGCTGCCGAGCACCGAATTGATATTCACCTGAAACACGGCGTGATCGGCGAGCAGCTTCAATTTCTGATCGAGCACCTTGAGGCTTTTCATCGACACTTCGTCGGGCATCGCGTTGTCGATACTGATCTGCAGGTATTCCAGCCCCGCGCGATTGAGGCGCTCGATGCGCTCGGCGGTGAGGAGATAGCCGTTCGTGATCATCCCGGAAAGGATTCCGTTTTTGCGCATGCGCGCGATGATCAGGTCGAGGTCGGGATGCAGGAGCGGTTCGCCGCCGCTGATCGTGATGACCGCCGTGCCTAGTTCCCCGAGGCGGTCGATCCGGCGAATCATTTCCGCGGTGTCCACCGGCTTCGAGAAATCGTCGAATTCGTTGCAATACGTGCAAGCCAGATTGCAGCGCCGGATCGGAATGATGTGCACGAGAAGCGGATGCCGCGTCGAGACAAGCCCCCTCACGACGCCGCGCAATTCGCGCGCACGCGTGCGCCAGGATCGCAATCGCCTCCGCGTTTTCGTGCTGAGTGGCATCGCTAAACTATACAGGGATTTGAAGCGGTTTTGAACCCGGCAACGATTCCCATGGTCACTTTCCAACCCCGTCGATTTCTCAGACCGAATAGTATTGATGCATTGTCACTATCGGTTCCTCATGCAGAATCGCTACCCATGAGCGACGCCAGCGACTCTCGGTCGCAATTAGCTATTTAATCACAACAGATAAGGTTTCTGCGGCGATTCGCGTTTGGAGGGTTATCCTAAAAAGAGCGAACTTCCCTCTGAAGGCCGCAGCTATCGATTGCTGGAGCTGTGTCGGTGGACGTCATGAAAACCAATGAGGCGCCAGGAAAATTAAACACGGCCCTCACGGAACCTGAGATCGGAGCTCGCACTGAACGCGGCACCGATTGGGCAGGTCTCGCGTGGCTTGGCTTCCTTGTCGCGGTGGTCTTAACTGTATCCCAACGATTGGAGCACTACTTTTTCCCTCAGTTGCACTCCTCACAGCATCAGGCGGTTAACGTTTGCGTAGGGACGATCGCTGCGGTGCTTGGCACCTATTATTCGACACGGAGGCTCGACCGGGCCCTTTCGCTGCACGCCCAGGTGGAGAAAAAACTGGCTCTGGAGCGCAATGTCCTGCGCACGGTGACCGATAACATCCCCGACAGTATTTTCGCCAAGGACACGGAAGGCCGTTACCTCCTCGCAAATAAAGCTTTCGCCACGCTTCATGGAATGAAATCTCCGGACGAACTATTGGGGAAGACGGCTTTCGATCTGTTCCCGAAGGAGCGGGCCGCCGCTTTGCACACGGATGACTTACACGTAATGAGGTCCGGCGGGGCGTCCATGGAGACCGAGAGAACGGCTGTCGACGCCGATGGAAAAGTGAAATCGCTGCAGACGACCAAAGTTCCATTGATCGACAAGCGCGAAAAAGTCGTGGGGATCGTCGGCTTGCACCGGGACATTACCCGGCGTAAAGAAGCCGAGCAAAAATTGCGGCAGAGCGAAGCCAATCTGGCTGCTGCGCAGCGGATCGCTCATTTTGGAAGCGTGGAGCTGGATCTCGTCGACCTCGTTGATCCGGAAAAGAACCCCGTGCGTTGGTCCGACGAAGTGTTTCGTATTTTCGGGTACGAGCCCGGAGGGGTAGAGCCCTCGAGGCGCGCGTTCTTCCGTTTGGTGCATCCGGATGAGAGGGAGGAAGTGCGGCAGTCCCTGGATTACGCCCTCCGCGAAGCGAGGCCGTACGCCATCGACTTCAGGATTGTCCGTCCCGACGGCGCGGAACGAAACATCCACGAACGCGGCGACATTATCTTCGATCCGAAAACTCACAAGCCTCAGAGGCTGGTGGGGAGCGTTCAGGACGTCACCGAGCGCGTGCAGGCGGAAATCCGGCTGAACAATGCCAACCAGGAGTTGGCCGAGAAAGTGCAGGAATTGGAGCGGCGCACGAAGGAAATCAATCTCTTGAGCGAAATGGGAAGCAAGCTTCAGACGTGTAAGGAGGCGGAGGAAGCTTATTTGCAGATCAGTGCCACGGCGGAAAAGCTATTTCCAAGATGGTCGGGCGCGGTTTGCATAACCAGCGCTTCCAGAACGGCGGTGGAGACCGTTGCCGAATGGGGTAAGACCGGCCAGGGAGAACGTGTCTTCGCCCCGGACGATTGCTGGGCGCTGCGACAAGGCCATCTGCAATCCTTTCACCGCGGGGAAAAGGCATCCGCTTGCCGCCACCTCGACCTGACGGATGTGATGGAGTCTCTCTGTGTTCCGTTCATGGCGCAAAATGAAGCGCTTGGAATCGTGAGTTTGCAGATGAGGCGCGGCCAGGAACACCACGAACACACGCCTCGATCCTCGGACGAAGCCGAGCGCCAGCTGGCGGAGGTGCTGGCCAAACAAGTGGCGTTGGCGCTTGGGAATCTAAAATTGAAGGAGAGTCTCAAGAATCAGTCAATTTGCGATCCGCTGACGGGACTCTTCAATCGTCGCTATATGGAAGAATCGCTGGAACGGGAGTTCAGCCGGGCAAATCGCAACAAGAGCTCAGTTGCAATCGTCATGGTTGACCTGGACCACTTCAAGCGGTTTAACGATACGTTTGGACACCAGGCGGGTGACACGCTTCTTCGCGCCCTCGGAGACCTTTTGAAAAGAAGCACCCGGGGCCAGGATATCGCCTGCCGCTATGGTGGAGAGGAATTCGTGCTCGTGCTCACCGATTCTAATTTAGCAGGCGCTCTGCAACGGGCGGAGATTCTGCGCCAGCAGGTGAAACAACTAACTGTGGAGTATGCCGGGCAACTCCTGGGAACCGTCAGCGTCTCGATCGGTGTGGCTCTTTTTCCCGACCACGGTCCGACGATGGCGGAAGTTTTGAGAGCTTCCGACCAGGCGCTGTATTGCGCGAAACGCGAAGGGCGCGACCGCGTATCCGCGTGGACTGCGGAGGCAGTGGTCTGACCGGGCGGCACTCGTTCTCGTTTGTTTCCTCGTTCAGAGTGGCTTTCCCGAACAACAAAGGTATTCGCCGTTTTGATCTCCCGATCATAGCGAAGCGGGGGCTTTATTTTGGCGAACGGTCAATCCGCTGCAATCATCGGCGAGAGCGCTGGTTCGTTACTGCTGTGGCGATTGAGGCTTTCCTCGCGTGAGCGCGACAGCCGGTCAAACCACGCGAGACCGGGCAGCCTGGCGAGGGTCGCGTCGATTCGAGCGGCCACTTCGCCGCCGCGCGAGTCGCCGAGGATGAAGCGGTTCATCCAATCCACTTCCGAATCGGGTTTGACGCCGCCTCCGACAGGCATCCAAAAATGCTTGATCACTCCGGTGGTGAGGCGCTGCGCGGCCCGCGGGATAAGGTGCTCGCGCGCCATGTTGTAGTAAAACGAAAAGTGGCGGCGTTCGTCCTTGGCCAGGCGGCGCAACAATTCAGCGAGCATCGGATGGCGCGAACGCGAAGCCAGAATGCCATAGCCTTCGAGCGTGGTCAGTTCGGAGATCGCGCCCCAGGTGAGATAGACCGCGTGGAAATGTCGTGAAATCTGGCAAATCAGCGATGAGCCCACGCTCTCGATCCAGTCGCGCCACGACGCTTCTTTCTGAACTTCGGCCATGCGGGTCGGGGAGAAGGAAACGCCGGCGGCTTCGAGAAAGCGCCGCAGCGTGTGGCCGTGAAAAAATTCTTCATAGGCCCAGCAGCTCAGGAACGACGTGGTGCGAGGGTCTCGAATGGCGCACGTCGAGAGAATGCCTTTTAAGTAGACGATCGTGTGCGTCTCGATGTCCATCATGTACGTGAGGCAGCGAATTTCCTCATCCGAAAGCGGGTAGCGCGGCACTTGGCTGAAGTCCATGTCGCCAACGTCTACCTTCTTGGAGTGCTCGAGATAGCTTTCCAGGTTGAATTCAGGCATGGCGTCCGTGTCCCCTCGGCGAATCTGCGTGCTATGCCGTTCAATACGGAATTTCCGAGCGATTGGATGAAGCGGCTGCGCGAGGGCAAGTAGCACAGACTTCAGTCTGTGGGGTTTTTGGAACGAATCAAAAACCAAAACCAACAGGCTGAAGCCTGCGCTACTCGAACCCCTATGCCATGCAAGCGAGTGGCGGCTTGATGTAGGATATGTGGCACGGGTGAAATTAAATGGGACTCTCTGCTCACAAGTATCGGCTTGTGTGTTCAATCGAGGATTTTACGGACGCCTATGAGGTGAAATATTCGCATGCGCCCTGCAAGGCCAAGCGATCATGAAATTGAAATGGGCCCCGCGAATTGTTGCTCTTTCCCTTGGCGCAATTTTTTGCACCGTAATTCCACTTCAAGCGGCGGCACAGGATCAGGGTCCTCAAGATCAAGCTCCGCCAACTCAGGCGCCGAAAGGACCGGCTTCCCGCTGGCTGTGGTCATGGCTCAAGGAAGGAAAAATATCCTTTAACGCCCGGTTTCGCTTCGAAGGCTTCGAACGCGACGGGGCGCCATTTACCGTAACCGCATATGCTCCGACCCTCCGGCTGGCTCTCGGCTACGAAACGCCGGCCTATCACGGATTCTCCGTTTTCGCCCAGGGCGAAGCGGTGATCGTCACCGGACCCGCGGACTACAGCGTTCCCGCCCTCCCCTCGCAGAATCGTCCGAATCTTCCGGCGATTCTGGACCCCAAGAGTCTGGAAATGAGCCAGGGCTACTTGAAATGGACGCACGGCATAACAGACAAGAAACTGACGCTGACGATTGGCCGCCAGGAGCTTACGCTTAATGATGGTCGCTTTCTGAGCATTTCGAACTGGCGCCAGGTCCACGGGACCTTCGACGCAATTCGATTGGACGCGGCCCTGCCCCTGAATTTCTCTTTTACCTACGCCTTCATCAACCGTTTCTACCGAGAAGATGGTTATGACGCGACCGATGGCGAACAGCCCATGCATACGGACATGGTGAACTTAAAGTGGAGCAAGCCTGGCCGGATCAACGCCGCACTCTACGGCCTATTGCTTGATTTTCGTGCGCCCGCGCAATTTGCGACGTCGACCCAGACGTATGGTATTCGGGTGACCGGCCCCTACCAGTTCAACGACGATTGGAGCCTGGTGTACACGGCGGAATACGCCAAACAGAAAAATTACGGCACCAATCCCAATAGGGTGGATGCGAATTATTATTTGGGAGAGCTGGGCCCGGGCTGGCGCGGATTCACCTTTAAAGCGGGCATTGCTTTGCTCGGCGGCCGCAGCGTCACCGACAAATTGACAACCCCGCTCGCTCCGCCCTTCAATGGTTGGACGGATCTGTTTTTCAACAATCCCAGCGAGGGCGGCGGCAACGGGCTGGAAGCCCGCTATTTATCAGCCAACGGGCCGATCCGTTTCCTGGATGGGGCCGTTGCGACGCTGATCTTCTACGACTACCACTCGGACAATCTGCACATCCATTATGGCAAAGAGTTGGATTCCGCCCTGGCGTACAAGGTCAAACGAATCAGCAACCGCTGGGAAATCGGATGGCGCTTCGGCCGCTACTGGTCGGATCAGCTCTTCACGCCCGCTCTGCGCACGTCGGTCTATACAAGTTTTACTCTTTGAGAGTAAAGGCAGGCCAAGTGGCGCAGGCTTCAGCCTGTGGGGTTTGGTTCTTGCAAGTACGAACCCCCACAGGCTGAAGCCTGCGCCACTGGAACGACTTCGGATTAGCCGCCGCGGGTGTGCATTTCGAGGTGGGGATCCTGGCGGAGCTGCTCGATCCCGACCAGCACGCCGCGTTGGCCTGTGGCGGCGCGCAACTCCGCGCCGCGATCCGCGCGCGCGCGCCAGACGGAGGAAATGCGAGTCGCAAGCTCCTCGGGCGAAGCCCCCGCGCGCAGCATTTGGCGGAGATCGATCCCGGCTTGCGCGTACAGGCACAGATACCAGAACCCATCGGCGGTCAAGCGGCTGCGGTCGCAGCTCCTGCAGAACGGCGTCGTGGTCGAGGCGATGATGCCGAACACGGCGCCGTCGGGAAGGCGGAACCGTTCGGCGGGCGCGGAGGAATTCTCGTTGAGCGGCATGATCGTGCCGTAGCGCTTGGTAAGTTGGTCGAGCATTTCGGCGCGCGTAAAAACTTTTTCGAGCGACCATTCCGTCGCGCCGCCGACGTCCATGTACTCGATGAAGCGCACTTCCGCTTCGAGGCCGCGGCCATATTCGATCAAGTCGGCGAGTTCGTCGTCGTTCACGCCGCGCAGCACGACCGTATCCAGCTTGAGTTTTGGGAAGCCGAGACGCCTAGCGGCTGCAATGCCGGCAAGCACTTCCGCATGTGTGTCGCGCCCCGCGAGCGCGGCGAATCTCGCTGGCCGCAGCGTGTCCAAACTGAGCGTCACGCGATGCAATCCCGCCGCGCGCAGGGCTTCGCCTTGCTCGGCGAACAAGACGCCGTTGGTCGTGAGCGCCAAGTCGCGAATCCGGGGATTGGCCGCAAGCATTCGAACCAGTTGCGGAAGATCCCGGCGCAGCAGCGGTTCGCCCCCCGTGAGGCGCACGTCTTCGACGCCCAGCGACGTAAACACCTCGACCAGCCGCGCAATTTCCTCAAAAGTCAGGAGTTCCTGCCGCGGTAGCCAGACATACTCCTCCTGCGGCATGCAGTAGTTGCAGCGCAGATTGCACCGGTCGGTCACCGAAACACGCAGGCTGCGCAGAGGCCGGCCGAGCCGATCGGCGAGCGCGCCACCCGGAGACACATCTGCGGGGGTCTGAGCATCGGGAAGCATACCTAGATGTTAGGTTGTGCGTGCCGGGGCGTCAAGGGTGTGGCCAAGAGGAAGTTGCCGCCTTCGGGGGGCTCTCAATGTAGGATGGGCGATCCCACGCCGACTACGTTCCGCCCAAATGTTTCATTCGTGAGTTCTGCAAATGAAAGGTAGAGCGCGAGAACTCCGGTCGCCAATCCAAACCAGCCGCCTAATGTGTGCCATCCCGGACCCATTCCTAGATCGCCCCCTGCCAGCAGGAAGAAAGTGATCCAGAGCAGCAAGAAAATGCCCCAGAGAGCGAGGTTCTTCCGGAATGTCGACACCCAAAGGCAGAGAGTGAAAACGCCCCACATCAGAAGTGCAACTCCTACACCGCGGGGATCGGGCGGTTTGATCCACCCCGCGCCTACGGTCCAGAGCAAAAAGGCATACCACCACCAAAACGCGCCGTACGAAGTGAAAGCGACGGTGCCAAAAGTATTTCCATTCTTGAATTCCATAATCCCTGCGATGATCTGCGCAAATCCTCCAAACGAAAAAGCGAGAGGAACCACGGCAGAAATAGCTTCGCCAGGAATTAGTCCAGCGTTGATGCAACTGAGGACAACGGTAGTCACTCCGAAGCAGGCAAGACCCAGCGGACCGGGGTTGGCAACCTTTACATCGCCCATAATCAAGTTCCTCCGTTCAATGTCAAGGTGTGGAGTGCTTGGGGCCGAAGATCGCAGTTTCTATCCCTCGTCCTTTGCCTGTTCCTTGAG
>JGI12269J14319_10004615_pt1 | contig 12478 bp, 5 predicted proteins | sample PeaSoiSIISIP2007_FD_14319 | JGI IMG/M metagenome (IMG submission 14319) | reverse complement strand
TTCCACCCGCTCGAACGCCCGCCGCACCTGTATGGTCGTATTGATGCTGAGGACTTCCCGCTTCTCGGCCTCCTCGAGCGCGCGCTTGGCACGGGCGATCGGGTCGCTTTCGCGCGGCTCGATATCCCCGAGAAAGGTCTCGAATTCATTGAGCGCGGTCTCAAACAGTCCGACGTCGCGGTCGAACTTGAGCATGACCTGCCGCACCAGGCGGTCGACTTCGGCGCGGAAGCGCTCATTCTCGTCGCCGTACGGCTCCCAGCCCACCGCCGCGGCGGCAATCCGATCGATCAGGCGGCGGGCCGGGTGGGAACTCGACGCAAAGAACGCCGCATCCAGCAGGGCCGCCTTGAGCACCGGAAACTGCAAGCGCGACAGCAGCGCCTTGATCTCCAGCGGCACCTGCGCGTCGCGCATTACGTGGTCGAACATCATGCCGACGATCTCGATCGTCAGCTTGTCCACGGTGCGCGTCGACTGCGAAATCAGGTGTTCGCGCCAGGCGTTTATCGAGCCGGCGGGGGTGCCGGCGAACAGCGCCCCATGGATGCCCTCCAGGCCGAGGTTCTGCAGCTCCGCCAGGGCATCGAGCAGCATCGGCGCGACCGGCCCCTGTCCTGCCGTCAACGGCGGCAGGACATCGCCGGATACGTTTGCCTGCAGGCGCCCGAGCAGCTCCTTGAGAATGGCGCGCGCGTCTGCCTGACCATCGCCGCCCGTAATGCTGGACCTCGCACCGTGAACCACGGGTTCGCCGCGACGCACCGCGGCCTCGACACCGGTCCCGGGACGAGCCTCTGCGCCGGCGTTGGGTTCGGTTGCGCCGTGCGGCGCCAGCGCGCCAGCCGGCGGCGGCACCGTTGCGGCGCTTGCCCGGCGCGCGCTGCGCGCACGGCGGATCGCACGCGCCTCGATGCCGTGCGCGCGGAAGTGATCGAGCAAGGACTGCGAAATCCGGCCGATCTCGCCCGCGACATCGGGCTCGAACGAGGTCAGGAAGAACACCCAGGCCTCGGGATGCAGGTGCACATCGATTGCCGCCTGCAGCAGCGCCGGAACGATGACGTCGGGGCCAAACGGGTTGTCCGCAAAGGGCACCTGCTCGCGATTGCAGAGATAAGCGACGATCAGCTGCAGGTCGCGCAGCGGCTCCTCGACGAGCCCGCGCATGCGTCGTGCCGCGCGCGCGGCGATCGCTTCTCCGCCATCATCGGTCTCTCGCACCAGTTCGAGCTTTGCCGCATCGAGCTCGCTGGCGCCGGCCGGGACATTGCGCGGCGCCATCAGGCGCTCGAACGCATAGTCCTGCTGCTGTGGCAGACGCCGCAACAAGGCATCGCGCAGGGCGTCGGACTTGGTGGCCAGCAGTCGCTGCACCAGCGGCGAACCGATGTCGAAATCCCAGCGCGTGGCCAGGCTGTCACGCACGAGCTCGACGATTTGCGGGAACGAGCCGGCCATGAGCTCGCACGAGATCGCGGCCGCCGAGCGCATCAGCGCCGACGACTGGCTGGCCGACAGGTACGGCAGGGGGCCCGATGCGGCGCTAGCGGCGGGAGGATTGTGGCCGTTCATCAATGTGCAGCGGTGACAAACCCGGAGACGGACCCGGATCTGAACCCGAATGTAGCCTGCGAATTCGATCTGTCAAGCCGCTTCGCCGGCCCGAACGCGGCATTAAGTTTCCGACCAAGGCGACGAGGGCGACGCAGGACCGCACGTTCGGTGTCGCGTGAATAGGTCACAGGCGGAACCGCGAGCCGGCCCCGAGCACCAGGCGCCGAGCGGCAGCGGTTCGCAATCCGCCGAGCCACGCCAGGGCCGGCAGCCCGAAGCGGCGCTCGAGCGCCTGCGCGCGCAGGCAAAGGACATCGGCATCCCAGGGGCGGGGAGCACCGGTAAAGGCGAGCACCACGCTGTTGCCCGCCGCGGTGCGAGGCAAGCGCAGCCAGCGCGCGCCGAACGCCGCGCCGATGGCTGCCAGGCTCGACCGCAGCGACCGGCCAAAGAGATTGAACACGCCGATTCCGCCCTCGCGCAGGGCGGCGCGACAGGCTCGATAGAAGTCGACGTCGTCGAGCACCGGTCCGCGCGCCTGCGCGTCGTACAGGTCCACCTGCAGCCAGTCGGCGCCGGCGGGAATGCGCCGGATGAACGTTGCGGCGTCCGCCTGCACCACGCGCAAGCGCGCATCGTCGCGCGGCAGGGCGAACCACTGCCGGGCGACGCGGATCACGGCCGGATCGATGTCGACCGCCAATACGCGGCTGGCTCGCAGGTGCCGATGGCAGAATTTGGTCAGCGCAGCGGCCCCGAGGCCCAGCTGCACCACCTGGTCGGGCTTGGGCGCGAACAGCAGCGGAGCCATCATCTGCTGCTGGTACTCGAGCTCCAGGAAAAACGGCTGCGCCAGGCGCATGGCGCCCTGCACCCACTCGGTGCCAAAGTGCAGGTAGCGAACCCCGTCGGCCTCCGACAGCGTGACCGCCCCGGCCGCTGCGGCGCGCCCCGGGGGCCGATTCACGCTTCCCCATTGGCGCCATCGGCCGCCGCCCGGGACGAGCGCTCCAGGTCGGCCAGGACCGTGTGAAAGGCGCGCGCCACCAGGGGCATCGACTCGGCGGGTGCAATCCAGGCGCAGCGCAGATAGGTGATCAGGCCCTCGCGCGAGAGCGAGTAGAGGGCATTGCCCTGCGGCGCTGAAAACAGGGCCAGCGACCCGCCCGGGGTAAACCCTTCGAGGCGAACGCGGGTCGAGGCGCGGCCCACGTGCAGGTCAAACCACGTCTTTTCGTGCCAGGCGGCGATCTGCTGCTCGGCCTGGACGGCGTCGAGCGGGCCAAACGACGGAACATGGTCTTCCCGGATCCACTGGTGGGAGACACCCGATCCGCTGGCCTGCAGGACCTGGTGAACGGCTTCATCGAGCACGTCGATGGGCCCCTCGGGTGCGGACTGCGGGGAGCTCCCGATGCGAAACCCGTCCAAGCGGATGCGCACGGTGCTCACCGAGAACGCACCGGCGGCGGGGGCCGGCGATTCGCTGGCCTTGAGCGCGAGCGAATGCGCACTCATGAGCTGGTTGAGCAGTTCGAGTAGTTTTTTCTCGGGCCAGCTGATCAAGCGCAGACCGTCGCGCAGGCTCCCCAGCACCGCGGGTATGGTGTCGACCAGCCGCTTGCGGTCCGCCGCATGGGCCAGCGGCTGCACGCTCCACACCAGGTCGGGCACCGCGCTCAGGAGGCGGCGCAGCAGGCCGGGCTCCCGGCTTTCGCGCGCCGCGGCCTCCACCAGCACCCGCGCCCACACCCGCAGCAGGAACACCCGCAGGTAGCCCTCCATGTGCGCACCCTCGAGGATTTCGCGCAGGAATGCGGAGACTTCACCCGCACGGATCTCGCGCTCCTCGGCCTCGCGCAGCGCCTCCCATGCGCTGGCAAGCGGATCGGCTTCCTGGCCGGTGTCGGCACCGAGCGATGTCGAGAATTGCGTCGCCGCCTGCACAAACGCCGAGGGTGCCTCGCCGGGGGAGTGCAGCACGTATTGCACCGCCGCCCGCACCTGCTGCAGGTGGCGGCGACTGCCGCTGGCATCGGCGGTCCAGCCGACCGACGCGCTGCCGATCGCGTCGATCAGGCGGCGCGCCGGGTGGTCCAGACGGACGAAAAACGTGGGGTCGGCAAGCGCCACTTCCAGGGCCGGAAAACGCAGGAACAGCAGCAGCGCGCGTAGCGGTGCGGGGACGAGCTGGTCACGCTCGATCCGGGTGAATAGTCGCGCGACCAGCTGGATCGTGAGCTTGTGGACGGGCTGGGTCGCCAGCGCGATCAGCCGCTGGCTGAGCTCGCGCGTGCTGGCCGGTTCCTTGTCGGCCTCCTGTTTGCGCTGCCGGGCCGCCAAGAACTCCGCATCCTGCTTTTGCGCGGCGATCATGGCGTTGGCCAGTTTGGTCGACGGCGGCACAGGCGCCACTTCGCGCCCCAGCGCCGCACTGCGCGCGGCGCTGACGGCGGCCTCGACGAGCGAGCTGGCGTTGACGCCGACGAGCGCCTGCAGGCGCCCGTATTCGACCATCAACGCTTCCCCCGCCTCGGCGCCCGCATCATGGTTGCGACCGGCGGCCGTGCCCTGGCCCCTTGCCAAACCCACCCTGCCCGGCCCGGGCGCCTTGCCGGTCGATCGACCCAGACTGCCCGCGTCGATGGGTCCCGGTCCCAGTTCCGGGCCAACGGAAGAATTTCCCAGGGCGGCCGGCAGATCGGCACGAAGGGTTGGCGGACCGATATTGCGCTGCGCCGGGCTCACGCGTACGACCGGCGCCGGAACACCGATGCCCTTGCTGTCGAGGAAACGGTTGATGGCCTCGTAGGTGGCCGTCAGCGGCGGTTGGAGCGCGCCGGGAAAGTGGCGCAGCAGCGCTGCCAAGTCGCCGTGGGCCGAGATCACCGGCGAGAGCGTCTCAGACATCGCCTCGAGAAACACGCCTGGACGCAGCACGGCGTCGGTTTCGTGCAGTTCCCGATCGCCGACCAGAGTCTGCAGCCGCTGCAGCAACGCCGCAAAGGGAACCTGGACCAGGTTGCGCAGCCGCGCGCTCAACTGGTCGACCTGGTTGCTGAGGTCCGACGCGTCGATCTCGATCAACGACAGCGCCGGTTGGCGCAGCGCCGGCGCAGCCCGCTTCCCCAACATCGACGCCCGGCCGTCCTCGAATTTGCTACGCAGGATGCCGCGGTAGGTATGCGCCAGCGTCTTGACTTGCAGCGCAACGGTACGGGCGCAGCGCACCTGGGTCTCGTCGCCCGAGCGCGCCCCAGCCGACACCGCTTCGTTGAAGACATCGCTTGCCCGCGACAGCAGGGTGTCGGAGACGAGCTCCCAGCACTGTTCGAGCAGGCTCTCGGTCTGACGATCGCGCTCCGGATCGCGGGCAGCCGGGGCCGAACCAGCCGCCGCAGCCGGGTTCGGCGCTTCCTGGGTCACCTGACTGGTCTCCGCATCGGCATCGATTAGCGCAACAAATCCGATGTTACTTCAGCCGACGGGAGGGCGCCGGGGACGGTCCCGGCGAGCCGTCAGCCGGCGCCTTTGACGCCGCCCGCGAGCAGCAGGGCATTCACCCGCTTGACGAAACTCGCCGGGTCATCGAGCTGGCCGCCCTCGGCCAGGATGGCCTGCTCGAGGAGCAAGTGGGCCCACTCGCCCAGGTCCGCCGGGTCAGCCTGCAGGCGCTGCACCAGGGGATGGTGCGGATTGAGTTCCAGAATCGGCTTGCTCGGCGCGGCATCGTGACCGCTCGCCTTGAGCATCCGTTGCAGGTGGGCGCTCATCGCATCCTTGTCGACCACCACGCAGGCCGGCGACTCGGTCAGGCGCAGGGTAATGCGAACATCGGCGACCCGGTCCCCCAGCGCTTCCTTGATCCGCGCCACCAGGTCCTGGTACTCGTCCTGCGCCTTGCGCTTGTCTTCCTGGTCCTGCTCGTCGTCCAGGGCGTCAAGCGCCAGGTCGCCCTTTGCCACAGAGTTCAGGGGTTTGCCCTCGAACTCGGTCAGAAAAGAGAGCATCCACTCGTCGACCCGGTCCGTGAGCAACAGGACCTCGACGCCTTTCTTGCGAAATATTTCCAGGTGCGGGCTGCTGCGCGCGGCCTCGATCGACTCGGCCGTCACGTAGTAGATGGCCGACTGGCCGGCCTTCATCCGGCCCACATACTCTGCCAGCGAGGTGAGCTTGCCGCCATCGGCGGCGGTCGACGCAAAGCGCAGCAAGCGGCCGATGCGCTCGGCATTGGCAGGGTCCTCGCCGATGCCTTCCTTGAGCACGGCGCCGAACTCGCTCCAAAATCCCGCATAGTCTTCGGCCCGATTTTGCGCCAGCTCCTCCAGCAGCGACAGGACACGTTTGGCACAGCCCTCGCGGATCGCCTTCACGTCTCGGCTCTCCTGCAGGATCTCGCGCGAGACGTTTAGCGGCAGATCGCTGGAGTCGACGATCCCGCGGGTAAAACGCAAGTACGAGGGCAGCAGCTGCTCGGCGTCGTCCATGATGAAGACGCGTCGAACATAGAGCTTGAGGCCATGCGTGCGCTTGCGATCCCAGAGGTCGAAGGGCGCGCGCTTGGGGATGTAGAGCAGCTGAGCGTACTCGTTGCGCCCCTCGACGCGATTGTGCGTCCAGGCCAGCGGATCGCCGAAGTCGTGGGAGACGTGCTTGTAGAACTCCTTGTACTGCTCATCGCTGATCTCGGACTTGGGCCGGGTCCAAAGCGCCGAGGCCCGGTTCACCGTCTCGAGCTCCTGCGTCCGGCGCAGCTGATTGCTGTCCTTGTCCCACTCCTCCTTGTGCATGCGAATGGGCGTGGCGATGTGATCGGAGTAGTGCGTCAGAATGGATTTGAGTTTCCAGCCGGAGAGCAGCTCGTCGTTGCCGTCCTTCAGATGCAGGACCACGTCGGTGCCGCGTTCCGAGCGCGCGGCCGGTTCCACCGTAAATTCCCCGCCGCCGTCGGACTCCCAGCTGGTGGCTGCCTCCGCCGGCGCGCCCGCCCGCCGCGATACCACGGTGACCCGATCGGCGACGATGAACGAGGAGTAAAAACCCACGCCGAACTGGCCGATCAGTTGCGAGTCCGTGCGCTGATCCCCCGTGAGTTGGGCGAAGAACTCGCGCGTCCCGCTCTTGGCGATGGTGCCCAGGTGTTCGATGAGCTCCTCGCGCGTCATGCCGATGCCGTTGTCCGAGACCGTGATGGTGCGCGCGTCCTTGTCGTACGAGACCTCGATGGCCAGCTCCTCGCCGGCCGGCAGCAGGGACGGCTCGGCGATAGCCGCAAAGCGCAGGCGGTCGCACGCATCGGAGGCGTTGCTCACCAGCTCGCGCAGGAAGATCTCGCGGTTGCTGTAGAGCGAATGGATCATCAGGTGCAGCAGCTGCTTGACCTCGGCCTGGAATCCAAGGGTTTGCCGGGAATCGTGTATCGCGTTGTCTGTTGTCATGATTGGTTTCCACGTACGACAAATCGGGCCGCGCCACCGCGGGGGCGGTGGCGCGCTACCAAGCGCCCATATTGGGTCGGCAACTCGTTTCTTCAAGCCTCCAGAGTGCCGGCCTCCGGACCTAGGGCGCGGCCGGCTCGGGCTTGGCCAGGGTCAGCGCGCGGATCCGCGGGCTCAGCAAGGTTCCCTTGCGCGCGCGCTTGCCCATAAAGGCGGCAAGCTCGCGGCCGCTCACGGCGATGCGCACGCTCTTTCCGCTGCGCGGCGCGGTGCCGGTCACGACCACCCCGGAATCGCCGCAACTCAAGGCGCCGACCATCTTCTCGTCCTTGTCCAGGCCCAGGAAGATGACGCCACGCCCGCCAGCGGCCTGTGCCTTGATCTCGCCGGCGGCGAACACCAGCATCCGGCCGCCTGCGGAGACGCAGGCGATGCGGTCGTCCGTCTGCGAATCCACGACGGCCGGACGCAGCGGTTCGGAGCCCTCGTCCAGGCTGAAGAACTGCTTTCCCGCCCGCTGGCGCGTAAGCAGGTCGCCCAGCTGGCACGCAAATCCCGTTCCGCCGCTGCTCGAGAGCAGCAGTGGCGCGTTGGCCGCACCAGCCACGTAGGCGACCAGGCGCGTGCCCGGTTCGAGTTCGATCATCGAGGTCACGGGCAGTCCGTCGCCACGGGCCGAGGGCAGGTTGGCCACGGCGACGGAGTAGCAGCGCCCGTTCGAACCGATGGCAACAAGGTGATCGACGGTCCGGCATTCGTAGGCGCCGTGCAGGCTGTCGCCGGCCTTGAAGGCGAATTGGGCAGCGTCGTGGCCGTGGCCGTTGCGCGCCCGGACAAAACCCTGCGCGGACACAATTACGGTAACCGGCTCATCGAGGACCCGGGCTTCGAGCACGGTGCGTTCGGCCGATTCGATCAAGGTGCGGCGCGCGTCGCCGTGCTTTTGCGCATCCTCATCGAGCTCCTTGCCGACCTGGCGACGCAGCGCCGGCTCCGAATCGAGCAACTTGCGCAGCACCGCTTGCTCCTTGTGCAATTCCGCCAGTTCCTGCTCCAGACGGATCGCTTCGAGCCGGGCCAGCTGACGCAGCCGCAGTTCCAGGATGTCCTCGGCCTGGCGCTCGGTGAGCCGGAACACGCGCATCAGTTCAGGCTTGGGTTGGTCCGAATTGCGGATCAGCTTGATGACCCGGTCGATGTTAAGCAGCACCAGCTGCCGGCCCTCGAGAACATGGACGCGGTCGAGCACGCGATCGAGCCGGTGGCGGCTGCGCCGGCGCACGGTCTCGACGCGAAACTCCACCCACTCGCGCAAGATCTCGACCAGGGTCTTTTGGCAAGGCCGGCCATCGCGGCCGATCATCACCAGGTTGATCGCCACGTTGCCTTCCAGGCTGGTGTGGGCCAGCAGCGTTTGGACCAGCTCCTGGCGCTCGATCTTCGAGGTGCGCGGCTCGAACACCAGCCGCACCGCCGCATCGCGGCTGGACTCGTCGCGCATGCGGTCGAGCACCGCCAGCACGACCTGCTTGGTCTGCTGCTGCTCGGGGCTCAAGGACTTGCGGCCTGCGCGCACCTTGGGATTGATGAGTTCCTCGACCTCCTCCTGGACGCGCCGCGCCGACGTTCCCGGCGGCAATTCGGTGACGACCAGCTGCCATTGGCCCCGTGCCAGATCCTCGAAGCGCCAGCGGGCGCGGACCTTCAGGCTACCGCGCCCGCTCTCGTAGGTAGCGCGAATCTCCTCGTCACTGGAGATCACCTGACCGCCGCCGGGGAAGTCGGGCCCGCGCAGATGCTCGAGCACTTGCGCCAAGGTGGCGCCGGGCTGGCGCAGCAGGACCTGCGTCGCGCGCACCACTTCGCGCAAGTTGTGCGACGGTATCTCCGTGGCCATGCCGACCGCGATGCCCGACGCGCCGTTGAGCAGCACCAGCGGCAGGCGCGCCGGCAGCAGGCGCGGCTCCTGCTGGCTGCCGTCGTAGTTGGCGGCGAAATCGACGGTTCCCTGATCGAGTTCATCGAGCAGCAGGCGTGCGATGGCGGTCAGGCGCGCCTCGGTATAGCGCATGGCCGCAGCCGGGTCGTCGTCCCGGCTACCAAAGTTCCCCTGGCCATCGATCAGCGGGTAGCGCAGCGAGAACTCCTGCGCCATGCGCACCATCGCGTCGTACGCCGCCTGGTCGCCGTGGGGGTGAAACTTGCCGATCACATCGCCCACCACCCGCGCCGACTTCACGTGCTTGGAGCCGGGCCCCAGGCCCATGGCGTGCATGGCGTACAGGATGCGTCGCTGGACGGGCTTTTGTCCGTCGGTCACCTCCGGTAGCGCGCGTCCCTTGACGACGGATACGGCGTAGTCGAGATACGCGCGCTGCGCAAATTGCGCCAGCGTCAGGGTCTCGCCCGGCTCGCCGGCGGTCGAAGCAAACAGGTCGGTTTGTTGCGTCATGTTCGGCTGCTGGCTGGGTTCAGATCCGGGCGCCCGCTCCTGCGTACGGCCCCGCGCGCCGCCCGGCTGGTCGGGGCTGCGGGCTCACGCACGCTGCACCTGCCGGGCGCGGTCTTCCAGGAAACTCCCGAGAAATTCCTCGGCCGGCATCGGCCGTGCGAACAAAAAACCCTGGGCCGAATCGCAACCGAGGGTGTGCATCCAGTCCTTCTGCTTGGCCGTTTCGACGCCCTCCGCGGTAACCGTCATGTCGAGCTTGTGCGCCATCTCGATCACCGCCTGGACGATGCTGTTCGTGCGCCCGTTCTGCATGCACTCGATCGTGAAGCTGCGATCGATCTTGAGCCGGTGCATGGGCAGGTCGCGCAGGTGGGCCAGGCTGGAATAGCCGACGCCGAAATCGTCGAGCGCCGCCTTGATGCCGGCGTCGCGCAAGCGCCGCAGGTTTTCCTGGGAAACCGCCGAAGCATCGATGAGGCCCGTTTCGGTGATTTCGATTTCGAGTTCCTCCGCCGCAACCGCGAATTCGTCCAGGGTCAAGAGGACGAACTCGACGAAGCCGGGATTGCGCATCTGCACACCGGAGACATTGATCGCGATCGGCGGCAGGTCCAGGCCGATCTGGCGCCACAGCTGACGCTGGCGACAGGCCTCGCGCAGCACCCACTCCCCGACACCCTCGATCAGGCCACTCTCCTCGGCAATGGGGATGAACTCGCCCGGGGAAATATCGCCGAGCTCGGCGTCCTTCCAGCGCAGCAGGGCTTCGGCCCCGACCAGGCGGCCTTCGGGCAGCGATACCAGCGGCTGGTAGAACAGGCGGAAGTCACGCGACTCGTAGGCCTTGCGAAACCGTTGCTCCAGCAGTACGCGCAGCTCCGTGCGCCGCGCCAGCTCCGGCGTGAACAGCGCTTGCGTGCCGCCGCCAGCCTCCTTGGCACGCAACAAGGCGGCATCGCCAGCATTGAACAGTGCGTCCAGGTCGCCGCCGTCCTTGGGAAAAAATCCCACACCAACCGAGGCACGAACCGAAACCTCGATGTTGCCAAGGCGCTCGGAGCGGGCGATCGCCTCGGTGACGTCGCGGGCGACCGCATCGACGAGATCGGAATTGACGACATCCACCAGCAGGGCGACGATCTCGTCGCCGCCGCGGCGGCCCAGCAGGTTCGGCGGGCGCACGACTTCGCGCAGGCGCGCGGCCACCGCCGCGAGCACCCGGTCGCCGACGCGATGGCCGTAGACGCTGTTGAGCACCCGGAACCGGTCCAGGCCGATGCACAGCAGGGCGCACTGGTGCCCTCGCGCGTAGGCATCGGACAGCACCTGCTGGGCGCTCTCATCGAAGGCCTTGCGATTGAGCAGCAGGGTCAGCGGGTCGATGCTGGCAAGGTCCCGCAGCGCGTCCTGCGTGCGGGTTTGCTCGGTAATATCGCGTCCGATGCCGGCGTAGCCGGTGAATTGGCCTGCCGGGTCGAAAATCGGCACGCCGCACAGCTGCTGCACCGCCGCCCCCTCGCCAACGAGCGGGCGCCGAACCACGAGGTCGGAGAAGGGTAGGCGGGCCTCGAGGCGCTGCTTGTGCTCTTGCCAGGTCGACGGCCGCAGGAGTTCCCCCGGGATCTCCCAATCACGCCTGCCGATCCACTGCGAAAACGCCGCCTCGGCTGCACTAGGGCCGCCGTGCAGGATCGTCAAGCGCAGGACAGCATCGGTCTCCCAGTACCAGTCGCCGCTGCGCAGGGCCAGCGCGCGCAGGCTGGCCTCGCCGGCGCGCGCCCCTGCCGGCCAAGCGTCCGCTTCAGACATCGGCTTCGACATCATTGCCGTGCATCTCCAGCCACGCCTTGCGCGAATGCGCCTCGCCGCGTCCCATGAGCATCGTCATGGTGTCGACGGTCGCGCGTTGATCGAGCGTCCCCAGGGACACCGGCAGCAGCCGACGCGTATCCGGATTCATCGTCGTCTCCCACAGCTGCTGCGCCGTCATTTCGCCCAATCCCTTGAAGCGCCCGATCTCCACGGCCTCCGGCCGCACCCCCTCGTCCTGGAGCTTGGCCATGGTCGCTACGCGCTCCTCCTCGTCCAGGCAGTACAGGCGGCGCGCAGGGCGCCGGCCCTGCGGGCCCACGTCGAGGCGAAACAGCGGCGGCCGCGCGACATACACGTGGCCGGTTTCGATCAAGCGGGGGAAGTGCCGGAAAAACAAGGTCAGCAGCAGCACCTGGATATGCGCGCCGTCGACGTCGGCGTCGGCCAGGATGCAGATCTTGCCGTAACGCAGACCGCCAAGATCGACTTCGCCGTCGGTGCCGTGCGGATCGACGCCAATGGCCACCGCGATATCGTGCACCTCGGCATTGCCAAACAGCCGGTCCCGCTCCACCTCCCAGGTATTGAGCACCTTGCCACGCAAGGGCAGGATCGCCTGGTACTCCTTGTCCCGACCAAGCTTGGCCGAGCCGCCGGCCGAATCCCCCTCGACCAGGAACAGCTCGTTGCGCGCGATATCGGTACTCTCGCAGTCCGTAAGTTTGCCGGGCAATACGGCGACCGCCGAACCCTTCCTCTTTTCAATCTTTTGCAGCGCGCGCGTGCGCGCCTGCGCCTGCTGCACGGCAAGCTCGGCAATGCGGCGCCCGTGCTCGGGATGCTGGTTGAGCCAAAACTCGAGCTGCGGACGCACGAACGAGACGATCAGGCGCACTGCGTCCCGGCTGTTGAGGCGCTCCTTGACCTGCCCCTGGAACTGCGGATCGAGCACCTTGGCCGAAAGCACAAAGCTCACGCGCGCGAACACATCCTCGGGCAGCAGCCGCACACCCTTGGGAAGCGCGCCGTGCGCTTCGGCAAAGGCCCGCACCGCGGTAAACACGCCTTCGCGCAAGCCCGATTCATGCGTGCCCCCGGCCGTGGTCGGAATCAGATTGACAAAGGACTCGCGCGCTACCGGCCCTTCGTCGGTCCACGCCAGCACCCAGCGCGCGCCCTCGCCTTCAGCAAAGCTCGCATCGTCGGCGGGCGCGTA
>JGI12269J14319_10004613_pt1 | contig 12479 bp, 7 predicted proteins | sample PeaSoiSIISIP2007_FD_14319 | JGI IMG/M metagenome (IMG submission 14319) | reverse complement strand
TTCTAACCGGCGAAGATGTTCCCGCAGGGCGTCGCGCACCAAAGCGGACCGGTTTCGCCGAGTGCGCTTCGCGGCTTGGTCAGCGGCGTGTAACAGTTTTTTGTCGAGCACAATTTGAACGATTTGCATATGTGGAACCAACTCCACAGTATACTCCACATAAGAAACATTTCAAAGTAAGCTATTACATTCCGGGCGGATCTTCATAAAAAGCGCATCCCCACGGATTCATCACATCCAGCGAGTGATCACCCTCACAGACATTCCACGCGCCATCCGCGAAAATGAAATCGGATTGGCCAAGGCAGAACTGTGCCCGTCTCCAGAGACGGAGCTTCAGGCCGCACGAAGCCGCCGCACGAGGGCCATTTGCCAGCGCTCTTTGAAAACCCAGATAGCACCTGAAAGCTCTCCACCTGTTCCCAAATTGGGATCGCAGCAAACCCATTTCCCCTTAAGTCCTTATTCCGGAATACTTTGCCTGTAAGTCATTATTCTAGAATACTTTGGCAGGTGTACCTCGCCAACTCGATGATTCTACAATACATAGTAGGGGGGGTGGTAAGCGCAGGTCGGTCCCACGACCGTTCGCCACTCGGGGGAAACCTACAAGTTGCGCGAATCAACCCGTGTGTGAGAATACTGATGCTTCACTTTCGATCGTCACTCGATGCCTACCTTTGCCGCCATCGACATCGGCTCAAATTCCGTCCGTCTGAAAATTTCACGCCTGCAGGCCGGGCGCCTGAAAGAGATCCACGAAGATCGCGAAGTCACGCGCTTGGGTGAAGGCGTCTTCAGTGGCGGACTGCTTTCGCCCCAGGCAATGTCGGAAACGGTGCAGGTGTTGCGGCGTTTCCATCGCGCCATGCAGGAATGCTGCACCGATTCCGTGAGAGTGGTGGCAACGGCGGCGTTGCGCGATGCCCGCAATTCGCGCACATTTCTCGAGTGGGTGCGCTCGACGACGGGCTGGACCATCGAAATCATTTCCGGACTGGAGGAAGCTCGTCTGATTCACCTGGGCATTGTCTCCGCCAGTCGCTTGGGGGCGCACAGCGTACTGCTGATGGACCTGGGAGGCGGTAGTTGCGAGCTCACGCTTTCACGCGGCGGACACATTCGGGATACGGTGAGCTTGCCGCTCGGAGCCGTACGGCTGACCGGCGAGTTTCTTCAGCACGATCCGCCGCGCAAGAGCGAACTGAAGCGGCTCCATGGATTTGTGGCGCGCGAGGTTACACGCATTCAAGATCGGATCAAGTCCGCACGAGTGGGCGGAGTGATCGCCACTTCCGGCACGGCAGCCGCGCTGATGGGTGTTGCCAGCCACCTGGCGCGCCCCAGGAAGCGCCGGCCAGCGACTTATGCCACGCGCGAGACAATCCGCCGCATTGCCAAACAGATTACGCGCCTGACGTTGGAGCAGCGGCGGAAGGTTCCCGGGATCGGTCCGCGCCGCGCCGAAATTATTTGCGCCGGTGCGTTCGTGTATGCGGAGTTGCTGGAACGATGCCATCTCCCCGGTTTTCGCTATTCGGCGCTCGGGCTGCGCGATGGCATCCTCGCGCAGATGGCGGCGGAATACGATCGCAGCACCAGATCAGGCCGAGCGATTGAATCGGAGCGGTGGGAATCGATCAAGCGCGCGGTGGAACATTACCGGGTCGACCTGCATCATGCCTTGCATGTACGCGACTCGGCTTTACTTTTATTTTCCTCGTTGAAGTCGGTGCACCAGCTTCCAGCGGAATTTTGCGAATGGCTCTCGGCAGCGGCCATGCTGTATGAAGTCGGTGACTACGTAAACCGCAACGGGCACCACCGTCACACTTACTACATCATCGCCAACTCGGAAATCCTGGGATACACGCCACAACAGCGGCGGATCATTGGCTCAATCGCGCGCTACCTGGGAAAGTCACGGCCCACGCCGGGAGACGGCCCGATGAGCGCCTTAAGCCCAGAGGAGCAGGAGAATGTCGAAAAAGCGTCGGTATTGCTCCGCATCGCACGAGCTTTGAATATGGGAAGAAGCCAATCGGTGGGGAAAGTTGCAGTCTCGGCGCGTAGCGGCCGAGTCTCCATGAAACTGACTCCACGCGGAAAGGCAAGCGTCGACCTGGAGGTATGGGCGATTGAGAAGGATGGATCCTATTTTCGGGAAGTCTTCGGGCGCGAGCTTTCTGTAGCCGCCGCGTGAAGGGTGCGCAGAATGCGGGGCGTAATGCACCAGCTCAGCGAGCCGGAATTGCGCCGCATTTCGACTTTGGCCACAGCGCCTTTCTTCAGCTCAACTACCGCTTCGCACCCACTGTCGCTGATCAGGCGTCCGAGAAATTCGCGCAGGTTTGGATTATGCCCCACCAGCAGCATCGAATCCTGGCGCGCATACTTCTCCAGCATCTTCTGAAACTCCGAGAAGCCGGCCTGCGGGCGGAGCGCGTTCTCCATCACCAGTTTGCCTTCGTGCCCCATTTCGTTGCCCACCAAAGCCGCGGTTTGCGAGGACCGCTTTAACGGGCTGGAGACGATGATTTCCACCTGCACGCCTAAAGCNGCCAGGGCGCGNCCNATGTATCCGCANTGCTCGATGCCGTCNTTNTCGAGGCCGCGCTTTTCGTCCTTCTTGGCGCTGCTCAACTGTGTCCCGGCACTGGCGTGNCGNAAAAAATAGAGAAACATTCGGGAGCGACTATTCCTTTCCGATCAGAACTCGAGANGAGCGCCGCGGGACAGGAAGATGGAATGTCCTCNGGNGTCCTGGTNCCTTCCGCNAGNNCAATNAGAAAATCCTGGGAGCTGAAAGCGGCAGAGCCTCGAGGCGGTCTCTTGCTGCGTCCGCGCGGCGATTGCCAGGGACGCAGGTAGCGGCCGTCCTTTTGGAGGAACCTGGATTTCACGTTATCGGCAAGATACGCCGCCAGAATCTCGTGCATCACGCGCTCGCGCAGTAGCGGGCTCTTCAGCGGGAACAGGACTTCCGCGCGCTCGTGCAGATTGCGATTCATCCAATCGGCGCTGCCCACGTAGACTTCAGATTCGCCGCCGTTCTCGAAGTAGAAAATGCGGCTGTGCTCCAAGAACCGGCCCACGATGCTGCGCACGCGGATGCGGTCGCTGAGGCCACGAATCCCCGGCCGCAGCGCGCACATCCCGCGCACGATCAACTCAATCTCGACACCGGCCTGTGACGCGCGATACAGAGCCTGCACAATATTCACGTCGAGAAGAGCGTTCATCTTGGCGATAATGCGCGCGGGACGCCCCAGGCGGGCATGTTCGGCCTCCCGCTCTATCAACTGCATGCACTTATCGGCCAAATCCAGAGGCGCTACCAGCAGCGGCCCGTAGTTAGGGTGCTCAGCGTAGGCAGTCAGAAAATTGAAAACGTCGTGAACCGCACTGGTAATTTCGGGGTCAGCCGTGAGTAAGCTGAGATCGGTATAAATACGCGCGGTGGTCGCGTTGTAGTTTCCCGTGCCCAGGTGCGCGTACTGGCGAGTTACGCCGTCGGGATCGCGCCGCACCAGCAGGCAAAGCTTGCAGTGCGTCTTCAGACCAACCAGCCCGTGGAAGACCTGCACGCCGGCATCTTCCAGATCGCGCGCCCAGCGGATGTTCGAGGCTTCATCGAAGCGTGCTTTCAGTTCCACCACGGCGGTAACTTCCTTGTGTGCCGCGGCCGCCATCAGAGATGGAACAATCAGCGAATGCTCGCTGGTCCGATAAAGGGTCTGCTTGATGGAGAGGACGCGCTCATCTTCGGTGGCCGACTGAATGAAGGACAGGACGGCATCGTAAGAATCGTAGGGATGGTGCAGCAGAACGTCGTGGCGGCGCAACTCCTCGAATAGATCGTGGGACTTCGCGGTCAGCCGCAACTCACGGGGCACGTAGCTGTGAAACTTCAAGTCCGGCCGCGCCGCGGCGTCGTAAATATTGAACAGCCGGGAAAGGTTTACTGGACCGTTGACCGGAAAAATCTGCCAGGGATCAAGTTCGAACACCGTGCCCAGGCGCTCGATGATCTCGGGATCGGCCTCGGACTCGATCTCCATCCGCACCGCGTCTCCCTTGCGGCGGTTGTGCAATTCAGCGCGCACCGATTCCAGCAGATTACGAGATTCTTCTTCCTGCAGGTAGAGGTTGCTGTTGCGCGTCACGCGGAACGCGGCGGAAGAAACGATGTCGTAGCCCTGATACATGCGCGCGGCATGGTGGACAACCAAGTCGGCCAGAAAGATGAAGTCGATGGTCCCCTCCGACGGCAGGCGGACCAGTCGCGGAAGAGCCCGTGGAACGGTTACGACTCCGGTGTAGGTGAGCGAGGAGCGGCGTCGACGACGCAGCAACAGCGCTACACACAGCGCCTTGTTGATCACGCGAGGAAAGGGATGCGCCGGGTCCACCGTTACCGGGGTGAGCAGCGGGTCGAGTTCCCGTTCGCAGTAGTCGTCCGCGAACGCCAGCCCCGCTTCATCGAGGTCTTCGATGCCGAGGACGCGAATTCCCTGCTCCGCCAGTTCCGGCCGCAGGCGTTCGTTCCAGCACGAATACTGTTCTTCGACGAACTCGTGGGTTGCGTCTTTGATCAGTTCCCGCTCTTCCACCATGGTGAGCCCGTCGGCGGTAGTGGAGTTGTGGCCGTCTTCGAGTTGTTGCAACAGGCCGCCGACCCGGACCTCAAAGAATTCGTCCAGATTGCTGGCGGTAATGGCCAAAAATTTCACGCGCTCGAGCAACGGATTGCGAAGGTCCCCGGCTTCTTCGAGCACGCGCCAATTAAACTTCAGCCATGACGCTTCGCGGTTCAGAAGGGNGGCGCGATTGTTCAGAGTTTGTCGAACCATATCGTACGGATCTTCGTGGTAGACGGGGGTGTTTGCTACGCAGTATGAAGCCTGATCACGCGTTGTCTGCCCGACTCGAAATAGTATACCAAGTTGACTGGGACAGCTGGGCGTCCGTTCAGGCTCAAACTTTTCCAGTAAATGACGAATCGCTCCAGTGCGAGTTCAGCACTGGAGCGATCGAGGCCATACCGGTTTCGCACGCGCTACGGCAAATAGTAGCGGAACGACGTATAGATGATGTTGTCGATTCCGTGCGGCGTGACGGAGCTGACGGGCGTCGTCGAAGTGTTGACGCCCGCGTACGCGTTTCGGCTTACGTAGGAATACTGCGGGCCGAACTGGAATCGGCCCTTGGGACCGTTGTAGGGTTTGATCCAGAAGCCGAACGTACCCTCCATGACGCTCTGGGTTTGGCCACTGCAGCTGCCGACCCCGCCAAAATTGTAACCGCTCGGGCTCGACGCCGAAGGCAAGGTCTCGGTGTAGCATCCCCCGTCAGCGTAGGCTGCTGATCCTGGAACCACTCCGTCCGATCCGTACCCCACCGTCTTGCCAGTGCCAAGGGTGTCAACCTGATAGTGGTGCCCCACATAGTCCTCGCCGCCATAGAAGTACACGTCCAACTTGGGATAGTGAAATTCGAGCGTGGCCAGACCCTGATAGGTGCGCAGCGGAACCAGCCTGCCATAGGGATCGACGGTGGCGTCCGGCAAACCCGACGCGGCGTACCGGCCCAGACCGTTCCCGTAGAGGGCGTGAAGGCCGAAATCGACGTGCTTATTCATTACGGAGAAACGGGCGTTCCCTCCCACTCCGCCGCCGTTCTTGGAGTAGTTATAGGCCCCTACCACGGAATTGACGATGGCACCGCCGGCGCCGGTATCGCACAACGTCGGGTCTTGCGTCCCTACCGCACAAGGATAAACGCGGTCGCGGAACCGGCTGAAGACACCGAAAACTTCGTAGTGGCCGAAACCGGGTTCAATGGCCGCCTTAACGATGATGTCCGGCATGGCGTTGAAGGAATAGTTGGCGGCGTTGGTACACGTAGTGGCGAAGGTGGTGGTGTTAGTGGTGCAAGCAGTGATGCCGGGATTGTAGAGTCCGGCGCCTACACCGTCACTGCCTAAGGCAAAGTTATTGTTGGCGTTGGTTGCCGTGAAGGTCGTCTGAGGATTCTCCAACGCGGCGGCCAGCCAGAGGTGATTATTGAAGTTCTTGGCTACGCGGAAGCCCCACTGCCGTGCAAAACTGAAGCCGACATTATAGTTCGGGTCAATGGTCATAGGCCTGGCTGTGCTCAGGTTGTCAATTCCCTTCCTGTTTTCGGTCAACAGGGTCCACATTTGACCGCCGGTGAAGGTCCAGCCATTGCTGAGGCCAGCTTCAGCCCAAGCCTGCCTTTGACGCAAGACGTAGCTGTTGGTCTGGTTGTTGTTTGAAGAAGTGCCAGCCGCGAGAAAGTCAGCTTCGTAATAGCCGCTCAGCTTGACGTCGGCGATCTTGCCTACAGCCAGCATCGTGATTTGCGACTGGCGGCCGGAACCAAAGAATTCGGAAATCGCGTTCGCTCCGCTTCCGGGCATAAAAATGCTGTTAAACGCAGTGGCATCCCCGCCCGTCGCCCGAGTGCGATACACCGATTCACCCGCCAGGAATCCGCCAGGAGTAATCGTGATTCCCTTGTAGCGGATGGCCACCGGGTTCTCCAACTCCGCTTTGATGCTCTTCTGAGTCTCCTGCAGAGTCAGCGCGGAGTTCGTAGCGGTGGTCTTCAGGTCGGTGACGTCACTCTTAAGCGCCATAACTGTTTGCTGTTGCGCTGCGGTTTGAGCCACCGCAGTGTCCGCGTTGGTCTGCGCCTGCGTGGCCGCAGCCTGGCTCTGATCGAGCCGCTGTTCCAACGTCTGAATCTTTTGATCGCGGCTTTGAATTAAATCCGTCAGCTGCTTGATCTGCTGCTGCTGGGCATCGATCGCCTGTTTCATCTCACCGAGCTGGTCTGCAACGGTCGGTCCAGCTTTTTTGGCAACCATTTTCTTAGGGGAACTCTTCGCCTTTGCAGGGGCTGCCTCTTGCTGGGCCTGGGCCGCGATCACGCTCCCCGCGAGCGCCATCGACAGCATCACAGCCATCATTCGTTTCATCGTTCCATCTCCTTGAAGGAAATTAAGTTGCATACGTCAGTACGGAGCCATGACCAACGGCATTTTCCGCTCGCAGTCATTTTGGTGAACCCTCAGCCTAGACTGCTGCTTGTTAATAGCAGGTTACAGTTTGTTGAATATTCGGTGAATCGGATGAACTGCCCCGTACATTAGTGCAGGCAAGAGAATGGACATGAGTCTGCCGCCGCCTGGTTGTCATCGACCGGAAGTTGAAAACAACGGCGATTCGCGCTGCATGCCACGACTCCTTCAACCACAGTGAACGAAGTTCATCTACTGATTGATTCCGTTCCGAGCTTGAGAATCTTCTGTTCTTCGAACTGCAATTTGATGCACACCCTACCCTGCTGTGAGCTTTAGCCGATTACAGCAACTTGCTAAAAGCACGAGGATTAGCGGATTTGCGATACCTGGCGGGGATGGAGCGGCAAGTGCTATCTCTGCAATGTAGATAATGTCCATTATATCAATGGACATTATGGAATAATCGCCATCGATGCCACTTTCTCAAAAGGGACTCGACCCTCCGTCCGGGCTATGACGAGCCTTACGCGCCATCACCACCGGGGCGGCGGCTGCCGGCAACACCTGTTTTCTATTGTTCCCCCACGACTATTGTTCGCCGAACACTCAAAAAGGAGAGCATTGCGCTTTATGAAAGCAACGAAACAGCTGTTTCTCACGGTTCTGACGCTGGCGGCACTTTCGGCCGGCGCTTGGTCACAAACCTCGGACTCCGCCACACCGGCTCCAAAAAAGAAGCACCATCCCGTAGCCGCGGCAGCAGTGCAGTCGCCGGTCACTGCTGCCGACGTTCAGGCTCTGAAAGACGCGCTGGCCGCCCAGCAGCAGCAAATCCAGCAACTGAGTCAGCAACTGCAGCAGACTCAGCAGAACTGGCAGCAGGCGCAGTCAGCCGCGGCCGACGCTGCCAGCAAAGCCGCTGCCGCTCAAGCCCAAGCCAGCCAACAGCAGCAGGCCGTTATGGCGCTCACGAGTGATGTCACTGACCTCAAGACAACCACCAGCAACACAGCAATGGCGTTGCAAGAGACAACGAAAGAGGTCAAGAACGTAGCCCCGCAGTGGGAGACCCCCATGTCGATCCATCTCAAGGGCATTACCATCACGCCGAGCGGATTTGTGGCCGCCGAATTTGTGCGGCGTTCACGAGAACTGGGAGCTGATCTTCCGACTCCCTTCAATTCGTTGACCATGCCCGGCGCCTCGCAGAGCGAACTGCCCGAATTCTTCGGCTCCGCCCGCCAGTCGCGGCCCGCGGTCTTTGTCGGGGGTCGCTTGAACAATGTGGAACTTTCCGCCTACGTATCCACCGACTTTCTCTCCGCGGGCGTTACCTCTACCGCCACCCAGACCAACAGCTACACTCTCCGCCTCCGCCAGGCTTGGGGCCAAGCCAAGTTCAACAACGGCTGGAAATTCCTCGGCGGCCAGATGTGGAGTCTGGTGACCGAGAACAAGGCGGGAATCGCCCCCAGCGATGACTTGGGTAAAGTCAACGATGCCCGGCCTTCGACGATCGACCCGGGTTACAACGTCGGGTTCAGTTTCGCGCGGCAGTATGGCCTTCGCGTAACGAAAGACTTCGGCGATAAGGTGTCGATCGCTTTCGCCATTGAAAACGCGCAAGGCACGCTCACCTCGCATGGCAACGCGAACAACTTCCTGCTAGGCGAAGCGGGCGCCAGCAATAGCTACAACGCGACCTCCAACTACACGGCCAATCCCGCGCCCGATCTCATCGCTAAGATCGCCTTTGATCCCGGTTTCGGGCACTACGAAGTCTTCGGCTTGGTTGATCGATTCAACGACCGCGTCTACCCGTGCGTGTTGAACTACGCGACGCCGGCCTGTGGCAGCCTGACTGCCGCTCCGACCGCCGCAATCAATGCTTATAACGCCTCGAAGGAAGGTGGGGGCTTTGGCGCCAACGCGCGCTGGACCTTCGCCAACAAGCACGTGGTTTTTGGCTTGCATGGCTTCGGAGGTAGCGGCATCGGCCGTTATGGGGCAGCCCAGCTCTCCGACATGTCAATTAACGCCGACGGAACGATTCATCTGATCAAGGACCTCCAGGGCTTGACCACGCTGGAGTGGCACGGCAAGAAACTCGACATCTACTCCTACGTCGGAGCGGAGTACGCGGGCCGGACCGACGGTTCCTACGTCTCGCCGAGCACTGGCAAAACGGTGTACGTCGGCTACGGCTCGCCCTCCTTCAACAATTACGGTTGCTACACCGAATTGCCTCCTGCCGTGAACACCGGCTTCACTCCCACTTCACCAGCCAATTGCACCGGCGACACGCGGGCGGTGATCGAGGGTACGGCCGGCTTCTGGTACACCTTCTACAACGGGCCCAAGGGCAGGTTCCGGTTCGGCTCGCAGTACTCTTATGTGACGCGTCAGACCTGGTCTGGCGTCACATCCCTGCCAACCGTCACACCAGTAACTTATGGATCGCCGGAAGGGCTGGACGGGATGGTCTTCACCTCGTTCCGCTACTACCTGCCGTAAAGCCGAAGATGGTCCCGCGTCAGTGGTTTGACGCGGGACCATCAAGTTTAACGGCCCCAGGTTTGACCGGCAGGCACAAGAACGTCTAATTAGCCGCTCAATTTTCTGAGGGGGCGCCTTCCCTTCAGGACGCCGCCGGCCCGGTTTTGGCTTACTCTCCTTTTCCGGGCCGGCGACGCTACTTTTGAAAAGAACCTGAGCCGGCACTCCACGCGTCAAACGCAAATTGCTACCAGTGACTTGCGTTATCTGGCTGTCCTTGGGTGCTCATGTATAATTTGCTGGCATTCGATCCACAAACTGGATTTGAGATGAGTATGCTAGGATACTCTCGGGCACGAGTAGGCTTCGCGTCGGCGTGCCGGATCGCAGTCGTTGTTCTAGCCATCTGCGCTCTCACGGTAAGCCTTGCTACTCGCTACACAGTACTAGGTCCGGAAGTCCAGCCAGAAGTCCGGAAGACCACGACTGTGAAATCGCAGTCCCTGGATGGCCAGCGGCAGCACCTGCTTGGCGACGGACTCCAGTGGATGGCTCCCGCTTCCAGTTTCACTCTCTTTCAACCGCCGCGTCCTTCCGTTTTTACTGTCTTGGCGGTGGTCCTATCCATCAATCTGAACTTCGAGACTTGGCTCTACAACCGCCCTCCTCCTTCCTCCTAAGTTCGACGTTTTGCCAACCCCTGCCTCGTACAATCAGCCCCAGACCGCCGGCGTGGCTTGATCGGGTCCGGGCTAGGTGCGAGAATCCTCGACGTCAAAGTTCGGCCGCAGGTGGGGGCAAGCGGCGCGTTGTCCGGCGTGAGCCTGTCGGCCTGAATTTTTGTAGGGCCGACCACTAATTTGCCAGCGCTAAGTTAGAAATGGGTGACTGTGGGCGTGCGTAAAGGATCATCCTTAATTCTCGATGGAAGAGTGGCGGCCATTGCTCTGATCGCGGTCTGTCTGAGTGCTGCCGAAGGCTGCGGTCATTCCGGTGGCTCCTCTCCATCTGTGTCCGCCGATGCACCTATGCCTGCCGCCGTCGTACAAGTTCGCCGCACGCCGCTTTCCAACACACTCTCCATCGCCGGGGAGTTCACGCCCTATCAGGAAGTGGAGCTCCACGCCAAGGTCGCGGGATACATCCGGAACATCAACGTAGACATTGGCGACCACGTCCACAAAAATCAGGTACTCGCCGTTCTTGAGATTCCCGAGTTAGTAGCGCAGTTACAAGCTGCCGCCGCGGGCGTGCGCCATAGTCAAGAGGAAATTACCCACGCTCAGAATGAAGTAAGCCGCGCGGAAGCGGAATACGCTGCGCTGCATGCAGCCGCAGTGCGATTGAAGCAGGCGTCAGAGACGCGTCCCGGCCTTATCGCGGAGCAAGAACTGGACGACGCCACCGCCAAGGATCGGTCGGCGGAGGCACAGGTGGAAGGCGCCAAGTCGGCGTTGGCAGCTTCCCGGCAGCAATTGGAGGTCTCACAGGCTGATCAGCAGCATTATGCCGCGCTCTCTGAATACTCGCGAATTATCGCCCCGTTTGATGGCGTCGTGACTTGGCGATACGCCGACACCGGATCCCTCATTCAGGCGGGCACTTCCAACGTGAGTTCGGCGCCAGTCGTGAAACTTTCGCAGGTGAGTGTATTGCGTTTGCGAATTCCCGTACCTGAGTCTCTAGCCGCCAGCGTGCATGATGGTGAGCCGGCCGATATCCGCGTGAAGGCAACGGATGAGCACTTTTCGGGCAAGGTCACGCGCTCGACCAACTCGCTCGACCGGTCGACTCGTACTATGCAGGTCGAAGTGGACGTGCCCAATCAGGACAATAAGCTGACCCCCGGAATGTATGCGGAGGTGGCATTGCGGGTGCAAAACGATCCGAACGCCCTGACCCTTCCCTTGCAAGCGATCAATCGAGGGGAAGGCAAGACTACCGTGCTCCTGGTCAATTCGCAAAACCATGTGGAAGAGCGCGAGATTCGCACGGGAATCGAAGGCTCCGATCGCATTCAAGTCCTATCGGGACTAAATGAGGGCGACCGGGTGATTGTGGGCAACCTTGGGGCGTATCGATCCGGACAGCATGTCGATCCCAAGATGAGCACGATGGCGGACCAGAGGTACACAGCGGAACAGGGAGCGCATTAGACATGCCCGGTTTCGCCATACGATATCCATTCTTCATTATCATGCTGTGCCTGATCATCGCAGTGGTCGGCGTAACGACCGTGGCACGCATGCCGGTGGATCTGTTTCCCAATATCAACATCCCGGTGGTGGTGGTCGCGACGTTTTACTCCGGGATGCCGCCGGAGCAGATCGAAGCTAACATTACGAACCCGTTCGAACGTTTCTTCACCCTGGGAAGCGGTATCGACCATATCGAGTCGCGTTCGTTGACTGGGGTCAGTCTTATCAAGATCTACTTCCAGCCGGGGACCAACCCGGATGCAGCCGTCAGTGGCATCTCAAATCTGGCCATGGCGCAGTTGCGGCGATTGCCGCCAGGCACGCTGCCGCCAGTGGTGCTCAAGTTCGATGCTTCCAGTTTGCCGGTCTGTTTAATTACGTTGCAGGGCCAGGGGTTGAATGAGACGGAGCTGCACGATCTAGGGCAGTTTAATGTTCGCAACCAGATTGCCAACGTGCCCGGAGCCTCGGTGCCACAACCCTTCGGCGGCAAATACAGGCAGATTCAAGTCTACGTGGACCCGCTCAAGTTGCAGGCCCATCAGTTGAGCCTGATGGATGTGGTGCGCACGGTGAACGAGGCGAACGCGATCCTGCCAGCCGGGGACGTGCGGATTGGCCCCAAGGATTACAACATCTACACCAACAGCCAGTTACCGACGACCGCGGAGATTAACCGGCTGCCGCTGAAGTCGGAAGGCAATGCGGAATTAATGGTGGCCGACGTCGGCCACGCC
>JGI12269J14319_10004609_pt1 | contig 12484 bp, 12 predicted proteins | sample PeaSoiSIISIP2007_FD_14319 | JGI IMG/M metagenome (IMG submission 14319) | reverse complement strand
CCGCCGGCCTGGAAAAGCTCGTGGCAACGCCACCCGCGGCGACGACGCTGCGTACCATCGTCCTCGACGGCCGCAGCTTCCGGGTCGGCGTGACGCCGGTGCCGCGACTGAGCACGACGCTCGGGGTCGCGCTCATTTGGCAGAACTTCGATACGATCGTTGCCAACGACCAGCGCTCGGCAACGATCTTCGCCTTGACGATCCCGCTCGTCGTGGCGTTCGCGCTGTTCGCGGGAAACCTCGTGGCGGCACGCGGCCTCCGGCCGCTCCGCGAGCTCGCGACGGTTGCGTCGGCGATCGCCGCGCGGGATCTCTCGCAACGCCTCGACGTGCCACCGACGGAAGATGAGCTGGGCCTCCTCTGCACGACGTTCAATCGCATGCTCGAACGGCTCGAAGATGCGTTCGCGCGCGAGCGCCGCTTCACGAGCGACGCCTCGCACGAGCTGCGCGCCCCGCTCTCCGTCATCTTGGCAGAGGCCGATCTGACGCTGCGCCGTCCACGCACGTCCGAGGAGTACCAGCGTGCCCTCCAGGCCATCTCGGTGCAGGTCGGCCGGCTCGAGGCACTCACCCGCGACCTCCTGGCCGAAGCCCGCACCGAATCAGCGGGCGCCCTCGGAGCGGACGACCATGCCCCGATCGATCTGGGCGAGGTCGCGCGCCGCGTCGCCGGCGATCTCGAGCCGCTCGCCGAGCAACGCGCCGTGTCGATCGACGTGCTGCAGAACGACGTCATCCACGTGCGCGCGACGCCGGACGCGCTGCGGCGCGCGCTGCTGTGCGTCACGCACAACGCGCTCAAGTTTTCGCGCAGCCGCGTCGAGATTCGCATCGCGCATGACGCCGGCGCGGGCACCGGGATCGTCACGATCGCCGACGACGGCCCGGGCTTCTCCGCCGCTGCCCTGGGTCACGCCACCGAGCGCTTCTGGCGCGACCCCAGAGAACGCTCGGCGCCGCCGGTCGCCGATTTTGCGGGCAGCGGTACGGGCTTGGGTTTGGCGATCGCCACGGGTCTCGTCGCGTCGGCGCACGGCGAGTTGCGTATCGCCAACCACGCGCCGACCGGCGCGATCGTGACGATCGTTCTGCCGGCCCAAACGGAAACCGCCGGTACGTCGAGCGACGCACCGGCGGCTCCGCAGCCTACCAACTGAGAGGTTCCGGGAAACCTACCAGACGAGATAGGTGTCGAGGCCGATGGCTCGCGTCACGAGACCGGCCACCGTACACGTCGGACACGTGGGCGATGAAGCCGGAATCGCGATCCCGCGGTTCGAGAAGATGAAGTACGTCAGACCCCCACGGAAGTTCGGCGTGAACCAGTGCCCCGCATAGAGCGCGAGTTCATTGGTACCAGCGTAGTTGGTGTAGAACGTCGTGCTCTGGTAACTCAGCGTCCCGGCGACGCCGCCTTCCATACTGTCCGCGTTGAGACCCTGGTTGAGGTACTGCAACACGACGAAGTTCGAGTTCCGAACGTTCGTGCCTGGAATCAAGGGGCCGCCTTGGAGCGCACCCTTGCTGTTGAACGCCAACTCGACGAAACCGTAACCGTTGTCTTTCCACGCCGAGGCCACACCGCCCGACGCCGGATTCGCGGCCGAGAACGGATCCATCCCGTACCGCCACAGGTACTCACCCGTGAGACGGAAGTTCGGATTCGACTGCGGCCCGAAGTACTGTACTCCGTAGATCGAGGACGCCTTCCAGTTCATCACGACCGTCTGGTAGGCACCGGTTACCGGCGCTCCGGCGTTCGGCGAACCAGCCGCGTAGACCAGCGGCTTGTAGCCGCTCGGGCAGTACCCGTTGGAGCCTACAACCGCGGTGTTCCAGGTGGTCGTACCGGTAGCCGATGCCACCGAAGTCCCGGGAGTGGCGGCGCCGGGTGCGCCCGTGCACAGACCGGCGTACGGGTTCCACCCGTTGTACGGCACCGCGTTGTAGCCGTCGTACGTGAACCCGACCGCCGTGCGCGTGCCCGGGAAGTAGTGCTCGTACATCGCTGCCAGACCGTTGGTGCCCTGATTGACGCAGTCGGCCGAGTTACCGAAGCCGGCACCGGCCCCCGTCGCCAAGTTGGCGGTGCTGCCGCCGGCAATCTGCGCTACGCCGCCCACCGCGGCGAAGTTCCCGGGATAGCCGAACGGGCACAAACCCGTCGGACCGTTACCGGAAGTGGCAGCGGCCGCGCCCACGGCAAGCCCGTTCACGCTGTTCTGACCGTTCACGATCCCGAGCGTGGAGATGTTCGAGAGCGCCGTGCCCTGCGTATTCGGGAAAAAGTAGACGTAGTTCTGCGAGTCCTTCCAACCGAACTGGAGCCCGTTCGCTTGGGCGCCGCCCAATGCGATGCCGTCGGCGTTGCGGCCTTCATCTTCACCGATGCGACCGACCTTGGCGAAGAAGCCGCCCGGCGAGAAGTAGCCGAACCAGCTGTACGCGATGCGGGCCGCATAGTTCGCCCCGGTCTCACCCGGCAGCGTGCCGGCGTAGTCCTGGGTTTGGCAGTTGAACGCGGCCGTGATCTGCAGCGAGTTGGTGCAGTACCCGGCCGTGTCGCCGACCGCACCGGTCTGGAACTGATCGGTGCGGATGACGCTCTCGACCCGCAGACCGAATTGGATGCGCGGGTCGGGCGCGCCGGAAAGGTTGAAGCGCACCCCTTCGTACGCGAACGCCCGGGCCAGCGGACCCGTCGCGACCGAAGCCGAGCCGCCGCCCGTCCCGAACGAAAGCGTGGCGGGAATGCCGCCTCCGCCCACGGGCACCGGAACGCCGGCACCCTGTTGGGCGAAGCCCACCTGTTGGCTGCCCGTATAGGCGCGATACCACGCCGAGTACCCGGCGTGCGACGCCGCCAGCGACGCCGTTGCCGCCCGGAGAGCGACCTCGTCGTCCGCGAGCTTCCGGTTCATTTGATCGTTGGCTGCTTTGACCGCGTCGGCTTCCGCCTTGACGGCGGTAACCTGCGTGCTCAGCGCCCGCAGCTGTGCTTGCACTTGCCGCAGCTCCGGACCAAACGCGTCGACCAGCTTCTTGATCGCGTCGAGGTCACTCTGCTTGACCCCGCCGCCGCCGGCCATCTTCGATTGAATGGCGTTAACGGCCCGATTGACCAAAACGGCCATCTCGTAACGCGTCATCGGGCGATTGCCCTTGAAGGTATTATCCGGATACCCGGTGATCAGGCCGGCCGCGGCAAGTTGCCGAACGGCGTCGTAGGCCCAACTGTTCGTCGGAACGTCCGAGAACGGGTTCGCCTGGGCGACTTGTACGCCGCCGTCGCTTGCGCTGGCTGCCGCAAGCGCCACAGCTGCGGCGTCTTCCGCGGCGGCAGGTGGCGTGCAGACCAGCATCGCGCAAAACGAAGCGACCAGTACGATCGACAGGCATCGATAGAACTGTCTCATATGGTGAACTCTCCATTTGCATGTCCGGGGTCGCACATGCGGCCCCCAACGGCACAATGACGGAGCACCGGTGACCCACGTCACGGCAATGCCCCTCGCTGTTAAGGAGAATCCACCAACATGACCCTACGATGAACGAGCGGGCAAAGCGAGCATCGTTTTGCGCGCGAGAGCGTTCATGTCAGCGTCATGAACGTTCACGGCAACGTCATGACTGCCGGCCCGCCCGTGCGTGAAGGCCCGCGATTTCGGGTATCACCTAGCCGTGCGCTCCTTGCTCCTGGTCGCCGCGGCGCTGATCGTCTTTGCTCCCACCGCCGCCGGCGCCGCTGTCGGGCAGCCGCTCGCTATCTTCGTACACGGCGCCGACGCCCACACGCGCTTGCTCCCGACCTACGACAACGTGCTGCCGATCGCGGTACGCGTCGCCGGCGACGCCCGCGGCTTCGATGCCGTGACGATCACCGCAAACGGGCCCGACGGCAATTCGGTGACAGCACCCCTGGTGAAGGGAACCCGAGGCTTCATCGGGAGCTTGCGCCTCGCCACGCCGGGGACGTGGACGCTCGCGCTGACGACGCGCGCCGGCAGCGTGACGAGTGCAATCGTCGCCGTCCCCATCGCGGTGGCGACGCCGTTCGTCGCCGAGCCGTTGGCCACCGCGCTCATGGCGTTCGCGGCGGCGTGCACGTTCATCGGCGTCGCGCTCATCGCGCGACCGCGCCTACGACTCGCTAAGAGACGTAGCTGACGCTGACGCTGAAGCCGCCGGCTTCGGCCTGATGCAACACGCCGAGCACCGAATCGATCTCGGCGTCGATGATCATCATGTCGCCGGCACTAATCCCGACCGGTCCCGCGTTCGCCCAAAGGAGCCGGCGCGCGGTTTGATACGCCGCGCGCAAGCGCTGCGGCGTCGCTTCGAGCACGGGCCAATCTTCGTACGACGCGGCGGGGACGATGCGCCAGCCGTCGCCCGAGCACTCGACTTCGTCGGCGTAGGCGTGCGGAACGTTCGAGAGGACGTCGATGTTCGCGAGATCTTGCGGCGTGACCGGGAAATCCGCCTCGGCCAGGCGCAGGACGTAGCGGTAGAACGTCGAGTCAGCGACCGCGACCATACCAGCGGGCGAACCGACGCTGACGCCAATCATCCAACACGCCTTCGGGTGCGGGCCGGGTTCACCCCTCTCGTACGATCCCGCGAGCAGCCAATGCCAGGTCGAACGAGCGCGACGTCACTCCGTGGCGGCCGAAGATCGCAGCAAGGCGCTCGCCGACCCGGCAGCCCGGACGAATGAGAGCGATCACCGAGGGCCCGGCTCCGGAGAGCGCGATGCCGAGGATCTCCGGATCGTCGAGGGCCAGCATCTCCTCGAGTCCGGGGACGAAGCTGGCGCGATAGGGTTGGTGCAGGCGATCCCGCATCGCCGGCCGCAGCAGCTCGACCCGCCCGCTCGCGAACGCCGCCGCCAGCAGCGCCGCCCGGCCGACGTTGAAGACCGCGTCGGCTTTGGCGTACTGGTTGGGCAAGATCGCGCGCGCTTGGCGCGTCGGCATCTCGATCTGCGGCACGACGACCACGGCCCGCACGTTCGCCGGCGGATCGAACCGCGTGTAGACCACGTCGTCGCCCTCGGCGGCCGCGATGACGACCCCACCCACGACGGCCGGGATCCCGTTGTCGGGGTGCCCTTCGATCACCGTAACGGTGCGGGCCAGTTCGCGATCGTCGGGCGGCGGATCGCGCAGCACGGCACCGATCGCGAGCCCGAGCGCCGCACCCGCCGCGCTCGCGCCCATGCCGCGTCCCAGCGGAACGGCGTTGTCGACCGCTACCGCAAGCGGCGGCGGTCGCGGCACGATCGTTGCGATCGCGCGCGCGATCTCATGACGCAATCCGTCGTGCGTCGGCGCTTCGCTGCCGCTGAACTCCCAACTGCCTTCGGCCCCCGCGTCGAGCACCGTCACCTGCGCGCGCATCCGCAAGTCGAGGGCGATCCCGATCGAATCGAATCCCGGACCGAGGTTGGCGCTCGTCGCCGGGACGCTGACCGCGAAGCGCTTCACGCGCGCGCGGTGAGGCTGTCGACGACATCCGCCGCGGAAGCACCGCGCACGATGCGATTGGCGAACGGTGCGCCGCTCTCGTGGTAGCGCGCGGCGTACGCGGTGTCTTTGAGGAGATGACCCGTCAGCACGAGGACGACGTCGGCGTCTGTCGCGATCGTTCCGGCGGCCACCAGCTTCTTCAGCCCCGCCAGCGTCGCAGCCGACGCCGGCTCGCAGCCGACCCCGTCCCGGCCGACGATCGCCCGGGCGTCCGCGATCGCCGCGTCGTCGACGTCATCGACCGTCCCGCGCGATGCCAGCACCTCTGCCCGGGCCTTCTTCCACGACGCCGGTGCGCCGATCTTGATCGCGGTCGCCGTCGTCTCGGCGTGAACGGGAACCAGCTCCGTCCCGGTTTGGAACGCGCGCGAAAACGGCGCGGCGCCCGAGGCTTGGATCACCGCAATGCGCGGCAGCCGATCGATCAGTCCGAGCGCGCGCGCTTCGCGGAACCCCTTTCCCAGTGCGCTCGAGTTCCCGAGGTTGCCACCCGGCACGACGACCCAGTCCGGCACGCGCCAGCCGCGCTGCTCGAGCAAAACGAACGCGGCGCACTTCTGTCCTTCGATGCGATACGGGTTGACCGAGTTCACGATCGCGACCCGGCGCGGATCGAACGCGCGCACTTGCGCGAGGGCAGCATCGAAGTCCCCGTCGATCGCGACCACGGTCGCACCGTAGTCGAGCGTCTGCGCGACCTTCGATTCGCTGATGCCGGTCGACGGAACGAGGACGACCGCAGCCAGCCCCGCGCGCGCGGCGTAGGCGGCGAGCGAGGCCGACGTGTTCCCGGTGCTCGCGCAGATCGCGACCCGCGCGCCGCTCGCGACGGCGTGCGAGATCGCCACCGTCATCCCGGCGTCCTTGAACGACGCCGTCGGGTTCATGCCGAGATGCAGGTAGGTGAGGGCATCGACCCCGGCGTACGCCGCGCCGCCCGGCCCCGAGTAGAGCGGAACGTCGTTCTCGCGCATCGACACGATCGCGTCGAACGGGATCTCGGGCAGCAGTTCGCGGAAGCGCCACACGCCGCTCCGGTCGCGCGGGTCGTCGGAGGTGCGCCGCCGCCGCAGCCGTTCGAGATCGAGCGTCGTTCCGGGGAGGGGCTCGAACGTCAAGAGCCCCGCGCACGTCGGACAGAACAGCGCGCCGTCGGGTGCGGGCCGGCCGCACTCACTGCACAGCAGGTTCACGGGTTTGCTCTTCTGCATGCCGAACGCGATTCATCGTGATCGAGCAGCCGCCCGAGACCGGGTTCACCGGACGCGACGTCCCCCCCGAGTCGGTTTTCAGTCAGTGCGTCCGCTGCGGGCTATGCCTGCCGACCTGCCCGACCTACGTCGAGACCCTCGTCGAGACGTCGAGTCCCCGCGGACGGATCGCGCTGATCCGCGCCGTCGCCGAAGAGCGCCTGCCGCTCACGAGTCCGGGATTCATCCACCAGATGAGCGAGTGTCTGGACTGCCGCGCCTGCGAAGCCGTGTGCCCGTCGGGGGTGAAGTACGGCGAGCTCCTCGAACCCGCGCGAACGCAGGTCGTCCGCGCGACCGAAGCGACCCGACCGGCGGCGGCGCGCTTCGCCCGTTCGCTGCTGCTGGGCACGCTGTTCGGGCAAGTGTGGGTGATGCGCGCGGTGGCTCGGGTGCTGGCCTTTTACCAGCGCAGCGGGCTCCAGCGCTTCGCGCGCGCCAGCGGGCTGCTGCGCGCGCTCGGGCTCGCCGACCTCGAGCGCGCCGCACCGACGATTTCGGCCCGCTTTTTCGTCCCACGCGATCAACGCTTCGGCGCCGACGGCCCCAAGCGCGCCACCGCGTTCCTGCACGCCGGCTGCATCATGCACGTCGCCTTCGCCGGGTGGCACGAGGCGACGGTGCGCGTCCTCCAGCGCAACGGGGTCGAGGTGCGCGTGCCCCGCGGCCAAGGCTGTTGCGGCGCGATCGCGATCCACGCCGGCGAGATGGACCGCGGACGGGAGGTCGCCGTCCACAACATCGTCGCCTTCGAGGACAGCGGCGCCGACGTGTACGTCGTCAACGCCGCCGGCTGCGGTTCGGCACTCAAGGAGTACGGTCAGCTCTTCGCGGACGATCCGGCGTGGGCGGCGCGCGCGCGCGCGTTTTCGGCCAAGGTGCGCGACGTGCTCGAGCTGCTCGACGAGCTCGGCCTCGCCCCGGGGCTCGGGCGCATCGACGCGACCGTCACCTATCAGGAGCCGTGCCACCTCGCGCACGCGCAGCGCATCACCGCAGCGCCGCGCCGGCTGCTGGCCGCCATTCCGGGCCTCGTCCTGCGCGAGATGCGCGAGAGCTCCCTGTGCTGCGGCAGCGCGGGGATCTACAACCTCACGCAGCCCGAGATGTCGGCCCGCCTGCGGCAACGCAAGATCGCCTGCATCGCCGAGGTCGATCCGCAGATCGTCGCGACCGCCAACCCCGGTTGTGCCCTGCAGCTGAACGTCGGCCTGGCACACGCCGGCCACACGATCGACGTGAAGCACATCGTCGAGCTCCTCGACGAGAGCTACGCGTCAGCCTGAATACTCACGCCACTCGGTGATCTGACCGGACTTCACGGTCACGAGCGCGCAGCCGGGACGATCTTGCCAGGCACCGTCTTTGCCTTGCATCGCGAAGACGTACGGGATCGCGAAGCGCTCCCCGCGCGCGTCGCCGAAGATCTCGCCGACGTCGATGCGCCACGCCGGACCGTGGGTGAAGAACCGTTCCCAATGGGCCGCGATCGCCGGGCGGCCGACGAGCGGAACGCCGCGGGCCTCACGATAGGTGCCCTGCGGGTCGAACAACGCGATCGCCGCCGCGACGTCGCCGGCGCGCCACGCCGCGAACAGCGCTGAGAAGTCGAACGCGCCGATCAGAGATCGCCGACGCGCGCGCCGTCGCGCAGCGCGTCGTCGAGCGTCGGGAACACGGCAAAAACCTTGAGCAGTCCGGTGATCCGCAGCAAGCGGACGATCTGCCCTTCCTTCACGACGAGGCGCACCTCAGCGTCGACTTCCTTCGCTCGGCGCTGCGCGCCGATGAGTGCCCCAAGGCCCGTAGAATCCAAAAAGTCGACCTTTGAGAGGTCCACGATCAAGCGGTGATCGCCGCCCGAGGACGCATCGACCAGCGCTGCGCGCACGGTCGGCGAGGTCGCGATGTCGAGGCTTCCGCTGAGCTCGAACACCCGGTGGCCGTCGACGACGCGCACGTGGAGCGAGAGATCTTCGTGATGATGGTTGTTGATGACGTCCTACCCCGTGGTACGGCTGCAATGCTGGGGCGGCTGGATTCGAACCAACGCATGCCGGATTCAAAGCCCGGTGCCTTACCGCTTGGCGACGCCCCATCGTATCGCGCTCCGACCCGACGCTCTTTGACGGAGCGGCGACCGAGCCTTCGCCCTTCGACGAGGCTCAGGACAGGCGGCCTAGCGGGGAAGACGGAACAGGCGGCCTAGCGGGGAAGACGGAACAGGCGGCCTAGCGGGGAAGACGGAACATGCGGTCGGCGATCGGCGTAACCACCGGAATAGTGAAGAGTTCCCCACGGCTCGCCTTCCCCGAGTAGTACAGCGCGAGCCCGAACAGCACGACCGCTGCGACCAGATCGGCGACGATACCGGCGGCGTACACCGCGACGACGAGCGTCGTCGAGATCCCGGGATCGGCGATGACGACCAGCAGCGGGAGCGTGAGCAGGAGCAGGTATCCGAGCGTCCCGGCGATCCCGAAGACGGCTGCCTGGCGAGCGTGAATCCGCTCCCACTGCGGCACGTTCGGCGCCTCACGCACGATGTCGACGAGCGCGAGCGGCCACACGAGATAGCCCGTGGCCGCCCGCTGAAAATCCTGGCTCAAAGCCCCGAGCGGTTCGCCCGCGAACCTTGACCCGCCTCGCGTTCGCTAGTTTACGACGCGCTTGGCTCCGAGGTAGCGGGCGCTCCAGTACCGGTCCTGCAGGCTCGAGACCACGACGCCGTGGCTGGACGAGCTGTGGATGAAGCGGTCGTGGCCGAGGTAGATCCCGACGTGCGAAGCTCCGCGCTCGTAGGTCTGGAAGAAGACCAGGTCGCCGGGCTGCATCGCCCCCAGGATCCGGTGCGCGGCCGCGTACTGCGCGTCCGCGGTCCGCGGCACGTGGAGTCCCAGCATCGCAAAGACGTGCTGGACGTACCCCGAGCAATCGAAACCGCCGGCGCTCGTTCCGCCGAACGAGTACGGTGTTCCGAGGAACCGCATCGCGTTGCGCGTCAGCGACATCGCGAGGGACGCACTGCGGGCGATGATCCCGCTGGCGAATCGATGGACGGCCGAGGGCACGTCGGCCGGCGAGGCTGCGACCTCGTCCGACGGGCGGCTCGCGCCCCACATGGCGAGGTCGGCGCCGGCGGTCGGGGCCTTGGCCTCAAGCGAGGCGAGCCGCCGCTTCGCCGAAGCGATTGCCGCCGGCGACACATAGCCGCCTTCGGCCGCGGTTTCCGTCGCGACGCTCGTGACCGACGGGACGTTCGTCACCGCGACCGTCTCGGTCGCGGATGCGGTCCCGCACAGGGTGGCGCTCAACGAACACGCCAGCATCCCGGTGAGGAGAAAACGGTGCAACAAACTGCTCCTTCTTCCAGCTACTTACGGGGTTAGTTGACGGGTTGGGACTGAAGAATCGCCCCCGCACCGACCGGCGCGCTCACCCCTACCGGGAATCCCCCGCTCCGGGCACATCGCCCGGACTCAGTGACTTGACAGCAGAGTACGCCGGCATCCGAAACCGCGAATTTTCTTGGGATTCGCGGGGAGGCCGGGTGGGCTCGAGCCCACGAGGCAAGCCTAAGAGAACCGAGCCCGGTTCTCCTTCTTTCGTTTGGACAACGTTAAGACGGTCATTCTTTGGCCCCCTCACGGATGGCCGAGGCGATCTCCTCGGCGACCTCGCGGACGAGCCGGTCGTCGGGGCCTTCGACCATCACCCGCACGAGGGGCTCGGTCCCCGAAGGCCGGACCAGGATCCGGCCCGCGCTCCCGAGCCGGCGCCGGGCGCGGTCCACGCTCGCCCGCACGGCGGGCACGTCGGCGGCGGAGCGATCCGCAACCTCGACGTTGACCAGAATCTGGGGGAAGACGGTCAGCCCCGCCGCCAACTCGCGGAGGGTCGTCCCGGCACGCGCGGCGGCGGAGAGGACGGCGACCGCGGTCATGGGGCCGTCCCCGGTCGTGTTGCGGTCGAGGTCGATCACGTGTCCGGACTGCTCGCCGCCCAAGCGCCGGCCGCCCGCGCGCATCGCTTCCAGCACGTAGCGGTCGCCGACCGCGGCGCGCTCGAGCCGGATCCCCTCGGCTGCCAGCGCCTGCTCGAGGCCGACGTTGCTCATCACGGTTGCCACGACCGTGTCGCCGGGCAGCGCGCCGCGCGCTTTGCGCTCGCGCGCGAGGATCAGCAGCGTGTGATCGCCGTCGAGCACGCCGCCGTCTTCGGCGACGAACTTGACGCGATCCGCGTCGCCGTCGAACGCGACGCCCACGACGTGGCCGCCCCGAGCGGCTTCCTGCGCAACGTGCGCTTGCAGCATGCGCAGATCGGTGGCGCCGCAACCGACGTTGATGCGGCGCCCATCGTCCTCGGCGTTGATCGGGATCACGCGCGCGCCGAGGTGTCGCAAGATCGCCGGCGCGACCTGATACGCGGCTCCGAACGCCGCGTCGACGACGACGGTCCAGCCCGCGAGCGAGCTCCCCGCTTCGGCCAGCATCACCATGTAGCGATCGACGAGCCCGCGCGTGACCTGCGCCGTCCCGACGTCGGCGTGCGTCGGACGCGGGAGCGTGGGATCGTGCAGCCGGGCCGCGATCGCGTCCTCGAGGTCATCGGCCAGCTTGAAGCCGTCGGGACCGAAGAACTTGATCCCGTTGTCCTCGATCGGATTGTGGGAAGCCGAGATCATGACGCCCGCGGCGGCCTCGATGTGCAGCGTGATCGCAGCGACGCCGGGCGTCGGAACGATCCCGATCTGCACGACGTTCCGGCCGGCCGAACACAGGCCGGCGACGATCGCCGCTTCGAGCATCGTGCCGGAGCAGCGCGTGTCGCGGCCGACGACGACCGGCTTCTCCGGTGCCGCGTCCCCGGCGATCACGACCGCGGCNGCNCGCCCNAGNGCGAGNGCCAGTTCNGGGGTGAGGTCGGCGTTCGCGACGCCGCGGACGCCGTCGGTCCCGAACAGCCGCGTCACGGCCGGACCCCCGCGGAGTTCGTCGCGACGGCGAAACGCGCGCGAACGCGGACGAGGTTCGGCGAGGTCTCTACGCCGGCGACGCTCGTCCCGCGCGCATCGCCGGCGATGGGCCGGATCATGGCATCGAGGTCGCCCGGCTTCGAACCGGCAAGCGGGATGTCGACGGTGACCTGCGCGACCTTCGCGAGGTCGGTCGCGATCCCGCGGATCGTCGTGACGCGCGGATCGACGTGCGACGACACGACGACGAGCGTACCGTTGTTGCCGATGAAGCGGATCCCGACCGGGACGCTGCGCGCCTCGACGCGGTCGAACACGAGCGTGACCGACGCCGGCGCGAAGGATTTGATGACGAGGTCGGGCGCGACGATCTTCANCGGAACGTTGAGCACNCCGGGNGNCGTGCGGTCCGCGAGGTCGATGACCGCCTCGATTTGATCGGCCTTCGCCGGCGGGCCGTTGCGNGGGCTCTCCACCGTGACCTGCGCGACGCGGTCGNCGAACTGCGTCGTAAAGCCCGGCTGTAGCCCGGTCACGACGATCGGGACGCTCANTTGCTCGTCGAAGTGCGCCGTGATCGANGCCGCCGCGGAGAANTGNAAGTANGCCCATGCCGTGATCGCGAGCGCCACGGCCAGCAGCTTAAGTGTGAAGTTTCTCCGAATGGCTTGGAGCACGGCTGATTCGGTTCAGCACGTTGGCGATCCAGGCGGGTGGTTCCGCCG
>JGI12269J14319_10004607_pt1 | contig 12490 bp, 10 predicted proteins | sample PeaSoiSIISIP2007_FD_14319 | JGI IMG/M metagenome (IMG submission 14319) | reverse complement strand
CATCCCACAGGCGCCTTCGACGATCCGCGATCGGGCCGCCACGACGGCGTTGGCCTGCTGGCGGCGGAGCATCGCCTGCGCGATCTCCGGTGCGTAAGCGAGGTGGGAGATCCGCACCTCTACGATCTCGACCCCGGCGATCGAGACCCGCTCCGCGACCTCGCGGGCCAGCGCAGCGGCAACCACGTCGGTGGAGCCGCGTAACGACGTCCCGGCATCGGAGGTGTCGTCGTAGGGATGGCTGGTGGCGACGTGGCGGAGCGCCGACTCGGCCTGCACCGAGACGAAGTCCAAGTAGTTGTCGACGGCGTAGGTCGACTTGGCGGTGTCGGCGACCTGCCAGACCACGATGGCAGCAATCTCGACTGGGTTGCCGTCGGCATCGTTCACCTTGAGGTGGTTGGTCTCGAAGTTACGGACCCGGACGCTGACCCGGCGACGCACCGTGAGCGGCAAGACCCACCAGAACCCGGGACGACGCACCGTGCCGACATAGCGGCCGAAGAACTGGACCACCGACGTCTGACCGGGTGGCACGATCACCAGCGACGTGATGACCAGGACGGAAACGACCAGCGGGAGCCAAATCACCGCGTTGTCATGCTGGGCGGCGAACACCATCGCCACGACACCGCCGGCAAGCAGCAGAACCCCCAGCCACCCGTTGACGGCGATGGCAGCGCCCTCGCTGATCTGGACCCGGGCTCCCTGGTGTCCAACGGGTTCGGCGACGGCCGGTGACGTCGGGTCGCTCATGGCGATCTCCTTCTAAAAGTGCTATCTAAATGATATCACTTTTTGCTCCGATGCGTCAACCCCGCGGGTGTCACGCGCCCTGAGGCAACAACAGAGCACCTCGGCGATCGTCCCCTGTGCCTCGTCCCGCGGTTCAGCGCGGCGCCGGTCCGATGGACGCCGCGACCCGGTGCCCCGAGCGCACGGCGCTTTCCATATAGCCCGCAAGGGTCTCGGTGTGCTCGCCGGCAAACCAGATGGCGCCATGAGCACGGCGCAAGAGCGGCCAGAACCGCGTCATCTGCCCCGGGGCGTACACGGCGTATCCACCTCCCGTGTAGCGCTCGTCGGTCCAGGCCATCGTGGTGGCGATGGCACTCTTGTCCTGTCTTCCCTCCGGGTAGACGACGTCGAGCTGCCGCTGGAACGAGGCGATGCGGGTCCGATCACCGAGCGCAGCGCCAGCCTTGGCGGCATTGCCGGTCACGAATTGGGTGAGGACCCCGGGTCGCTCGGGACCTCCCGGCGTGGAGTCGGTGGCGTCCCAGCCGACACCGAAGGGGAGGTCGGTGATGGTGAACCCCGACAAACCCTCGGACAACCAGAACCGCCGGTCGTACTGGGTCGACACCTTCAATGCATGGCCCAGATCGAGCTCGTCGATCATCGCCGCGACCTCCGAGGAAAGCGGAGGATCGAACGAGACCGCCCGGAGCGCCGGCGGCGGCACCGCCAGGACGAGACGTGCGGCGTCGACCGTGTTGGCGCCCCCCGTCCCCGAGCCGGCCGTTACTCGGACGCCCCACGAATGCTGTTCGATCTTCGTGACCGGCGAGTCGAGCCTCACGGCCGTCCCCAGGTCGCGGGCCATCGCCTCGGGCAGGGCACTGTTTCCCGCTGCGATCCGCATGGTCTCGACGCCGGCCTCGGGCAATGCCTCGTCGGCGACCGACTGTTGGAGCACGAAGAGGAGCGACACCTGGTCGAACTGGGCGTTGTAGTTGCCCCGGTAGTCCGACTGCACGAGCAGCTCAGCGCCGGCGTCGAGCGTCTGAGTGCCAGCAAAGTCCTGAAGCGATTGCCGGTCCCAACGCTCCGCCTGCGAGGCGAGCTCCGGGTGGGCGGGGTCGAGGTTTCCGGCCATCTCGATCAGCGCGTTGCTGAATTTCGCGTATCCGGCCAACGACCCGGCATCGGCGGCGGCAAAGGCGCTCAAGACGCTCCTTCTTCCGCCCCCGTACACCGCGGCGTTCTCGAGCTTGTCCGCGGGCCGGTGGGCCAGGGCGAGACGGTAGTGACGGGCGAGGGCCTGGATCTGGTCGTGGTTGTCGTCGATCGACTCACCACCGGCCTCGACGTGCAGCCCGTCGGTGAACGGCTGATACAACGTGTGCACCCGGCCGCCCACGCGATCGCGGGCTTCGAGGACGACCACTTCCCAGCCCGCCCCTCGAAGCGCCAGGGCGGCGGCAAGCCCGGAAAGCCCGGCGCCCACCACGGCCACACGTCCCGTCGTCGCANGATCCGGGCGTTGTGTGGTGGAGCAGCCCTCGAGGAGCACCGCGGTAGCAGCGACGCCGGTGGCGCTCAACAACGTCCGACGTGTCAGCGCCAAGGGGGGCGGCACCGCGTCATGGTAGCGGTCGACGCGGACTGAAACTCTCCTCGTCGGCCGTACCGCCTATCTCCGCCGGAACTAGTCGTCGGAACGGGGTCGGGTGCCGGTCCCACCCGAGACCACGGTCACCGACTTCGAAGTCGGGCGTGGTGCACGAGTCTGCACCGACGAAGACGGATTCGTTGATGCCGTGCTCGTCTTGGCCACGGCGGCGGTCCCTCCGGAGACGACGGTTGCCGACCTCGATGTCGGGGTCGGCGCGTTCGTCGATGCGGCGCTGGTTCCCTTGGGACCGATGGCGGCCTGGGTGATCGGCACCGTCCCGGGAACCTGCTCGGCTACGACCAATCCCAACAGGGCGGCCGCTCCCGTGGCGAGGACAGCGATTGACCGTGACACCCACCGCACCTTGGACATGGCCAGCCGACGTTGCCGTGCTCGGGGTCCTTCTTGCGGTGCTGGCGGTAGGCCCTCTTCCTCATCCGGTCCCGGTGAGCGTCTCACTTCGCCATGTGACCACGCGAACCTCAGACTGTGCCGACAGTCACCTGTGAGTTTGCTGAGTGATCTGTCAACTGCCCGGTCAAGTCGGATCCACTTTGGCGACCGCCGAGGACGAGAACGAATTCTGATGCGGTTCACAACCTCCCACCGTCTACTCGGCCCAGAACGGCTCACGCCGTGCAGCCCGCAGGGGAGGAGCTCCGACGGGCAGGACGATCCCTGGGGCCTCACGCAGAGCGTTCGATCGTTCCTGGGGCCAGAAGTTGTCCGGATGTAGGGACCAATGGCCCCTTTGGCTCGTGTCCGAGAATGCCGATCAGGAGGAGGTGAACCCCGTCGCGCTCGTCGAGCAGCAGCTCGGAGCCGAACCGTTCCTGGCGGCGCTGGTCAACTCATCAGACGATGCCATCATCGGCAAGACCCCGGCTGGGTTGGTGGTGTTCTGGAACGCTGCGGCCCAACGCCTCTATGGCTACAACGCCACGGAAATGCTCGGCAACGGGATCGAAGTGCTGCTTCCGCCCGACCGGTCCGACGAGCTGACCGGGTTGCTGGATCGCGTCCGGCAGGGCGAGACGGTACAGAATCTGCACACCGAGCGGGTACGAAGAGACGGCATTCGGATTGCGGTGTCGATCACGGTCTCTCCGGTTCTCGGACCCGACGGGGGCGTGGTCGGCATCGCTACCATCGCCCATGATCTGACCGAGCATGTCCGCAATCTGGAGGAACGGCGCCGGTCCGACCGGCGTGCCGCCGAGACCCTGAGCTTGCTCGAGACGCTTCAGGCGACTGCTCCCGTCGGCCTCGGGTTCGTGGACCGGGAGTTTCGGTTCGTTCGTCTCAACCAGATGCTCGCATCGGTCAACGGCTCTTCGGTGGAGGACCAGATCGGTCGGACCGTGGCCGAGGTCGTTCCGACGATCTGGCCTCAGGTCGAGGCTATCTACCGGCGGGTCTTCGACACCGGCGAGTCCGTTGTCAATGTCGACGTGTCGGGAGNAACTGCGGCTGATCCCGGTCAGCTCCACCACTGGCTTTCCAACTACTATCCGGTCCGCCTCCAAAGTGAGATCATCGGAATCGGGCTCGTCGTCGTCGACATCACCGAGCGCAAGCACGCCGACCGGTTGCGCGACGAGCTGACTCGCGGGGCTGTTGACGCCATCGCCGCCACCGCCGAAGCACGTGATCCCTACACCGCTGGACATCAGCGCCGCGTGGCAGACATCGCCGTGGCCATTGCCACCAACCTCGGGCTCAGTGCCGACGAGGTGGAGGGGATTCGGATCGCAGCCACGATCCACGACGTCGGCAAGGTCAGTGTCCCCATCGAGATCCTCGTCCGGCCCGGCAAGTTGCGCCCTTCGGACTGGGAAATGATCAAGGGTCATTCGCGGGCCGGGTACGAAATCGTCGCCGACATCCCATTCACCCAGCCGGTGGCGGACATGGTCCTCCAGCACCACGAACGCTGCGACGGAAGCGGCTACCCCGATGGTCTCCACGGTGAGGAGATCCTTCTGGGAGCCCGGATCATCGCCGTCGCCGACACGGTTGAAGCCATGTCGTCACATCGGCCCTATCGTGCCGCCCTGGGCCTCGAAGCCGCTTTCGACGAGATCAGACGGGGGCGGGGAACGCTGTTCGACCCTCAGGTCGTCGACGCCTGTCTGCACCACGTCGGGGAGGGTCTTCTCGCTCCGGAGCGGGACTCACGGTCGACGGTCTGACCCATGAGTGGTGTCCTGACGCCAGGAGCCCGACCCGGAGTCGACCCGAAGAAGGACATCCAGCGAGACTTCTGGCTCAGGCACATGCGGATCGGCTTCGGCGTCTTCTTGATAGAGACGATCCTCGTCCTGGTGTACCTGGGCTTCACTCCCCGTGGCCCTCACCGGGGCGTCCTGTGGATCGTGGTGGGGATATGGTTCGCATTCGGGCTCGGGAACCTGTTGCTTGCGCCGAACCTATCTTCAAAGCATTGGCGGTCCCTCTTCTCGGCGACCTGGACCATTCTGGCCGCCTTGGCCGTCGGAGGGGTTGCCTCCCTCGACACAGGTGTTGACAGCCCTGTCCTCTTGCTGCTCTTCCTTCCCGTCGCCTACTCGGCTTTGGCGTTCACCCCTTTGGTCGCGGGTCTGTGCGGTCTTTCCACCCTTGGTTCCGCCGGTTTCGTCGTATTGACCGACTCGGACATCAACTACTCGCAAGAGGGAGTCGTGGTCCTGTTCGGCGTGTTGGCCGGCGCCTCTGTGCTCTCCGTGGCGGCGTCGGTCAACCGGACCAACCGGGAGCGGCACGAACAGCGGCTTGCGGAAGAGGTCAGCCGGTTGGCAGCAACCGATGGGTTGACCGGATGCGCGGTCCATCGGGTGTTCCATGAGCGCTTGGAAGAGGAGATCGCCCGCTCTGTGCGGCATGGCCATCGCCTCAGCCTCCTGTTGATCGACGTGGACCGCTTCAAGGCAGTGAACGACACCTACGGGCACGTCGTCGGAGACCACGTCCTGGCCGGCATCGGTGCCACGCTCCGCGCCCATGCCCGGAGCTTCGACCTGGTGGGCCGGCTGGGAGGGGACGAATTCGGGGTCCTCATGCCTGACACCGAGCCGGCTGAGGCGGTCGCCTTTGTGGAGCGCATGCGTAAGGACGTCGCCGTGTCTTTAGAGGTGCCGGTGACGCTGAGCGTGGGAGTGAGCGGCCTCGACCTCTCCACTCCCACGACTGAACACCTGCTCGATGACGCCGACTTCGCCCTCTACCAGGTCAAAGGGGCGGGGCGGGACGGCGTGGCGATCCGTGGACCGGGGGCTCCGATCCCGAAGGATCATCCTGAGGCGGAGTGGACGCCAGCTTCGTAGCTCGAACCGATCACGCGCATCGTTGCGGGTCGAACGCGTCAACCGACGACCGTCCCGTACATGTCGTTCAGTGGGTACGAGAGCAATTCGAGCCGCTCTCCGTCGGGCCCCGCAAAGTACACCGAAGTGCCGTCCACGATGAAGGTCTCGATCCCGGTCGCTTCCAACTTGGCCACGAGCCGTTCCCACTGCTCGGGAGTGACGGAGATGGCGATGTGATGGAGGCCCCCCAGCACCTCGCGGTACTCCCCGAGGTCGAGACCGGGGAAGTCGAAATACGCAAGATAGTTGCCTTGGCCGACATCGAAGAAGAAATGGGTGGATCCGCGGTAGTCCCGGTTCTCGAATAGCTCGACTAGGGGGAACTCGAGGAGGTCCTGGTAGAACACGATGGTCCGTTCGACATCACTGCAGAGCAGGGCGAAGTGATGCAGACCCCTGGCCGATGAGGCCGGTCGATCGCCCAAGGGCCGGAGGTGGCGGTCCTTGAGGGCCGCCCATTCCGCGCTTCGGTCGATGTCGCTCCCGTGCTTGGTCATTGCCTGATCTCCATTCTGTGCAATGTACTCACCAGCCCAGGGACAACGTCGGGCGGATGAACCAGAGTGGGGTGGTCCCTTGCTATGGCCGGGATCGGGCTGCCGTGCAGCACCAACATCACCGAAGCGACCGGTTGGGCCGCCGATCAGCGCTCATTGGGTCGGCGCTCGTGGAGGGAGTCAAGAGCCGCAAGCGCGGCGCCGCGGGCACCCGCCATGTCGAGATCCGGGATGAGGGCAAACGTGGCCACATCAAGCTGCTCGTCTCGAAGCGATGTGTACTCGCGGACCCGTTCCACGAACCAATCGCGGAACTTCGGGGAGGACTCGACGACACCCCCTCCGACGAAGTACGCGCTCGGATCGAGAAAGTTACTCGCGATTGTGAAGAGCCGCCCGAGTGCCATCGCCTGCTGATCGAAGATCTTGAGCGCCATGGGGTCTTCGGCGTCCCCGAAAGCGCGGACCAGCTTGGCGGCCTCGCTGATCGACCCCGCTTTCGTGAGTTCGTGGTCTGGGAAGCGCGTCAGCCAGTAGGGCAACAAGTTCTTCTCGATGCCGGTCAGGGAAGCGACGCTTTCGGCATCGGCGACGAAGCCGCACTTGCATTCCGGCTCGGGCTGTCCCTCGGCGAGCAGCCCCTGCATGGGTATGTGGACGTGACCGAGCTCGCCCGCCATCCCGGCAGCTCCCCGGATCACACGCCCGGCCTCTATCACTCCACCCCCAAGGCCGGTACCGACGATCGCCGAGACCGACGAGTGCAGCGACGCTTCGGGCCCGAAGTGCTCATGATGGGCCCAGAGCGCGGCGGCGTTGCCGTCGTTGTTGTAGGTGACGGGAACACCGAGCCGGAGCTCGAGCACGCCCCGAAAGTCGAAGCCGTGCCACGCCGGGTGCGAGAAGTTCGTCGAGCCCCTTGAGGAGATCACACCATCCGCGCTGGCCGGGCCCGGCGTCCCGAGGCCGACGGCACGCACCGACTCCCTCGCCATTCCTGAAAGTCGGAGCACGTGGTCGACGGCCTCGACGAGAGCTCCGACCGCCACGTCCGGCCCTTCTCGGACGCGGCTGGGAGTCTCGACCAGCTTGTCCACCAAGAAGTGTCCCGAGCCGTCGAGCAAGGTCGCGCTGTTGGACGTGCCACCGTTGTCGAGGCCAACGACGACCCATGAGCGCGAGGCCATGGGGCGATCATGCCACTGCGGTCACAACCACGCGCCGCGGGATGCGGGGCGCTCAGCGGGAGGCCAGCCCTCCGGATCAGGAGGCGATCGGGAGTACCCGCTCTGCTGCGGGCAGCGGATCGTGCCAGTCGGCTGATAGCGCTGGCGACTGCGATTCGACCCGGAGGTCCAAGGCGGGTCAGGCCCTGGTCAGGACGACTTTCAGCGCTCCGGTCTCCGCGGCTCGCCCGAACACGTCATATGCCTCGAGGAAGGCGCCGAAGTCGAAGTGATGGGTGATGAACTGCCCGGCATCGACCTGGTGGCTCACGATGAGCTTCAGCAGGGTGGGTGTCGAGTAGGTGTCGACCAGGCCGGTGGTGATCGTCACGTCTCGGATCCAGAGGTCTTCGAGGTGCAACGTGGCCGCCTCGCCGTGCACGCCAACGTTGGCAACCCGGCCGCCGGGCCGAATGAGCCGGGCCGCCAGCTCAAAGGTGGCGGGTACGCCGACTGCTTCGATGGCAACGTCGGCACCGAGACCGTCGGTCAACTCGGCGACGACCTCGGCGGGATCCTGCACACCGTTGTTCACGATCACGTCGGCGCCGAACTGCTTGGCCGCCTCGAGCCGGGTGTCGGCCTTGTCGATTGCGATCACATGGGAGGGGCTGTAGAGCCTCGCGCCCATGATCGCGGAGAGGCCGATCGGTCCCGCTCCCACGACGGCGATCACGTCACCGGGTGCCACCTTGCCGTTGAGCACGCCCACCTCGTACCCGGTGGGCAGGATGTCGGCCAGCATCAACAACTCTTCGTCGGCGATCCCCACCGGTGCCGGGTACGTCGAATTGTCGGCGAACGGAACCAGGACGTAGTCGGCCTGGGTCCCGTCGATCTTGTGGCCCAGAATCCATCCTCCGCCACCGAGACATTGCCCGTAGCGACTCTCGCGACAGAATCGGCACGACCCGCAGGCCGTGATGCACGACACCAGCACCCTGTCGCCCACGTGGACGTTCTTCACGCCCGAGCCGACCTCTTCCACGGTGCCCACCGCTTCGTGGCCGAGGATGCGCCCGTCGGTCACAGCGGGCACGTCGCCCTTGAGGATATGCAGGTCCGTTCCGCAGATCGTGACGGCGTCAACCCGAACGATCGCATCGGTGTCCGCCAACAGTGTCGGCTTGGGGACTTCCTCCCACGCCTTGTTCCCCGGGCCGTGATACACCAGCGCGCGCATAGAACTCCCCTCAGCTTGTCATCTCGTCGGCCCCAATGAAGGTACGCCGAGCCGGCAGGACGGGACAGAGGAGAAGGTCACTTTGCGACGAAGAGCCGCGCCGACGGCCCTGGGTCAGTGCGGTGTCACCCAGGTCCTCTTCGCGCACCCAGGAGCGTCACGAACAGGACAGCTGGTTCCGAGGATCGATTGCGCCAGGCGTGGCGAGTGCCGTTCTGAACCACGCAGTCACCGGCGTGAAGATGGAGCTCCTCGCCGTCGTCGAGCTCGAGCCACACCTCGCCTGAGACCACGAGATCGAGATCGACGGTGTCCGTGGTGTGCATTCCGGGATTGTCCGGCTCCATGGCCTCGGCCAGGCCCGGCAGCTTCGTACCCAGCTCCACCAGGGCGGCCCCGAGGTCGAGGTCATCGGGCAGGGTCGCTGAGTCGGGACCAAGAGTGAAGAAGAGGAAGCGGTACCCACCCGGCGGGGGGAAGTACCCGTCCTGGCCGGGCGGGGTGCCGTCGGTAGGAAGGGTCGGCGCCGAGTCGGAACCCCACAGTCGATGGAACTGCGTGCCCGGCAGGAGCGACACGGTGATCGGGTCCACCTCCTCGTCGGCCACGATGGCAGACTTGCCGTCTTCCTTCTGCCCGGTCACCACGCAGCGAATTCCCATGACGCCTCCCCTCGATCGATGGCGTCGCATTATGACATTCGGGTCGGCGGCGGCTCCCTCTGGTTGCCAGCCGACTCCGTGGCGAGTCGGGCGGCCTTGGTCACGAGGTAGTGCTGTTCGCGCAGGTTCGTCGTCCGGGCTGCCGCCGCTCGGAACTCGATGATCGCGTTCCCGGCGTCTCCGGCCTGCTCGAGGAGATGGGCGCGCACGGCATGGACACGGTGATGGTCGCCGAGCCGATCGCCGAGTTCGTCGAGCACGGCGAGGCCGGCCCCGGGCCCATGGGCCATGGCGGCGGCGACCGCCCGGTTGAGCGTGACCATGGGATTGCCAGTCATCTTCTCGAGCAGCTCGTAGAGGGAGAGGATTCGGGTCCAGTCGGTGTCGGCGTACTGGACGGACTGGTCGTGGAGCGCGGCGATGGCCGCTTGTACCTGGTATTCGCCCACCTGTCGCAATTGCAGGGCCCCCTCGACGAGCGCGGTGCCCTCGGCGATGAGGCTCCGGTCCCAAAGGGTGCGGTCCTGCTCGGACAGAGGGACCAGCTCGCCGTCCACCCGGGTGCGCGCCGGGCGCCGGGCGTCATTGAGCAGCATGAGGGCGAGCAGACCGGTGACCTCGGGCTCTTGGGGCAGGGCGGCGCAGACGGCACGGGCCAGGCGGATGGCCTCGCCCGAAAGGTCGGTTCGAGCCAGATCGGGACCGCTGTTGCTGGCGTAGCCCTCGTTGAAGATGAGGTAGAGGACGTGCAGCACGGATCGCAGGCGTTCGGCACGCTCGTCGGAAGAGGGGAGGGCAAAGGGCTCCTCCGATGCCTTGACCCTGGCCTTGGCCCGGCTGATCCGCTGGGCCATGGTCGCTTCGGGGACCAGGAACGCGGTGGCGACCTCCCGTGTCGACAGACCGCCCACGGCCCGCAGCGTCAGCGGGATGGCCGACGCCGGTGTCAGCGACGGGTGGCAGCACATGAACATCAGGATGAGCGTGTCGTCGCGCCCCGATGCGGGGTCGGGGCCAGCGAGGGACCACGATGCGGCGAGGTCCTCCCGTCGACGGCGGGCGTCGTCGCGGTGGTATTGGTCACCCAGGCGGCGCGATGCCACACGAATGAGCCACCCGAGCGGGTTGTCCGGCTCACCTTGGGCGGGCCATGCCGTGGTGGCGGCGAGCAGCGCCTCTTGCACCGCGTCCTCGGCATCGGCGAAATGGCCGTAGCGGCGGACGACGGCACCGAGGACCTGCGGCGCCAGCTCGCGCAACAGGCCCTNGGTGCCCACGGAGGTTGTCACACCTCGGGGTCGGGCGCGCTCAGCACCTCTCGCACCTCGATCCGCTGGCGGATCGGCGCCCCGTCGGCCCCGGGCGCCGCCGACACCTGAGCGGCGATCTCGAGAGCCCGCTCGGCCGTCTCGACGTCCACCAACCGGTACCCGGCCAGCAGCTCCTTGGACTCCGCGAACGGGCCATCGGTGATCACGGCGGGGGCAGTCCCGTCCGACACGACGAATCTGGCCAGTTCAGGGCCGGCCAGTCCCTGGGCGTCGACCAGCTCGCCGCGCTCGGTGAGCTCCTGGTTCAACGCCTGCTGGAACAGGATGTGGGCCTTGATGTCCTCGGGATCCCACTCCGACATGGGGGCGCAGTCGGCGTCGACCCCCCCGTAATTCTGCAGCAGCATGAATCGCATGTCTCCATCCTTCCCGATCGGCGGTGCCTCGATGGCAGCGCTCACCTTGCTGTCGACGCTGGCTCCGGATTCTCGACATCCGGAGCTGAGATAGCCGGAATGTTCGCCATGGGCGGAGACGGCCCGTGTAGTGCCGCACCTTCCGTGGGGCATGATGGCCCCGATGCGGAACCCGTTCCGGAGAGTGAGGATCGGCCTGGGGGCCCTGGCCCTGGTCCTCGTGGCGGGCACAGGGGGATACGTGCTGTTCGGGTTCGGCCTTCTCGATGCCGTCTACCAGGCGGTCATCACCGTCACGACGGTAGGGTTCAACTCCCCGCATCCACTGGACGCCGGAAGCAAGGTCTTCACCATCATCCTGATCCTCGTGGGCGTGGGCACGGCGCTCTACACGTTCTCGGCCGTGCTCGAGGTGCTCATCGAGGGCCATATGCAGGACCTCGTCAGGAGGCGCAAGATGGAGCGGGACATCGCCCGCATGTCCGGGCACGTGATCGTGTGTGGCTGGGGACGGGTCGGGCGTGAGGTGGCGCAGTTCCTGGCCAACGCCGATCGTGACGTCGTCGTGGTCGACCGGGATCCCGAGCGCCTGGGTGAGGTGCCCTACGCGACGGTGCACGGTGACGTGACCGACGACGAGGTGCTTCGTCAGGCCGGCATCGACCGGGCAGCCTCGCTGGTCGCCGCGCTCGACACCGATGCCGACAACCTGTACGTGACGGTCGCCGGAAAGTCGATGCGACCCGACCTCCAGATCATCGCCCGGGCCCGCAACGAGTCCTCGGAGCCGAAGCTCGTGCGTGCGGGTGCCGACCGGGTGGTGAACCCCCAGCAGCTCGGTGGTGACCGGATGGCCTCGTTCGTGACCCAGCCCCATGTGGTCGACTTCGTCGACATCGTCATGCACGACGGCACGCTCGAGTTCCGTCTGGAGGAGCTGGCGGTGTCATCCTCCTCGCCACTGTCGGGCGGCACCTTGCGATCGGCGCAACTGCGCGACCGCACCGGGGCCTTGGTGCTGGCCATCCGGCGTCCCGACGGCGGATTCCTGACCAACCCGTCGCCCGAGGACGTCATCGAAGCCGGAGATGTCCTCATCAGCGTAGGCACGGCCCAACAGCTCGAAATGCTGGCGCAGTACGCGGGCCGCGCTTGACCTCTGACGCCGTGAACGCTTCCCCGTCATCTCAATGGCGAAGGCCCCGGGGAGCCCGTTGCCTGGGACGCCAATCCTCGCAGGTCTCGGTGTTCGTCCCACCAAGGATCGGTTCGACCGAAACCTGACGCGGCGAGCAGCGGGGTCAAAGCGTTGTCCTGCGTCCCTCCCAACTCGACCAACAGCCAGCCACCGGGACGGAGGAGTCGGCCGGCGGCGGCCACGATCCGCCGCACGAGGTCGAGACCGTCTTCGCCGCCGTCGAGCGCGGCTCGGGGTTCGTATCGTTGGACGTCGGCGGGCAGCAGGCGCACTT
>JGI12269J14319_10004599_pt1 | contig 12509 bp, 12 predicted proteins | sample PeaSoiSIISIP2007_FD_14319 | JGI IMG/M metagenome (IMG submission 14319) | reverse complement strand
CGCCGGGCGTGAGGAACTCATTGCCGGGCCCTGCTCACCCGTCACGCAGCCTCATCGCACCGTACCGGCGCCCGCCCAGCGGGGAAGCCCCGGCTGGCGCGCAGTGGCTCCGCCGGTACGTCGCCGAGCAGGGCAAGCGGGGTGACGCTCACCTGTCCATGATGGCAGGCAGGCACGTCCTGGTGGCGCAGCTGAATGCTCCACGACCGAATCGCCACAAAGGTCAGCAGCACGCAGCCACCGGCACGACAGAATGGTCGTTACGCGCGAGCACCCGTTTGTCAACCCAGCGGGGCGTCCACTGTCCGTGACGGTCACTGTTCAGCTGATGGCGCTGGCGGGAGTCCTGGCCGGGCTGCGGCATTGATGGCCTTCCACCGGCCCGGACCTGGTGCTTCAGGCCTGCCCGCGCGGAAGTGTGTCGGTTACGGGCAGGGGAGCCAGGAGCCTTTGCTCTGTGCCGGGCTGTCGTGATCTTGGACGTTGCTCCGGGAACCACTTGCGGGAACCACCGTGCACACTCTCCCAGGCACCCCGGGGCATCTCAGGGCATGGTTTTCGCAGGTCAAGCGCATGAAGCCGGCTCTGTGAGCTGGACCTTATTGTGAGCTGATTTCGCCTTACAAGCGAGAAGCCGGTGGTTCGAACCCACCTGCGCCCACCGAGATTTCCGCAGCTAGATGGCCTTTTTGGAAACACTAATAGAAGACCCGGTAACCACAGCCGGGAACCACCGGTGCATGCCCCTGACGAAAGAAGGCGTGCCCAACCCCGGTGTTCCCGTCACGCTCAGCGACTGCGGCTCGTCCGGGCAGCGTGCGAGATCCGCCGACCTGGACGGGGAGTGCAAACGAGGGAATAGTCCACGCCGAACGCAGATATGGTGGATCCGGGCGTCTCAACAGCCGACCGCCAATGCCCGCTCATGCCTGTTCTCTGAACAACGAGGACAACGTTGCAGTTCAGGAGCCTGTCCAGCCACGGCGTCGGGCTGCCGTCATGCCCGGAAAGTCCAGTTTGGCAGGTCCATAACGGTGTGACCGCGGCCCGAGCACTACCGAAAGCGGACATGCGGTACTGAACCGGCCGCCCAGCTTCTCCTCGCTGCTGCTCGTTACGTCAGCCTCAGCAGACCCGCCAGCGTGTGCGCGTCCACCGTGACCTGTGAAAACGTCCCAACCTGCAACTCGACTTGGATTGTTGTCCGGTGCCAGATAAGTCGGCCTGCCAGGGTGGCGCTGACCTGGGCGGGCCTGATGAGTGGCAAATGATCAAGGCGCCGATTGTCGTCTGAAGTCGCCCCAGGACGGTGTTCGAGAGGACTTCCTGCCACTTGACCCGGCCCGATCGCATGGCCGTGATGAGGTGTCGCTGAAGTACCCGTATCGACGGCATGCTGCCGCAGAGCGTAGTGGCCGGGCAGACCGCTGTGCCAGCGCCGGAGGCTGCGGACCAGATCGATGGCAGACCCGGCCTGTGTATCATTAACCAGGGACGATCCGGAGGGCGCTCCGCGTGGTGTGGCGGTAGGGATTTAGTCTAGGAACTCTTCACCAGCGGAGTCGCCGATTGCTGTCACCTGCGTCTTCGGCGGGCTGGGGTTATCCGATACGAGCTGTTCTAGGATGCTTAGATTGAGTTCTTCGAGAGAGCCGACGAGCAGCCTTCCTCTCCCCAGGTCGTGTCCCTGCGTAATGGCTGTGCGGACGCCGACGCATACCAGGTCTGCCGCGCTCGCGGAAGCTATGCCGGTCTCCGAGTCCTCGATCGCTACCACTCCATCGGGTCCGGCTCCTAGCCGCTCGGTCGCGAGCCGGTAGACGTCGGGAGCTGGCTTGGGCCGGGCGACCTCATCGGCTGACGCAATGGCGGCGAGCGCCGGGCCGAGCCGCAGGGCCTGGACGACTGCATTGATCTCGGCCAGTGATGACGATGACGCGAGGCCGATCGGAACGTCCGCCGCCCGCAGCGCGGTGATGAGCCCGGCAAGGCCCGGGGTGGGCGCCGCGCAGGCACGCAGCCGGGGCAGGTACCGCTCCCGGTACGACTGGTACAAGGCTGCGGTATCCAGGGCACGGCCTGAGCGCACCGCGGCCACCCTGAGCGCCTCGGCTAGGCTGACGCCTGCCAGGTCGGCCAGCAGCGCAGGGTCCGCATGTCCGCCGTGCTCGCTGATGATCTCGGCGATGATCGTCATCGAGAGCGGCTCGGAGTCGATGACGACACCGTCCATGTCGAAGATCACCCCGCGCAGGCGTGGGGCTGATGCTGTGCTAGCCACGGGCGTGATCGCGCAGTGCGGCCTGCCAGTAGGCGGCCGACTGGCGGAGGTCTCGCAGGACCTGATCATCGTCTTGCTCGAACGGCGGAATGATCTCCAGGATGAGCGCGACGTCCGCGGCACCGGACCGGTCCAGTGCCGCCAGAACCTTGGCTGGCTCGATGATGCCGGCCGCGTTCGTCTCCGGCGTGAACGGCCAATGATGGTCGGCCCCGCTGTCGGTCTGCTGGAGCTGCACCACGGGCGCGCGGGCTCCGAGGCGTTCCAGCCACGCGTAGGGATCGCGGTCTGCGCCCGTGGTGCCCGGCACGCACTGATGTCCCACGTCGAGGCAGAGCATGATCGGCACATGTGCCTGGTCGCCGTCGGTCAGCAGCGAGGCGATCATCGCCATCGTGGATGGCTCCCGCGCGGCGGCGAGGTTCTCCGTTAGCAGCGACGACAGGCCGCTCTCGCGGGCGTACGCGGCCAGCTGGGCGAGCGACTCCTGGAGTTCATCCCAGAGCTGCGCCTTGCGGGCACGATCGCGGAAGTCCTCGACGCTGAACGCGCCGATATGCCCGCCGGCCGATCGGGCGCCGGCGTCCGCGGTGAAGCCGATGACCCGCCGGTACCACTCCCGGGCCCGGTCCCGGGCATTGCGGTCCGGGTGCAGCAGCAGATTCGACGAGTAGGCGGCGAGGCCGGTGAAGGTGGAATGGAGCGCGAGGCCTTCGCTGCCGCAGGCCGCCCGGAGCCGGGCCGCTTGGCCGGTGACCTCGGCCGCGGGCGCGTCAAGGTCCACTAGGTCGAGGCTGTGCTGGACCAGGTCCAGCTGCAGCTCGCCGGCGACTAGCCGGGCCCACCGTTCCGGCTGCGGCCAGCGCTTGACGGCGAAGCAGGTGTTGATCCCCAGCCGGTAGGAGGTCACGTCGGCTCCCGTGGACCACGCATTGCCGCATCTGCTCGCATCTGGTCGAACCACGCAGCGCGGCGCAGCTCGAACTGGCTGCCCCAGCGGGACGGTTGGAAGCGGCGCGCCCGCCGCCGGACGGCGCATGCGGCCTGAACCGCCTCGCTGGACATTCCGGTGGCGGCCGCGGCGAGCATGGCCGCGCCGAATCCTGCAGGGTCGAGGTCGAGGTGCAGCACCGGCCTGCTGAGCAGGTCGGCCTTGATCTGCCCGGACAGATCGAGACGGGCGCCGCCGCCGCCGACCCGGAGCTCAGTCAGTGGCGACCCGGCCTGCTCCAGGATTTGCAGGACGGCATGCACGCCTAGCGCCACGCCCTCGATCACGGCGAAGGCGAGTTCCGGTCGGCTGTGCCGGTCGGAGAGACCGATGAAGCCGGCCCGGGCCAAGGGGTCATCGCGCTCCCCGTCGCCCAGATAGGGCAGGAAGAGCGGGGCGGCGTCCACCGCGCAGGCGGCGGTGGTGGCACCTGCCCTGCCGCCGTGGCTCCGGGCGCGCTGCAGGCGCCGTCGGCACCGCTGGGCGTCGGCGGACAGTTCTCCGTACGAGGCGTAGCCGAGGGTCTTGACCGCCCAGCTGATCGCGGCGCCGGTGGTGTTGACGCCAAGCTCGGTGCAATAGCAGCCGGGAACGGTGTGGCTGTAGTGCGTGACCCTGAGATCCGGCAGCGGCTCTAGTACGGCGGAGTTCAGGCAGGAGGAGGCGCCGGCCATCTCGCTGACCGGGCCGGGCTCGGCCACGCCGGCGCCGAATGCGGCGCACTGGCTGTCGGCCGCGCCGATGACCACGGGCACGCCCGCGTCCAGGCCGAGTTCGTCCGCTGTGCGCCGGGGAAGCTCGCCAGCTGTCTCCCACGGCCGCAGGACGGGCGGGAACAGCGCCGGGTCGATGCAGAACGCGGCCAGCAGCCCGGGGTCCCAGACGCGCTGGCGGAGGCTGAAGAACAGCGTGGCGTTCGCGTGTGTCTCGTCGGTGCGGGCCAGGCCGGTGAGCCGGTGCAAGACCACGTCGCGCGGCTGAAGGATGAGCCGAGTGCGGGCGAAGACGCCTGGCTCGTGCCGGCGCAGCCAGAGCACTTTCGGGCCGACGTGGAAAGCCTCGGCGACATGCCCGGTCCGCTGGTGCATGGCCTGGTCCCCGATGCGCGCCCGCATCTCGGCTGCCTCGGCGACGGCCCGGTTGTCGCGGTACAGCATCCCTGGTCGCAGCGGGACGCAGTTCTCGTCGACGGGCACCATGCTCGGGCACTGCCCGGTGAGGCCGATGGCGCGGATGCGGCCGGCCACGGCGGCCCGAGCCGCGAGCGTGCGCAGCGCCGCCGCCGCGCTCTCGGCCCAGTCGTGTGCGTCCTGCTCCGCCCAGCCAGGGCGGGGCGAGGAGATGCGGTACGGCCGGCGCGCTTCCCCGACCTGCCGCCCCTGAAGGTCAAAGGCGACCGCGCGGGCACCCGTTGTCCCCGCGTCCACGGCCGCGACAAGCGGGGCGTCCCGCACGCTCCGGGCCGTCATCAGCCCTCCTGGCTACCGTCAGCGGTGCCGCTCACTCGGGAGGCAGTTCGTGGTAGACCAGGTCGACGTCGATGCCCTGCGCGCGGCGCGCGAACTTGGCGACGTAGTAGACGAGCAGGCCGAACAGGGCCGTGCCACCCATGAAGGCCGGGACGTACCACCAGTGCGAGGACGTTCCGATCGCCAGGGCCGGGTACTTGAGTACGTCATAGACCAGGAAGATCATCACGGCGAAGGAGATCGGCGACACGATCTTGAGCAGCGGCACGCGGCCCCACCGGATGTTTGCCGGGGATGCCTGGTAGAGGTCGGGGCGGCGGTCGGGGAATGTGAACGCGGCGACGCTGACGATCCACACGCACACCACGCCCGCCAGCACGCCGAGGGCCAGCCAGGTCTGGAAGGTGGTCGCCAGCACGCTCCACACCAGCATGCCAGTGACCAGGACCATCACGGTCAGAATGGCCGGCACGGGGGAGTGGGTGCGATCATTGACGTCGGCAAGCTTGGCGGGCAGCAGCCGGTCGAACGCCCAGGCGAAGACGGTCCGCACCGGCATGAACGTGTTGCCGACCATGGCCGGCAGGCTCCAGAACAGGAACGACCCGACGATCAGGACCGTGAGCACCGGCACGTTCACCGTCAGAGCCGCCAGGAAGTGGTACCAGGGCCCGGTGGGGATCTTGTACGCGGGATTCGGGCTGGTGTTGACCGCCGACATGAAGACGTAGCTAGCCACCTTGTAGATCAGCAGGACCCCGACGCAGATGAACACCACGTCCCAGGCGAGCGCCGTGAACATGATCTTCAGGTGACGGTTCCGGTTCGAAGCGCTCTTTAGCTCGCCGGAGAGGTAGACGCTCCACCAGTTCCACATCATGAACGTCATGATCACGAAAATGGCGGGCAGCGTGCTGGACATCAGGCCGGGGTTGGGGTGAGCCGAAATGCTGCCCCGGACGGCATTAATCACCTGATGGTAGGAGTCGCCGTGGGCGCCAAACCGGGCCGATAGCTGGTTGAAGTGGTTCCGGAACGAGGTTGACGAGCCGACGGCGAGGACGATGAACGCCAGGAACGTCCCAGCCGACGCGATGATCCAGAACGTGTTCTGCCAGCGGAACGTCATCTTCGTGCCGGCGATGAGGATCGCGGTCATCAGCACGATCATGAACAGCCCGCCGAGGAAGATCCATGCGTGATCAGTCTGGAACCGGTCTCCCCAGGCGATCAGGTTGTTGTTGTGGAAGAAAATGCCGAAGGTGACCAGGGTTGGTCCCAATGCGAAGACGGGGAAGTACCTGGCCCAGAAGGTGGCCCCGATCATTGCGGAGAACGCGGCACCGAAGTTGGACACGGTGGCCAGCGGTGGCGACAGGATGCGGCTGACCCAGACATAGTCGCCGCCGGTCCGCGGCATGCTCGAGGCCATCAGCGCCATCATCACCAGGACCGGCACGTTGATGGCGAACGAGACCAGCGTGGCCGTCACCAAGTCCGCACCGGGGAATACCGAGAGCGCGAAGAAGACGCCCCAGGCGAGAGTCGCCCCGACCGGCGCGGAGAACACGGCGTTGAAGACCATCGCGTCGAACGCGCTGGCCTCCCGTACCAGGCCGGTGCTCTTCCGCACGAATAGCTGCTGGTTGCTGCCAGTATCGGTGCTCATGGCTGCTCCTCACGCCCGAACGCCCCGACCCGCCTGGCGGTAACCCGGGCAATGCGAGAGTAACAGGATCGAACAAACCACACAAGAGAAAGGTGTTACATATAGGCGGTCCATAGTGTTAGAGTCTGAATAACTGCAGGTGCCTGGTGTCCTGTGCGCCGGTCGACCCTCACGGAGAGCCGTCCGGGCAGGTGCCGCGGGAAGGAAGGGTGCCAGCCGCCGTGTTCGCTGTCGACCGCCGTCGCCGCATCCTGCAGCGGGTCGCCGAGGAGCAGACGATCAAGGTCGGCGAACTGGCCCGCGAGCTGGACGTCTCCGAGATGACGATCCGGCGCGACATCAGCCGGCTTGAGCGGGACGGGTTCCTGCGGCATACCCACGGCGGCGCTACGGCGCATATCACCAAGTCCATCGAGCTGACTTTCAATGCCCGCGCTCTGGAACACGCAGCCGAGAAGCGGCTGATCGGCATGCAGGCCGCAGAGGACCTGGCCGGGCCGTCGGTGCTGTTCATCGGGGTCGGCACGACGACGGAACAATTCTCGCTGTTTCTTACCCCCACCCCCGGTCTGAAAGTGATCACCGGGTCGCTGCCGGTCGCCAGCCTGCTCGGGTCCCGGCCCGTGCACGTCATCGCGCTGGGCGGAACGGTGCGGGAGGAGGAACTGTCCTGTGTCGGCCCCATCGCCACCGCGACTATCGCCCGGTACCAGGCTGACGTCGCCGTGCTCGGCGCCGCGGGCATCTCGGCCAGGTGCGGGATTACCGAGTTCGATGATGAGGTCGCCGAGGTGAATCGTGCCGCGATCGCCCACAGCACCCGGCTGGTAGTGCTGGCCGACGCCTCGAAGATCGGCGTGGACGCCCATGCCGTCGTCGCACCGGCAGAGGGCATCTCCCTGCTGGTGACCAGCGCCGGCGCACCTGAGGCCGAGCTTGACCGGCTCCGCGCCGCCGGTGTGGAGATAGTGATCGCGAGGGGCGGGGGCGGGCGGCAGCGGCACCCGCGGCTGCCGGCCCCGGCCGCCGGGGCTCGGCAGCGGCGGGCGGAGAATACCGATCTCGGGCGTCGCACACCGGGCGGACGGACAGTGACGCGCGGCTGAGGAGAACTAGGAGGTCGGGCCAGTGAACGTCCTGCAGCGGATTTTCGGCGTCCCCAAGCCGCTCATAGCCATGTGCCATTTGCGTGCGTTGCCCGGCAGGCCACGGCACGACGCGGCAGGCGGGATGACCGCTATCTATGAGGCCCTCCGTCAGGATGTGCTCGCGCTGCAAGAGGCCGGCGTGGACGGCCTGCTCTTTTGCAACGAGCACGATCTTCCCTATTCGACACGGGTTGGCGTCGAGATAGCCGCGGCGGAGGCCGCGGTGATAGCGCGCCTCCGGCCGGACCTGTCCGTCCCGTTCGGGGTGGACGTGCTCTGGGATCCCAGGGCTGCGCTCGCCGTCGCCCGGGCGACCGATAGCGCCTTCGTCCGAGAGGTCTTCACCGGCGTCTTCGACACCGACATGGGGTTGCTGGCGCCCGACTTCGGTGAGCTGGCCGGCTACCGGCACGCCATCGGCGCCGATAACGTCGCGGTTTTCACCAACGTGACGCCAGAGTTCAGCCGCTCGACCGCGGGCCGGACGGTCAGTGAGCGCGCGCGCGGCGCTGCGTTTCTCGGCGCTGACGCCCTGTTGATCAGCGGGCCGCAGGCGGGCGCTCATATCGACCTGGCCGATCTCCGGGAGGCAAAGGCCAGCGCCGGAGATGTCCCCGTCCTTGCCAACACGGGCGTGACTCACGACACCGCCGAGGAGACCCTCGCGATCGCCGACGGGGTCATCGTGGGTACCAGCCTCAAGATAGAAGGCTCGACCTGGAACGCCGTCGACCCCGTCCGCGCGGCGCAGATGGTGAAGATCGTCCGTGCGGCACGAGGCAGCTGAGGTGAGACGATGGCCAAGCGATCCAGGCTCTACTTCGTGAGCGACCTGCACGGCTCGGGCAAGTGCTTCCGCAAGTTCCTCAACGGCGGGCCGATCTACCGCGCCGACGTCATGGTGCTCGGCGGGGACCTGGCGGGCAAGGCGATCCAGGCGATCACGCACACGCCACATGGCCGCTTCGAGTTCAGCTTCCGTGGCGCCTCATACGATCTGGAGGAGGGCGAGGAACTCCGAGCGGTAGAGCAGCTCATCGCCGACCACGGCTACTACCCCTACCGCGCCGAGCCGGGCGAACTGGCGGAAATGCAGATTGCGGGCAAGCTCGATGACCTGTTCCTCCAGCTGATCACCGAACGCCTGCAGCAGTGGCTGGACCTTGCCGATGAGCGCCTGCGCCCGCGGGGCATCCCGATCTACTGGATGCTCGGCAACGACGACCCGCCCGAGCTGGCCGCGCTGCTAGACAGCGCGCCATGGGGTGTGCACTGCGAAGGCCGTGATGTGCTCGTGGACGGCCACGAGATGATCTCCTGGGGCTACGCCAACCCGACTCCATGGCATACGCACCGGGAAATGAGTGAGGACGATCTGAGATTGGTATTCACGCGGCTGGCTGGCGAACTGAGTGACGCCGGGGGCGCCATCTTCAACCTCCACCCGCCGCCCTACGACAGCGGGCTGGACGAGGCGCCCGTCCTGGACGAGAACCTACAGGTCCAGTCGTCCGCAGGCCAGGCCAAGATGAGCCCGGTCGGCAGCCACGCGGTGCGCGAGGCGCTGGAGCGGTTCCAACCGCTGCTCGGACTGCACGGGCATATCCACGAGAGCGCAGGGTTCCGGAAGATCGGCCGCACGCTCGCCATCAATCCGGGCAGCGACTATGGTACGGGCATCCTCAACGGCGTGCTCGTGACGCTGGAACCGCAGAAGGTCAAGGCCTACCAGTTCGTGCGGGGATGACACCAGGCCCCAGCCCGGCGCCGGACCTGGGAGAACGGGAGTCAAATTTTGACGGGTTACACCCCCGGCCAGCTAGCGCCACTCAGCGACGTCCGGCATGAAGGCCTGCGGCTGGTCAATGCGGCAGCCGAACGTGGCATCCCGGTCCGGCTGATCGGGGGTGTCGCCATCTGGGCCCGCTGCCCAAGCGCGACGAACCCGCCGTTGCAGCGCGACTACGGGGACATCGACATCGTCAGCCTCCGCAAGGTGTCGCGGGATCTCATCCGTTTCGCCGAATCGATGGGCTATCAGCCCGACAAGCTCTTCAACGCGTTGCACGGGGCACAGCGCCTCAATTTCACCGATGCGGCCACCGGCCGCCCACTTGACGTCCTGCTCGACCGGTTCGCGATGTGTCACACGATTGACCTGAAAGACCGGCTCGGCATCGATCCGATCACCATCCCGCTCGCTGATCTGCTGCTCACCAAGCTTCAGGTGGTCCGGATCAACCAGAAGGACCTTCTCGACCTCACCGCGCTCCTGGCCGACCACCCCCTGGGCGGCCGGGAGGCAGACGCGATCGATCTCGGCCGCCTGACCGTCCTGCTCGGGAAGGACTGGGGGTTCGAACACACGGCTCGCCTCAACCTTGCCAAGCTCCGCACGTCCGCCGCCGAGTTCGGTCTACCGAAGGCAATGAGCAACACAGTCGATGAGCGCATTACAGGCATCCTCGCGGCCCTCGACAACGGCGCCAAGAGCCTGGGATGGCATTTGCGTGCCAGGCTCGGGGAACGCATTCAGTGGTATGAACTGCCAGAGGACGTGCGCCATTGACCTGAACCGCCTCAGCCACTGTCGAGCCCGAATGACCGACCGGGTCGCCATGAATGCCGCCACTTATCGGCGCGCATGGAATTGCCGGTTACAGCCCCGGCAGGCAGACGGCCAGGCCGTATGTTTATACATCGCAGCGCCTGGGATGAACATCCGCAATTGCCGCTGGTCGGTCACGGGCGAGACGGCGAAGACCCGTTGTGGGCCATGCGCCGAGGCCGCGGAAACCTCCGCTTTCGTCGACCCGCCTGCGAACTCGTCCCAGTCCATGTTCGCGATGTTGAGGTTGTCGTCGACGCCCCACAGCTCTGACCAGAGGCAGCGGAATGGAGGCCTGCCGCTGCTGTCGCGGAGGTCCACGACCAGTATCGGATGATCTGGCGAGTTGAGAGTCGTACTGTCGGCGATGAAGAGCACCGGGACGCCATGATCGTTAGTGGGCACGACTGCCTTCACCGCCTCCCAGGTCACGCGATCGAACGGGAGATCGCTGACCGGCTCTATGTAAGCCCGGAAGCCGTCCTCATTCTCCCGCTGCGCTCGTTGCTCACCTGCTGCCAGGCATCCTCACTGGTGAAGTCCGTGCGCACCAAAAACGAGGAATTCAGCCTCGGCAATGTCGGCATGGGACCGAGTATGCCAATTCGGCGCTTGCAAGGGAGTTCTGCGGCGTGTTCATAGGAGAATTACCAGTCGCGTGCCCGTCAGGCGTTCGGGCTGACTGTGGGCTCAGGAGCGGGATCGGGCGCCGCTGGCAAGGATCGTCCGGAGCGGCTGCCGTGCTATGGCAGCAACTCGAACGCCTCAGCATGACGTGGCCGGACAACGGCGAAATGGCGCCGGTTGAGCGTGGCGATCCTTACCGCGCCATGCCGCTCGGCCAAGGCGACCACGGACGCATCCGTCCCGCCGAGCCGCAAGTCGGCGTAGGTGCTAACCAGATCCTGGATGCGCTGCCAGTCGGCTATGCAGAGATCGGCCACCTCCAGCTGGCCATCGATGATGGACGCGTACAGGCTGGCTTCCGCCTTCGCGCCAAGCTGCCGGTCGATCAAGTAGGCAGCCTCCGCGATGACCATGGCCGTGGTGACCAGGGGACCCTCGTCGCTCTCCAGCAGCTGCCGGCAGGCCGCGTGGTCCTTGTCGGCACGATCGGCCGTCGCGACCAGCGGGCCGGTATCGACGATCAGCACCTAATCGCGCCCGAATCCCTCGGCTAGCATCTCATCAGCCTCGGACGCGCCGCGACCGGAAGTCGAAGCACCCACGGCGGCAAAGGCCAGTCGGCGACGCGGCGCCCTGGGCAACTGCGCCGCCAGCAGATCCGCCGCCAGCTCATCTGCAGTCTGGCCACGACGGGCTGCCTCAGCGGCCAGCGCCTCCGCGACGGCGTCATCCAAGTGCAGCGTCACTGTCATGGCTCCAGCGTAACAGCCCATGCGCGCGAGCCAGGATGACCGCGGCAGCCACGGCGGGTTGCCAGAGGACGATCTGGACGCCTTCACGAACGTACCGAAGGTATCTCTCAGCCGCTCGTAATCGGCAGGGCGCGAGTACCCCGTTGGTCAACCCAGCTAGACGTCCGCTCTCCGTAACGGTCACTGTTCAGCCGACGGCCGTGGCGGGAGTCCCGGCCGGGCTGCGGGCATCGATGGCCTCCCATCCGGGCCCGAACCTGGCCCGAACCTGGTGCTACAGGCCCGCTAGCACGGCACCGGAGCCTTTACTCCATGCGGGCCATCGTGATCTCGGACGCCACCCCGGGAACCACTTGCGGGAACCACCGTGCAAACCTTCCCAGGCACTCCAGGACATTTCCAGCCATGGTTTCCGCAGGTCAGGTGGATGAGCTGACCTCTTGGGCCTGGGCAAATTCCCGGCCCTGTTTCGCCTTACAAGAGAGAAGCCGGTGGTTCGAACCCACCTGCGCCCACCGATATTTCCGCAGCTAGACGGCCTTTTTGAAAACACTAATCGGAGACCCGGGAACCACGGCCGGGAACCACCGGTGCATGCTCCCGGACGGGGGAAGGGTGCCCACGGGCCATGGCAGCATCCCCTTCGACCACCAGGGCGCGCCGTGCGCCGACAGCAGGCATCACTGGCACTGGAGCGGCAGCTTCGTGGTAGCGGTCGCCGGGTTCCTGGAAGAGCCCGAGAGCGCGGCTGTAGCGCGCGGCTGCCTTGGCAAGTGACCGAGCTGGTGCTCGGCGTAGCCGAGGTAGTGCCGCGTGTGGGCCTGGCCGTCGCGGTCGCGCGCCCCGGACACTCCTCCGGCGTGCCTGCGGCCGTACCATCCCCGGCACGTTACGATGACACCGTGAGCGCCCAGCCTGCCGAGCGCGAGGACCCGCTCGACCCGCAGCGGATCTTGGACCAGCT
>JGI12269J14319_10004596_pt1 | contig 12519 bp, 12 predicted proteins | sample PeaSoiSIISIP2007_FD_14319 | JGI IMG/M metagenome (IMG submission 14319) | reverse complement strand
CGCGAGCCGGCGAGACGGTGCGTTATTCGGCGCTGGCGCCCAGACCGGCGCCTGCGGGGCGCGATGGGGCGCCGCCGCGCGGACCGCGTCCGCCCGGGCTCGGCCGTCCCGAACCGGCGCCGGCCGGCCCGGAAATCCAGCGAGCGACCCGTCAGGCGCCGCGACCGGGGGCCAGTCTGGTCGATCGACGTCCGGACGACGACGAGGAGAGCGCCGACCGTCGCGGCAAGGCTGCGCCTGGCAAGGCGGTCAGCCGCGTGCGCGGTGCGCCGCAGCGTCGCGAGGGCCGTCTGACCATCCAGGCCGTGGCCGGCAACGACGACGAGGCGGTCGAGCGCATGCGCAGCCTCGCCTCGGTCCGCCGCGCCCGCGAACGCGAGCGCGAGCGGCGCAAGGGCGGCGGCCAGGAACAGGCGAAGATCGCGCGCGAGGTGGTGATCCCCGACGTGATCACCGTCCAGGAGCTGGCCAACCGCATGGCCACCCGCGGGGTCGAGATCATCAAGTTCCTCATGCGCCAGGGGCTGATGCTGAAGATCAACGACGTGATCGACTCCGACACCGCCGAGCTGGTGGCCACCGAGTTCGGCCACACGGTCAAGCGCGTGTCCGAGGCCGACGTCGAAGCCGGCTTCATCGGCGGCGAGGACGTCGACGACCACCTTCTGTCGCGCCCGCCGGTGGTGACCGTCATGGGCCACGTCGACCACGGCAAGACCAGCCTGCTGGACGCGCTCCGCTCAACCGATGTGGTGTCGGGCGAGCATGGCGGCATCACCCAGCACATCGGCGCTTATCAGGTGCGGCTGAAGGACGGTCAGCGCATCACCTTCCTGGATACGCCCGGCCACGCCGCCTTCTCGGCAATGCGCGCCCGAGGCGCGCACGTGACCGACATCGTGGTGCTGGTGGTCGCCGCCGACGACGGGGTGATGCCGCAGACGGTCGAGGCGATCAATCACGCCAAGGCCGCCGGCGCGCCGATCATCGTGGCGATCAACAAGATCGATAAACCCGATGCCGACCCCACCCGCGTGGTCAACGAGCTCTTGCAGCACGAGATCGTGGTCGAGAAGCTGGGCGGCGACACGCAGGCGGTCGAGGTCTCGGCGACGGAGAAGCTGGGTCTCGACGACCTGGTCGAGGCCATCGTGCTGCAAGCCGAGGTCCTGGACCTGAAGGCCAATCCGGACCGTTCCGCCGACGGCGTCGTCATCGAATCCAAACTCGATCGCGGCCGCGGCGTGGTGGCGACGGTGCTGGTCAAGCGTGGCACGCTCAAGCGCTCGGACATCGTCGTCGCCGGCTCGAGCTGGGGACGCGTACGCGCCCTGATCAACGAGCGCGACGAGCAGGTGCAAGAGGCCGGCCCATCCGAGCCGGTTGAGATTCTAGGCCTCGACGACACGCCAGATCCCGGCGAGCCCTTCGCCGTGGTCGAGACCGAGGCCCGGGCGCGCGAGCTCACCGACTATCGCATCCGGCAGAAGCGCGAGAAGACGATTGCGCCCGCCGCCGCGACCGGCGCCTCGCTGGCCGACATGATGGCCAAGCTGCAGGACAAGCGCGTCTCGGAGCTCCCGTTGATCGTCAAAGCCGACGTGCAGGGCTCCGCGGAAGCCATCGCCGGCGCGCTCGATCAGATCTCGACCGACGAGGTGCGCGCTCGCATCGTCCACTCGGGCGCGGGCGCCATCAACGAGAGCGACGTGATGCTGGCCAAGGGGGTCGGCGCGCCGATCCTTGGCTTCAACGTGCGCGCCTCAAAACAAGCGCGCGACCTCGCCGAGCGAGAGGGCGTCGAGATCCGCTACTACGCGATCATCTACGACCTGATCGACGACATCAAAGGCGTGCTCTCCGGCATGCTGGCGCCGCTCCAGCGCGAGACCCTGCTCGGCAACGCCGAGGTGCTGCAGGTGTTCGACATTTCCAAAGTCGGCAAGGTGGCCGGCTGCCGCGTCACCGACGGCGTCGTGCGCAAAGGCGCGCGCATCCGCACGATCCGCGAGGGGGTGGTGATCCAGGAGATGGGCACGCTGCAGACGCTCAAGCGCTTCAAGGACGAGGTCAACGAGGTCCAGTCCGGCCAGGAATGCGGCATGGCGTTCGCCAACTTCCAGGACATCAAGCAGGGCGACGTCATCGAATGCTTCACGGTCGAAGAGGTCAAACGGGCGCTCTGACCATCGGAGGAGGCGCTCCATGTGGCGCGCAGCGGCCCTTGTCGGCCTTGTCCTGACCGTCACGCCTTTGGCCGCGGCCGCCCAAGGCCCGTCGCAGGTGATTCCGGGCGACGGCGACTGGACGCTGTACACCGTGCCGAGCGGCGGCTGCTACGCGCGGCTGGCCGGCCGCGAGGTTGACACCATGGTGATGGTCAACCGCTCGTCGAAGCCGGTGATCTCTATCGGCAGGGCCGACTGGAACTTCGGCCCTGGGGACTTCACGGTGGGTTTGCGGATCGACATGGGGCCGGTGCGCCAGGTTACCGTCAGCCCGGTCGGAAACATCGTCCTGTTCTTAGTGACCGACGACCTCCGCGACGCGGTGCTGGGCGCCAAGAGCATGACCTGGACGCTGCCGAGCGGCGCCTACACCGCGCCGGTCGCGGGGCTCGGCAAGGCGTTCCAGGCGGTCGTGCCCTGCGGCCTCGCCGCCGCGCAGGCGACGCCACCCCCGAACTAGGCCGCCGCCGTGATCGCCTCTTCGACGTCGCGCAGGCGGTCCTTGCCGAAGTAAAGCTCGCCGTTCACCAGGAAGCTCGGGCTGCCGAAGGCGCCGGCCTCGAACGCCGCGTCGGTGTTGTCGATCAGGGCCTGCTTGACCTCTGGATCCTCCGCCTTCGCCATTAGGGCCTGCGCATCCAGGCCAGACTCGGTCAGGGCCGCGGCGATGACCTCGGGCTCGTCCATCTTCTTCGGCGCCTCCCACATGTGGTGGAACACGGCGTCCACGTAGGCCTCGAAGACTCCGAGCCGCTGTGCGGCCACGGCGCCGCGCATGATGCGGAGCGTGTTGACCGGAAAGTAGGGGTTGGAGGTGAAACCGCCGATCGCGTGCCGCTGCACGAACCGGCGCGTTTCCAGCCCCTCGTAGGCGAGCTTGTTCTTGATGCCGGCGAACGCCTCGACCGGCGAGCGGTTGCCGGTGAGCTTGAAAAGGCCGCCGAGCAGGACCGGCACGTACTGAAACCGCGCGCCGGTCCGGCGCTCGATCTCCGGGATGACCTTGTGCGCCAGATAGGCGTTCGGGCTGCCGAAATCGAACAGGAAGCGGACGTCGGTCATCACCATGTCTCCCCATAGGGCCGAGGGTCGAGCTCCTGCGTCCAGCCATCGGGACTCTGCTGGTGCAGCGTCCAATAGGCCTCGGCGATCGAGGCGGGCTCCATCAGCCGCCCCGGTGGAATGTTGTCGGCCGCCGCCTGCCCCTGAGCGGCGGCGATGCGACCGCGCACAAAGGCGGTGTCGACGCCGGAATCGATGACCAGGTGGGCGACATGGATGTTCTTGGGCCCAAGCTCGCGGGCCATCGATTGGGCGACGGCGCGCAAGCCGAACTTGGCCGCCGCGAAGGCCGAATAGCCCTTGCCGCCGCGCATCGAGGCGGTCGCGCCGGTGAAGAAGATCGAGCCTCGCCCGTGGTCGAGCATGATCTTCGCCGCCTCGCGGCCGGTCAGGAAGCCGGCGTAGCAGGCCATCTCCCAAACTTTGCGGAACACCCGCTCGGTCGTCTCGGTGACCGGGAAGTTGACGTTCGCCCCCACATTGAAGACGCAGGCCTCGAGCGGCGCGGCTCCGTCCGCCTCGGCGAGGAAGGCGGTCACCGCCTCCTCGGAACGGGCGTCAAGGGTGCGCGCCTCGCAGCGGCCGCCGGACGCCTCGATCTTGGCTTTCAGCGGCGCGAGCTGATCGCCGTTGCGTCGGCCGGCGAAGACCAGATAGCCCTCGGCCGCGAACCGCTCAGCGATCGCGGACCCGATGTAGTCTCCGGCCCCGACAACGGCGACCGATGCGTTCCTGGTCTCCATCGCAATCCCCGACTGCCCTTAAGTTGTCGATATCGGCACGCTAAGCTCGCCACGCAATGGATTCCCGCAAGCCAACCGGAACGATGTGGACCCGCGCGAGCACGGCCCTTCTGGCCTGCCTGGCCGTGCTGGCGCTTGCCGGGCCGGCGGCGGCCGTGAAGCGGATCTACTCGTACGACTCGGCCAACCCGCTCACCGAACAGATGACCGAGGCTGGTCTGACCTTCGTCTTCGACCGTTCGCTGATGTCGACGCGCGTGCGCGAGATCATCGAGACCAGCGACGTCGGCCGTGCAGAGGTGCGGCCGGTCTCGCAATCGGAGCTCGGCCCCGGGGGCCTTACCGCGCTGATCGGGCCGGGCGCGCACGAGCGCGACCTCTATGAGATTGTGCCGGCCGGCGACGGCGAGGCGCTGATCAAGGCCCTTTGCCCGGGCTCCGACCGCGCCTGGCTGGCGTTCGGACCGCTGCGGGTCGACCAGCCGCTGCGCATCCACGCCCTCGGCCGCGACCCTGCGACCGGCCGCAGCCGCAAGTGCATCACGCTCGACTATACCTATCACGGCCAATGGGCGCTTGCGCCGCCCGAGCTGCCACAGCCGGACCGGAGCGACCGGTTCAACGACACGCCGGCCAATCGCCGCTACTGACGCGCGGCCCCCTGTTCCGCTAAGGGTCTTCGGCTCGGCTTGGGAGGACAATGCATGGCCGATCGCGACGCGTTGGCGGCTTACGAGCGCTTCGAGTTCACCGACGGTCCATGGACGCGCGAGGTCTTCCGCCGCGGTGAAGGCCCGGCGGTCATCGTCATCCACGAGATGCCGGGCCTGCATCCGCTGGTCATCCGCTTCGCCGACCGCGTCGCCGCCGCCGGGATGACGGTCTTCCTGCCCAGCCTGTTCGGCCAGCCGGGCAAGCCGGTGAGCGTCCCCTACGCGCTCGGGACCATGTCGGCGGCCATCTGCATCCGCCGCGAGTTCCACGTTTGGGCTGGCGCCGGCTCCAGCCCCATCGTCGCCTGGCTGCGCGCGCTGGCGCGCAAGGCGCACGCGGAGTGTGGCGGCAAGGGCGTCGGCGCGGTTGGCATGTGTTTCACCGGCGGCTTCGCGCTCGCCATGATGACCGAGCCGGCGGTCGTAGCCCCGGTGCTCTCGCAACCCTCGCAACCGATCCTCGGCCGCGGCAAGGACGCGGCCGTCGACGCCACGCCCGCCGAAATCGCCTGCGCCAAGCGGCGCCTCGACGCGGAGGATCTCTCCGTGATCGGACTGCGCTTCAAGGGCGACGGGTTCGTGCCTGAGGAGCGGTTCGAGACCTTGAAGCGCGAGCTCGGCGACCGCTTCGAGGCGATCGAGCTGGAGGCGGTCGATGCGCTCGCCGGGACCGGATTGGCGCCGCATTCGGTGCTTACGATCCACCTCGACGACCGTGAAGGGACGCCGACCAAGGCCGCAGAGCAGAGGGTGATCAGCTTCTTCAAACAACGCACGGGCGCCTGAGAGCGCGATGCAAGCCGGCCGGACCCCGCTGCTCGCCGCGCTCATTGCGATGCTCTGCGGCTGCGCGTCGACCGCGCGCTTGAGCGCCGGCGGCGACATCCATGCCTTCCTGGTCTCCATCCGCGATGACGACAAGACGGCGTTCAACGCTCACGTCGATCGCCCGGCGCTGAAGGCGCAGCTGCGCGACAAGCTGGTGGCCGATGCGGCCAGACGCGACGCCAGCCTCGGCGCGCTGGCCGCCGCGCTCGGTCCGCCGCTTGTGGATGTCGCGGTCGACAAGCTGGTGCAGCCGGAGGTCTTCCGCGAGGTGGCAGAAGAGCTCGGCTACTCGCCCGACAAGCCGCTGCCGAACAGCCTCTCGATCGCCGAGGCGCTCCGGCTGATCGATGACGATCACGTGTGCGTCGTCAGGAAGAAGGGCGCGCCGTGTATCTTCGTCTTCACCGACGAGGGCGGGGTCTGGCGGCTGACCGCGTTCGAGGGCGACCTCGCGGACCTCGCGCACAGCCGGCGGGGCTAGTCGCTGGACAGGGCCATCCCGCGCGGCTAGTGAGCCTGCCCTTTGCCGCAAAACCCATGCCCCGCCACGCCCCACCCGACGCTCGCGCGACCCCCCGCCGCAAACCGCAAGGCCCAAGCCAGCGCCAGCTGCGCGCCGGCGAGCTCGTGCGCCACGCCCTCGTCGAGATTCTGCGCGTCGAGGACATCGCCGACCCGGCGCTGGCCGGCGTTTCGGTGACTCTGACCGAGGTGCGGATGTCGCCCGACCTGAAACACGCCCTTTGCTTCGTCGAGCCGCTGGGCGGCGCCCATGCGGCGGAAGTGACAGCGGGGTTGAACCGGTGCGCGCGGTTCCTGCGCGGTCGGCTGGGGCGACATATCGACCTGCGCTTTACCCCAGACCTGAAGTTCGTGCACGACGAGAGCTTCGGCGCGGCCGAGCGGATGGAGCGCCTGTTCCACGACCCGAGGGTCGCCCAGGACCTCGAGCCGGGCGATGGGGCGTAAACGCAAGGGCCTTCCGGTCTCCGGCTGGGTCATCCTCGACAAACCCGCGGGCCTTGGCTCGACGCAGGCCGTGGCCAGAGTCCGCCGCGCGTTCGGGGCGCAGAAGGCCGGGCACGCCGGCACCCTCGACCCGCTGGCGACCGGCATCCTGCCGGTGGCGCTCGGCGAGGCGACAAAGACGGTCGGCTACCTGGTGGACGCCGACAAGAGCTACCGGTTCACCATCGCCTGGGGGGCCTCGACGGCGAGCTTCGACGCCGACGGGGCCGTGACAGAAACCTCCGACGTTCGGCCAGCCGCGCAGGCGGTGGAGGCGGCGCTCGCCAATTTCGTCGGCGAGATCGCGCAAGTCCCGCCGGCCTTCTCGGCCGTCAAGGTCGATGGCGAGCGCGCCTATGATCTGGCCCGCGCCGGCGTCGTCCTCGACCTCGAGCCCAGGATGGTGGTCATCCACCAGGCCCGCGTCCTGGGCGTCCCAGACGCCGATCACGTCACGCTGGAGATCGTCTGCGGCAAGGGAACCTATGTTCGCGGCCTGGCGCGCGATCTGGCGGCCAGGCTAGGCGCCTGCGGCCACGTTTCGGCCTTGCGCCGCACCCGGGTCGGCCCCTTCGGGTTGGACGACGCCGTGACGCTGGAACAATTGGAGGATTTGTGCGATAGGGGCCGCGGCCTGGAGGCGCTCGCCCCGGTCGAGACCGCGCTGGACGACATCCCGGCGCTGGCCGTGACCGACGAGGAGGCATTCAGGCTCTCGCAAGGGCGACCGATCGTTCTGCTTCCCAGACAGGTCGAAACGCTGAAGGCGCGGCTTTCCTCTCCCGATGGAGCGGGTTTCGCGTCCCGAACCGTTTTGGCGATGGCGACGAGCGGACCGGCGGCGATCTGCGAGATGCGGGCGGGACAGCTTCGTCCGGTCCGCGTGTTCAACCTCTAGGACGGAGACCCCGATGTCGATTGTAGCCGAACGCAAGGCGGAACTGATCAAGACCCACGCCCGAACGCCGCACGACACCGGCTCGGCGGAGGTGCAGGTCGCCATCCTTTCCGAGCGGATCGCCAACCTGACCGAGCATTTCAAGACCCACAAGAAGGACAACCACTCCCGACGCGGACTCTTGAAGCTCGTTTCGCAACGCCGCAGCCTGCTCGATCACCTGCGAACCGCCGACCAGGCGCGCTACCGGGCTCTGATCGAGACGCTGGGCTTGCGCAGATAGTTCCCCCGCGCGGCAAATTGCGCGGATAATAGAGATTCGTCGCAGCCGAGACGGGCGGCGGCGAAGATGAGCGGGCTTAAAGCGCCCGCGTGCACGCCCGAGGGCCCTAAGAGATGGTCCTCTTTCCACCCGTCGAGAAGGAGAGGACCTCCGGTTCCGCGAAAGAGAACGCCGTTCCGCCCCTGTCCGTAGCGTCGCCAAGGAAATGGGTCCTTGCCGGCGAAGAAGAGAAAGACATCAACCGATATGTTCGACATCAAACGCAAATCCATCGACTGGGGCGGGCGCAAGCTGACGCTCGAGACCGGCCGCTTCGCGCGGCAGGCCGACGGGGCGGTGCTCGCCACCTACGGCGAGACGGTCGTGCTGGCCGCAGTCGTTGCGGAAAAGGCGCCGAGGCCCGGCCTCGATTTCTTCCCGCTCACCGTCAACTACCAGGAGAAGACCTTCGCCGCCGGCAAGATCCCCGGCGGCTTCTTCAAGCGCGAAGGCCGCCCGTCGGAGAAGGAGACCCTGGTCTCCCGCCTGATCGACCGCCCGATCCGCCCCTTGTTCGTCAAAGGTTTCAAGCATGAGACGCAGGTCATCGTGACCGTGCTGGCCCACGACCTGGAGAACGATCCGGACATCGTGGCCCTGGTGGCGACCTCGGCCGCGCTGACGATCTCGGGCGTGCCGTTCATGGGCCCGATCGGCGCCGCGCGCGTCGGCTTTATCGACGGCCAGTACGTGCTGAACCCGACCCTCGACCAGCTGGGCGAGGACAACCGCATGGACCTCGTCGTCGCCGGCACCCACGACGCGGTGATGATGGTCGAGTCCGAGATCAAGGAACTGAGCGAGGACGAAGTGCTGGGCGGCGTCATGTTCGCCCACAAGGGCTTCCAGCCCGTGATCGACGCCATCATCGAGCTGGCCGAGCACGCGGCGAAGGACCCGTGGGACTTCCAGGCCGAGGATATCGACCACCTCATCGGCGCGATCACCAAGGTGGTCGGCGAAGACCTGAAGGCGGCCTACAAGCTGACCGACAAGATGCAGCGTCACGCGGCGCTTTCCGCCGCCAAGACCAAGGCGGCCGAACTCCTGGTCAAGTCCGACGCCAATCCGGATGGCCACGACTCCTCCAAGTTCGGCGCCGCGTTCAAGGAATGCGAGGCGGTGGTGCTCCGGCGCGACGTGCTCAAGACCGGCAAGCGCATCGACGGCCGCGACGTCTCGACGGTGCGCCCGATCGTCGCGGAGGTGGGCGTGTTGCCCCGCGCGCACGGCTCTGCGCTGTTCACCCGCGGCGAAACCCAGGCGCTGGTGGTTGCGACCCTCGGCACCGGCGACGACGAGCAGTTCATCGACGCGCTGGAAGGCACCTACAAGGAGGCTTTCCTGCTGCACTACAACTTCCCGCCGTACAGCGTGGGCGAGACCGGCCGCATGAACGCCCCCGGCCGCCGCGAGATCGGCCACGGCAAGCTCGCCTGGCGCGCCATCCGGCCGATGCTGCCGAGCAAGGAAGCCTTCCCCTACACGATCCGTCTGGTTTCGGAGATCACCGAGTCCAACGGCTCGTCGTCGATGGCGACCGTCTGCGGCTCGTCGCTCGCCCTGATGGACGCCTCGGTGCCGCTGCACAAGCCGGTCGCCGGCATCGCCATGGGCCTGATCCTGGAGCCGGACGGCTACGTCGTGCTTTCCGACATCCTGGGCGACGAGGACCACCTGGGCGACATGGACTTCAAGGTCGCCGGCACCGCCGACGGCGTCACCTCGCTGCAGATGGACATCAAGATCCCGGGCATCACCGAGGAGATCATGAAGAAGGCGCTGGGCCAGGCCCGCGACGGCCGCATCCACATCCTGGGCGAGATGGCCAAGGCCATCACCAGCGCCCGCGAGGAGCTGAGCGTCTACGCGCCAAAGATCGAGACCCTGACCATCCCCACCGACAAGATCCGCGAAGTGATCGGCACCGGCGGCAAGGTCATCCGCGAGATCGTCGCCACGACCGGCGCCAAGGTCGACATCAACGATGACGGCGTGGTCAAGGTCGCGGCCTCCGACCAGGCGAAGATCAAGGCCGCGGTGGACTGGATCAAGTCGATCACGTCCGAACCGGAAGTCGGCCAGATCTATGATGGCAAGGTCGTCAAGCTGGTGGACTTCGGCGCCTTCGTGAACTTCTTCGGCGCCAAGGACGGCCTTGTACACGTGAGCCAGATCGCCAACGAGCGGGTGGCCAAGCCCTCCGACGTGCTGCAGGAGGGCCAGATCGTGAAGGTCAAACTGTTGGGCTTCGACGACCGCGGCAAGGTCCGCCTCTCCATGAAGGTCGTCGACCAGCAGACCGGCGAGGACCTGTCCAAGAAGGAGCCGGTGGCCGAACCGGCCGAGTAGCGTCAGGCTCGCCCGAAAGGGATGAAGCGGGGCCCCTTCTCCGATAGGAGGAGGGGCTCTTTCCTTGTCCGCTGACCCGAGCCTGGCATGACCCGCATCCTTGTGCATGAACCCGCCCTCCGGCGCATCCAGACCAGGCTGGGCGCCGAAGCGCGCGGAGCCGAGTTCCTCCGCCTGGACGCCGCTGGAACGATTCGATTGGGCGATCGCGAGGTTCCTCGCGCCGAGGCGCAGCCGGAAGCCGGCTGGATGAGCCCCGAGATGTTCGGGGTGCCTGCCTTCCGCGACTGGACCTCGCTCTTGCTGGAAGCGCCCGAGCTCAAGTGGGTGCAGAGCGCCGCGGCAGGCTTCGACAATCCGGTGTTCAAACAGTTGGTGGCCAAGGGGGCGCGGCTGACCACCAACACCGCCCAAAGCGTCAGCATCGCTGAGTATGTGCTCTGGGGCGTGCTCGACCACTTGCAGCGCGGGCCGGAGCGGCGGACCGCGCAACGCGGCCACGACTGGGCGCGGCTCCGCTACCGCGAGATCGCCGGCTCGCGCTGGCTGGTCATCGGCTTCGGCGCGATCGGCCAGGCGATCGCCGTTCGCGCGGCCGCGTTCGGCGCCCGGATCACCGGCGTGCGGCGGAGCGGCGGCGCCCACCCCGCCGCCGAGGCCATCGCCACGCCCGATCGGACGTTGGCCCGTCTGCCCGAGGCGGACGTTGTCGTGCTTGCCGTGCCGCTGTCGCCCACGACCGAGCGTCTTGTCGACAAGGCGTTTCTGGCCGTGATGAAACCGGGGTCGGTGCTGGTGAACATCGGCCGCGGCGACCTCGTAGACGAGGCGGCCCTGCTTGAGGCGCTCGATCGCGGCCTTCCCGAGCATGCGCTGCTGGACGTCTTCCACCACGAGCCGCTGCCGCCCGAGAGCCCGTTCTGGGACCATCCGCGCGTCAGCCTGACCGGCCACGCCTCGGCGCTCGGCGACGGCTTCGTCCGCCGCAGCGACGAGGTCTTCCTTGCCAACCTCGGCCGCTACCTCGGCGGCCAGCCGCTGCTCAACGAGGCGCGCCGCGAAGACGTGCTCGCCGAATAGATTCGGCGGTCAGCGCTTTTTCCAGAACACGCCGTCTCGGAGCACGTAGCGGCTGGGCAGGTCCTTGCGGCCGGCCTCGGCGTAGCCCAGGCCGGTCATCAGCTCGGCGGTCAGCGCGTGCGCGGTGGCCATCGCCGCATCGCTGTGGCGATAGGCCGAGCCCAGCGCCTCATGGAACAGGGCATCGGCGCCGGCCACGGCCGGCAGGCCGTCGAGGGTCGCCTCGATGCAGGCCGAGCGCGCCTCCTTGGCGGCCATGATCTCGGTCATCGTCCGCCGGATCGGATCGTCCTCGGCGAGCTGGCCGGGATCGGCGTAGGGCAGACCGAGGCGCTCGATTTCGCGCGCCAGCTGGTTGCCGTCGGCCGTGCGCAGATTCCGCGCCCGCTTCCAGATCGCATACCGCTCCTTGGGCGTGCGCGCGGCGAGCTTCGAGCGCGTCCAGCCGCCGATGAACCGTTCCTCATCCATCACGGGCCTCATGTAGATTCGACAACGGCAGGACGCAAACCTCGGCGACCACGTTTCTCATCGCTTTCGCACATCTGAGTAAACGCCTCTTAACCCTCCCAGCGCTTAAGGTGCGCCCTTGGCCTAAGGCAAGACGAAGGCGAAGATCGCGATGGCCAGAATGGCGCGCCGATCAGCGGTCGCGATCGTGGCGACGAACGTCCACGCCGGATGGACGCACCCGACGATCGCGCGCGCGCGCGGTGCGATCGTGGCCGGCGCCGGTCTGCTCCTGATCGCGGCGTTCGCCAGCTATCGGGCCACCGATCCCAGCCTGGACGCCGCTTCGGGCGAACGGGCGCGCAATCTCTTGGGCGGCCTCGGCGCCGACGCCGCCGACCTCGGCCTGCAAACGCTTGGCCTGGCCGCCTGGCTGTTGGCTGCGCTGATGATCGCCGCCGGCGTCATCCGCGTGGTCGCGCGCGATCCAGGCAAGGGCAAGAGCCGTCTGCGCTGGCGGGTGTTCTGCGGCATGGTCGGGGCCTTTGCGCTCGCCGGCGTCCTGGCCGCGCCCCGCCCGCCCGCCAGCTGGCCATTGGCCGGCGGTCTCGGCGGCGTCATGGGCGAGCTCATCCTGACCCGCCTCGCCCACTGGGTGGCCGGCGCGCACTTGCCGATCGCCGAGCCGATCGCGGTCGCTCTCCTCGTGGTGCTGAGCTTCTGCGGCCTGGCGCTGGCGCTCGGCGCGCACCGCTGGGATGCATCCAGGCTCGGCGCGCTGGCCTTCTGGCGGGCAAGGGACGAGCCGGCGCCGACGGTTCGGCGCAAGCGCACC
>JGI12269J14319_10004590_pt1 | contig 12528 bp, 9 predicted proteins | sample PeaSoiSIISIP2007_FD_14319 | JGI IMG/M metagenome (IMG submission 14319) | reverse complement strand
CGCTCGCCACCGCTGCCGTCGTGCAGGCGGCGCAGCAGGCGGAAAAGCTCGCGGCGCTGGCATGGAAGGTGCCGGAGCACCTGCCGTTGGTGCACACCGGGCTGACCACCTGTACGTTCATCGAGCGCCTCAAGGACGCGCTCGGCACGTCGCCGGTGCGGGCGAGCCCCTGTGACTCCGGCTGCGACGCGGCGGCGCTGCTGCGTGCGGTGAACGCCCCTGATATCGTTGCGCTTCAGGCGCTCGCTCGCCGCGAGCGTGATCTTCAGCCGGCATGAGTTTTTTCGGATCAGGTCACCGCGGCGCCGCAACTTGTCATCGCCTGGCACTGCACCAATTGTCAGACGCAGTCTGGCGCCGCGTTCGCGCTGCCCAGCGAAAGCTGGTGCAGACGGCGGGGAGGCGTTGGGGTCGCAGAACGGGATACCCTGACTCGGGCGGACCGGCACAGTCACCGCAACCAGGTTCCTGTGACTGTGCGAACGATGCGCCCTACGCCACCTGCCGGCGGGCATGATGCCAGCCGGCATTTCTCATACCATTGCGGGATGATGGCGAAGGGCATTGTCGTGCCCCAAGGGACCAATGGGGTTTTGAGCGCCGCCGCCGAACTGGTTGTATCGGCAAGGCGCGAAAAGCCCCCCATTGGGGCCCTGGGGGACCTTGGGGCGCGGCAAGGACCGAGCCAGCACCCGTGAGGGTATGAGAAATGCGGGCTAGGGCGCGGGCCGCCCGCCACTCCGCCCGGTCGCCCAGGCCGCCCGCTGCGAATGCGGGCCCGCCAATCCGGCGCCCGCGCCGTGCGCGGCAAAGCTGGAAAGTGGCCACGCATATGCACGCTTTCTGCTCGATAGGGGGCCCCACAGAGGGCGCCCTTGAAATGGCCGGGTAATGGCCGTACATTCTGCACCAGGAGAAATGCCATGGCGAAGCCGGTTTTGAAATCCCCGCGCGGCCGCACCCGCGCGCAGCGCCTTGAGACGCGGGTAACGGCGGAGCAGAAGACGCTCATCGAACATGCCGCTGCTTTGCAAGGGCGGACGGTCACGGATTTCGTGCTGACCAGTGTCCAGGACGCCGCGCGGCGCGCGATCGAGGGACATCGGCAGCTCGAACTCTCGGTCCGTGACAGCCAGGCGTTTGTCGATGCCATGTTGAACCCGAAGCCCGTTAACGATCGCCTGCGCGACACGGTGCTCCGCTATCGCCAAGCCACCGGCGTCTAGCCGATGCCGGGCGCTGCGGACGGATCGCTTCGGGTCGAGGCCCTCGGTCCGCATCACGATCGCAGCTCGTTCGCCAGCGGCGTCGAACCGCTCGATCGCTACCTGCGAAGCCAGGCGGGCCAGGACGCCCGCAAGAAAATGGCGGCGCCGTTCGTGCTCGTGCTGCCGGACGGCGCGATCGGCGGCTATTACACGCTTTCTGCGACGGGCGTGAAACTCACCGAGCTTCCGGCTGATGTGGCCCGCAAGCTGCGGCGCTATCCTCTCGTCCCGGCGACGCTCTTGGGGCGCCTTGCGGTCGACCGAAACCATCAAGGCCGTGGGTATGGCCGCTTCCTGCTCGCCGACGCTCTGTTCCGCGCAGTCCGCAGTGAGATCGCGTCGTTCGCCGTTGTCGTCGATGCCAAGGATGATGCAGCCCGCCGGTTCTATGCGCGCGAGAGCTTCCTCCCGTTTCCCGATCAACCTCTCAGGCTGTTCCGACCGATGGCGGATATTGCGAAGCTCTATGAATAAGAACCCCCATGCGTTCGCCAAATGACCAAAAAGGGCTTCCTCGACGCCACCAATGGAATCGCGGCGGTTCTTTGGCCAGCGCCGGATACCCTGGCGAAGCGAAGCAGATTGAACCGCAAATGAACGCAAAATGGGCCCGTGCCGAACCGGCCTTCCGAGCGAACCGTCGGCTCCGCCCTGGCCAAACGGTGCGTAACTTGGCAGCCTCGAACAGCCCTGGGGTACGCGCGACGCGAAGGGAGGCAACACGGCGGAGGCGTCGCGACGGTCGCTGACCTCGGGACCAGCGAAAGCTGGTGCAGACGGCGGGGAGGCGTTGCGGTCCCGGAACGGGATACCCTGACGCGCGCGGACCGGCACAGTCACCGCAACCAGGTTCCTATGACAGTGCGAACGATGCGCCCTACGCCACCTGCCGGCGGGCATGATGCCAGGGTCCCTCGGGTGCCCGCCGTTCGCGTTTCGCCCTCGCGACGCTCCTCGCCAGCGATGCCCAAAATCGTGTGGCGATGGGGCACGCCCGCCAGGCTCGGTGTTGGGTCAGTTTGAATGTCGGCAATGGGTGGAAGCGGACGGTTTCGGCCGGTCAGGTTTTTGCGCGCTGCGCCGCCTCACGCTCATACACGGCCAGGAAAGCCTTGCCCATCAGCGAGCTCTCGCGGTCGATGCACTTCCGTAGAACCAGGGCACGGGTCGCCTGAACGGACTTGTCGTCGGGCGCTGCCTCACTGGCGAGCTCGGCGAGATGGGCGGCGAGGCGGGTGTTGCCTTCCTCGGCCAGCACGTCCGCCCGCTCGGCAAGCTTGTAGGCACCGCCAGCCAACCGCGCCAATTCCAAGGCGACATCGGCTGCCCTCGCGGGCTTCAGATGCGCCGGATTGCCATCGAACCAGCCGGCGTAGAGGTGGTAGATGGCCCGCACGAGGAACTCTGGATCGTCGTACTTGGCGCGCAGGTAGGGCTTCGACAGATACTCGGCCGGCGCGGTGACGGCATGCAGCACCTGGTCGAGCGTGGCTCCCCGGTTCATCAGCGCGAGGGACTCGCGGACCAGGTGCTCAAGAACTGCCGCACCGTCGCGCAGCACCTGTGCGGCACGGTCCTTGCCGAAAATAACCGGGCCATGTCCCGGGATGACGATCTCCGGCTCCAGCCGTTCCATATGGCGCAAGGCGGCGGCCCATTCCGCCGCGTAACGCTGCACCTTCCGCGGATTACCCGCGTTCGGAAACATCCAGATGACGAAGTCGCCACTCGCCAGGATGCGGCGGCTCGGCAGCCAGACGAAGGTGGCGTCATCGGTCTCGCCCCGACCATGGAACAACTCGATCCGCTCGCCGCCAATCACCAGTGCAAGCGTATCGTCATAAACCTCGTCGGGCTGCCGGTGGCCGACCGGGTAGACATAGGCCGTATCGTTGAACTGCTGGCCCTGCACGATGCTGTTGAGGCCCTGCGTCAGCTCATATCGGTTCATCCGCCGCGCCACGTCGCGGTGCGCGATGATCCTCGGGCGCGCCAGTCCTTTCGCCGCCGCCTCCCGGTCGATGGCGGTAATCCCTCCGGTGTGGTCGACATGGCCATGGGTGTAGATCACCGTATGGATGCGGCGATCGTCCCAGGTCCTGATGAGTGCGAGGACTTTCCCCCCGGTTGCCTGATTGGCCGTGTCGACCAGAACAAGCCCGTCCCGCGTGCCGATTGCGGTAACGCTGCCGCAGAAGTAGGTCGTGTGGACCGTGATGATGTCGTCGGCCACTGAGGTGACGGCGCCCTGCGATACCGCCGCGGTCCATTCCTCCATCTGCGCGGAGCCGTTCCAGAGCCGCTCAAACAGGGGGTGCTCACGCATATGATATCCTCCGCCGACCGTCTGTGGCGCCTTAACATTATTGCCGGGGGACAGAAGTCCCAACGGGGGGGGCGATTCTGGCCTCGAAGGTCAGCCATGGATCGATCCCGGATGTAGCCGGCGCGATCACCCTACAGCCGCTTTGGGGTCCGGCCGTTCAGGCAAAGCGACCCCGCGACCGCTGCTTTGGATTGAAGGACGAACTTCAATCCGAGCCACCACCGTGGTTACGCACGCCAGGGGGGATTGCCGCGCCTGCCTCTCGGGTCACGTCGCGCCTCGTAACGACAGGCAGCCGGGTTTCGTCCGCCTTTCCGTCGTTCCCCCGATTACCCTGATGACCAGGAGCCAGCGCCCGAGCACCGGCCGCCGCCTGCTGACCAGTGATCACCGATCAGAACCTCCGCTCATAGATCGTGATCACATCCCCCGGCTGCACATAGGTCTGCCGCTCCGCCCGGCCCTCGACCGCCTTGCCGTCGGTGCTGCGGACGATGGCGGCGCGATCCTCGACCGCGCGGTAGGTGAAGCCGCCGGCGACCGCCACCGCGGTGACCACGGTCATCCCGGGCTGATACGGATACTGGCCGGGATGGTTGACCTCGCCCAGGACGAAGATCGGCCGATACGCCGTCACCTCCACCGCGACCGAGGGGTCGCGGATCAGTTGCGCCCGGACCAGCCCCGCGCTGACCGCCTGCTCCAGCTCCGCCGTCGTCAGCCCGGCCGTCGGGATCGTGCCCAGCAGCGGCAGCGCGATGGCACCGCTGTCGTTGACGCGGAACTCGCCGGTCAGCCGGTCCTCGCCGAGCGTGATGATGCGCACCTGGTCGCCCGGCCCCAGGTGATAGGCGCCGGACGCCCCCGTGGGGACCGGCGGCAGATGGGCGCCCGGCCCGCCGCAGCCGGCCAGCAGCAGCGCCAGAAGGATTCGCCGCGCCCGCATTAGCCAGCCGTTAAGGCTCATGCCGCTATCCATCTCTCGCACGCTCCGGCGTGCCCGACCCGACAGGACGTCGCGCCGGAGCATTATGGCGCAGGACCGGCGATACTGGACACTCCACCTGACACGGCAGAGTCGACCAGGCCCAGACGGCGCGACCGCCAGCCGGCCGGGCAGCCGGGGCATGCCACCGACCCCCCGCTCACGCCCGCCGTCCTGCTCGGCACCCTGCGCCGGTACCAGTGGCGGCTGATCGCCTCGGTCCTGATCATCCCGCTGGCCGCGGCCATCGGACTGCACGCGACCACGCCACGATATACCGCGACCGGCACCCTGCTGTACGACCCGCCGGCGTATCGAATGGCCGAGCTGCAAAGCATCCTGCGCGTCGATCCGATCACCGACGACATGATGGCGAGCCAGGCGGAGGTCGTGCACGGCCTGAAGATCGCCGAGCGCGTGGCCACCCAGCTCAACCTGTTCGACAATCCGGAGTTCAACCACGCGCTGACCCCGAGTTCCCTGCCGGCCCGCGCGCTGCGGCGTATCGCGGCCTGGCTGTCGCCGGTGCGCGCGCCAACGGACACCCCCCAGGAAACCCCCCAGGAAACCCCGCATGGAACCCAATCCGGAACCCAGTCCGGAGGCCAATCCGGGACCCGATCGGGAACCCAGTCGGGCACCCAACCGGGGACCCGCTCGGGCACCCGCCCGGGCGCGCCGGCCGGTGGCATGGCGGCCGGGCCAAAACTCGACGACGCCCGCAATGCCGTGCTGCTCGCGGTGCAGCAGGCGACCGGCGCCGTCACCATCCGCGGCTCGCACGTGATCACCGTGACGTTCACCAGCCAGGATCGCGTGGTGGCCGCCGCCGCGGTCAACATGGTGATGGACGTCTACATCAAGGACCAGCTCGCGGCCAAGTACCGCGCGGTGCGCAAGGCCAACGACTGGCTGGATGGGCGGGTAGCGGAGCTGCGCACCCAGGCGCGCGGCGACGAGGACCGCATCGCCGCCTACCGCGCCGGTCACGGCATGATCCAGGGCATGCACGCCGGCCTGGACGCCGAACAGGTCAGCCACCTCAGCGAGGGCCTGGGGAGTGCGCGGGCCGACCTTGCGGCGGCGGAAGCCCGGCTGGACGCCGCGCGCGGCCGGGCCGGCGCCGCCGCGCAGGCCGCGATCGCCCCGTCGGTGGTGCAGCTCCGCGCCCAGTCGGACAGTCTGCGCGCCCAGCTTCAGGGTCTCGACGCCAGGCTCGGACCCAACCATCCCGATGTGCTCGCGCTGCGCCGCCAGCTCGCCGACACCGACCGCGCGGTGGCATCCGAGACCGCGCGGGTGGTCGCCGCCACCGCGGCCGAGGCCCACGCGGCAACCCAGCGCGTCGCGACGCTGGAGGCCGGCATGCGGGAGTCGCGCCAGGCGGTGGACCGCAACGCCGCGGCACAGATCCCGCTCGACGGCATGCAGCGCGAGGCCGACGCCGTGCGCGCCCTGCTGCAGGCCCTGCTGGGCAGCATCCAGCAGACCGCGCAGCAGGCCGCGGTCGAGGCCCCCGACGCGCACGAGATTTCGCTCGCGCTGCCGCCCGAAGCGCCCAGCTCGCCGCGGGCCGCCCGGGTGATGGCCGGCGCCGCCGCCTCCGGCCTGATGTTCGGCCTGCTGCTGGTCTACATCGCCGAGATCACCGACCGCAGCCTGCGCAGCGGCGCCGAAATCCGCGCGACGCTGGGCCTGCCCTGCTTCGCGCTGATCCCCGAAGTCCCGCCGCGCCGGCTCGGCCGCATGCCGGTCGCCGCCTATGCCGCGATGAAGCCGCTGTCGCAGTTCGCCGAGCAGCTTCGCGCGCTGCGGGCCGGGCTGTGGATGGGCGCCGACCGCCCGCGCATCGTGGCGATCACCGCCGCGTCCCCGGCTGAGGGCAAGACCTCCGTCACCCTGGCGCTCGGCCGCGTGGCGGCACTCGGCGGCGAGCGCGTCTGCGTGCTGGATTGCGACGTCCGGCAACCGTCGTTCGGCCGCCTGCTGCAGGCCGACGGGGAGCTCGGCCTGACCGACCTGCTGGCGGGTCACGCGACGGACGAGCAGGTGATCCGCCAGGACGTGCTCTCGGGCATGCGCTACATCGCCGCGGGCTCGCCGGAGGCCAACGCGTTCACCCTGTTCATGTCGGAGGCGATGGCGCGGCTGCTGCAACGATTGCGCGAACAGTTCGATCTCGTCTTGCTCGACGCCCCGCCCGCCCAGGCGATGACCGACACGCGCGTGATCGCCGGGATCGCCGATGCGACGCTGCTGTGCGTGCGCTGGCGGTCCACCCCGCTCGCGGTGGCCGAGCACGCGTTGGCGCTGCTCGGCGAGGCCGGCGCCAACGTCATCGGCGTCGCCTTGACGCGGGTTGACGCGCGCGCCCATCTGCGCTCGGGCTCCGCCGATGCTGAGGTGTACCACCCGCGCTACGGCGGCTATTTCCGGGGGTAGGCACCGATGGCATCCAGTCTTCCAGTCAAGCGTTTCCTGGTCACCGGCGGGGCCGGCTACATCGGCAGCCATCTCGTTGCGCTGCTGGCCGGGCGCGGCGATGCCGTCGTGGTGCTCGACAACCTCTCGACCGGGCATCGCGCAGCGGTGCCGGACGGCGTGCGGCTGGTGGTGGCGGACCTTGCCGACCAGGCAGCGGTCGACGCCCTGCTCGCCGAGGGGAACTGGGACGCGGTGTTCCATTTCGCCGGGCTGATCGAGGTCGGCGCCAGCATGCGCGAGCCGTTCCGCTACCTGCTGGACAACGGAGCGCTGGGCATGCGGCTGATCGCCGCCTGCGTGCGCCACGGCGTGCGCCGCTTCGTGCTGTCCTCGACCGCGGCGGTGTTCGGTTCAGGCTTAAACACGTCGATCGCCCCGAACGCGTCGGTCGCCCCAAACGCGTCGAGCGCCACCATCGCGCCGATCACCGAGGACGCACCGATCGACCCGGGGTCGCCCTATGGTGAGAGCAAGCACATGCTGGAGCGCACGCTGTACTGGGCGGGGCGCATCCACGGACTGCGCAGTGGCGTGCTGCGCTATTTCAACGCGGCCGGCGCTGACCCGGCAGGTCGGCTCGGCGAGGACCACGATCCGGAGACGCATCTGATCCCGCTGGCGATCGATGCCGTGCTGGGGCGGCGGCCGCCGTTGCGCGTGTTCGGCACCGACTATCCGACGCCGGACGGCACCTGCGTTCGCGACTACGTGCACGTGGCGGACCTGGCCGAGGCGCATCTGCTGGCGCTCGATCAGTTGGACCCCAACCGGGACCCCAATCGTGCGGATGGCGGCAGCGTCACCTGGAACCTCGGCACCGAGACCGGGCACTCGGTGCTCGAGGTGTTGGCCGCCGTGGCGCGCGTCGCGGGCCGGCCGGTGCCGCACGAGCTGGCGCCGCGTCGGCCGGGCGATCCGCCGGTGCTGGTCGCCTCGGCGCGGCGGATCAGGGCCGAGGCCGGCTGGCAGCCGCGCCATGCCGCGCTGGACGACATCGTGCGCACCGCCTTCGCCTGGCGCGCGGCGCATCCGAACGGCTATGGCGACTGAGAGCCCCGCCATCACGACTCCCCCTCCCCTTGAGGGCTTGGGCCGCGAAGCGGACCAAGGGCGGGGGGAGGGGTCGAGCCGTACCCAAGCCTCCAACAGCGTGCCGCACGAACCCCTCCCCCCAACCTTGGTCCGCTTCGCGGCCCAAGCCCTCAAGGGGAGGGGGAGTAGTCACGGCATTGCACCGATCCTGCTTGCTGCGGCGCTGCTGCTGTGGCCGGCGGCGCTCAACGGCTATCCGCTGGTGTTCTCCGACACCGGCACCTACCTCTCCCAGGCCGTGCACCACTATCTCGGCTGGGACCGGCCGGTCTTCTACAGCCTGTTCATGCTGCCGCTGCACCTGACGCTGACCACCTGGCCGGTGATCGTCGTGCAGGCGCTGCTGGCCGCGTACACCCTGCACCTGCTGCGCCGCACCCTGCTGCCGTCGGTGTCCGCGTGGTGGCTGATCCCGCTGTGCGCCGCGCTGAGCCTCGCCAGCGCGCTGCCGTGGCTGACCTCGCAGCTCATACCCGATCTGTTCGCCGGCCTGCTGATTCTGACGCTTGGCCTGCTGGGGTTCGCCGCTGCCAGCCTGTCCCGCGTCGAACGGCTCTGGCTGACCGGGTTCAGCGCCTTCATGATCGCGACGCACCAGTCGCACCTGCTGCTGGCACTGCTGCTGCTGCCGGCGCTGCTGGCGTTGCGCTGGTGGCTCGGGCCCGGCACCGGTCGCGATGCCCTGCGGCCGCTGGCGGCAGGTCGCAAGGTCCCGGCGCTGCTGGCGGCAGGTCGCGATATCCTGCCGCTGCTGGCGGCGCCCGCGCTGGCCTGCGTCGCGCTGATCGGCGTCAATCTCATCGGGCACCACCGCGCCTCGGTGGCGCCGTTCAGCAATGTCTTCACGCTCGCGCGGGTGATCTACGACGGGCCGGGCATGCGCGCGCTGCGGCGGGATTGCCCGCGTGCGCACTGGCGCCTGTGTCCGTATCTCGACCAGTTCCCCACGATCGCCGATGACTTTCTCTGGCGGGAGGATGGCCCGCTGGTCCGCGCCGGCGGCGCCAAGCTGGTGAGCAACGAGGCCAACGCCATCATGGCAAGCGCGCTCGTCGCCGAACCCGTCACGGAGCTGCGGGCGGCGCTCGCCAACTCGGCGCGCCAGCTTGGCCGGTTCGCCACCGGCGATGGGCTCGAGGCCTGGCCCGCGACCGTCACGCCCTGGATCCTGCGCGACTTTCCCCGTTTCGAGGCCGACACCTATATGGCGGCCCGCCAGACCAACGGCTTGCTGGTGCTGCCCGCGTGGCTGCTGACCCTGCATCGCGTGGTGGCGCTGCTCGGCGTCGCGGTGTGCTGCGCCCTGCTGCCGGTGGCGCTCTGGCGCAGGCATCGCGTCGGCGGTTTCCTCGCGCTGGTCCTGCTGGCGCTGCCGGTGAACGCGTGCATCACCGGGGGCCTGTCCGGCCCGCACGACCGTTACCAAAGTCGCATGATGTGGCTGCCGTCGCTGCTCGCCGCGCTGACGATTCCGGTATTGGCGAGCCCGGCATTGGCGCGGGCCGCAAGACAGCAAGGTCCACCGCAGGGCACGCCGAGGCAACAATGCGTGCACACTGTGTGAAGCCACATCGAGCGAAGCGAAAAACGACTGCCGCTGCGTGGTGTGCGCTCTGCCATGCTAACAGCCGTGGCGGCGGTCGCGACAGGCATCAAACAAGAATTGGAACCACAGATGAACACGGATGGAAGGCGGTTCCAATTTCCCGGTCCTGCGTGGTTCGTGCAGGGTTTCCGGTCGAAGCGGCGAAAGCATCCATGAGGGAACCTTGGGGCGGAGCTGTTCCGCGTACTTCGGTGATCATGCGCGTCACCGGAGCCGGTGCGCTGCGCGGCGCCGCCATATTGATTGAGGCATCGCGCGGCAGGTTGGGGCGCTCGCGTGGCCCGTTGCGGTCAGACTTCGGGTTGATCGTTCCGGGTCTGCGGTCCTCACCGTGCAATGACCGTGCGAAGGTGCAAGTTGGCAAGAAAGCAAGTCAGCAAGCAAGAATTTTAACGCAGATTTCAGCAGATGCACGCGGATGCACGCAGATGGAGCGGAATGCATCACAGGCGGTTGACGACACGCCTGGTCGTCGGACGTGGCTCGCAGAAAGTCAGCAGCAGGGAGAGAGGCAGGCCGGTTGCCCTGGGATGGTTGGCGCATTGGGCGCGATGCGCGTCGTCCAATGCTTGCACGGCCTTCAACCCTACCAGAAGCGCGCTTTCGACCGGCAGGCCCACGAAGTACTGGGCAACCATCGCGCCATCATGGGTAACCGTGGCGCGGCGTCGTTGCGCGACGGCGAGTCCCCTTTTGGGCAACGCGTGGGCCAACGCACTCTTATGGGCCTTTACCGAAAATCCTACGCCGAGCGTATCGAGCACGATGAACGCGCCGCCGATGACGTTCCCCGACAGCTCATTCAACCGGTTCTTATCTGCGTGCATCCGCGTGCATCTGCCTATATCTGCGTAAAAACCTGCTTTCTTTTGCGACGCTGCCGCCAAACGACTGGCAAAGCGTTGACGCGCCGCCGCCGGGTCAACCCGAATCCTTATCCGTGTTCATCTGTGTTCATCCGCGGTTCCATTACCTTGCTGCCTGACCTTGCACTGGCAACCGACGGCCAGCACAACAATGGAAATCGAGGCGACCACCTTGATGTCAGCCTTTCGGCAGGGACATTTTCTCCCATCGCGGTGCACTGCCCGCCGGCAGTGATCCCTGAGGCATATCATTACGGTATCGTACCTTACTCCGCGACCCCGCCATCCGCCCAATCATCCGCCCGCAGCGCCGCCCCACGCCACCGCGCGCCGATGGATGAACGCCGCCGCCGATGAGCCACCAGGTCGCGCGCAACGTCTTCTGGTCCGGGTTGGAGGCCGCGGCTGCCGCCGGCCTCGCCTTTGCCTCGGCCTTCATCGTCGCGCGGCTGATCGGTCCGGCCGAGGTCGGCATCGCCGCCGCCGCCGTCTCGGTGCACGTGCTGCTCTGGGTGACGGTCAACGCGCTGTTCGCCGATGCCATCGTGCAGCGCGCCAGCCTGGATGATGCGACCATGGCGAGCGCCTTCTGGGCCTCCACCGCCGTGGGCGTCGCGGCGGCGGCGATCCAGCTCGCCGCCGGGCCGCTGCTCGGCATGCTGCTGGCGGATCCCAGGCTGCCGGCGATGGCGGCGGTGCTGGCGGTGCCGCTGCCGCTGGTCGGCGCCGGCGGGGCGATGCAGGGCCGGCTGACGCGCGACCGGAATTATCGCGCTCTCGCCGGACGCACGCTGATCGGCCAGGGCCTCGGCACGCTCGCCGGCATTACCGCGGCGCTGGCCGGCGCCGGCGCCTGGTCGCTGGTGCTGCAGCAGGCGGTCACCGCCACCGCGGGCGCGCTCGCCCTGCTGCTGCGCGCGCGCTGGCGCCAGCACACCGGCACGGCGTGGGCGCGACCGCATTGGCGCGCGGTGCGCGAGCTGCTGGCGCTGGGGCTGCCGCTGACCGCCAGCACGCTGGTGCAGCTTGGGCGCTACCGGCTGTTCGTGGTGCTGATCGGCGCGACTGCCGGGGCCGCGCCGCTCGGCGAGGTGCACATGGCGTTCCGCCTGGTCGACACCGTGCGTGAACTGGTCTTCACCGCGCTATGGCGCCTGATGCTGCCGGCGATGTCGGCGCGCCAGCACGACTTGGCCGCGCTGCGCCTGGCGGTGGATCGCTGCCTGGCGCTGGCCGGGGTGGTGATGTTCCCGCTGCTCGGTGCCATGGCGGTGGTGGTGGTGCCACTGGTCGCGCTGCTGCTGGGGCCGGCCTGGGCCGCGGCCGGCTCGGCCGCGTTGCCGCTGATCGCGCTGAGCGCCTGGCTGTTCCTGTGGTTTCCCCCCGGCGCCGCGCTGGTCGCGCGCGGCGTGCCGGGGCCCGCTCTGGCCGCCAACATCGCCGCGGTGCTCGCCATGCTGGCCGGCGTCGCGGTGCTGCGGCCGGCCACGCCGAGCGGGGCGATGACGGTCTGGCTGGTCGCCCAACTGGTGACCAGCCCCTACACGATCGTGATGACCGCCCACGTGCTGCGGACCGGGCGGCTGGCGCCGGTGCGCGCCGGGCTTCCGGCGCTGGGCGTCGCCGCCTCGGCGGTCGCGGCGGCGCTGCTGATACCGTGGCTGCTTGGCGAACCGGTGCGGCCGGTCGCACTGATCGTTGCGCGGCTGGCCGCCGGCGCGCCGGTGTGTGTGATCGGCCTGGGTTGGTGCCTGGCGCGCCTTGGCCTGCTCGATCGGCTGTGGCGTGCGGTGCGGCGCCGGAGGGTCGATGTCGTGGATATGCGGTAGCGTAAACCTCTCCCGCCCTTCGCGGGAGAGGTCGAGGCGCGAAGCGACGAGGGTGAGGGTCGTGCCGCGGCA
>JGI12269J14319_10004576_pt1 | contig 12550 bp, 9 predicted proteins | sample PeaSoiSIISIP2007_FD_14319 | JGI IMG/M metagenome (IMG submission 14319) | reverse complement strand
TGGAATCGTGCCCGCGGTCGTGTTTCCGAAGCGGTCGATATTGATGATCACGTGTTCCGGGTTCATGGCCAGCCGCTCGGCGGTTGCCAGGATGATCCGCTGGTTCGCCTGGTGGGGAATGAATGCGTTCACGTCGCTGCCCTTCAAACCATTTCGCTCCAGGATTTTCTCGCAGACTTCGGCCATCTTGCGGACGGCGTACTTGAATACCGCCCCTCCATCCTGGTGAACGTAGTGCATTTTCTGATCCACGGTTTCGTGGGTCGAGGGATTGAGGCTGCCGCCCCCAGGCATGTACAGGGAACATCCTCCGGAGCCGTCGATTTCATGAATGAAGTCAATCATCCCGAGCGAATCGTTGTCCGCCGGTTCGAGGATCACCGCGCCCGCACCGTCGCCAAAAATTATGCAGGTCGCGCGATCCGTGTAGTCGATGATCGAGGACATGGTATCTGCGCCGATAACCATGACCTTCTTGTGGGCGCCCGTCGCGATGAACTGCGCTCCGGTCTGCAGCGCGTACAAAAATGCCGAACAGGCGGCGGAAACATCGAAGCCCCACACGCCTTTGGCTCCGAGTTTGTGCTGCACCAGGCAGGCGGTTGAGGGAAAAAACATGTCGGGAGTGACGGTGCCGACGATGATCGCGTCCAAGTCGGAAGATGCGATGCCGCGTTGCGAAAGGGCGTTTTTTGCCGCTCCAACGGCCAAATCGCTGGTGGCTACGCCCTTGTCGACTATATGACGCTCGCGGATACCGGTGCGTTCCATGATCCACTGGTCGCTGGTTTCGACCATCTTCTCGAGGTCGGCGTTGGTTAGCAGACGGGGTGGGACGTAAGTTCCAAGGGCGCTGATCTTGACTCTGGCAACACCTGCGCGCGCAAGTTGGCTCACTCTATGAGTTCTCCAGGGTGAAATATGAATGCTGAAATATTAAGGCGCTATTCTGACGTACTCAGAGGGCAATGTCCAACCTGTAAGACTGAAAGGCGGTTGCGTGAGTTCAACCTGCACCGCCAGTCACTGAACGGATCTCAGCGGGAACCAAAAAGCCAGACACCGGCGACCCACTGCACACGCAAGAGCCCGTTACCGTTGCTTCCTTCCGGACCTGGCGGGGTTGGCGGGAAAACGTCGCGCGGGACCGATGCCTGACCTGTACGATTCTAACATCCCGTCGGTACTCTTCCCTTTCGCGGCGAAATCACCAACAATAGACGAATCAATGACGTCGGCGCCTAACCTGCGATCGGAGACTGCTCCACTGCCCACAGCGGTTCAGCGTTACTTTGAAATCGCGCTGTACTTGCTCGTGCTGTGCGGCTTTGCGACGCTGGTTTCAACCGGAGGACTGGATCTGCCTGCCGTCCTGCTGGTAAGCGCGGCGATTCTGTTTCGCGGATACCTGCTGGCCACGCGTCGCACGCTGCTCATTCCCGAAGCGTGGACCACCACACTCACTCTCGGCTACGTCGCTTTCTATCTCGCCGACTACTTCGTGTTCTCGGGCGCGTTTGTTACAGCCACGGTGCACCTTGTGCTTTTCGTCATGGTGGTGCGCCTGTTCTCCACCCGGCGCGACCGCGACCGCTATTTTCTCGCGGTCATCTCCTTCCTCATGGTGCTGGCCGCTGCCGTGCTCACCGTGGACAGTACTTTTCTGCTGGCCTTTGCTGCGTTCATGCTGATGGCGGTCGTAACCTGCATCCTGATGGAGATGCAGCGCGCTGCGGCCAAGGCCACGGTTCAGGCTAGTCTGCCGAGCGATGACTCGGCCTCCCGGCAAATGGCTTTCTCACTGGCCGGAGCTTCGCCGATGCTTGCGCTCCTGATACTGCTGGGCGCGGCGGTGATTTTCTTTGTGCTGCCGCGCATGTCCACCGGGTACCTTAGCGCTTTTGCCCGCAGCCGTGAAATCACTACTGGATTCAGCGACCGCGTCCAACTCGGTCAGATCGGGGAAATACAGCAGTCCAATTCGCTGGTCATGCATATCCAAGTCGACGGCGATTTGCAGGGCTCTTACGACTTGAAGTGGCGCGGCGTGACGTTGAACATCTTCGATGGCAAGACCTGGTTCAATCCGCACGCACAGCACGTAGTGACCAGCCTGGGCAGCGGCCGTTTTCTTCTGTTGCAAAGCGGCGCGCATAGGCAACAGTTTCAGCTGGGGAGGCCGGCGCAGCAAATCCACTATCGTGTTTTGATGGAACCGCTGGTCAGCAACGTTTTCTTTCTTGCGCCGACCGCAAAACTTTTGCAGGGCAACTATCGTCTGCTGTCGATGGACACCGGAGACGCGGTTTTTGATATCGACCCCGAGCATCCCATCGGTCGCTACGAGGCGACCTCCGAAATTGCTGAACCGACTCCTGGCGCGTTGCGTGCGGCCTCTAATGACTACCCGCCGGAGATCCTGCTGAACTATCTGCAACTACCGCGGCTCGATTCTCGCATCGCGCCCCTGGCTCAACAGATCTCGGCGTCCGCTAACAACAATTACGACCGGGCGGCAGAGGTTGAAGCGTATCTGCGTACGAAATTTGGATACACCCTCCAGCTTCCGCGCACCGTTCCGAGCGATCCTGTCGCCAACTTCCTTTTCGTGCGCAAGCAGGGACACTGCGAATACTTCGCTTCCGCGATGGCAATCATGCTGCGCACCCTGGGCATTCCCACACGAGTGGTGAATGGTTTCCGCACCGGGGAGTTTAACGACCTCACTTCCGAGTATCTTGTTCGCGCCAGCAACGCACACTCGTGGGTGGAAGCGTATTTTCCGGGCTATGGATGGATCGGTTTTGATCCCACGCCGGCTGCGCCCATGCAGACGCGCACTGGTTGGAGCCGGGGAGCGTTGTACCTTGACGCGATGGCTTCGTTCTGGCGGGAGTGGATCATCAACTATGACGCCGGCCATCAGTACAATTTGGGCCGCGAAGCCACGCGTAATACCGTGGCGTGGTTTCAGCGGATGCGAAACTGGGCCCGCCGACATCATGAAGCATTGCTGACCTACGCGCGTCGAACCCAACGGACGCTTTCCAATTCCCCGTTGCAATGGAGTGTCGCGGGGACAGCCATTGCAGTTCTGCTTCTATTGGCGGCCAACGCACGGCGGCTATGGAGAGCGCTACGCAGCCGTCGCCTCGCGGCTCACCCAGAAAGGTCTCCGAGCCTGGCCGCAAGCATCTGGTATGAGCGAATGACGCGAATGCTCGCGAGAAAGGGCTGGCTCAAATCCCCAGCGCATACCGCGTCAGAATTCCTGATTGGTATTGAGGATGAGGCCATGCGCGAGTCGGTGGCAAAGTTCACCCAACATTACGAATCGGCGCGCTTCGGAGGTTCGGCGCAAGACGCCCAGCGCCTGCCGGAACTGTACGAAGAAATCTCGACCACAGCGCGGCGCTAACTGCTGATCATCCGGCTTATGCGCTTGAGTTCCCCGCCAGCCACCAGCGCCGCACCGCGACGATCGACCAAATCGCCTCGACAACTCCGAATGGCCACGCGCCCTGGAGAAATCCGTAGGCCGAACCCAACAGGCATGACACTGCGAAGGCCAAAATGAACCATCGACTTCGATTCTCGAAGGCGTAGCAAACGAGCATTGCTGTCACGGCAAACAAGCCGAACCACGTCAGTCGATTCACGCCGCCGCTCCTTGTGGCTTTGTTGCGCAAGGTTTCATTGGTTGTTGCCAAGCTTCAGGATGATCTTACGCGAATGCGCCGAGGTTACAGACCGGGGCCGCCCACGCAGGATGCTAGAATAGAAGGGTTCCATGCCTCATCAGAACCCCACAGTAGCAATCGAGAACGCGCCCGAAGCCGCCGAACCTACGCCCGCGTCACGGCCAAAAGTCGGTTTCGTCAGCCTGGGCTGCCCGAAGAACCTCGTGGATAGCGAAGTCATGATGGGCATGCTGGCGCAGGCCGGAGCTGAGTTAATTCCGCGCGCCGAAGATGCTGACGTCATTGTGGTCAACACTTGTTCGTTTATCGCCAGCGCTCAGCAGGAATCTGTAAATACTATTCTGGAAATGGCGCGGTTCAAGACCGACGGTCGTGCCCGCAAGCTTGTGGTTGCCGGATGTCTGGTTGAACGTTTCCGCGGCGACATTCGCAAGAACATTCCAGAAGTCGATGCCGTGGTAGGCACAGGTGAGTTGGAAAAGATTCTCGCAGCGGCGGGGCTCGCGCCCGCACCAGCGAAATCGTCCCCGTTTAATATCTTGACCTCGCGCCCCGAAGGCGATGCCCGCGAAGCTCAGGGACGCTTCTCTCGCGAGTCATGGGACGGAGCCATCGCCGACCTGCCCAACTATCTCTACGATGAAGCCACGCCTCGTGTCCTCGCCACTCCGAAGTACACCGCGTACATCAAGATTGCCGAAGGTTGCGATCATCCTTGTAGCTTCTGCATCATTCCGCAACTGCGCGGCAAGTTCCGCTCGCGCCGATTCGAATCCGTAATCGCCGAGGCCGAGCGGTTGGCCCGCTCCGGCGTACGCGAGATCACGCTCATCGGACAAGATACCACCTGCTACGGAGAAGATTTTGGCCTCAAGGATGGGCTCGCGCTCCTGCTCGAAAAACTGGCCGGCATCGAGGATTTGCGCTGGATCCGTTTCCTCTACGCGTATCCCAACAAGATTACGGGGCGTCTGCTTGATACCATTGCCGCTCACGAAAAGATTTGCGCCTACGTCGATGTGCCGCTGCAGCACGCCTCCGCGGCGGTTCTGAAGCGCATGAAACGTGGTGGAGGCGCAGACGTTTTCCTGCGTTCGATTGAGAAGATGCGGCGTACGATTCCGGACGTCACCTTGCGAACCTCGTTCATCGTCGGCTTCCCCGGCGAGACAGAAGAAGAATTCGAACAACTCTGTGAGTTCGTCCGCCAGGCTAAATTCGATTGGATGGGCGCATTTGGCTACTCCGATCAGGAAGGCGCGCACGCCTTTAACCTTGACGAAAAACTGCCTGCTCGGGAGGTCGAGCGGCGGCGCAAACACCTGATGCAGATTCAGCGCCGCATCAGCAAGAAGAGAAAGAAGACACTGGTTGGCCAGGAAGTTGATTTGTTGCTGGAAGGAGTATCCGAAGAGAGCGACCTGCTGCTCGAAGGACGCACGGCCATGCATGCTCCCGAAATCGATGGCAAAGTATTTGTGAACGACGTTCCCGAAGGACTCAATCCGCTGCCCGGCGAATTCTACCGCTGCCAGATTACGGAAGCCCACGATTATGATCTGGTTGCTAAGATCATTTAGGGATTTATGGCTCGCAAGCGCACTCTCAATCTGCGTTGCCCAATCTGCAAAAAGCNGGTAAAGAGTAAGGATGCGGAGTTCCCTTTCTGCAGCGACCGCTGCCGTACCGTCGATCTCGGGAAATGGGCTAGCGGCGCCTACGTGGTTTCATCGCCGGTGCAGGACACGGCGGACAGCATTTCGGGTGCATTGCCGGACAATTCCGATGAAGACTGAGTCGGACAAGAAAATACAAACCGACTCCAATCCTGTTTCCGCTCCGCCGTCACGCCGCCGCGCCCCGCTCTGGGCCAAGCTGATGGCGACTTTCTTTGGGATGGGCCTGCTTCACCCTGGGCCCGGAAGCTGGGGTTCGGCGGCCACAGTTTTAGTCTGGTGGCTGCTTAGTTTCTGGATTCACCCGAACTGGCAACCCGCAGCCGCTGTGTTGCTCGCGGCCGTGACCATCGTCGTCGGCATTCCCGCGGCTACTCACATGGCTCGTGCGAGCGGGTTGAAGGACCCTCAGTTCGTCGTGATTGACGAAGTTGCCGGCCAGCTCATCACCCTGATTGCGGTACCGGTGTCGTGGAAATCTCTGTTGCTCGGCTTTATACTTTTTCGGGGGTTCGATATCGTGAAGCCTCCGCCGGTACGTCAACTCGAGCACCTTCCGGAAGGATTCGGCATCGTAATAGATGACGTTGCGGCTGGGCTCTACGCTTTGGTCATCATGCAAGTCGTGTTGCATTTCGGCTTTTTGCCGCGATAGTTTTCGGTCGATGCACGAGGAAGTGGGAGTCGATGGGGATTTCTGACCGCCTGTTGGGCAAAACGAGCGTCAACGGAAAGCCGCATATCGAAGCGGTTGTTCCGGCGGCTGCGCTGCCGGGCGGCGAAGTGAGAATTACCGGCCATGGTTTGCGGCCTCAGGATTTGCGACGGCCTCGCGTGCGCTTCGGCGAAATCGAGGGCGCGGTGGTAATCAGTTCCGATGATTTCCTGGTGGCTCGCGTGCCGCCGGGCGCATCCTCTGGGCCCATCGTAGTTTCGACCAACGGGAACTCCAGCAATCCCCACGAGATCAAAGTTGCTGTACCCATCGCTGAGAATCTGCATCCGGTAACCAATCCTGCGCTTGACGCCGAGGGCAACATCTACGTCAGCTTTTCGGGAAGCCGCGGCCAGAAGGTTCCGGTCGCCATCTTTAAGATCGATACCAATTACAACGTCAAACCGTTCCTTGCGGACCTGATGAACGCCACGTCGATAGCCTTTGACCGGGCCGGGCAGATGTACGTTTCTTCGCGTTTTGATGGAACTGTATATCGCGTCGCTCCGAACGGGACCATGTCTTCCTATGCCGAGGGGATGGGCGTTGCTACCGGCATCGCTTTTGACCGCACGCAGAATCTTTATGTCGGCGATCGCAGCGGGACGATTTTCAAGATTGGCCCGGATCGCCAGATTTTTGTCTTCGCGACGCTCGAGCCAAGTATTTCCGCTTACCACTTGGCTTTTGGCCCCCATGGAGACCTGTTCGTGTCCGGGCCGACGACTTCAAGTTTCGATTGCATTTACAAAGTCACTCAGCAAGGCAACGTGTCAACTTTCTTCCGCGGTCTGGGACGTCCTCAGGGCATCGCCTTTGACGTCGAAGGGAATCTTTATGTGGCCGCTTCCCTCTCGGGCAAGCGTGGCATTGTCAAGATCAACGCCGCCGGCGAGGCCTCGTTGGCGGTCGCGGGCGCGGGTCTCGTCGGTCTGGCATTCGCCCCCGGACGCTCGGTCGTTCTGGCGACGACGAGCGCAGTTCATCATCTCGCATGGAACATCCAGGGGGCGCTCTTCGCGGACTCCGTCTCTTAAGTCGCGAAGCTCTTGACGCTCGGCATCCAACCCTAAAGAACGATCCGTGTGAATCCGCGAAAATCCGTGGCTGGTCTTGCTTCGCCCTGTAATCATTTACACTTTTACTCGTGAACGCCGAGATTGTTGCCATTGGCTCCGAGATGTTGACTCCTTTCCGTCAGGATACGAACTCGCTCTACCTGACTGAAAAGCTCAACCAACTTGGGGTTGAAGTAATCTTCAAGACCGTCGTGGGAGACAGCCTGAACCATCTGACCTCAGCGGCGAGCATTGCTGTGTCGCGGGCCGAGATCGTCATCTTCATGGGCGGCCTCGGCCCGACCGAGGACGACCTCACGCGGGAAGCGGTGGCCGAAGCGCTTGGGCTCAAACTTCATCGCGACCCCGAAATCATCAACGGTCTCGAACAACGGTTCGCCGCCCGGGGCTGGAAGATGGCCCCAAACAACCTCAAGCAGGCGGACGTCATAACCGGCGCGACCGTTCTGCCTAATGCCAATGGGAGCGCCCCCGGACAATGGATGAGCGGCAAATATGAAGGCCGCGAAAGAATCATCATGTTGCTTCCCGGCCCGCCGCACGAATTGAAGGCGCTTTTCGAAGAGCAATGCGTGGCCCGCCTGCTTGCCAAATTGCCACAGCAATTCATTGCAACTCGCGAGCTGAAGATCACAGGAATTGGCGAGTCGCTATGTGATGCTCGGGTTGCTCCGATCTACAAACTCTATGCCGACGTACAAACGACCATCCTTGCCGGAGCCGGCGAAATCCAACTCCACTTGAAGAGTCGTGCCGCTTCTCTTGAAGTCGCGCAGGCACGAGTCGATCACCTGGTCGAGAAGCTAGAAGAAGAACTCGGGGATCTGGTTTTCTCCGACAACGGCGATTCCATGGAACAGATCGTCGGCTACTATTTGCAGATGCGCAACGCTACCCTGGCAATCGCAGAATCCTGCACCGGAGGGCTGGTGGCCGAGCGCATCACTTCGGTCAGCGGAAGCTCGCGCTACTTTGTCGGTGGCGCTGTGGTTTATTCGAATCAGTTGAAGACCGCGTTTGCCGACGTTCCCGCCGAAATGATCGAGAAGCATGGAGCAGTCAGCCGCGAGGTGGCCGCCGCTCTCGCGGAAGGAATTCGCGAACGCAGCGGAGCAACTCTGGGCTTGGGTGTTACGGGCGTCGCCGGACCAACGGGCGGAACCGAAGCGAAGCCGGTCGGACTGGTCTTCCACGCTCTGGCCAGCGACGGAGGAACCGACGTCGTGGAACGAACATTTCCTGGAGATCGCAAACGCATCCGCCGGTTCGCCAGCCAGCAGGCGTTGGATATGGTCAGACGAAAACTGATGTAGGTCGGTCGTTGGTCGTCGGCCATTGGCGGAAATGGTTTTAGCCAACGACGAACGACCGACGACCGCTATGCGTATTTTTATCGCCCTCGACATTGACGACGCGATCCGCCAGCGCATTCAGCGCTTCATGGAAGGTGTGACTGGTTTCGCCCCGGATGCTCGCTGGGTCCGTCCTGAATCGCTGCACATCACCTTGAAATTCATTGGCGAGAAGCCGGTCGAGACTGTCGAGAAAATCAAGAGCGCACTTTCCGGCATTCGAGCCCAGTCGGTCGAGATCGCGTTTCGCGGCTACGGTTTCTTCCCGACTGCAAAAGCTGCCCGCGTTTTCTGGGTCGGTATCGAATCCGGCCCCCAACTTTTATCTCTCGCGAAAGCCGTCAACGACGCGACTTCCGCGCTCGGAATCCCTAAAGAAGATCATCCTTTCTCTCCCCATCTGACTCTGGCGCGTGGCGGTGGACGCTCCGGCTCTCCTCGCTGGAGCAAAGACGATACTCCAAACAAGAACTTCCAGCGACTTCAGGAGAAATTGGCCGCTCTACCCACTCCTGATTTTGGTACCATGGCGGCCCACGAGTTTTTTCTGTACCAGAGTCAGCTTTCGCGAGGAGGTTCGAGCTACACAAAGATCGCGCGCTTTGCACTAGAGTCTCCTGTATAGCGTCGGCATCGTGCTTCATCGCCGTGACGGGCGCGGCGCTTGCACAAACAACAATGATCGCGTTCCTTCTCACCGCCGCGTACAGTTACCTGCTGGGATCCATCCCATTCGGCTATCTCCTGGTTCGGACGTTTCGCGGGCAGGACGTTCGCAAGACGGGCAGCGGCAACATTGGCGCAACCAACGTCTCACGCACGTCGCCGGGGTTGGGTGTGCTTACGCTGGTTCTCGATATGCTCAAAGGACTCGCTGCGGTGGCAATCACGCGCATATTCTTCCCCGGAAACAATACGCTGCTGGGCGCGGCGGCACTTTGCGCGATTGTCGGACACATGTTCCCACTGTGGCTGCGGTTCCGGGGCGGCAAAGGAGTGGCTACGGGATTGGGATCCTTTGTTCTCCTCACACCGAAAACAATTTTGGTGATGGTCGCTCTCTTCATCGTGATCTTCCTGGCATTTCGTTATGTGTCACTGGCTTCGATTCTCACGGTAGCCCTGTTTCCGTTTCTGGCATGGACGATCGAGCCGTACCGTGATGCTCCTCAACTACTCGCCTTCATTACGGTTGCTTCCCTTCTCATCATTGCCAAGCACCGCGATAACATCCGCCGCCTGCTGACACACACCGAATCACGCTTCCAGTGGAGCCGTCGATGAGCGAGATTGCGATCATCGGCGCTGGCGCGTGGGGAACGAGCCTGTCGATCGTTTTGGGGCGAAGGGGTACGCATCGCGTTCGCCTCTGGGCGCACGAAAAAGAAGTGCGCGATTCGATTTCCGCGCGCCGGATCAACCAACTCTTTCTTCCAGACCACGCGATTCCTGGCAGCGTCACTGCCACGGACAGCTTTGAAGAAGCTCTTCGGGACGCGGGAATTGTGGTGAGCGTGATGCCGTCGCAGCACTGCCGCGGGCTCTTCCGAAAAATGCACCCATTTCTGAAGCCCCGGATGCTTTTCGTGAGCGCGACCAAGGGACTCGAGGAAACAACTCTTCTCCGCATGACGGAAGTGATTTCACTCGTTGTCGAAACAGAGGGAGGCTTCAAACCTCGCATCGGCGCGTTGAGCGGGCCGACGTTCGCGAAAGAAGTCGCACGCGGCGACCCCACAGCCATCACCGTCGCGTCAGGCGATGCGGGGCTGGCGGAAACTGTTCAGCGTGAGTTCAGCGATGCCTCCTTCCGGGTTTACACCAACGGTGATGTGACTGGAGTGGAACTCGGCGGCGCGCTGAAGAATATCATCGCCATCGCCGCGGGAGTTTGCGATGGTCTCGGCCTCGGACACAACTCCATCGCGGCTCTCATCACGCGTGGCCTGGCCGAGATCACACGCCTGGTCGTTGCGTGCGGTGGCCGCCAGGAGACCATGTCAGGACTCGCGGGTCTGGGCGATCTCGTCCTCACCTGCACTGGCGGCCTCTCGCGCAACCGAAGCGTGGGCGTCGAACTGGGCCGCGGCCGAAAGCTGCCGGAAATCATAGCCGCCATGCACGGCATGGTGGCCGAAGGCGTCTTCACCACCCATGCCGCAGTCGAACTGGCGCGCGCGCGCGAAATCGAAATGCCCATCACCGCACAAATGGATGCCATCCTGCACCACGACAAGTCTCCTCGAGACGCTATCCACGATCTGATGACTCGCAGCGCCAAAAGCGAAACGGGGTCGATGTAGGCGCGGGCGTCCGCGCCCGTGCGGCCCTATGTGGATCGAACCCCATTTTCTGGAAACCCTGACGAACCTTCCAAGCTCCCGTTCGCCATCTGCCATCTCTTCAATATTTCCGATCGAGAGCCTTGTACTTCGTGTAGTGCCGCTTTTTGGCTCACCGAATTTTCGCGGCTGAATTGGGGGCACGTGATCTCCTCGTTTTGTCAATCATTCGTCTTAGCAAACCTTTCCGCATCAGTTGTTTCCAAAGCGTCCGCATCTGCCCAAACCGCCCGAAGGGCACGCTCTTCGGGGTACCTTCGTAACCGATGCGGGCTGCCATGTCAGGCTACAATTTTAAAGTATCGGTCGAACCTTTGACCGAGTCGAAACGCGCGCGCAAAGGGCCACTTGTCGCTGAAATTGCCGTCGCCATCTCGTCTGCCGATTCTGTACGTCATCCTAAGTGTGCTCGTACTGATCAGCGTCGTTCCCATGTATTTTTACTCAGCACAGGTTGAATCGATCAATCGCGACCGCCTGATCACCAACGAAAGGTTGTTGCAAAACACGGTCACGCGATCGCTTGCGGACGACATCTCGCAGCACCAGGAATCGCTGCGCATGATGCAGGCCAATCTGGCCTCGGCGCTACAAGTCGCCAGTGGTGGGGACATCACTTCGGAACATGTGGAAGCACCCGAGCTGCGTGCCCTGCTGGAGAATTTCGTTTCCTCCTCCGACGATCTGGCTTATGCCACCCTGTTGAACTCCGACGCGAAGGGAATTTCGGCTGGACGAATCGCTCCCGACGCTTTCCTGCAACGCGAACTGGAACGTGCCTACGCGGCCGCCCGCGAGGGCCGCGTGTACAACGGCCAGGCACTGGTAGTAGGTACGGGTAAGTCCGCCCGCACGGTGGTGCTGGTCAGCACACCGGTGACCTACGCTGGCAGCTTTCTTGGCATGATTGGTTCCGTGGTGGATTTGCAGTTCCTGATACGCCGCCTGCAAGAGGTCAACCGGGGCGGCCTTACTCCGTACGTCGTGGATAGCCAGGGACGGCTGGTCGCTGGCGCAACCTCCGACTACGCCACAGGCCAAGATATGTCCAACCTGGAAATCGTGCGGAACTTCGTTGAGGCCGGCACTAAGGTACAACTGGTGACGACGAGGGAATTCAATCTCCGCAGTGGCAATACCAACATTAAAATGCTTGGCACCTACAGTCCTGTGACCAACCTCGATTGGGCCGTAGTGGTGCAAAAACCGCGCGCCGAGGCCTACCGCGGCGTGTATGAAATGCAGAGCAACGCCCGCACGCTGGCCATGATGGCCATCGCCCTCAGCGTGGGCATCAGTATTTTCGCGGCCCGCCGGATCACAAATCCGCTGCAGGTTCTCACTCATTTCAGCCGCGCCATCGCGGGCGGAGACTTCTCGCAGCGTGTGCACGTCAAGAGCCGCACGGAGATCGGCGAACTAGCCGACACCTTCAACGTCATGTCTGAGGAACTCGAGCACTTCGTGCTCGACCTGAAACGCGCCGCCAACGAAAACCGCGATTTGTTCATGGGTTCAATTCAGATGCTTGCCGGCGCGGTTGACGAAAAAGATCCTTACACTCGCGGCCACTCCGACCGCGTCACCCGGTATTCCATGATGATTGCGAAAGAAATGGGTGTGTCGGACGAATTCATAGAGACCGTGCGCGTCTCCGCCCAGTTGCACGATGTTGGCAAAATTGG
>JGI12269J14319_10004575_pt1 | contig 12550 bp, 8 predicted proteins | sample PeaSoiSIISIP2007_FD_14319 | JGI IMG/M metagenome (IMG submission 14319) | reverse complement strand
GCAAACTCGGGAAGGTACTTTGCGACCGGATCGTTCATGCGAAACTTTCCCTGCTCCCACAGCTGCATCACAGCCATAGTCGTGGCCATGACCTTGGTGAGCGACGCGCAGTCAAACACGGTATCGAGCGTCATCGCCTCGCGCCGAGGCTCAATTGCCCGGCTGCCATATGCTTTCCGGTAAGCTACCTGCCCNTCNTGGCCGATGACAACNACNGCACCCGGAATCTGNTGCTGGGCGATNGCGTCGTTGATGATGGGGTCGAGAACGGCGAGGCGGGAATCGAGCGGAGCCTGGGAGAATGCGGCGGCAGAAAGCAGAGCGCAGAGCAGCAGTTTTTTCGCCAAGTGTTTCATCCCTGCTGTGACTCTACATGACGCGGCAGACGCGGCTCAAGACCGAACCTTGTCAGCTACGTCCCGGAAGTAACTCTGGCGTTTGCTTCAGCCCGCCGCGTTTGTTATAACCCCATCAGTTCACAAAACACCCTTGGAGCTGACGCTGCCCAACCGAGAATCTGGCTTTTCCTTCCTGGTGCGCAATTTCGTCGCGCAGGACGATCGGTTTCGCGACGCTTTCGGCATCCTGGAAAAAGCCATTGCCGCCCGCGCCTTCCCTGCATGTTCACTCGCAGTCACGTTACGCGGAGAACTCGTCGCCTACAAAGCCCTCGGCCGCTTCACCTACGATCCGGCTTCGCCGGAAGTGACCTCGTCGAGCATTTTCGATCTCGCTTCGCTCACCAAAGTCCTCGCCACGACCGCCATGGCCATGATCCTCTACGAGCGCGGATTGCTCGACCTCGAGGCCCCAGCCGCTGCCATCGTCCCAGAATTCGCCACCAGTGACCCTCGCCGCCGCGACGTCACCGTGCGCATGCTGCTCGCACACAGCTCCGGCCTGCCGGCTTACGAAAAGCTTTTCCTGCGCACCAAGACTCGCGAAGCCCTGCTGCGCGCCGCCTTCGCTACTCCGCTTGCCGACGCGCCCGGCACCCGCGCTGCATACAGCGACATCGGCTTCATCATTCTCGGCGTCGCGCTCACGTCCCTCGCCGACGAATCGCTCGACGCGTTCTGCCAGCGCGAAGTCTTCGGACCGCTCGGCATGACGCACACAACTTTCAATCCCGTGCACGTCTTGAAAGACTTCATCTCGCCTACCGCCGACGATCGCAGCTTCCGCCACCGGATGATTCAAGGCGAGGTGCAGGACGAGAACGCGAGCGTCCTCGGCGGCGTTGCCCCACACGCCGGCCTGTTCTCTACCGCCGAGGATTTAGCTATCTTCGCGCACGCCATGCTCAACGGCGGACATCCCATCCTCCGTTCTTCGACTGTCGAACTTTTTTCGCGCCGGGAATCCGTGCCCGAAGGCACTTCCCGTGCCCTTGGCTGGGACACGCCGTCGGCGTCCTCGCAATCCGGGAAATACCTTTCGTCCCGTTCCTTCGGACACCTCGGTTACACCGGCACATCACTGTGGATCGACCCGAACCGCCAACTTTCTGTAACTTTGCTGACCAATCGCACCTGGCCTGACTGCCAGAACGAGGCGATCAAGCAAGTGCGCCCGGCGTTTCACGACGCAGTGATTGAAGCCCTGGGGAAGAACGCTTGAAACGCAAAGCCTTGGATCGAGAAAAAGCGAATCGCAGGGCTTCGCGTCGCAAGACCTCGAATCGCAAAATCAGCAGCGGGGAACTCCGCCGCCTTGGCACCGAGAGAGCAAACTCCGCTTCCGCCGATCTCGATCGCAAGTCCGCGCTCGAAATCGCCCGCATCATCAACGCTGAGGATGCCAAGGTCGCGGGCGCGGTGAAACGTGCGCTCCCGCAAATCGCGCAGGCGATCGACCGGATCGCCACTGCGCTCTCCGAGGGCGGACGCCTCATCTACGTGGGCACTGGCACCAGCGGACGCATCGCCGCGCTCGACACCGTCGAATGTCCGCCTACCTTTGACGTTGATCCACGCCTGATTCAATTCATCATTGCCGGCGGCCCAAAAGCGCTGTCCGCGGCTGTAGAAGCCAGCGAAGACTCGAAAAATCTAGGCCGCCAAGCCATCGCGAAAAAGAAGCCGACTCATAAAGATGTTGTCGTGGGCATAGCCGCCAGCGGACGCACTCCCTTCACCATCGCCGCCATCGAATATGCGCGCGCTCGCGGCGCAATGACCGTTGCCGTCGTGTGCAACCCGGGGACCGCGCTCGGCAGAGCCGCGCACGTCGCTATTGTTGCGGATGTCGGCGCCGAAGTGGTCGCGGGTTCGACGCGTATGAAAGCCGGCACCGCACAGAAAATGATTCTGAATATGCTCTCAACCGGGGCGATGACTCGTCTCGGCTACGTTTATGGCAACCTGATGGTCAACGTCCGCCCGAGGAACGTGAAGTTGATCGAACGCGGAGTGGGCATCGTGGAAAAAGCCGCCGGAATCGACCACCGCGCAGCACGCAAGTTGCTCGCCGCTGCTGGAGGTCTCGTCCCCATAGCCATGGTGATGGCCAAGGCCGGGGTCAGCCGTGCTCGCGCGGTAGCTGCGCTGGAGGAATCCTCTGGCCGGGTGCGCAGAGCCATCGCAACCGCCAAGCAAAAGTGAAGCCGGATGCGCGCGTCGCCGGGATTTGGGAAGTTACAAACGGAACCACCGCTCGGAATTCCACAGCCCGTGCTCGCGCATTCCCCGCTAGAATATTCGCAGTGCCCCGTCTGCAAAGTTTGATCGCGGGGTATTCTCAGGAACTCATCGCGACCAGAGTCATCACGACATGGACAAGCTGGTAATCCGCGGCGGTAATCCCCTGCTGGGGACGGTTCGAATCAGTGGCGCGAAAAACGCCGCCCTCCCATGCATGGCGGCAGCGCTGCTCACCGACGAGCCGGTGATTCTCGAAAACATCCCGCAGGTGCGCGACATCGAGACTACGCGCAAGCTGCTCTCCGCCATGGGCGCCGAAGTCGAATTGGGCTACGGACGCGCCCATCATCGGACAACGATTTGCGCGCGCACGCTCAACGCTCCCGAAGCGTCGTATGAACTGGTCAAGACCATGCGCGCCTCGACGCTTGTTCTCGGACCGCTTTTGGCGCGCTGTGGCCGCGCCCACGTCTCGCTGCCTGGCGGATGCGCCATTGGCGCGCGCCCTATCGATCTGCATATCAAAGGGCTGGAACGTCTGGGCGCGAAGATCACGCAGGAGCACGGCTATGTCGAGGCCACAACTGACCCGCTGAAAGGCGACCGGCTCCGCGGCGCCGAAATTGTTTTCGACAGAATTACCGTCACCGGCACCGAAGACCTACTGATGGCCGCCACGCTTGCCGAGGGTGAGACCGTCATGCAGAAATGCGCCTGCGAACCCGAAGTCGCGGACCTCGCCGCACTGCTCAATGCCATGGGCGCCAAGATTCACGGCGCCGGCACGTCAACGATCCGCGTGAAGGGCGTCAGCAAACTTCACGGCGCGCGCCACCGCATCATTCCTGATCGCATCGAAGCGGGAACCTTCATCATTGCAGGAGCGCTCACCGGCGGGGACGTCAACGTCGCCGGATGCGACCCCGCGCACCTCACCGCCATCCTGCAGAAGCTCGCGGAGACCGGGGTGAAGACTTCGGTGAAAGCCGATTCCGTGCGCGTGATGGGCGATCAGCCGCTCGCCGCCGCCGACCTGAACACGGAAGAATATCCCGGCTTCCCCACCGACATGCAGGCGCAATATATGGCGCTCGCCACGCAGGCCGCGGGCACGTCGATTATCACGGAAAATATTTTTGAGAACCGCTTCATGCACGCGCAGGAACTAGTCCGCATGGGCGCCAACATCAAGATCGAAGGCCATCGTGCCATCGTCCGCGGAGGAACTCCGCTCAGCGCCGCCGCCGTGCTTGCGTCCGACCTGCGCGCCTCGGCCTCGCTGGTGCTCGCTGCGCTGGTCGCCGACGGCGAAACCATCATTGACCGCGTTTATCACCTGGATCGTGGCTACGAGAACATCGAAGAAAAGCTGAAAGCCGTTGGCGCCGAAATTCGCCGCGTGGGCAACATCTTCCCCAAACGAGCCGCAGCCCCGGCACAGTCGTGAAGGCAGTTGCGAAGACAGTCGTGAAGACAGTATTTAAGAAGGATTACTCCCGCCAAAACACGTGGAAGATCCCCGTCTGCAGGCTGTGCGGAAACTTGCGCATGACTTCCGCACGTATCTCGGGGTTCATCCTGGCAGTGGGGAAGAGCGGAGCTTCGTTGATGACTACCAGTTTCAGATCGTCGGATTGCAGCGCTTTCAACACTTGCTCGGGCGGCGCGCCCCCATCGTTGTTTGTTACGTTCTTCAGCCCGGAGAGGAAATACAGCTCCGGACAGTCATTGGCCGCATACATCAACCCGTTGGGCGAATGCTGCTGCAGAAAACGAGTCAGGCCTTCAAAATTCGCGGCGTAGTTGATCCGTAATCCACCCGCTCGCTCCAGATGGAGTTCATCCATCCGTCCCACTTTGTGGGTGAATTCATATACATAATCCGGAACCAGCATAACCACGCCAAAGAGCAAATAAAAAACCGTCACTGCGGCCAACACATACGTGCCCGGCTGCTTCCTGGCCGTCGCCACAATCGCCACCGCGGCCAGCAGCGTCAGCGGCAACGAGTAGGACAAATAAATCGACGCGGCCCATGGATACTGCACCAGCGTGCACACCGCCGCCAGGGAAATCAGTAGCATGATGCGCTGCTGTTGGAGTTTTGTTGGGCCGCTCCGCTTGCCTGCCGTCAGTACGACAGCCGCGCCCAACAACACTACCAGCGGAGTCAGCGTCGCAGCTGAATACCACACTCCCAGGATGATCCGGTCTGACGCCTCAGCCTTTACGAACNTCACCGCCAACCCCAGGGTGACAGCCGCGCCTACGATTATTCCTTGAAATTCGCGCAAGTACATCGCCGCCGCAATCAATCCCACTAATACCAGCGCGAAGATGCTTTTTTCGATCGACACAGGACGGAGCAGTCCCAGTGCGATCGTGCGTGTGACTGCGCTTGACGTCACCCCCGAAAGAAACTGGCCGATCGCTCCCGAGCGCGCATACGGCATCAGGAAAACAATCACTGGGCCTATGACTCCGCCGAGGAATGGAATCACCGCCCGGAATATTGTTTTGAATCGCTGCGTTGATCCTGCCCGGATGCTCCGTTCTCCAAGCAGGATCAGCACCACCACCACTGTGGAGGGCAGCACGAAGTGGTAGAACTCCGCCATGCCCAACCGCGCGTGCAGGACATCGAGCAATATGGCCAGGAACAACATCAGCGCGCTCACACTGAAGATGCGATACGACCAGCTGTTGTTCGAACTCTCCCCTGCGCCAAATTCGTCGGCACTTTCGCTCTGTTCCAGAAAGGCCAGAAACAGAAGCGCACCCGCAACGTAGTACGCCCCAATCACTTTGATCAGGATCGACACGCCGCCGCACACTCCGGCAACAAAAAGCCATCGACGCGTCCGCACATCCAGGTAGCGGAGTAGCGCCGCCGCTCCAAACGTCGCGAAGAACAGGTTGTACCAGGAAGGCATGGCCGCTGGGTAATTTGGATACCCCCACGCCACCGCCAGCAGCGTGATTGCTCCGGCGGCAAGCGCCGAAGTAAAGCGCAGCGCAACGTAATACACAGCCGGAAGCCAGGCCAGGAAAAACAGAAACACGCAGATGCGCAACGACATCAGATTCACGCCGAACGCTCGAAACGCCAGCGCATGAATAAAACTGAGACCCCCGGTGTAGATCTCCGCAAAATCGCGATGCGGAAGTTGCCCCTGCATAGCGCGCAGCGCGCTTTGGCTCAGAGTCCCGTCGTCGGACGGAGCCCAGCCCCGGCTGATGTGGAACCCGGCATAAATTCCGGCAACGACCAGAACCACAGCCAACACCGTCCAACGAACCAGCCAGCTTTGCCCAGCGGTCAGCGCTGTTGCTTCACGCTCGCTGGCGGGCTCCAGCGGTTCCGCGCTCTCTTCGTGAACCCTTATTTCCACGCGCAACGTTTCTCCGCTCAACGCGGGATCGATTAGCGCAGTTGGCTTCGCGGCGGCCTTCTCCATTTTCTCGTTCACTTCGCCTCCAGTGCCGCTAGCCGCACTCTTGCTTCTTTACTGTCCGGGTTCAGTTGCAATGCTTGCTGATACTCTGTCCGCGCGGCGGACACATTCCCGTTGCCTTCAAACGATACGGCCAGCCAATAGTGATAGTCCCAAACCTTCGGATCCATGGCCACCGCCTGCCGCAGGTAAGGCTGGGCCTCCGCGCTCCGTCCATCTTGCAGAAGTGCGCGCCCCAGAAAATGTTTTGGCGCCGCTTGCTCCGGCACTAGCTGCACTGCGCGTGACAGCAGTTGTTCTGCGTCCTTATACTGGCCGTCGACCAAGTGGATGTTGCCGCAGTTGTAGAGCGCCGAATACAGATCTGGTTCCTTCTGCAAGATTTCAGAACACAGCGCAAACGCCCGCTCATAGTCGCCCATTTGGCCATACAGTCCGGCGAGCCCCGCCATGCCTACCTCCGACTTGGCGTAATCCGGATTCACCCGGTCGAGCCAAGCGCGGCCTTCCTCGAATCGACCGGCGTGGATGTAGACTTCCGCCAGCGTCAGCGGCCCGTAACCATACTCGGGATGGTCCCTTACCACCGCCTCGGCCAGTTCAATCGCACGATCGTTCGCGCCGCCCTTGCTGTACTCTTTCGCTAGCCCCACCATGGTGTACGGATTCCCCGGATACAGCGATTGCCCACGTAGCAGCACCATCAGATCGTTTGCCCAGTACACCTGCTGTGCAATCGATGCGCACGCATAACCACCGCACAACACGACCACCGCGCAAATCTGCACAGCCTGGGCGCTCCATCCCTTGATGGATGGCAGCCGCCGCAGGCCCATCGCCGCGAGAATGGCAAATCCGATCGACGGCAAATACAGGTAACGGTCGCGCACAAAATCGCCGTTACTGAAGTTTCGCAGATACAGCGCGGGCGCGATTCCGAGCAGCAGCCACCATCCCGCAAACGCGACGATGTGATGCCCGGCGCGCCGATTCCAATACCACAATCCAATCAGCGCCGCCCCCAACACCGCTGCCGGCGCCACCACCTGGATAGAAATTGCGCCCGCGCCGGTTACGTATGGCGTGTAATAGAGTCCCGTAATGCCCAGCGGGACTAGCAACTGCCGCAGATAAATGGACATCACCAGCGGCAAAGTCCGTGCCATGTCCATCATTCCGTGATCGGGATTAAACTGCCCAGTTGTTTGCGCCAGAGCGTGTCGGCGCAGCAGCGCATAAGCGACCGTTACTACCGCGTACGGGGCCGCCTCGATCGCCGCCGCAATCACTCTCTTTACCGGCGATGATTTCTTTTCCCCCGGGTTCAGCCATGCGTAGATTCCCACCAGCGCTGAAAATACGACCGCCATTTCCTTCGTCAGCAGCGCGCACGCGAGCAGCGCCAGCGACGCGAGCCACCATGCCGTTCTCTTCTTCTTTTCGAGATTACGCTGGGGATCCCGCCCGTTAAGAAATGCCACAAAAGCCAGCGCTGCAAACGCCGCCACCATCGTGTCCGAAGCTGCGGAAACCCAGGTGACCGGCTCAATGTGAATCGGATGCAGCGCAAAAATCAGCGCCGCCAGAGCGGCCGTCCAGTACTCCAATCCCAGTTTCCACGCCAGCCAGAAAACCGCCAACACTGCCGCCACATGGAGGACAACCGCTCCCAAGTGCCATCCCCACGGCCGCAACCCGAACAACGTGTAATTCAGCATTGACCACGCTACGAACAGCGGCCGGTAATACACCTGATGGCGCGCCACGTGATACCACAGGTCACTCGTGAACGCCCGCGGCAGATTGCTCCATGTGCGGATGATCGGACTGTTCACAATCTGGGGCCAGTCGTCCCACACAAACTCGAAAGACAGCGAGCCGCTGTAAAGCACAAACGTGACCAGTCCGAGCAAGGGCAGCAGGATGCTCGGCCGCCGCAGATACTGGGCCAGCAATTCCGCAGCGCCAGGTTCCGGATGTTGTTGTGCCTGGGTCATGTACTTCGCGTCCAGAGTCGACACTCCGCCCTCAATCAGCCCATACTAAGCTCCCCCTCCTCTGAGCGCATGTTACTCAGGTTACCTAGGTGTGCCACTTATTCAGGCATTTCGTCCTCTTATTTATGCGACGATCATTCCATGGGGTCTGTCACAGGAGCCAAAACCGCCAAGGTGTCGCCGCCGGTTTTGTGCGTCGATCTGGATGGCACTTTGATCCGAGGCAACGTGCTTTGGGAGTGCGTCCTCGTCCTCCTCAAGACCCGCCCCATCATGCTGTTGCTGCTACCGTTCTGGCTGCTTTCGGGACGCGCCTCGCTCAAGCGCAAGCTCGCCGCCAGAATCAAACTCGACCCCGCCCGGCTTCCCTACCGGCAGCAAGTTCTTGATCTTCTGCAGCGGGAAAAAGCCCTCGGCCGCCGCATCGCGCTCGTGACCGCCGCCGACCGCGAATTGGCCGAAACAATTTCCAGTCATCTCGGCCTCTTCGATGAAGTCCACGCCAGCGACGGCGAACTGAACCTCAAGGGAGCAAACAAGGGTGCGTTTCTGGCCCAGCACTTCGCTCAGACCGGCTTCGAATATGTGGGCGACTCCTCCGCCGATGTCGAAGTCTGGCGCAGCGCACGAGGGGCTTACGTGGTGGGCACCGAAGCCCGTGCCGAGCAAGCCGCCGCTGTAACCACGCTTAGAGACACGATCCTCGAACCGCGGGCATCGTTCGGCGCGTCGTGTCGCATGTGGATCAACGCTTTGCGCGGACATCACTGGGCGAAGAACCTATTGCTCTTCCTGCCCCTTGCGCTATCCCACAATCTGGCGCCCGAGCCCCTGGTCCGCACTCTCGTTGGCTTCGCGCTTTTCGGATGTTGCGCGTCTGGACTTTATATTCTCAACGACCTCCTCGATCTCCATTCCGATCGCGAGCATCCCTGGAAAAAAGGGCGCCCATTTGCCACCGGCGAAATCTCGATCCCCGGAGGCTTAGTCGCCTCGTTCATCCTGCTATCTGCCGCACTCGGGCTTGGCTTTTTCCTTGACGTGCTATTCGGGTTGGCCCTGCTCGGATACGCCGCACTAACAATGCTTTATTCGCTTTATCTCAAGAAGATTGCTCTGCTTGACGTCTTCGTTCTTTCCAGCTTCTATAGCTTTCGCATTCTTGCGGGGGCTCTGATTTCCGACACTCCACTGTCACAGTGGTTTATCGCGTTCTCCATGTTCTTTTTTCTTAGTCTCGCGATGGCGAAACGTTACTCGGAGTTACTGCACGCCAGCGACTTAGTTAAGGCGGGTAACTCTGGACGCGGCTACCATACCGGCGACCGTGAACTTCTGCTTTCGCTCGGCGTCGGCAGCAGTTTTTCCGCTGTTGTCATTTTCAGTCTCTACGTTCACAGTCAAGACGTGCTTCTGCTCTACTCCTCGCCGGAGGTTCTGTTTCTGCTTTGCCCCATCGTTCTTTATTGGCTCAGTCGAACCTGGCTACTGGCACATCGCGGAGAATTGAAGGAAGACCCAGTCACACTCGCCATCCGGGACCCGGCCAGTTACGGGGTAGCCCTGGCTTCGGCCGCGGTCATCGCCGCAAGCATGATACACATGAACTGGTAGGGTAGTAAGAAGATACTGGGCCAATTGGCCTTCAAAGTTATTGAACTTGCTTTCGGCACACTTGGTATGTCCGGTCAAACAGCCGCAACTTTGCGCAAAAAACCCGCAGCCCTGCAGCCCACGGAACGCATTTTATCGTGGGGACGTTACCCGAAGACCGCACACCAACACATCTATAAACCTGCATGGAACGATCAAGTGCCGGAAATCCTCAAGGCTGCCGCACCCGGCTCACTGCTTCCATATGGCCTGGGCCGCAGCTACGGTGACTCTTGTCTCAACGACGGCCGTCAACTGATCGACTGCCGTCGCCTGAACCGCATCCTCGGTTTCGACGAGTCCACGGGGATGGTCAGTTGCGAAAGCGGCGTCAGCCTCTCGGATATTCTCGACGTATTCCTGCCGAAAGGATGGTTCCTTCCGGTCACGCCCGGGACCCGCTTTGTCACCGTCGGAGGAGCCATCGCCAACGACGTCCACGGCAAGAACCATCACCGTGCTGGCACCTTCGGCGCTCACGTCCACCAAATCGGTCTGCATCGCTCCCACGACGGCCTGGTAGTTTGTAATGCGGAAGAGAATCCGGACATGCTTCGCGCCACCGTCGGCGGCCTCGGACTGACCGGCGTGATGGCGTGGGCAGACATCCAACTCAAGCGCGTGCGTGGTCCGTTGATTGATGTCGAATTCATCCCCTTTCAGTCTCTGAAATCCTTCCTCGACCTGAGTCGCGAAAGCGACGGCCGCTTTGAATACACGGTTGCCTGGCTCGACTGTTTCGCCGGGAGGAACGCGCGCGGCATCTTCTTCCGCGGCAATCATTCGGCCGAATCTGGAAGGATAATTCGCTCGAAAGGCGGCCCGAAAGTGCCTTTCGCGTTGCCCGGTTGGTGGCTGAACCGTTACACGATCAAGGCGTTCAACACCGCCTACTATCGCGCGCACGCGGCGAGGAAAGGCACGTCGGTTGTTCCTTGCAATTCGTTCTTCTACCCACTCGACTCCTTACGCCAATGGAACCTGCTCTACGGCAAGAATGGATTCCTGCAATACCAGTGCGTCATCCCGGAGAGTAACGTCGAAGCTTTCGAGGAGTTACTCGACCTTGTCGCTCACTCCGGCATGGGATCATGCCTGGGCGTTTTGAAGCAGTTCGGATCGGCGCCCCCTGCGGGCATGCTCTCGTTTCCCCGACCCGGACTGACGCTGGCTCTCGACTTCGCCATGCGCGGAGAGCGCACGCTCCAACTGCTGCGATCCTTTGACCGAATCGTCCTCGAAAGCGGCGGCGCTCTTTACCCCGCAAAAGACGCGCGCATGAGCCCGGCATTGTTCGAAGCATCGTTTCCACAGTGGCGCAGTTTCGTTCCTTTCATTGACCCCAAGATGTCGTCATCTTTCTGGCGCCGAGTCACGGAGGCGCAATGACGGTAACCACCAGCTCCTCGACACCGCGAGTCAAGCGCATGCAGAGGATCGTGATCCTCGGCGCTACCTCGGGCATCGCACTCGAAGTCCAGCGTCAACTCGCGCAGCAGGAATGCGAGTTGCTCCTGGTCGCTCGCTCCCCCGAACGCCTGGTGGCGTTGCAGTCGGACCTTCTGGCTCGTGGTGCGAAGCAGGTTCTAACGTGCGCGGCCAATCTGGCTTCCATCCCTCACCATGCCGGAATCTTCGATTTTGTGCGCCGTTCATTCCCTGACTTCGACACCGTCCTGCTCGCCTACGGCACCATGCAGGACCAGAAAGATTCAGAAGATTCTGTCGACGCGCTCCTCGACGAACTGAACGTCAACTTTGTGAGCGCAACCGCGCTGCTCACTCTTTTCGCTGCTGACCTTGAGCAGAGACGCACTGGATGCCTGGCCGCTCTCACCTCGGTCGCCGGAGATCGCGGGCGCCGCTCCAACTATGTGTACGGTTCCGCGAAAGGCGCGCTCTCCTTATTTCTTCAGGGACTGCGCAGCCGCCTGCATCCTGCCGGCGTGCGCGTCATTACCATCAAGCCCGGTCCGGTCCGGACTCCAATGACCGATCACTTGCCGAACTCGGCACGCTTTGCCGATCCGGAGCAGGTCGCGCGCGACATCGTACGCGCCCTTGAACACCGCTCGCCTGACGTCCTTTACACTCCACGAATCTGGCGTTACGTCATGACTGCCGTCGGGCAGATTCCGGAAAGCATCTTCAAGCGATTGTCGTTCTGATCGGCAGAGGCGAAATAAAAAAGGGCCGCATCGCTGCGGCCCTTCACATTTACCGAGAACTGATAACTGTTCCTAGCGTCTTCCGCGTCCGCCACCGCCGCCAGAGTGGCCACCACCGTGACCTCCCGAACCACCGCCGGGACCGCGACCCGGGCCGCCGCGACCGCGCCGCCGGCGATTGCGATCACGATCACCGCCACCGCCGCTGGGACGTCCGTCACGCGAACCTTCCGGACGCGCGGCACCCGCCTCTACCGACGCTACCACTCCATCCACACGGTTGAAGTTCGGCTCATCATCCGCATCGAAATCCGCGCCGCCTTCGATTACTGCCGTGGGTGCGCCCTGTGGCGTTAACGGCGCCTGACTTGACGACGAAAGATCCGCTGCCTCGCCCGTTGGTTCTGGAAGCGGAGCCCCGCCCATTTTGGCGCGCTGTTCTTTCAGAATCGCCTTCCGGGACAGCTTGATCCGGTTGCCTTCGACGGCCAGAACCTTCACCAGCACCTGGTCGCCTTCTTTCAGTTCATCGCGAACATCCTTGATCCGGTGTTCGGCGACTTCGCTGATGTGCAGCAACCCGTCCAAGCCCGGCAGAATCTCGACGAACGCGCCGAAATCCGCCAAGCGGCTGA
>JGI12269J14319_10004574_pt1 | contig 12552 bp, 12 predicted proteins | sample PeaSoiSIISIP2007_FD_14319 | JGI IMG/M metagenome (IMG submission 14319) | reverse complement strand
CAAGCCCGCCTGCTTCAGCACCTTCAAATGCTGCGACACGGCGGGCCGGCTGACCGGCAGGCCCACGGCGAGGGCGCCGACCGCCTGAGGCCCGGATTTGAGGCGCTCGAACACCCGCCGCCGGGTGGGGTCGCCGAGCGCAGCCAAAGCTGTTCCGTAAGTCATAACTTACTGTAAGCAATTACTTACAATGATGTCAAGCGGGAATTTGCCATGGCGCCAGCCGCCGGATTATGAGGATGCCGGCAACAACAGGGACGGCGGCGATGCGCGAATATAGGATTGCGGCGATCCCCGGCGACGGCATCGGCGGGGAGGTGATTCCCGCGGGCCTGGAGGTCCTGCGCGCGCTGGCGGCGCGGGACGGCGGCTTCCGCCTCGCGGTCGAGGAATTCCCCTGGGGCTCGGCCTACTACAAGCGCCATGGTGCCATGATGGCGGCGGACGCGCTCGAGCGGCTCAGGCACTTCGATGCGATCTATTTCGGCGCGGTGGGTGCGCCCGACATCCCCGACCATGTCACGCTCTGGGGCCTGCGGCTGCCGATCTGCCAGGGCTTCGACCAATACGCCAACGTACGGCCGGCGCGCATCCTTCCCGGTATCGTGAGCCCCTTGCGCAAGGCGAGCGCTGAGACGCTCGACTGGGTCATCGTGCGCGAGAACAGCGAGGGCGAGTACGCCGGGAGCGGCGGGCGCGTCCACCGCGGCTTGCCCGAGGAGGTCGCGACCGAGACCGCGGTCTTCACGCGCAGCGGGGTCGCGCGCATCATGCGCTTCGCCTTTGCCCTTGCCGAGCGCCGCCCGCGGAAGCGTCTCACCGTGGTCACCAAGTCGAACGCCCAGCGCCACGGCATGGTGATGTGGGACGAGATCGCGGCCGAGGTCGCTCGAAGCTTCCCCGCCGTCGCCATGGACAAGGAGCTCGTCGATGCGATGACCACGCGCATGGTCTTGAAGCCCGAGACGATCGACGTGGTGGTGGCGACGAACCTCCACGCCGACATCCTGAGCGATTTGGCGGCGGCGCTTGCCGGCAGCCTCGGCATCGCACCGACCGCGAACCTCAACCCGGAGCGCCGCTTTCCCTCGATGTTCGAGCCGATCCACGGCTCCGCATTCGACATCGCAGGCCTGGGCATCGCCAACCCCATCGCCTCCTTCTGGACGGCGGCACTCATGCTCGAGCATTTGGGCGAGCGCGAGGCCGCAGCACGTCTCCTCGCGGCGATCGAGCGGGTGACGGCCGAGCCTCGCTTCCACACGCCCGATCTCGGCGGCACCGCGACGACGCGCCAAGTGACGGCGGCGGTGTGCGACGCCCTCCACGGCGCCAACGCCTAAACGCTCGGCGCCGCTCAGAGAAAATCGCGCAAGGCGGCGAGCGTGGCGTCGGGGCTCTCGACCATCATCATGTGTCCGGCACCTTGGAGGGTGATGCTCTTGGCGCCGCGCAGAGCCGCGAGAAGGGGCTCGGCGGCCTTGGGCGGGGTCATGCGGTCAAGCGCGCCCAAGAGGAAGAGGGTGGCAGCACTCACGCGCGCGGCGGCGGCGAGCGCTCCGCCATAGGCGTCGCAGGCGCGGAGATCACTGGCGAGCACGCCAGCGCGACTGCGCTCCAAGAGGCGCCTTCCGCCGCCGAGCATCCACAGCCCGGGCGCCTTGTGGCCGCCGAGATGTGCGGGCTTGCCGTATGCCCATGCGGTCATGAGCTCGATCGCGGCGGGATCGCCCCGCTCCGCCGCCGCCAAGAGATCGGGATGCACTGGCATGCGCGCGGCGACGCCGAGGAGTGCCAGCGCCCGCACGTGCTGCGGTGCCTGTGCCGCCGTCTCGAGCGCGATAAGGGCTCCCATGCTGTGCCCGACGAGGGCCGCGCGCTCGACCCCCGCCGCCGCGATGAGGTCGGCGAGCCAGGCCGCATAAGCCTCGATGCTTGCGGGTGCCGGGCCCGACGAGCGGCCGTGGCCGGGCAGGTCGAGCGCGAGCACGCTTCTGCCGTGGTGCGCGAAATAGCGCGCCTGCAGCGTCCACACCGAGTGGTCCATCCCGGCCCCATGCAGGAAGACGACGACGGGCCGCTTTGGCTCGAAGTCCGCACCCCCCGTCGCCGCGAACACCGTGCGGCCGTCTCTGCCGAGCTCCATGGCGCTCAGCTCCTTTGCGAGGCTTTGAGCGCCTGGGCGAGGTCTTCCGTGATGTCGTTCGCATCCTCGAGCCCGACCGAGAGGCGGATGAGCTCCTCGCCGACGCCTGCCGCCTTGAGTGCCGCCGCATCCATCTGCTGGTGCGTCGTGCTCGCGGGATGGATGACGAGCGACTTGGCATCGCCAACGTTCGCGAGGTGGGAGAAAAGTTGCGCCGCCTCGATGAAGCGCCGGCCGGCCGCGCGCCCGCCCTTGATGCCGAAGCTCATGATCGCACCCGGGCCTTTCGGCAAAATGTGCTTGGCGAGATTGTGGTCGGGATGGCTCGGCAGATCCGGATAGCTCACCCACTCGACCTCGGGGGCCGCGGCGAGGAATTGCGCCACGACGCGCGCGTTCGCGACATGGCGCTCCATGCGCAAGGGCAGCGTCTCCACGCCTTGCAGGAGGTAGAAGGCATTCTGCGGGCTCATCGCGGCGCCGAAGTCGCGCAAACCTTCGGCGCGCGCGCGCATGACGAAGGCGAGCGGGCCGAACTCCTCGGCGAAGTCGAGGCCGTGGTAGCCGGCGTAGGGCTCGCTCAAGGTGGGGAACTTGCCCGAGGCCTCCCAATCGAAGCGACCGGAGTCGACCAAGACTCCCCCGATCGCGACGCCATGGCCGCCCAGGAACTTGGTCGCCGAGTGAACGACGAGATCGCAGCCGAACTCGAAGGGCCGGCAGAGGTAGGGGGTGGCGAAAGTATTGTCGATCATGAGCGGCACGCCGGCATCGTGCGCGATCGCGGCGACCTCGCGCAAATTCATCACCTCGAGGCCGGGGTTGCCGAGCGTCTCGCCGAAGACGAGGCGCGTCGTGGGCCGGATCGCCGCCTTGAAGGCGGCGGGCTCGCGCGGGTCGACGAAGGTCGCGGTGATGCCGAAGCGGGGGAGCGTGTGATGAAAGAGATTGTGGCTGCCGCCGTAGATCGAGGCCGAGGAGACGATGTGCCCGCCCTGGCCCATGAGGGTGGCGACGCCGAGATGGAGGGCGGCTTGGCCGCTCGCGGCGCAGACCGCACCGACCCCGCCCTCGAGGGCCGCGATGCGCTCCTCGAGCACCGCCGTCGTCGGGTTCGAGATGCGCGTGTAGATGTGGCCGACGCGCTCGAGGTTGAAGAGGCTTGCGGCGTGGTCCACGTCCTCGAAGACATACGAGGTCGTCTGGTAGATCGGCACGGCGCGCGCGCCCGTGGCCGGATCGGGACGCTGGCCGGCATGAAGCGCCAGGGTGTCGAACTTGAGGTGCTTGGGATCGATCATGGCATCACCTCGAAATAGTACGCCCCGCCGCGCGCAACTGAGCATGGCAAGGGTTCGGCAGCGGCGAGTGCCGCACGCCGCGATGAAGCACCACAATATAGGAAAAGCCCGCGCCGTTCATGGCCGGCCGATGCACGCCGGGCGGGGTTTGCGGCCTTGCGGGCGCAAAGAAAGGGCCGCTTGACGCGGCCCTCTACAACTTATCAGCTACTCTGTGGCAGCCCTTCTTGTTATGACGACGCCCATCCCTATTCAACTCACCGCTTGGGCGAGACTAGATGCGGCTAGTTGACGCAGTCAAGCCGGAATCGTACGGGAGACCTGCGACATCGTAGCGTTGTAATCTTCCGGTCCCGCTATGTTCTCAAGGGGCGCGCGCGAGGCGTCGCTGACACAGAAAAAGAGCCGCGACTGGCGCGGCTCGAGTTGAACAGGGAGGCGTCAATGCAGGTTTGGACAAGCTCCGGGGAGGGTTCGCTCATCCGAACCAACGCTCGCAGCTTAACCGCGTAACCGTAAAGAAATAGTTATCAATAGCAGAACCCCGGCCTTCTCCCTCGCCCAGTTCCAGCCTGCAAGAACCCGAGCGTCACCCCCGCCCCATCGAGGGGGAGGCGGAATTTGTTGCCAAGCCATGCACTTCCCCTCCCCCCTTGAGGGGGAGGGTTAGGGTGGGGGGTGTATCGCGCACCCATGATTCCGAACACTAGAGTCGGCCGCGCGCCTTGAGATTGCGCATGAGAGCGGCGAGGCCGAAGTCCCAGGGTCTGACCTTGCTCGTGTGATTGACCCGATTGACGAGCGCGCCGAGGCTTGCGGTCGAGATCGTCACGAGGTCGCCGAGCTTGTGGGTGAAGCCCTGGCCCCGTATCTCCCGGTCCTTGGTCGGCGCGAACATCGTGCCGAGGAAGAGGAGCACGCCGTCCGGGTATTGGTGGTGCGCGCCGATGGTCTGCGCCACGAGATCGGCGGGGTCGCGGCTGATCTCGCGCATCGAGCTCTTGCCCTCGAGCACGAAGCCGTCGTCGCCCTCGACCTTGAGGGCCACCTCGATTCCGCGCACGTCATCGAACCCGAAATGCGCGTCGAAGAGACGCACGAAAGGACCGATCGCCGAGGAGGCGTTGTTCTCCTTCGAGCGGCCGAGGAGGAGCGCGCTGCGGCCCTCGAAATCGCGCAGGTTCACGTCGTTCCCGAGCGTTGCCCCCACGATAGCGCCGCGCGGATTCACGACGAGGACGACCTCCGGCTCCGGGTTGTTCCACGACGATTTCGGATGGATGCCGATCTCAGCACCCGTGCCGACCGACGCCATCGGCGGGGCCTTGGAGAACACTTCCGCATCCGGCCCGATGCCCACCTCGAGATACTGCGACCACAGCCCGCGCTCGATGAGGAGCGCCTTGAGGCGCGCGGCCTCGGCGGAGCCCGGCTTGACGCGGGCGAGGTCGCCGCCGATCGCGGCGGTGACCTTGCGCCGGATATCCTCCGCTTCCGCGGGATTGCCGCGCGCGTGCTCCTCGATGACGCGCTCGAGCAGGCTCGCCGCGAAGGTGACACCGCAAGCCTTGACCGGCTGAAGATCGCAAGGTGCCAGGAAGAAGGGCCTCTGCGGATCGCGCGCGTCGGCGGACGAATTGCTGAGGATGGCGGATGTGGCGCCGATCGCGGGGGCGGCACTCCCCACCTCGCGGAGGGCTGTCGCCGGATCGGGCTCCGCCATCAGCTCGGCAAGCGTGGCAAAGCTAGCGCCCAAGTCGACCACCACATCGGGCCGTATGAGCACCGGCGACGGTCCGCCGGGGGCGCCGGGGACCCAGGCCCGGCCGGCGAGGGTCGCGGCATCGGCATCGACGGGCAGTGCCGTGCGCGGGTCGAGGGCGATGCGCATGGCCGCTCTTGTCTCAGATTTGCGGCATCGGCCAGGGATGCGCCGCCTCGAAGGCGGCGGCCGCGCGCAACACCGTCCTATCGTCATAGAGGCGGCCGACGAGCTGCAGCCCGGCCGGCAGGCCGGCGCTGGTAAGACCGCACGGCACGGTCGCGGCGGGCTGCTTGGTGAGATTGAAAGGATAGGTGAAGGGCGTCCAATCGACCCAGCCCTCCCTACTCTCAGTCGCGGGCGTGAGCCGGCCGGCCTCGAACGCCGGGAGCGGGAGGGTCGGCAGGGCCAGGAGGTCATAGCGCTCGTGGAACTTGGCCATTGCCAGGCCCATCGCCTCGCGCGCCTTGACCGCGGCGAAATAGTCCGGGAGCGTGATTTTCGCCCCCGCCTCCCCCGTGGCGACCAGGCCCGAATCCATGAGCCGCTTCTGCTCCGGGGAGAACTGGCTCATGAGGCTGGCGGCACCTGCGAACCAGAAGGTCTGGAACACCGCGCCATAGTCGCCGAGCTCGGGTCGCGCCTCCTCGACGCGGGCGCCGAGCGCTCGCAAGCCCTTGGCCGCCTTGGCGACAAGCTCCGCCACCTCGGGCTCGACGCGGCGGTTGCCGAGCGTCGGCGCAAAGGCAACCCTGAGGCCCTTGATCCCACCTCCGAGCCCCTTGCGGTAATCGGTACCGTCAGGGGGAAGGGCGTAGACGTCGCGGTTGTCGGGGCCGGCGAGGATGGTCAGCAGCATGGCCGCATCCTCGACACTCCGCGTCATGGCGCCGACATGGGCGAGCGTCTGGAACGGGCTCGGCGGATAGGCGGGGACGCGACCCCAGCTCTGCTTGAAGCCGAAGATGCCGCAAAAGCCCGCGGGAATACGAATCGAGCCGCCGCCATCGGTGCCGAGATGAAGGGCACCCATGCCCGTGGCCGCCGCCACCGCGGCCCCGCCGCTCGACCCGCCCGGGGTCATCTTGGGGTTCCACGGGTTGCGCGTGATGCCGGTCAAGGGACTGTCCGTCACTCCTTTCCAGCCGAACTCGGGCGTCGTCGTCTTGCCGAGAAACACCGCCCCCGCCTCGCGCAGGCGTGCGACCGCCGGCGCATCCTCGAGCCACGGCTGGTCGGGCGAGAGGGCCTTCGAGCCGCGCAAGGTCGGCCAGCCCTTGGTCAAGAGCAGGTCCTTGATGCTGGTCGGGACACCGTCGACGGCACTCAGCGCCTCGCCCTTGGCGTAGCGCCGCTCGGCACGCCGTGCCGCGGCCAGCGCACCCTTCTCATCCACCAGAATGAAGGCATTGAGCCTGCCGTTATGCGCCGCGATGCGGGCGAGTGCCGCCTTCGTCGCCTCGACGGGCGAGAGCTTCTTCTTGCGGAAGAGGGCCGCCATGCGGGCGGCGGACATCATGGCGAGTTCCATGGCGGGTCACCTCGAGGGGGTGGCAGGGCGGGGAATTTCCAAGGCTTCCGGCTGTGCGAGACGCGGCCCGGTGTAGCAGTCCGATAACGCGGTTTCAAGCGCACTCGATGGGATCGGCATCGCGCACGCCCGGCTGCGAAGGAGGCACCCGTGCCTATGCGCCCATGCCAGCACGAGGCTCGGTTCTATGCGCATTCTGCGATGACAGCCGGGAAGCACTCAGCCAGAATGCCGCGCATGAGCCCGCTCCTCTTTTGGCTGGCCCTCCTCCTTCTCTTCGCCGCACCCGTGCTGCATGTGGCGCTCTCCGCGCGGAGCGGGCCTTGGCTGCCGCCAAAGGGCGCGCGCTGTCCCTTCGGCCCCCGCCTCGGCTGGCTCGTGATCGTCTTGCTGCTGGGGCCGCTCGGCTGGCTCCTCTATATCGGACGCCGCCGCAAGACCCAACCGCCCGACAGACCTAACCGCCCGACGACGGCTTGAAGAAGGCCGCAGCCGCATTGAGGTGCGCGGACTTCTTCGCGATCTCGCCCTTGACGCGCGCGATCTCTTCCTCGAGCTCGCGAATATAGTCCTCGAGCTCGTCGACCGAGAGCGGATCGAGATTCTTGGGCTTGGGCTTGGTCTTGCGGGGCTCGAGATCCTCGATGTCCATGGCCGCACCCCTTGCGCTGAAGATGCTTGTCAGCCGGCACTCAACATACTAGACGAGAGCGGCTCTCTCATAGCCCGGCATCGCCACCCTTCGCTCAAGCCAGACTGGATCAAGCGCCATGTCCGACATGCTGCCCAAGACCATGACCGCGATCGAGATCAAGGCCTTCGGCGCCCCCGAAGCGCTCGTGGCGGCGCACCGGCCGGTGCCGATAGCGGGTGCGGGAGAGCTTCTGGTCAAGGTGGCGGCGGCCGGCGTCAACCGTCCCGACGTGCTCCAGCGCCAAGGCCTCTATAATCCCCCACCTGGCGCCTCGGACATCCCGGGGCTCGAGATCGCCGGCACCGTCGTGGGGCTCGGCGCGGGGGTCGCCGGCTGGAAGCCGGGCGACCCGGTGACCGCACTGCTTGCCGGCGGCGGCTATGCCGAATATGCGGCCGCCCCCTCCCCCCAATGCCTCACCGTTCCCAAGGGCCTCGACATGGTCGAGGCGGCAGCACTGCCCGAGACCTTCTTCACGGTGTGGACCAACGTCTTCGAGCGCGGCCGCCTCAAGGCCGGCGAAAGCTTCCTCGTCCACGGTGGGGCGAGCGGCATCGGCACGACCGCGATCCAGCTCGCCAAGGCCCGCGGCGCCCGCGTCTTCGCAAGCGCGGGCGGGGCGGCGAAATGCCAGGCCTGCGAGAAACTCGGTGCCGAGAAGTGCGTCGACTACAGGAGCGAGGATTTCGTCGAGGCGCTGATGAAAGCGACCGGCGGCAAGGGGGTCGACGTCATCCTCGACATGGTGGGCGGCGACTACGCGGCGAAGAACCTCAAGCTCCTGGCACCCGACGGACGCGTGGTGCAGATCGCCTTCCTGCGCGGTGCCAAGGTCGAGATCGACCTCGCCCCCCTCATGCTCAAGCGCTTGACCCTCACGGGCTCGACCTTGCGTGCGCGCGCGGTCGAGGAGAAGGGCCGCATCGCCGCGGCTTTGCTCAAGGAGGTCTGGCCGCTCATCGAAGCGGGCAAGGTCAAGCCCGTCATCTTCAAGAGCTTCCCCCTCAAGGACGCGGCCCAAGCCCACCGCCTCATGGAAACCAACGCCCATATCGGCAAGATCATGCTGACGGTCTGAACGAGTGCCACTTTCCGCCGTGCGAGCCGTTTGCGTCCCGGAAGAAGTCCCTATATAAGCCGGGTGGACCCATTCGCCCGCGGCCCGGCTGTCGTGGCCGCCCGGCGGCGCCCCCTTGCAGCGGGAGCGCCCCACCCCGAGACAAGCAAAAACGCGAGGAGGAACGATGGCGCAACCGCTCATGCCCAAGGCCACGGCCGTTTGGCTCGTCGAGAACACCACCTTGACCTTCAGGCAGATCGCCGAGTTTTGCGGGCTCCACGAGCTCGAGGTGCAGGCCATCGCCGACGGCGAGGTGGCGGGTGGCATGCAGGGCCTCGATCCGGTCGCCAACGGCCAGCTCGCCAAGGAGGAGATCGCCAAGGGCCAGGCCGACCCCAATTACAGCCTGCAACTCGCCAAGCCGTCGATCCCGCTGCCCGAGGCGCGCACCAAGGGCGCGCGCTACACGCCGGTTGCCAAACGCAGCGACCGGCCGGACGCGATCGCCTGGCTCTTGAAGAACCACCCGGAGCTCGCCGACGCCCAGATCACCAAGCTCGTCGGCACCACCAAGAACACCATCCAGGCGGTGCGCGACCGCAGCCACTGGAACACGCCCAACATCCGTGCCCAGAGCCCGGTGCTGCTCGGGCTTTGCAGCAACGACGAGCTCGAGAAGGCCGTGCACCGGGCGCGCGAGCGCCTGCGCAAGGCATCGGCCGAAGGCGAAGCACCCGCCGCGGTCGAGGAAGAGGAAAAGGCGAGCCCGCAAAGCGTCCCTTGATGGGGAACAATCGCATCTGGCATTGAGTGAACCTGCTCATCCTTCGAGACGGGCCTGCGGCCCTCCAAGGATGAGGACATCCACTGGATATTCAGGCCGCCTCAGTAGACGACGACGCTGCGGATCGATTGACCCTTGTGCATGAGCTCGAAGCCGTCGTTGATGCGCGCGAGCGTCAAGCGGTGGGTGATGAGCTCGTCGATCTTGATTTTCCCCTCCATGTACCAATCGACGATGCGCGGCACGTCGCTCCGGCCCCTGGCGCCGCCGAAGGCGGTCCCCTTCCACACGCGGCCGGTGACGAGCTGAAAGGGGCGGGTCCTGATCTCCTGGCCGGCCCCCGCCACCCCGATGATGACGCTCGTCCCCCAGCCCTTGTGGCAGCACTCGAGCGCCTGGCGCATGCAGTCGACGTTGCCGATGCACTCGAAGCTGTAGTCGGCTCCGCCCTTGGTGAGGGCCACGAGATAGGGCACGAGGTCGCCCGCGACCTCCTTGGGATTGACGAAGTGCGTCATGCCGAATTTCTCGGCAAGGGCCCGGCGCCCGGGGTTGAGGTCGATACCGATGATCATGTCGGCGCCCGCCATGCGCGCCCCTTGCACGACGTTGAGCCCGATGCCGCCGAGGCCGAAGACGACCACGTTCGCCCCCGGCTCGACCTTGGCGGTGTTGATCACCGCCCCGATGCCGGTCGTGACCCCGCAGCCGATGTAGCAGACCTTGTCGAAGGGCGCGTCGGCGCGGATCTTGGCGAGTGCTATCTCCGGCACCACGGTGAAGTTCGCGAAGGTGGAGGTGCCCATGTAGTGGTGGAGCTTCTCGCCTTGGAGCGAGAAGCGGCTGGTGCCGTCGGGCATGACGCCTTTCCCTTGCGTCTCGCGCACGGCTTGGCAGAGGTTGGTGCGGCGGCTCAAGCAGTATTCGCACTGGCGGCATTCCGGAATGTAGAGCGGAATGACGTGATCGCCCTTACTCAAGCTCGCGACCTCGGGGCCGGCCTCGACGACCACGCCCGCTCCCTCGTGCCCGAGGATGGCGGGGAAGAGGCCTTCGGGATCGGCACCCGAGAGGGTATAGGCGTCGGTGTGGCAGATGCCCGTCGCCTTGATCTCGACCAGCACCTCGCCCGCGCGCGGGCCCTCGAGGCTCACCGTCTCGATGCTGAGCGGGGCTCCCGGCTTATGGGCGACGGCGGCACGTACCTCCATTATTCCTTCTCCCTGAGGGGCTGCAACGGCGCGTGAGGATAATCGATCCGGCGCGGAAGTCAGCGCACCATGCCCGCACTGCGCGGCAGGAAGAGGCTGAGCTCCGGGATCGCGATGATGAACGCGAGCCCGACGAGAAGGGCCAGGAGATAGGGCCAGTACGAGCGCGCGTGGCGCCCGACCGAGACGTTCGCGAAGCGCAGCGCCATCAAGAGCCCCACCCCCATCGGCGGCAGGAAGAGGCCGATGCCGACGGCGGCCGTCTGCACGATGTCGAAGTGGATGGGGTTGATGCCGAGCTTGACCGCGATGGGGAATACCACCGGGATGAGCACGACGGCCGCCGGCAGGCCCTCGAGCACCATGCCGAAGAGCATGGTCATGAGCGCCACGCCCGCGAGGAAAAGCCAGTGCGCCGAGCCGAGCGGCGCCAAGAGTCGGCCGAGCATCGCAGGGACCCCCGTCACCCCCATGAGGTACTGGAAGATGGTCGCGACCGCGAGCAGGAAGACGACCGCGGCGGTCAGAAGCGCGCTCTCGTAGGCGATCCACCCCATCTCCTTGAAGGAGACGTTGCGGTAGTAGAAGCGCGCCACGACAAAGGCATAGAAGGCGACGACCGCGCCCGCCTCGGTCGCGGTGAAGACCCCGAGATAGAAGCCGCCCAGGATCACGACCGGCACCACCATGGGCACGCTCGCCTCGCGCGCAGCACTCAAGAGGAAGCGCCAGCTCGGCCGCGTGTCCTTGGGCCAGCCGAGGATGCGCGCCTGGATGAAGACCAACGCGCACAGGCACGCCCCGATCGTGGCGGCGGGGATGAAACCGGCGAGGAAGAGGGCCACGACGGAGGTGTTCGTCACCTCGCCGATGACGATCATGAAGATGGCGGGCGGCACGAGCATTCCCATCGCCGTGCCAGAGGAGATCAGCGAGGCGCCGTCCTCGGGCTTGTAGCCGGCGCGCACGAGGGGCGGCATCAGCGTCGAGCCGAGTGCCGACACCTCGGCCATCTTGGAGCCGCAGATGTCGGAGAAGAAGTAGGACACCACGATGACCGACATGCCGAGACCGCCGCGCAGCCAGCCGACCAACGCGCGCGCGAGGTTGACGAGCGCGTGCGACATGCCGCAGCGCTCCATCAAGGTACCCGCGAAGACGAAGGAGGGAATGGCGAGGAGCACCCAGTTCTGCGAGCCGCCGACCATGCTCGAGGGCAGCATCTGCAAGGGATAGCCGCCGAGTGCCAGGCCTATGATCCCGGCGATGCCGAGCGCGAAGACGATCGGCATCGAGAGGGCGAGGAGGACGACGAAGGCAAGTGCGGTGACCACGAGCAGCATCGCCTACGGCCCCCCGAGCGTGGCCGCTTCGCGCCGCTCGATGAGGCCGGCGGCAACGCCCAGGCCATAGATCACCATGAGGCCGCCCGCCGCCACCGAGGAGGCATAGAGCCAGGCGAGGTCGATCTGAAGACCGGGCGAGGCAAGGCCCGCGTTCAGCATACAGAGCTTCCAGCCATAGGCGGCGGCCAAGGCGCCGAAGCCGGCGATGAGGAGGTGGTTGAGGCGCTCGAGCGCGCGCGCGGCGCGTGCCGGCAGGAGGTAAAGGAGAAAGCCGAGCGCGAAGTGGGTGCGCTCGATGATGGCGACCGCGGCACCGAGGGCCGTGAGCCAGGCAAGTGCAAATTCGCCCACCTCCTCGACCCAGAAGAAGTTCACGGTGGGAAGGTCGAGCGCGTCGGTGATCGCCACCACGACGTAGCGCAAGAGGACGCCGACCAGCATGTCGAGGATGGCGAGGATGAGGAGGGCTGCAATGAGAATCTTGGGCAGCATGGCGAGCCAACGGCCATGCCGCTCTATCGCGTTTATGGTCGGCTGCACGTCATCCCCTCACCCCAACCTCTCCCGCAAGCGCGCGCGGCCCTCACGCAGCAGACTCTCAGTTTGAGTCTTTCCGACCTGAAACGGGGCTACCTCCCTCTCCTCCTTCAGGAGGAGAGGGTGGGGGTGAGGAGGAGGAGGCGCGAGACACGCCATCGGCCGCAGAAGCTCGCTGCG
>JGI12269J14319_10004573_pt1 | contig 12557 bp, 11 predicted proteins | sample PeaSoiSIISIP2007_FD_14319 | JGI IMG/M metagenome (IMG submission 14319) | reverse complement strand
CGGGCCGGTTAGCGCCGAACGGCTCGCACGTTCCGAGCAGGAGCTGAACCCCCACCTCGCCCGCTCCACCTCGCCCCCTCGCCCGCCGACCCCACCTCGCCCCCTCCACCTGGCCCGCTCCCTGGGAACTCGAACGACGAACGCGTCGTCAAACATGCACCGGCTCAAGAGGGGCCGGTCTGCCGACCTGACGCGCTCGGGTCGTCGTTCGAGGAGGCCGTCGTGGTCCAGGTACACAGGAAGGTCATCGTCACCGCCGTCGCCGTCGTCGCCCTGGTCGGCGGCGCCGTGCTCGGTCGCCACCTGCTCGGGGGTGCCACCGCCGCCAGCTCGATCTCTGCGTCCACGCACGCACAGTCCGAAGTCGGTTCGAAAACGGCTTTTGGGGCCTCGCCGAGCTCGACGATCAGCCAAGGGACACAGGCCGCCGCCGCCCCCGGCTCGCCTTCCATCGCCGGCACGGCCCCCTCATCAGGTTCGACCAGCGGCGGCGCGCTCCCGCGTGTCCCGGTCTTCGCCATCGCGCCACAGATCGTGCGGACGGCCACCATCGACCTCCGGGTCGGGAAGAACACGCTCAGCTCGGCTTTGACCAACATCGCCACGTTGGCTGCCGCCGACGGGGGATACGTCGAGAGCTCGTCGATGGGAGGGGGAACGGCGCGCACCGCTCCTGTTACGGGCAGTGTCGTCATCCATGTCCTGGACTCGGACTTCAGCCAGGCCATGGCCACATTGTCGGGATACGGCAAGGTGACGAATCAGTCGGTCCAGGGTAAAGACGTCACGAACCAGGTCTCCACCAACGACGCGACCATTGCGATACTCCAGGACGAAGTCAACTTGCTCCAGGGCAAGCTCGGCCAGGCCACCGACATCAACACGTTTCTCCAGATCCAGAACCAGCTCTTCCCGGTGGAGGAGCAGCTCCAACAATTGCAGAACCAGCAGACCGTGCTGGAGAACTCTGCCGCCCTCGCCACCATTACGACGAACCTTTCGGCCCCCGGTGCTCCCCTGGTGACGCCCTCTCCGGTTCGAGCCAACGCCAACGCCGCAACGGTTGCGTGGCGGTATCTCCGTCACAATTCTTTGGCCGTACTGGACGGCCTCGCCGTCGGCGGAGGTTGGGCTCTCCCCGTCCTGGTGCTGTTCGCATTGATCGGGCTGGCGGGCTCACGGATCATTCGGCGCCGTCGACATGCGATCAATCCGGTATGAACCGTCGTTCCCCCGAGCACGAACCAACCGCCGGATTCAGGCACCGGATTCCAGGCACCGGGTCACAGGTAGGTGATGCCGAGGGCCCTGCAGCCGTCGCGCGCCACCACCACCACCGCCGATCGCGCCGCGTTGCCCGTCGATGACCCACGGGAGCTCGGTCCGAAGACATAGACGAGCGCCGGAGTGCGTTTGAAGGTGACGGCACCGAGAAGCCGCAAGACCCTGGAGGGCCCGGCATCATGCATCGCTGATGGCAGGCAACGCTCGAATTGGCTCGGCGTTCCGGTCGGGCCCGGTGTCGAACTCGGGAAGGCTCCTGCTTCGGGGGCGTTCGCTGTGGCGGACCTGACGGCGAGAGCGGCCGCCACCCGCGACCGCAATCCTTCGAGGGAACTCGTCTCTCCCAAGCTCTCGGTTATCGCCCCACTGGCCGAGTAACCCTCTGCCGCCGATGCACCGGCCTGGTGGCCAGATTGAGCCTGTCCGGCCTTCGACATTGCCGTCGAAGCGGTGGCCGACTTGGCCGTGGCGCTCGAGGGGGCGGAGGTGTTCTGCCCCGAAAGGGCGAGGGGAACACTCACCAGTGCCGCTAGGACGAGGACGGCCGCCGCCACTCCCACCAGCACCCGTGGACGTCGTCGGGAGTGGATGCGTACGGGGTCAGCGGCTACGACTCCTGCGGCCGCGGTTGCGGCTCCGGCGGCACCGGTGGGCGAGTCCGGATCCCCCTCGCCCGCCGTGCGCAAGACCGACGCGATCGAGGCGCCCCGAAGGCGGGGGGTCACGGGTGGTACCGGGGTCCGCAGGCGGGCACGCACCGCCTCGAAAGCCGCCAAGCGCCGACGGCACGAGCCACAGCCGACGAGATGGTCGCGGGTCGACGACGCCGCCGTCTCGTCGACGCCGGGTCCCGAGTCCTCGTCGAGATGCGACGACAACTGCTCGTCGGTCAAGTGCCCTTCGGTCATTGGGTGCGCTCTTCCTCCTGAGATCTCTCTGTGAACGGATCCGAACCACGCGGCTCATCAGTTGTTCTGACGTCCCGGAGATCGGAACGGTTCCCGGGAACGCGTCGCGCCGGTGCCGTGGACAGCGCGTCTCGTGCGGTGTCTTGGGCCGTGTCTTGGGCCGTGTCTTGGGCCGTGTCTTGGGCCGTGTCTTGGGCCGTGTCTTGGGCCGTGTCTTGGGCCTGCCAGGTGGCTGCCAACGCCGATCGGGCTCGGGCGATGCGCGAACGCACCGTGCCCACCGGCACGCCCAGGATCTCGGCGATGTCGTCGTAGGGCAGATCGCAGACGTCGCGCAGGACGACGGCGGTGCGGAACTCCACGGGGAGCGAGGCGAGGGCGACGTCGATGTCGATCCGAGCGGCCACGATGTCGGCTGGGTCGTTTCCCGGTGACGCCGACTCGACGAACAGGCCTGGCGCGCCGAACGAGATGTCTTCGGACAGATCGGCGAAGTCCGCGGCCACGCCGGTCACGGGGCGGCGTCGGCGTCGGCGCATCTCGTCGATACAGGTGTTGGTGGCGATCCGATAGATCCATGTGCCGAACGAGCTGCGCCCGTCGAACCTGCCGAGGGCTCTCAGCGCGGCGACGAGCGTGTCCTGGGTGGCGTCGACAGCATCGGCATCGTTGCCGAGCATCCGCCGGCACAAGGCGTGCACACGGTCATAGTGCGCTGTGACCAGGGTCTCGAGAGCGTCGCCATCTCCCGCGCGCGCCGCGTCGAGAACGTCCCGGTCGACATCCCGGGCCTGGTCGCGGTGGTCGTCGATGCGGAAAAGGCTATCCCGCCCTGCCCGAACATCGACCTCCAGCTGCTCTGGGCGCGGTCAGACGGGTCAGACGCAGGTGATGCGGTGGATGGCCAGGATGCCGTCGGTTGCCTGCAAGGTGGTGAAGGCATCGTCGGGGATGGCGCGGTCGGTGGACAGGACCATGAGCGCCGTGCCCTCGGTGCGAGAGGGGTCGACGTCCATGGACGAGATCGACACTCCCGCCTCCCCGAGGGCCACGCCGACGACCCCGATCATGCCGGGACGGTCGTCGTTGCGCACGATGAGCATGTACTCGGCGGGGGGAACCTCGACCGTGTGGTCGTCGACGAGCACGATGCGGGCCTCGGACCGTGGGCCGGTCAGTGTCCCGGCGATGGAGTGCTCGGGCGAGCGCAGGGTGATCAGGTTGACGTAGTCGCGGGCCGTGGCGGTCGACGCCTCACGCACTTCGAGCCCCCGTTCCTCGGCCAACTGGGGCGCGTTCACATACGACACGGGCTCCTCGGTGCCAGCCGAGAAGATGCCTTTCAGCACAGCCAGCGTCAGGATCGAGGTGTTGGAACCAGCCAGTCCGCCTTGGTACTCCACCTCGAGGCGTTCCGGGAGGCCGTCGTTGAGGCACGCGAAGCACCGGCCCAATTGTTCGGCCAAACGGAGATAGGGGCGGACGGTCTCTGACACCTCGGAGGCGGCGACGTTCACGGCGAAGGGCACGAAGTCCCCGGCCAGCGCCAGGTTGACCTGCTCGGCGATGGTCACGCCCGCTTTGTCCTGCGCCTCGGCCGTCGACGCGCCCAGGTGGGGGGTCGCCACCACCGTGGAGAACTCGAACAACGGTGAGTCGGTGCACGGCTCGGTGGCGAAGACGTCGAACGCCGCGCCCTCGACCCGACCCGAGCGCAGCGCGTCGGCGAGGGCCTCCTCGTCGACGATCCCACCCCGTGCCGCGTTCACGATGCGGATGCCGGGCTTCGCCTTGGCGAGGAGCTCAGCGCCGATGAGCCCCGTCGTCTCCGCCGTCTTGGGGAGATGGATGGTGAGGAAGTCGGACTCGGCCACGAGCTCGTCGAGCGACAGCATCTCGACCCCCATGTGACGCGCCCGGTCGGGCGAGACGTAGGGGTCGTAGGCGCACAGGCGCATCCCGAAGGCGAGGGCCCGTTGGGCCACGAGCGCGCCGATGCGGCCGAGCCCGACGACACCGAGCGTCTTGCCGTGCAGCTCGACGCCCTCCCACTTCGAGCGCTCCCACTTTCCCGCCATCAACGCGGCGTGGGCCTGGGGGACGTTGCGTGCCTGCGCCAGCAGCAGGGCCATGGCGTGTTCGGCCGCCGAGAGCACGTTCGACTCGGGGGCGTTCACCACCATCACGCCGCGACGCGTGGCCGCCTCGACGTCCACGTTGTCGAGCCCGATGCCGGCTCGTCCCACCACGGCGAGATCGGTTCCCGCTTCGAGCACGTCGGCGGTGACCTGGGTGGCGGAGCGGACGATCAGCGCATCGGCGCCGACGATGGCGCCGAGAAGCCCTTCCGGATCGAGGTCGAGCTGGACATCGGCCTGGTGGCCGGCGTCGACCAACGCCTTGAGCCCACGCTCGGCGAGTTTTTCTGTGATGAGTACCCGTGCCATATGGCTCGTCGTCCTAACTCGGCTCTTCCCGGCTTCCCGGCTTCCCGGCGTCCCGGCTTCCCTGCTACTCGGCGGTGGCGAAGAGCTTGCCGAGGCGCGTGACCCCCTCCACAATGGCGTCGTCGCCCAGTGCGTAGGACAGGCGCAGGTATCCATCGGCACCGAAGGCCTCGCCGGGCACCACGGCCACTTGCGTTTCCTCGATCGCCACGGCCGCCACGTCGGCCGAGGACGACACGAGGCGATCCGCAAGTCGGCGGCCGAGCAGTCCCTGGACGGACGGGAAGGCGTAGAACGCGCCCTCGGGCTCGACACACGTGACACCGAAACAGTCGTTGAGCATCTGGTGGATGATCTGGCGCCGACGGTCGAAGGCGGCGCGCATCTCCCCCACCGCCACGAGGTCGCCCTCGAGGGCGGCCTGGGCGGCGCACTGGGACACGTTGGACACGTTCGAGGTGGCGTGCGACTGCAGGTTGGAGGCGGCCGCCACCACGTCGGGGGGGCCGATCAACCAACCGACGCGCCATCCGGTCATGGCGTAGGTCTTGGCCACGCCGTTGATCACGATGCAGCGGTCGGTGAGCTCGGGCACCGCCACCGGCATGGAGCGGAAGGTGTTGGTGCCATAGACGAGATGCTCGTAGATCTCGTCGGTGACCACCCACAGGCCGCGAGCCGCGGCCCACTCCCCGATACGGGCCACCTCGTCGGGTGTGCTGACCGCGCCGGTGGGGTTGTTGGGCGACACGAACAACAGGACCTTGGTGGCAGGCGTCACCGCCGCCTCGAGCGCCTCGACGCTCAGGTGGAAGCCGGTGGACTCGGTGGTCGGGACGGTGACGGGTACACCGCCGGCGAGGGCGATGACTTCGGGGTACGTGGTCCAGTACGGGGCCGGCACGAGAACTTCGTCGCCCGGGTCGAGCACCGTCGCGAACGCCTCGTAGACCGCTTGTTTGGCGCCGTTGGTGACGAGCACCTGGGACGCGGCGACCTCGTAGCCCGAGTCACGCGCTGTCTTGGTGGCGATGGCCTCGCGCAGGGGGGCGATCCCGGCCGTGGGTGTGTAGTGGTGGTTGACGGGGTCGTAGCAGGCCGCGACGGCCGCCTCCACGATGTGCGCCGGAGTGGGGAAGTCTGGCTCCCCGGCCCCGAACCCGATGACATCGGCGCCCGCCGCAACGAGGGCCTTCGCCTTGGCGTCGACGGCGAGCGTGGCCGACGGCGACACCGCCGCCACCCGGGCGGAGATGCGAGGACGGGCGTGCGCACCGCCGGCAGCAGCAGCACCGCCGGCAGCAGCAGCACCGCGGGCGGCGGCACCGCCGGTAGCGGAAGCGCCGGTAGCGGAAGCGCCGGCAGCAGCCGAAGCGGCCGCAACGGTGGCGGTTTCTCGGGGGGACGCCATGCTGCAATGCTTGCACACGTGACGAACACCGCTGCCACCTCCCCCGCCGGCCCACCGAGCACCCCTGACATCCGCATCCCCGACGCGTTGAAGCCGTCGGACGGGCGCTTCGGGAGCGGCCCGTCGAAGGTCCGCCCCGAGCAGGTGGCGGGGCTGGCGGCGGTGGCGTCGACCTATCTCGGCACCAGCCACCGCCAGAGCACGGTCAAGTCGGTGGTGGGCCGCCTGCGCAGCGGGTTGCGCGAGCTGTTCTCGCTCCCCGACGGCTACGAGGTGGTGCTCGGCAACGGCGGGACCACGTGCTTCTGGGACGTGGCCACCTTCTGCCTCATCGAACGCCGGAGCCAGCACCTGTCGTTCGGGGAGTTCTCGTCGAAGTTCGCGGCGGCGGCCAAGGCGGCCCCACATCTCGAAGACCCCCAGGTCATCGAGTCCGCGCCGGGGACGCATCCCGAGGCCGTCGCCGTCGAGGACGTCGACCTCTACGCGCTCACCCACAACGAGACCTCGACCGGCGTCGCCATGGAGATCCGGCGCCCGGCCGCCACTCCCGGCCAGCTCGTGGCGGTGGACGGGACCTCGGCGGCGGGGGGCCTGCGGGGTGGATCCCACGCAGTTCGACGCCTACTACTTCGCCCCCCAGAAGTGCTTCGCCTCCGATGGCGGCCTGTGGGTGGCCCTGCTCTCGCCGGCGGCACTCGACCGGGTGGCCCACATCGCCGGCGGTGAAAGCGGGAGCGGCGGCGGGGGGCGCTGGGTCCCGGCCTTCCTCGACCTCTCCGTCGCCATCGACAACTCCACCAAGGACCAGACCTACAACACCCCGGCGCTGGCGACGGTGCTGCTGTTCGTCGAGCAGGTCGAGTGGATGCTCGCCGGCGGTGGCCTCGATTGGGCCGCCGGTCGCTGTGACCGTTCCGCCGAGATCCTCTACACCTGGGCCGAGCAGTCGGACTTCGCCATGCCGTTCGTGGGCAAGCCGTCCGAGCGCAGCCACGTCGTTGGGACCGTGGACTTCGTGGACGCCGTGGATGCGGCGGCCGTCGCCAAGGTGCTGCGGGCCAACGGCATCGTCGACACTGAGCCCTACCGCAAGCTCGGCCGCAACCAGCTGCGCATCGCCATGTTCCCGGCCATCGATCCCGAAGACGTCGCCGCGCTGTGCGCGTGTATCAACCACGTGGTGGGGGCCCTCGCCTCTTGACACCCGGGCGCCGATGGGACGACCACGCCGTGGTTGTCGAGGCAGACGCCCTCTTGGTGCGCCGAGTCCGGGCCGCAGCGCCGGGACCACGGAGCCCGAAACCTCGGCGCCGGGCCGTTAGGCCGGGACCACGGAGCCGGGACCACGGAGCCGGGACCACGGAGCCGGGACCGGGACCGGAACCGGAACCGGAACCCGTGGCGGTGCGTCAGGTGGCGGGGCTCACCGAGCTCATGTTGAAGTCCGCCACCCGCAGCGGCGGCATGGCGGTGCGGTTCATCCACTCGCCCCATTCGCGTGACAGGGCCCGCTCCGTGGCCCCCGACTCGGTGACGCGGGCGAGGACGTCGAGGGGGCTCTCGTTGAAACGGAAGTTGTTCACCGCACCGACGACCTCACCGTGCTCGACGAGGTAAACGCCGTCGCGGGTCAGTCCGGTGAGTAGGAGCGTCACCGGGTCGACCTCCCGGATGTACCACAGGCACGTGAGGAGCAGGCCCCGTTCCGTGCCGGCGATCATGTCGTCGAGCGAGGCGGTGGCGTCGGGCAGGGAGAGCACGAGGTTGCCAACCGGCGGTGACGGCTCGAGCCCCGAGCGCGCCGCGGCGGCGCGGTGATACTGCAGGTGGCGTAGCCGGCCCTCGGCGATCCAGTCCGTGCGGCCGACCGGGAACCCGTTGTCGAACACCGACACGTCGGTCCCCGAGGCGCTCGTCACGAGGAAGGGGCACGACTCCAGGCCGGGCTCGCCCGGGTCGCCCCGCAGCTCGAAGGGCAGCGGGCACAGCCGTTCCCCGATCCTGGTGCCTCCCCCCGGAGCCGAGAAAGGACTGCGGCCCTCCTCCGCGTCCCGACCCGACATGGCCTGGGACATGGCCACCACGAGGTCGGCGGCGGCGGCGGGGGGAAGGAGCACCTCGTAGCGGCCGGCGGGGAGCTCGATACGGCGTTGCGCCCAGGCCAGGCGGCGGTCGAGGCGCGCTTCGAAGGCGTGCACGTCGATGTCGCCGAAGGAGGCGGTGCCGGCGCCCGACCACACGGAGCGGGTTCCGTCGGCGCTGCGGGCGACGAGCTCCATGGTGCCGGCCGGTTGCACGTGGCGGAGCCTGATCCCGGTGCTCGTGCCGAGGTAGACGGTCTCGACCCCGTGGGTGGCGAAGCCCGCCAGGCGGTTGCCGGCCGAGCGGGCCCGGGCAAAGGCCTCCCCCAGGTCCGAGATGACCCCGCCCAGCACGGCCGGTGACGTGGACGTCGGCGGCTCGTCGAAGTCCCGTCCGTTCACGTCGCCCGGCTCGCCCGACTCACCCGGCTCGACCAGGGGGGCGGCGTCGTCGGCCGGGGGGGATTCGCCCGCCTCGGCCTCGCTGGCCCGGACCAGCTCGGTGACCTCGACCTCGCCGCTCCCACTGGCTACGCCCACCGCCAGCCGGGCGAAGCCGGCGCTCCCGTCGCTCCCGACGGCCTTGAAGCTCACCACGGCCACCCGGCGGTCGCGACGGACGCCGTTGGTGGTGGTGGTGTTGTTGGCGAAGCGGACCTCGGCCTGGCTCACCTCTTCCACGATCACGGCGCAGCCCTCGGCGTTGCTCGCCGCCAGGGCCCGCTCGACGACCTCCTGGGGGGAGGTCAAGAGCCCACCGCCCGAGCTCACGAGCGGCCTCCCCGGTTGGCCGGAGTCGCCGCGCCCACCGCGCTCACCGGGCCCACCGCGCTCGCCGGGCCCATCGCGCTCACCGCGACGCCTCGGCGCGTGCGTTCAGGACGTTGATCCCCCGGAACAGCGCGCTGGGACAGCCGTGGCTCACCGGGGCGACCTGGCCGGGCTGGCCCTTGCCGCAGTTGAAGGCACCTCCCAGCACGTAGGTGGAGCGGCCCCCGACGGCTTCGAGCGCTCCCCAGAATTCGGTGGTCTGGGCCTGGTAGGCGACGTCCTTGAGCTGCCCCGCCAGCCGGCCGCGCTCGATCCGGTAGAAGCGCTGCCCCGTGAACTGGAAGTTGTAGCGCTGCATGTCGATGGACCAGCTCTTGTCACCCACCACGTAGATCCCCTGTTCCACCCCCGAACACAGCTCCGCGGTGCTCGGGCCCGGCCCGGGGCCCGGCGCGGGCTGCAGCGAGACGTTCGCCATGCGCTGGATGGGCACGTGCAGCGGCGAGTCGGCGAAGGCACACCCGTTGGACCGTGCGAACCCGTTCTCCGCCGCCATGCGCCGGTCGAGCTGGNACCCCACGAGCACGCCGTCCCGAACGATGTCGAAGCTCTGGGCCTCGACCCCTTCGTCGTCGTAGCCGACCGAGGCGAGGCCGTGGGGCGTGGTGCGATCCCCGGTGACGTGCATGACCGGTGACCCGTAGCGCAGCGTGCCGAGCTTGTCGAAGGTGGCGAACGACGTGCCGGCGTAGGCGGCCTCGTAGCCGAGGGCCCGGTCGAGCTCGGTGGCATGGCCCACCGACTCGTGGATGGTGAGCCACAGGTTGGAGGGATCGATGACGAGGTCGTAGGTCCCCGCCTCCACCGACGGCGCAGCGACCTTCTCGGCCAAGAGCGCCGGCATGGTGTCCAGCTCGGCGGGGAAGTCCCAACCTTGGCCGGTGGTGTACTCCCAGCCGCGCCCGGCCGGCGGGGCCAGGGTCCGCATCGACTCGAACGACCCCGACTCGGCGTCGACGGCCACCGCCTCGACGACGGGGTAGATCCGCACACGCCGTTGGGTGGTGACCGTGCCCGACAGATCGGCGTAGTGCTTGTCCTCCACCACCGCCAGGACGCGGGCCGACACGTGGTCCACGGTCCCCGACACCATGAGGCGGCTGCTCCAGTCCTCGAGGAGCGCCACCTTGTCCGCCAGTGTCACCGCCGTGGGGTCCACCTCGTAGGGGGACGTCCACCGAACCTCGCCGTGGGCGGGCTCCTCGGCCACCTCGACGCGGGTGCCGACTGCCGGCGACGTCTCTCGGGCCAGGCCGGCGGCATCGTCGGCGAGCCGGGCGGCGGCCTCGGCGTTGATCTCGACCGTGGCCGCGAACCCGAATGACCCGTCGCGCACGACGTGGAGCCCGATCCCGATCTCGGTGTCGTCGACGGTGGTCTCCACGTGCCCGTCGCGCAGGGCCACGAACTGCGACCGAATCCGTTCCACCCTGACTTCGGCGTGGCTGCACCCGAGCGCGGCGGCCCGCTCGAGCGCGGCGGACCGAACCTCTTCGAGCGGAAGGCCCTCCAGGCCCGAAGAACCCGACGCGCCCGAAGAACTCCCCGAGCCCGAAGAGCCCGAAGGACCCGACGAACTCGAAGAACCCGCCGAGCCCGACGAACCGGCCGGAGCGTCGTCCCGGGACATCACGGCCGAGACCTCAGCCGCCCGACACGTCCTGGACGCGCTTCTTGCCCGCACTGATGAACGGCATCATGGCGCGCAGCTCCGCCCCCACCTTCTCGATGGGATGGTTGGCGCCGGCGGCGCGCAGCTCCTCGAAGTGTTTGCGCCCGGACCGGTTCTCGGCGATCCACTCCTCGGCGAAGGCGCCGGACTTGATGTCGGCCAGGATCTGGGCCATCGCGGCGCGCACGTGGTCGTCGATGATGCGCGGACCACGGGTGAGGTCGCCGTATTCGGCGGTGTCGGAGATGGAGTAGCGCATCCCGGCGATGCCCTCTTCGTACATGAGGTCGACAATGAGCTTGAGCTCGTGGAGGCACTCGAAGTACGCCGACTCGGGCTGGTACCCGGCTCCGACCAGGGTTTCGTAGCCCGCCTGCACCAGGGCCGTCAGCCCGCCGCACAGCACCACCTGCTCGCCGAAGAGGTCGGTCTCGGTCTCCTCCTCGAAGGTGGTGTCGAGCACCCCGGCCCGGGTGGCGCCGAGCGCGTAGGCGTATGACAGCGCCAGGTCATGCGCCTTGCCCGAGGCGTCCTGGGCCACGGCGACGAGAGAGGGGACGCCCCCACCCTCGGTGTAGGTGCGGCGCACCAGGTGCCCGGGGCCCTTGGGGGCCACCATGGCGACGTCGACACCCGGCGGCGGGACGATCTGCTCGAAGCGGATGTTGAAGCCGTGGGCGAAGAACAGGGCGTCGCCCTCGCGCAGCGAGGGTGCGATGTCGGCCTCGTAGACCGACGCCTGTTCGGTGTCGGGCAGGAGCATCATGATGAGGTCGGCCTCCGCCGCGGCCTCGGCCACGGGCAGGACCCGCAGCCCGGCCTCCTCGGCCTTGGTCTTGGACTTCGACCCGTCGCGCAGCCCGACACGCACATCCACGCCGGACTCGGCCAGGTTGAGCGCGTGGGCGTGGCCCTGGGACCCGTAACCGATGACGGCAACCTTGCGGCCCTGGATCAGGCTCGCGTCGGCGTCGGACTCGTAGTACAGCTTGGCCATCTCAGCCTGCCTCTCCCTGGAAATCCCCGTGGACGCTGTGCAACGGGGCGGTGTGGTGCTGCCACTAGACGGTGTGGTGGTGCAACTAGACGGTGTGGTGCTAGGCGGTGTGGTGCTAGGCCGTGTGCTGCAACGGGGCGGTGTCGGGCGACAGCTTAGGCAGGGCCACCAGGCCCGTCCGCTGGAGCTCGGTGATGCCGAAGGGCCTGACCATGTCCTCGAAGTCGTCGATCCGGCTGGGGGTGCCGGCCAACATGACCGTCACCCGACCACCACGCTCCTGATCCGGGCCGCCGTCGACGATCGAGCCCCCGAACTCGCCCACCAGCGCCACGAGGTCGGCCCGCTCGGCCGCCGAGGCCCCGGCACCGACGGTGACCAGGAGCATCTCGCGCTCGATCGCCTCCTCGGGGGCGAGCTCGGTGATCGTCACCACGTTCACCAACTTGTCGAGCTGCTTCATGATCTGCTCCAAGGGGGCCGACTCCACGTCCACCACGATGGTGATGCGGCTGAAGCGCTCGTCGTCGGTGGGGGCGACGGCCAGCGAGAAGATGTTGAACCCCCGCCGGCTGAACAGCGAGGCGACGCGGGCGAGGACACCGGCCTTGTTCTCGACCATGGCCGTGACGATGTGGTGGCGCGGCACCGCCCCGCCCGGATGCGCCCCGGGAACGTGGCCTGCGGCGGGGGGGCTCACCGGGCTCACCGTCCCCCCTCGCCGGCCGACGGGCCCACGATGATCTCGTCGTTGGAGGCACCGGCGGGGACCATGGGGTACACCTTCTCGAAGGCGTCGGTCCGGAAGTCGATGACCACGGGACGGTCGTCGATCCCGTTCGCCTTCTCGATGGCGGGGGCCACCTCCTCGGCGGACTCCACCTTGAGCCCGACGCAGCCCATGGCCTCGGCCCACTTCACGT
>JGI12269J14319_10004571_pt1 | contig 12564 bp, 13 predicted proteins | sample PeaSoiSIISIP2007_FD_14319 | JGI IMG/M metagenome (IMG submission 14319) | reverse complement strand
GAGCCGCGAGTCGCGCGGCGGGTCCGGCTCGATTGAGTTCGTGAAGGGTCATGCGCGGCTCCTGGCGCTCGATGCGACGACCCCGACCGCCTTAAGACAGCCTCTCGCTGTCCCAATGATGGCCGGGTCCAACGGCTCGCCGGCCAAACTTCAAGCCCCGTGCCAAGCTTCCAGGCCCCGGCAAGCCTTGCTGGCACACGTCTTGCTCGAAACGGGCTCGGCGCTGCCGGGGCCGCTTTCCGTGGCACGGATTGGGAATCCCGCGCATCAGTGATGAGGAAGTCGGCATGTCGGACGTTGCGGTGTTTTCAGGACGGGCGCAGATCGCCGCGATCGTCGATACCCTGCTGGTCCGCAAGAAGGCCGCAACCGGCGTGCGGGTCGACGAAGACCTGCACGATCGCGGGCTGACCTCGCTCGACATGGTCAACCTGATGCTGGCGGTCGAGGACACGTTCGGCATCGAGATCCCCCAGCGCGAGATGATGCCCGACAACTTCCGCACCATCGCGGCGATCGAGCGCCTTGTCTCGCTGGTCGCCGGCTAGCGGCGAGGACCGCGGCTGACATGCCCCTCGACCGGCGCGCCAACCGCCTGCTCAACATCCTGGCCGCGACCCACCGCGCCGAGGCCCCGCGCGCGACGGTCCACGACCGCCGGCACTCGCTGTTGACGCTTGCGCACACGGTCGAGTGCATCCCCAAGCCCGCGCCCGAGGCCCAGGCGGGCGTGATCCTCGCCGACGCCGCCATCCCTATCCGCATATACGCGCCCGCCGACGCCGACGACCGTGTCCTGCCTGTGCTCGTCTTCTTCCACGGCGGCGGCTGGGTCGCCGGCGGCCTCGACACCCACGAGGGCTTGAGCCGCCGCCTGGCGGCAGCGGCCGGCTGCCGCGTGCTCGCCGTCGACTATCGCCTGGCGCCGGAGCATCCCTTCCCAGCCGCTCTGACCGACTGCCTGGCCGCAACGCGCTGGGTGATCGAGAACGCTGGCGTGATCGGCTGTGACCCTGCCCAGATCGCCGTCGGCGGCGACTCAACGGGCGGCTCACTCGCCGCCAGCGTCTGCCAGATTTTGCGCGACGCCGGCGGGCCGCAGGTCGCGCTGCAGGTGCTGATCTGCCCGATTCTCGACCTCGCCGAAGAGTCGGAGTCGCGACGCGCGTTCGCCGAAGGCTTCTTCGTCAGCCGCGCCACGATCGAGCGCGACATCGACGACTATTGCCCGCCCGACCTCGACCGGCGGGATCCGCGGGTCTCTCCGCTGCGCGCGGCGCGCTTCGACGGCTTGCCGCCGGCCGTGATCCATGCGGCGGAGTTCGACCCGTTCCGCGACGAGGCGGCGGCTTACGCCGCTGCGCTGCGCCAGGCCGACGTCCGCGTCCGCGACGTGCGGCACCCAGGCATGATCCACTATTTCTACGCCATGGGCCGGGCGATCCCGTACGCGCTCACCGCCGCCGAGGCGATCGGCGCCGATATGCGGGCGATGCTGGCCGAGGCTCAGAAGCGGACGTCGCCCGCCGCGATGGCCGCGAAGGCAGCTGCGTCGAGCGGCTCGTAGCGGCCCTTCGCCTTGTCGTCGAAGAAGAGCGGGTCGGCGACCCGGCCAGGGTCGAACCCCTCGTCGACCAGCGCCTGTTTGCGCGTCTTGAACGTCTCGGTGGCCTCCAGTTCCTGCGCGAGGCGCAGAAACAGCGGCCGCGCGTAGGCCGGCAGGCGTTCGCTCAGATGCGCGCGAAAGCGGGCCAGATCGAACCCGTCGACGACGACGAGCGCGGCCATGCCGGCCCGCCCGGCCGCGCCGGGAACCGCCACGCCGTAGGCGCTGACCGCCCGAACGCCTGGAAAGCTCCCGATCGCCTCGGCCACCTCGGTGGTCGCGACATTCTCGCCCTTCCAGCGGAAGGTGTCGCCGATGCGGTCGACGAAATGGAAGAAGCCCTGGCTGTCCTGGCGCATCATGTCGCCCGTCCGTAGCCAGGCGTCACCGCGGGCGAAGACGTCGCGCAGGATCTTCTTCTCGCTCTCGGAGGCGTCGGTATAGCCCTCGAAGCGACCAGCGCCGGTCGCGCTCAATCGGCCGATCGCCTCGCCAGCCTCGCCGCGCTGGCAGGCGATGCAGAAGCCATCCGCCCCCCGCGCCGGGGCGCCACGCTCGGCGTCCGAGCGGACGATGGCGACCGGGAAACGATGAGCGAGGAAGGGCGGGATGCGGCCGATTGCGCCGGGCCGGCCCTCGACGTTGAACAGCGAAAACGCGCCCTCGGTCGCGGCGTAGAACTCGAGGATGCGCGGGATCGAGAAGCGCGCCTGGAACGCCGGCCAGACGTCGCCGGAAAGGCCGTTGCCGCAGGCGAGCCGCAAGCGATGGGCGCGTTCCTTGATATGCGGCGGCGCGGCCAGCAGATAGCGACAGAGCTCGCCGATATACTGCACCATCGTGCAGTCGAAGCGACTGATATCGCTCCAGAATTCTCTTGCCGAGAACCGTTCCGCGACCACCGCCGCGCCGCCGGCGACCAGCGCCGAGCCTGTGGCCACGACGCCGCCGACGCTGTGGTACATTGGCAGGCAGTTGTAGAGCCGGTCGCCGGGCGCAGCGCTCGTCAGGCCGGCGAACCAATAGCTCCAGCTCATCACCCGACGGTGGCTGACGTTCGCCGCCTTGGGCAGGCCGGTGGTGCCGGAGGTGTAGATCAGGAGCGCCCGGTCATCGAGGGTGACCGGCGGCTTGGCCGTTTCGAGCGGCCCGCCGTCGAAGCCTCCCAAAGCGAGGTCGACGCGGCGCGCGCCCTCGCCGCCGTGGGTCCAGATCGGAGTCCGTAGCTCGGGTGGAACGGCGGCGCGCAGCGGCGCCTCGAGCGTCGCGTCGACGACGATGAGCTTTGCATCGGCGACCGCCAGGCAGTGGGCCAGCGATGGCCCCCGCAGGTTGGTGTTGATCAACGCGACCACCGCGCCGATGCGGGTCAAGCCCAGCCAGCACGCCATGTATTCCGGCCGGTTGGGCATCAGGAGCGCCACGACGTCGCCCTTGCCGAGGCCCTCTGTGCGCGCCCAGCGCGCATAGCGGCGGGTGCGCTCCGCCAAGCCCTGGAACGACAGCGTTTCGCGGTCCGAGATCAGCGCCGGCGCCGAGTCGAACCGCGTGGCGAGCTCGTCGATCACAATAGGCAGAGTCCGCGTCGGATCGGCGTCAAGCCGGGCGGTCAGCTCCAGCGCACGCAACCAGTCCTTCGAGGCTGAGCGCGCGGGCGCGCCATCGGCGGGTTCGGAGGGTCTCACATTGGCGCCGAGGGGGGGCATCGCGCGGGCCGCACGCAAGGCGCGCGCCACCTCGCGCGCGCGGGCGGCACGTCTCCTGCTCGATGCAGCGCGCCGCGGCCGCTCACGCACCAAATCGAGACCGGCCCGGACTGACCGGAGAGCCTATGCGCCGCGAGACCATCGCCGTCCACGCCGGGTTCGACTGCGACCCCGCCACCCACGCGGTCGCCACGCCGATCTACCAGACCGCGGCCTACGCCTTCGACTCGGCTGACCACGGCGCGGCCCTGTTCAACCTCGAGGTCGACGGCTTCCGCTACAGCCGCATCAGCAACCCGACGACCAACGTGCTCGAGCAACGTGTCGCGGAACTGGAGGGCGGCGTCGGCGCGATCGCCCTCGCGTCGGGCCAGGCGGCCCTCTACTACGCCTTCGTGAATCTGGCGGACAACGGCGGCAATATCGTCGCCACGCCGCAGCTCTACGGCACGACCCACTCGCTGCTCTCGCACGTCCTGCCCCGGCAAGGGATCCAGGGCCGCTTTGCCGCCTCCGACCAGGCGGCCGACATCGAGCGGCTGATCGATGCGAACACCCGCGCCGTCTTCTGCGAGAGCGTCGGCAATCCGGCCGGCAACATCTGCGATATCGAGGCGATCGCCAAGGCCGCGCACCGCCATGGGGTGCCGCTGATCGTCGACAACACGGTGCCCACGCCCGTCCTGCTTCGCCCGATCGAATACGGCGCGGACATCGTGGTCCACTCGCTGACCAAGTTCATGGGCGGCCATGGCACGACAATGGGCGGGGCGGTGGTCGATGCCGGCCGCTTCGACTGGCGCGCGCACGCCGACCGCTTCCCGATGTTCAGCGAGCCGGACGAGTCCTACCACGGCCTGGTCTACGTCGATAATTTCGGGCCGAGCGCCTACGTCGCCCGCATCCGCAGCGTCTACCAGCGCACGACCGGCGCCGTCCTGGCGCCGCTGAACGCCTTCCTCCTGCTGCAAGGCATCGAGACGGTGGCGCTCCGCGTCGAGCGCCACGTGGAGAACGCCCGCCGCGTGGCCGAATTCCTCCGCGCCGATCCCCGCGTCGACTGGGTCACCTACACCGGCTTTCCCGACAATCCGCACCACGCGCTGGCGCAGAAGTACCTGGGCGGCAACCCGCCCTCGCTGATGACCTTCGGGGTGAAGGGCGGTTACGAGGCGAGCAAGGCCTTCTACGACCGGCTGCAGCTGATCAAGCGGCTGGTGAACATCGGCGACGTGAAGTCGCTGGCCTGCCATCCGGCTTCCACCACCCACCGCCAGATGAGCGACGAGGCGCGCGCGAAGGCTGGCGTGACGCCCGAGATGATCCGCCTCTGCGTCGGCATCGAGCACGCCGACGACATCATCGCCGACCTCGACCAGGCGCTGAGCGCCCGCGTCGCCCTGCCCTACCCGGCGGCGGCCGAATGACCCCTCGCGCCCCGCTGGTCATCGGCCTGGCCAACAACATGCCGGACGGCGCCCTGCAGGCGACAGAGCGGCAATTCGAGGGGCTGCTCGCCGAGGCGGCGCGCGGCGCCGACGTCAGCCTGCGCTATCTCTCCCTGCCCGAGATCGAGCGCGGCGAGCATGCGCGGGCGCACATGCGCGGCCGCTACGCCCACATCGATCGCCTGCCGGCCGCCGGTCTCGACGGCCTCATCGTCACCGGCGCAGAGCCGCAAGCCGCCCGGCTGGACGACGAGCCCTATTGGCCCAGCCTCGCCCGCGTCGTCGACTGGTCACGGGCCGCTGAGATCCCGACGGTCTGGTCCTGCCTCGCCGCTCACGCCGCCGTGCTGCACCTGGACGGTGTCGAGCGCCGCCCGCTGCCCACCAAGCGCACCGGCGTCTTCGCCAGCACGCCGGCGCGGCGCCACGCGCTTCTCGTCGAGACCCCGAGGCCGATCGCGCCCCACTCGCGGCTGAACGAGGTCGCCGAGGCCGATCTGCTGCCGGCCGGCTATCAGGTGCTGACCCGCTCGCCGGAGATCGGCGTCGACCTCTTCATCAAGCCCGGGCCAGCGCTGGCCCTCTTCTTCCAGGGACATCCCGAGTACGCCGCCGAGACCCTGCTGCGCGAATATCTGCGCGACGTCGGGCGCTATCTGCGCGGCGAGCGCGCGGTGCATCCGGCGCCGCCCGCGGGCTATTTCGGAGCAAGGACGCTGGATGTGTTGGGCGAGCTCGCGTCGGCGCGCGAGGCGCGCCGCGATCCGCGACGCATCACCGACTACGTCCGCGCGACCGACGGCGCATCGGCGGGCGCGACCTGGCGGCCCTGGGCGGTCGGCATCTACCGGGCCTGGCTCGAGCACATCTGGGAGCGGAAGGCCGGGCGCGTCGCGTCACCGGAAGCCGGCGCGCTCGCGTCAAGCCGGCGCGGGGCCTCGCCGGCCTAGCCGCCGCCCCTAACCGCGGCGAGCAGAGTCCACACGCCAAGCGCGGCGAACACACCGGCGGAGACCAGCCGGATCAGGCGGAGGGGCGCGACCTTGACGGCCGCTTCGCCCACCAGAACGGCCGGGACGTTGGCGATCATCATCCCCAGCGTCGTTCCGGCCGAGACGCGGAAGATGTCGTGGAAGCGCGCGGCGAGCGACAGCGTCGCGATCTGGGTCTTGTCGCCGATCTCGACGATGAAGAAGGCGATCGCGGTCGTCAGGAAGACGTCGAAACGGCTCGCGTGATGCTCCTGCGCGTCCGCCTTGTCCGGGATCAGCATCCAGGCGGCCGTCACGAAGAACGAGATCGCCAGCACCCAGTCGAGCCATGGGCCGCGGAGCAGGCCGGCGAGCAGATAGCCCGCCGCCGCCGTCAGCGTGTGGTTCGCCGCCGTCGCGACCAGGATGCCCGCCAACACCGGCCACGGTTTGCCGAAGCGCGCCGTGAGCACGATCGCCAGCAGCTGGGTGCGGTCGCCGATCTCGGCCAGGGCGACGACCAGCGTCGAGAGAAGAACCGGCTCCATCGCGCCTTTCGCGTCGCCCGGCCTTCCGGGCCGCCGCCGGGCGAGGTATCCGAAGCATCCTGGGTGGACAAGCGAGCGGAGCCGTCATGGCCAACGACAGCGTCACCATCTTCCACAATCCGAACTGCGGAACCTCGCGGAACGTGCTGGCGGCGCTCAAGGACGCTGGCATCAAGCCCACCGTCGTCGAGTACCTGAAGGCAGGCTGGACCAAGCCGCAGCTCAAGGGCTTGCTCGCGGCGATGAAGGCCAAGCCCCGCGACATCCTGCGCACCCGCGGCGCCAGCGAAGCTGCGCTCGCCAAGGTGGGACCAAGCGCCAGCGACGAGGCCATCCTCGACGCCATGGTCGCCGAACCCATCCTGGTCGAGCGCCCGATCGTCGTCACGCCAAAGGGAACCGCGCTCTGCCGCCCCGCCGACCGCCTGCAGGCGCTGCTCTAGCGGCGGCTGGCTCGCCCGCCCCTGCATCGGCTAGAACCCGCGCATGAGCGAACAGCCCTCAGGACCGACCTCCCAGAGCTACATCTCCCAGCGGCTTCGGCTGCACTACGTCGATTGGGGCAACCCCAACGCTCCCCCGCTGCTGCTCATCCACGGCGGGCAGGACCACTGCCGAAACTGGGATTGGGTGGCGCAGGAGATGCGACGCGACTACCACATCATCGCGCCGGATCTGCGCGGCCACGGCGACAGCGCCTGGTCGCCGTCGGGCGAGTACGGCATGAGCGCCTACGTCTACGATATCGCCCAGCTGATCCATCAGCAGAACCTGGCCCCGGTCAGGATCATCGCCCATTCGATGGGCGGCAACGTCGCGCTGCGCTACGCCGGCGTCTATCCGGAGACCGTCACCAAGCTGGTGTCGATCGAGGGCCTAGGCCCCTCGCCCGCCATGATGCGGCGCCGAGAGGAGACGAGCGCACCCAAGCGCCTGCGCGGCTGGATCGAGCAGAAGCGCGGCTTCGCCGGCCGCACGCCCCGCCGCTACGCGACCATCGAGGACGCGTTTCACCGCATGCAGGAAGAGAACCGGCACCTTACGCCGGAGCAGGCCCGGTACCTCACCGTGCACGGTGCGGCGCAGAACGAGGATGGCACCTACAGCTGGAAGTTCGACAACTACTGCCGCTCGAACTCGCCGACCGACCTTGCGCCCAAGGACCTGCACGAGGTCTGGGAGAACATCGCCTGCCCGGTGCTGTTCGTAAACGGCAAGGAGAGCTGGGCGTCGAACCCGGAGAAGGACGGCCGGATGAAGCACTTCAGGGACGGCCGGGTGGTGGAGTTCGAAGGCGCCGGCCACTGGGTGCACCACGACCGCCTCGATGCGTTCCTGGAGACGGTAAGGGCGTTCCTCTAGGATCGGCGACGAGGAGCAGCGCATGCCGGCCAGGCCAGGACCCCTAGCGCTCGCCGCGGTCGCGATCGTCGTGGCGGCCACCGGCGCGGCCAGCGCCGCCTCTCCGACCAGCGTGCCGCTGGACACCGAGACCACGGTGGGCGGTGTTCCCGTCGCCTGCACCGGCGTCGGGGAGAGCAAGCTCAACCCGCACTGGAACAGCTATCCGGTGCGGGTGGAGTTCTCCGGGGCGGACAACGGGCTCCTGGCCGACGAAGCGCTTACGATCTTCGATGACGCCGGCGCCGAGGTGGTCAGCGTCGCCTGCGCGGGACCCTGGATCCTACTCAAGCTGCCGCCGGGCAGCTATCGCATCGAGGGCCGCCTTCCGAAGACGCAAGCCATGCCGCAGAGTGGGTACTTCCGGGTCACGCCCGACGGGCCGGTGCACCTGGAGCTGCGCTTCCCAGACGCTTGACGATTGCGCCGGCGAGCGCGCTTGATCATGGCGACGAGAGGAGCCGCCGATGCTTCGCACGACAATCGCCCTTTGCGCCGCCGCAGCCTTCCTCGCACTGGCCGCCGGCGCGGCCGCAGATCCCACACCAGTCCCGATCGACAGCGAGGCGACCGTCGGCGGCATCGACGTCGGCTGCACCGGAATCGGCGAGAGCAAGCTCGATCCGAAATGGCAGGCCTATCCGGTGCGGGTCGAGTTCTCAGACGCCAACAACGACTACCTTGCCAACGAAGTGCTGACCGTCAGGAGCGCCAGCGGCGCCGAACTGCTCACGGTCGCCTGCGAGGGCCCCTGGATCCTGCTCAAGCTGCCAACCGGAAGCTACAGCGTCATCGGCCGCGTGCCCGGCACGTCGGCACAGCCAAGGACCGCCACCTTCCGCCCCCCAAGCCACGGCCAGATGCGCGTGGTCCTGAAGTTCCCGGACCTGTAGCAGCCGCCCGCCTACGCCCTTCGGGCTTCGGCGCGACAGCCATCGCGCAAGAGAGTCGGCTGGTTTACCGAGCCGTAGCGCTACGCGCGAAGGCTGCTGGTTTACCGAGCCGTAGCGCGCAGCGCGAAGGCTGGTAGGCCCGGCTGGACTCGAACCAGCAACCAGACCGTTATGAGCGGTCGGCTCTAACCAATTGAGCTACGGGCCCGCCGTCGAGGGCAGTGGGTGGGCGGGTTACCATGGGCTGTCAGCGCCTTAAAGCCTGGGTTCAGCTTGAGCGTTGCACTCAAGCGCGCGTCAGTCTGGTAGGGTCCAGCCTGGAGCCCATGGAGGCCTCGAGATGAAAGCGACGATGTTGACGAGCGTGGCGTTGGCGAGCCTGGCGATGGCGTCGGCGGCCCTCGCCCAGGCGGCGCCTGGCGCCGGATCGATGTTCCAGGCCACCACGCTCGCGGTCTCGGCCGACGGCCAGAGCAAGATCACGCCGGATCAGGCGACCATCACGTTGGGGGTGCAGGTCACCGACGCGACGGCCCAGGAGGCGATGCAGGACGACGCCCAGCGCACGACCAGCGTCATGGCCGCGCTCCGCGCCGCCGGCCTGCCCGACAAGGACGTGCAGACCTCGAACATAAGCCTGCAGGCGCAATACACCTACATCCAGAACCAGCCGCCGAAGCTGACCGGCTACCAGGCCTCGAACGACGTCACGGTCACGGTCGAGGATCTTACCAAGCTCGGGCCAGTGATCGACGCGGTGACCGCGAGCGGCGCGAACCAGGTGAACGGGATCAACTTCGGCCTGAAGGACCCGACGGCGGCCGAGGACCAGGCGCGGCTCGCGGCCGTGAAGGCGCTGCAGGCGAAGGCGGCGCTCTACGCGCAGGCCACCGGCTACCACATCGTGCGGCTGGTCAATCTCACCGAGGGCGCGCCCGAGCAGTCCTCACCCATACGGCCGATGGTGATGGCGGCCGTCCGCGCTCAAGCGGCGCCAACGCCGGTTTCCGCCGGCGAGCTCACGGTCGAGATCACGGTCACCGCCGTCTACGAGCTCGCGCGCTAGCGCCCCGCCCGAAACCTGGGTGCGACGGAGAGATCCTATCTGACCACCGAGCACGCAAAGCACCCCAAGAGGCCGTGACTGGCCGCCGCGCTTGAGCCTTCTCAGAACCCTTGGTGTGCTTGGTGTGTTTTGTGGTTGAAAATTGGACCTCGCCGCTTCGCGGCGTCTGGGGTCAGTCGCTGGGCCAGAGGGCGGCGTCGGAGAGGGCGTCTTTGAACGCGCTCTCGACCTCCTCGCCGGGGGGCGCGGTCGGGCCCTCGATCGAGGCGGCGAACACCAGATCGCGCTTGGGCGTCGTCAGGCGCCCGACCCACCAGCCGACGCTGCGCGAGCCGTCGGCCTGGCTCGGGCAGGAGCCGACCTGGCCGGTCATTACCGCGGGACCGGCGGTGGTGTTGCGGGTTTCGCTGCTCATCAGCCCCTCGACCGTCGAGGCCGCGCCGTTGGCGAGCGGAATCTCGCCCGCGTACAGGCGCTGGAGAAACGCCGCCTGATCTCGGGTGGAGAGCTGAAGGGCGCCGCCGGCGTGCGGCCCCTCCCAGAAGGCTCCCGGCGGGCCGGATAGGTTGCGGTTGCCGTAGCCCATGGCGGCAAGGGCCGCAGCGTAGCGGTCATGCCCGATCTCGGCCGCCAGCTTCTGGAACCACCAGCCGATCTGGTCCTGCCACGCCTTGGCCATGTCGGCATTGGTCTGCCAGGCGGTGACCGGCTGGGGCGTCCCGTCCCACTTGAACACGGCCTTGGGCGTGACCACGCCCTGGTCGAGACCGACGAGGCTGCTGACGACGTTGAAGGTTTCGCACGGAGGCAGGGGGTACCGGCATACCTGCGCGCTGTTGTACTGGTAGATCGTCGCGCCGGTCTTGGTGTCGAGCAGGACCACGCAGGTCCCGATCCCGCCCATGCCGCGGTCGATCGCCGATTCCAGCGCGTTCGAGTTGTTCAGCGGCTTGGCCTTCGGCCCGCAGGCCGTTAGCGCAAGACCCAGGAGCAAGAGGGCTGCGAGCGAGCGCTTCACCGGCGGCAATCTCTGCATCACGGCCGACTCATCTGTTCCAGGCGTAAGAATGGAGCTTCAATCGGCGGATGGCGAGCACAGAGGCAAGGGCCGCGCACGACGGCTTTCTGACAGAGCTTAAGGCGCTGGCGCGCCCGGTCAGGACGGACCTTAAGCCACAGAACGATTCTTATGGCGGCAGCGGCCGACCGTTCTTCTCCGTCTCGGTCCCCGATCGCCGTGCGATGGCTCGCCGCTGGTTGGCCGCGCACAGACACGCACCGGCCGAAGCCGTGCTGGCCGTGGTCGAGAGCCTGCTGGACGGCGAATCGCACGAGGAACGGACGCTGGCGACGCTGCTGCTCCGCTACAGCAAGCCGGCGCGGGCGGCGACGACTCCCGCCGACGTCGATCGCTGGCTCGACGAACTCAACGGCTGGGCGGAGGTCGACAGCCTCTGCCAGAACGTGTTCAACGCCGAGCAGATGCTGGCCGATTGGACCGCCTGGCGCGGATTGATCGACCGGTTGAGCCAGGACGCCAACATCAACAAGCGCCGCGGCTCGGTCGTGCTGCTGACCGGGCCGGTCCACTACGACGACGATCAGCGCCTGGCCGAGCTCGCCTTCGCCGTCATCGACCGCGTGAAGGCAGAGCGCCCGATCCTGATCACCAAGGCGGTGTCCTGGCTGCTGCGCGCCCTCGCCGACCGCCATCCCGCCGCCGTCGCCGCCTACATCGACGCAAACGAAGCATCGCTGCCCAAGGTCGCGATCCGCGAAGCGAGAACCAAGCTCAGGACGGGGACGAAATCGGGGAGGACCCCGCGCGAGCGCTAAGGTCTGGAACCCTCGCCCCGTCGAACGACGGGGAGAGGGAGAACGGAGGCGCCGCTAGTCCCCCGCGCCGCCTTCGGCGAGGCGTTTCATGCGGGCGAGGCGGTCGGGGTCGTGGTCGACCTCGCCGTTGGCGGAGAGGAGCTCGTGGGCGCGGGCGAAGTACTGGCGGGCGACGGCGCGGTGCTTCCACGCATCGTCGCCGGGCCATGCGAGGTGGATCTCGCCGAGCTCCTCCTCGACGTAGCCCTGGCTCGCGTGGCCGGACGCCGCGTACTCCCGCTCGAGCTCCTCCTGCAGCGCCAGCGCCTCGGGCAGGCGCCCCTGCAGCCGCATCGTCCAGCCGGTCATCCAGCGCGCGATGCCGACACGCGACGGATCATCCTCGCGCCAGGCCTCCAGCGACGCCTCGAACGCCTCCATCGCATGGTCGAGGTCGCCGAGCTCATGGAAGTCCATGCCGGTGTTGTTCCACAGCGAGCCGCGCCAGCGCCGCGCGCGCGGATCGGTTGCGGCGGCCGCCCGTTCCAGCGCGTCCATGTTCATCGCGATCCGCTTGCCCGGCTCGGGCTCGACCAGCGCAATCATGTGAATTGCGTCGATCTCCAACGCCTCCTCGCCTGCCGCCCTGCCCGCCTGCGCTGCGCGCTCGAAGTACGCCTTCGCGCCGCTCGGGCTGCCGCTGGAGCGCAGCACGCGGCCCATCTCCAGGTCGTGGCGGATGCCGGGGCGCGTCTCGCCCGGCTCCAGTCGATCCTGCACCGTCTCCAGCGTCATCAACGCATGCGCGAAGCGCCCCTGCAGGCCCTGGGCGCGGGCAAGCTGGGTGTCGAGCTCCAGGAGTTTGGCGTGGTCCTTCTGGGCCCCCAGGTGCTGGCGGAGCGCCATGAACTTCGCCTCCGTCCCCGCCGGGTCGTCGAAGTCCCAAAGGACGTCGATGTCGGTATCGGCGGGATGATCCGCGTTCGGGCTCCGCTCGTCGGTCAAGGTCACAATCTCCGTGCGCTGGCGCGGAGCCACGGCAAAGCAGCATCGGACCGGCCGGACAAGCCGCAATCGGGTGCCGGTTTGACAATGGTGGACCGGCGGGGG
>JGI12269J14319_10004567_pt1 | contig 12570 bp, 8 predicted proteins | sample PeaSoiSIISIP2007_FD_14319 | JGI IMG/M metagenome (IMG submission 14319) | reverse complement strand
CCGCCGATTCGCCGACACCGATCACCGTCGCGCCAACCTCGGCCAGCGCCCGGACGAAATGCCGCTGGCTGGCCGGGAAGAACGGCTCGACGAAGACGACAGTCATGCCCTGCATGGTAACGGGGCGGTCGGCGGGTTCTTGCGCGAGCCGACCGCTGAGCTGATTCCGGACGGACCGCCGTCAGCGGTGGCGAAGTTAGGCGTCTGGCTCGCTCACCGACTCCATCAGCCGGCGGGCCTCGCTTAGCTGTGCGGATGACAATGCCGGATCGTTGGCCTTCTCGGCCTTGCGCAGCAGCGCGGTAGCGCGCTCGGGGGCGCCGCTGGCATTAGCAACCCTGGCCGCCCGCAGGAAGATCAGCCCATTGTCGGGAGCGGATGCGAGCGCGGCGTCTGCCTCCTGCATGGCCGTCTCGGGTCGGCCTGCCCGCGCGAGTGCCAGCGCATACGCCGACCTGACCTCGGGTCGCTGGCCCATGCTCGGGCGGAGCCGCTGCAGCGCTCGGAGATCATCGAGAGCGGAAGAAGCGTTCCCGTGTTCAGCGCGGACCTGGCCGCGTCCGGCAAGCGCTTCGGCGAAGTCGGGTTCGACGTTGAGAACGGTTCCGAATACCGCCGAGGCGGCTTGCGGCTGTCCCGCGTGCCAGAGTACCTTCGCAAGTTCTGTCTGCAGTGTCAGGTCGCTCGGCAAGCGCATGACGGCGGATTGCAAATCCTCAAGCGCGGCCATGTAGCGCCCTTGCTTGGCATGTATCCGGCCGATCGCGCCGAGCAGCCTGCCCACCGCCGACTGATCCTGTAGTTGCTCGCTGAGTTCAGCGGCCAGCTGATAGTGCTGCTCGGCCAGGTCGTACTCGCCGCGTTCGAACGCGATGTTGCCGAGCAGCGAGTGTGCATCGGCCTGAAGCCGCAGAGCGCCTCCGGCTGCGGCCTTGAGAGCCTGCGCGGCATGTTTCTGTGCGAGCGCTAGCTCTCCTTCCGCCACAGTGATGACAGCGATCCCCAGATGGCTGGCGGCGTCGATAGCAGGTTTGCTGCTGTCGACTGGCGATTGGTCACTGAGCTGGCGGACAACAGTGACCAGGCGGTCGCTGGCGAGTGCGCACCACCTTCCGCCCGAGTTCACCGTGGTGAGCAAGTGCCGGTTCCGCAGTCCGCGGATGACCGAGTACGGCATGCCTGCCGTGGCGGGCAGTGTCTCCGCTACGAACTCGCGTGTCCCTCGGGAGGAGACGAACGTCTGCTTTAGCCAGTCGCTCAACGCGGCGACGCTGATCTGATGCGTCACGGCGATCTCGGTGAGAGCATCGGCGCAGAAACTCGCCAGTGACTGCTCCGCGAGATCGTGAGCGTCCAGGAAATCGCAGGTGAGGACAGAAACGTGCGGCTGCACAGCCTGGTACAGGCCTGCGCAGACCACTTGGATCTGCGCGGGCTCGACGCAGTCAGCGACCGTGGCCACGGTGCCGCCTGCCCGGTCGGCAAGCTGCGTCGTGAGCAACTCGTCCACGATGTCTTCAGCTAGGCCAGCTGAGATCCGAAACCCGACCTGCTCCATCGGGCACTTAACTGCCTCAATCGCGGCGCTGCGCTCCAGAGCGCGCAACGGCAGGTATGCCCGGTCGTCAATGTCCAGGAGTCGCTGATACGTCGCCAGTTCGGACACGGCATCGCTGCGGATCGACAGCACGATTCTCAGCCGCGGCACCGCCCGTATTGCCGTGGCGATGTCCTCGAAGAACGCATCCCGCTGCCGAACGTTGCGGGCATCAGAAAAGGCCTCCTCAAGCTGGTCGATCACCGCGAAGATCGGGGACGGGGTACCGGACCATCGGCCGGCCAGGGCTCGCTCGTCGAGGAAGTCAGCAAGGGACAGCTGGGCCAGGCTGGCCCGCGACTCAGCCGGGGACCACGAGGAGAGCACTGACAGTATGTACGGATTGTGATCGGGAAGCGATGCCAGCGGGAATGACGATCCATGCGATACATGGCCAGTCGGCAGTACATCGGCTTCGTCGCCGAGCACAAGAGCTAGTCCCGCCTGAAGCAAGGAAGTCTTGCCACAGCCCGCAGGCCCAAGCACGACGACGATCGGATTCTTGTCCAGCAGGGCCTTCAGCTCGGCGCACTCGCGGTCACGACCGAAGAAGATGTCCTGGTCGGCAACTTCGAAGAAGCGCCGTCCAACATACGGTTCGCGGTTCCGGCCATCCGTCATACTTGTGCGCGGAGCCACCTTTAGCGCCACCTCGGGTTCTCGAAGGTCCGCGAACGCCTGACCGCAGCGTGCCAGCCGCGAAGATCGCCGCCGACAGCGCCGAGCAGATCACCGGCACCGCTACCGCGCATGTCACCGACAGCTCTTGCTGAACACCCGGACGGCAAAGATATCGATATGCATACAAAACCAATATTTAACGTCTGCACCATCAATGCACCTCATCCATCGGTCATGCGCAGGAGCGACCAGACTGCCACAAACCGCTCTCCGCCGCAGCCGGGCTAGCCATCAGATGTGGCTGTCGTGGGCCGCGACAGGGTCTGCCCCCGCATCCTGGCTGGCAGGGCCGGCGGCAAGAACTCGGCGCACTGCATGACCAAGGACCGAGTCGCCGAGGGCACCCAAGTCGCGAGCGGACAAGGCAGTCGCGTCGATCGCCAGAAAGTCGCGTAGTTCGTCGGTCATATCGGGTCGCCTCCTTTCACTGAAAGCCAGTCTACCCTTCGCCGAAGCTAAATGGTCAAAACGTATATAACATCATTTATCCACCCCAACCGGTGCAGTATGGTAGGTTGGTAGTTGAACTCATGGTGACTCATTGTTAGCGGCGACACCAGAGGCTTCTTACCATGGGCAATGCATCAGGCGACTGCCGTTCCGACATGCTACGGGCTGGACGTTGCCATCACCGTGCCATTCTTGGCGTGTCCGCGCTGCTCGACCCGTCAGTTCCGGCGCCGAATACAGGATCGATGCAGGTAAAATGATCTTTACTGCCACGGCGACTCCGCCTAAACAAGTCGCCAAGCGCGACGGAACGTCGTTAACTCCCACGCTGCGCGGGTACTGTCAGCCACATGCCGGAGAGCGGTGGTGCCAGGCAGCTTCAGGGGGCGATGCCAGTACAATGGTGGCCTTTACCGCGACTGGATGCGCCGTGACGTCTCAAGTGCACGGAGAGGAGTGAAGTGACCTCCGGAGGTTCTGAGTCTGCTGCGACGGTGAGGCCGAAGGTCTGGGGGAACGTCCCGCCACGCAACAGAAATTTCACCGGCCGGGCGGAGATTCTCAGCGAACTGCGGCAGCGGGTGGCCGCGAAGACCACTGCTCTCGTCTCAGTTCCGCAGGTCCAACCGACCCAGGCCCTGTATGGCCTCGGTGGTGTGGGGAAGACCCAGCTAGCCATTGAGTATGCCCACCGCTATGCTGGCGAGTATCAGGTCGTCTGGTGGATTCCGGCCGACCAGACCGCTCTGGTTCGCTCTGCCATTGCCGCCCTGGCCCCTCGACTGGACATTACCGACCTGGCGCCTGGGCGCGTCGAGGACGCCACGACGGCGGTCTTGGACGCGCTTAGGCGTGGCGATCCGTATGAACGTTGGCTGCTCATATTCGATAACGCTGACCATCCGAATTCAATTCGTGATCTCATCCCGACCGGTCCCGGAGATGTCATCATCACCTCGCGCAACCGCGGCTGGGCGCACCTAGTGGACGCCCTTGAGGTTGATGTATTTACTCGCGAAGAGAGCATGCAGTTCCTTACCAGGCGCGTTCCCGGAATCGTCGATGCCTACGCGGACCGGCTGGCCGACGAGTTTGGTGACCTGCCGCTGGGCCTGGAGCAAGCGGCGGCATGGCTGGTAGAAACGGCCATGAGAGTAGATGAATACATAGGGCTGGTTCAGAAGGAGGGTAGCCGGATTCTGTCAGAAGGCCCGGCTCCTTCAGATTATCCGTTGCCGGTAGCGGCGGCCTGGAGCCTGTCGGTGACAAGGCTGCGCACGCAGACGCCAGAGGCGTTGGAGTTGCTCCAGTGCTGCGCTTTCTTCGGTCCGGCCGCGATCCAGCTAGAGCTGCTTGAGCGCGGAAGGTATGTCCTCACTTCCCAGCTACGAACCACCCTGAGTGACCCGATTCTCTTTGGCCGAGCCATTCGCGCACTCGGCCGGTATTCTCTCGCCAGAATCGACAACTACCGCCAGACCATCGAAGTACACCGGATCATACAGCGAGTGATCCGTGATGATCTGGACTCCGATACCCGCTACGTACTAAGGCACGAGGTTCATATGCTTCTCTCTGCTGCCGACCCGGGCAATCCAGACGAGCCCGAGAGTTGGCCCAAGTATAAGGACCTCCTGGCTCACGCCGGACCTTCCGAAGTCGTCGAGTGCCGCACACAAGTCGTGCGCCATCTGGCCCAGAATGTCGTTCGGTACCTCTATGTCACGGGAGATTATGAGGGTGCCCTCGAATCGGCCGAAAAGGCGTTGATCCGATGGACGGCGGATTCCGGGCCGGACGATCCGTACGTCCTCATGATGACCCGGCTAAAAATTCAGGTCCTCCAAGCTCTCGCCCGATATGAAGAGGCTTATGACCTCGATACCGCAGCGCTCGAAAGGATGCGCACCGTACTAGGGGAGGATCACGAAGAAACCTTGATCCTGCTGAACTGCCGCTGCATCGACCTGTGGGCAAGGGGCGACTTCGCGAAATCGCTCGAACTCACAGCGTCTTCGCTGCAGCATCATAAGACCGTGTTCGGCGACGAACACCCGCGTACGTTCGCAGCAGTGAATAACTACGCTGAAGCCCTTGAGCTCAGCGGCAGGTACGCGGTCGCTAGGGAGTTGCAGGAGGAGCTTTACCAGGCGAAACTTGTTGCTTACGGGCGTGATGATCACGCGCGCGTGCTATTCACGCTCGGTGCCCTGGGGCGCGCGACATTGGAAGAGGGGCGGTATGCGAAAGCCCGCGAGATCGCTGAGCGGGCGTATGAAGGATACGGTCGGCTGGTACGAGCAGGTGTTCTGCCGGACAACCATCCATGGGTCCTGGAGCAGGGCGTAGACCTGTCGATGGCCAGGCGAGCGACCGGCGCCTTCTCAGGCGCATTGGCGCTGGCCGAGGAAACCTATGGCCGGTACCAGCGAGCATACTTCGGTGCCGAGAATCATCCGAGAACCCTGGCGGCCGCTGCCAGCCTGGGCAACTCGCAGCGGCTGGCAGGTGATCTTGAGCCCGCTGCCAAGCTTCTTGAGGATACATTCCGCCGATATCATGATGTCTTCGGTCCTGAGCATCCTTATGTACTCAGCTGCAGCGTGAACCTGGCCATCACCCAGCGACGCCTGGGAGATCTAGCAGCGTCCAGAACCCTGCTTGAAGGTGCGACGAAGGGGCTAAGTGAGCGACTTGGCCGACATCACCATGCACTGATCTGCGTGGTGGATCTGGCCTCGACCCTCGCCGAGCTCGGGGACGTTGAGCAGGCTGCGCGACGAGGTGAGGAGAGTCTGCCGGATCTCGTGGCCCTCCTCGGTCCTGACCATCCGGATGCTCTGGCGTGCGCGGCGAACCTCGCTCTCGACCTGAAGGCCACTGGGCAGGATCAGCGCGCGGCCGAGCTCCTTGCCGACACCATCGAGCGGCTCCGTCGGGTGCTAGGCGACGATCATCCGGAGGTCCAAGATGCCGTGGCCGGGCGGCGACTGGACCTGGGGATCGAGCTTGTCGCCACATTCTGAATCAGGACAGTTGACCCGTACGCAGGTCGCTGATCAGCTGAGTCCTGACGTGCATGATCAGGGCGTAAAGATCCTGGCAGTACACAGATCGGTTGCGGAAGCCGCTGCCTGCCCGGTAGCGGTGCGCATAGAGTCCGGCGCCGCAGATCTGACGCACGGGGCAGGCCAGGCATTCCGTGCTCAGCGCGTCCAGGCCGAGCTGCGTGGCCGCGACCTGCGGGAGCCACAAGGCGGCATCGAACGAATCCCGGACGATGTGCAGGCCAGTGGCGGCGGCACCGTCATAGGCGGACTTCAAGGAATCGGACTGCTCAATGCTGCCATCGGTCTCAACAACGACGAGGCTGGTCGGCGTCAGTCCGACAGCCTCGGTCGCTGACTTACCACCCAGCAGCAGATGAATGATCTCGTCGAACAGCCGGACCTTGGTCTCCCGCGACGCGGCGCCGTACCAACGGTCGAAGACTGCAATCAGCCATTCGGCGTAAGGTGCCGCAGCAGAATTGGGTCGGCCAGGCGGCGGTGCCGACCAGTTGCCGTGCGGCAGCAGAAAGTCAATGACAGGTGGTCCGAATTCAAGCATCGCCTCGTAGGTGGCGATCGGATCGGCGCGGAGGTCAATGACACAGAGCAGGCCGCTGTAGATGCTTGGCCGCTTCATGAGCCGCTGCAATGCCTCTGCCACTGCGTGATGACTTCCTCGCCCATTCGCGAACCGTCGGCTCCGATCGTGCGCCGCCAAGTCGCCGTCGAGACTCACACCGAGCCGGATGCCGCGTTGCTCAAGAGCGTCCAGCGAACCCTCGTCGAGGAGCGTGCCGTTGGTTTGCGCCCACCAATCGACCCGCACCCGCGCATCGACGGCGGCGCGAATCTTGCGGGCAGCATCGACAACGGAGTCCGTTCCGGCGAGCAAGGGCTCGCCGCCGTGGAAGATGACGCGGACACTCGCCAGGCGGTGCTTGCGAGCGTGTTCGGCAATACGCTCTGCGGCGACCGAGACCAGCGCGTTCGACATCGTCTTCGGCCGGGAGCGCCAGGTTTGATCAGCAAGTTCGTAGACGTAACAGTAGTCGCAAGCCAGATTGCACCGACTGTGTAGCTTGAGGATAAACTGCCGAAACGGCGTCGGCCGCCATCCGCCAGCAATCGACTTTTCGACGTCGAGCGTCGCAGGCCACTCCGCCCGCGCCGTGCTCGCAGCATCCTCGGCGCCGCATGCCACCCTCAAGTCACTTCCGTAACAGGTTAGATATGTACTGCCACGTCATGGTAGCGCCCCGATTTGCGGATAGCGAATCTTTCGCGCTTGCGACTCCTAAACTGGTGCTTCCGAAGCAATCAAGGTCCCAAACTCGGCGGCGTATGCCGATATGGTTCCGGCAACTCTGCTCTGAACCATGACGCCAGCATATGCAGCGCGACACCGGCGTCATTCGTCGCCATAAGCAGAATGTCCCGGAGGTTAATCAGCGCGGAGTCGTCATTGAGCAGATCTGGCGCACCAGAGTGGCCAGGCGAGCTGAGGAGTTTCGCCGCGACAAAAAGACGGACCAGCAGCCGCCGCCACGGCTCTTGCTTATGAGCCAACTCATCTTTCGGATCAGCGTCCGCCCAATGCGGCGTCCAATAATTGCGAATAGCACTTTCTCCTAGACGCACAAATTTCTCAATTGAGCTAAATTGCTCACGCGGCAAAGCAATCCACGCGCCATATTTAGGATCATTCTGCTCCGTGATCGAGCCATTATTAGTAATGTCTCTGATTATTTCTTGCAGTAGTGCCAGAGACTCCGCCTCCAGCAATGTGATAATTGCTCGCTCGTCCAGAGGCAGGTCAGATTGGTCTACACTAAAGGCACACAGGTCGGCCATTCGAACGAGTTCTCGACGATTTCCGCCAGAAAGCACACAAAGCGCCTCGGCCAGTCGATCAGAGTTACCGAGCCCTCTGGTGCCAAGCAATTTGACGGCTCCCCTAGGATCCAGCGGCGGCAACTCGATCACCGTGTAGAACGAGCTGTTGAATTCGTTCCGGGCAGTCGACTGCAGAGGTCCAAGCTGCAGCGTGGTCGCGGCCTCCTCGCTGATCGAGACCAGAAAGTGCACTCCGGTCACTTCGAAAATTCCCTTAATGTCGCGCAGCAGGCCGCGCACGCTGGCAGTATTCTCGATCTTGTCCAGCTCGTCGACACCTATAACCAGCGGCCCGGGGAGTCTGGCAGCGACCTGCTCGGCAAGGTTGCGGAAATCAGAGACAAGCGACGCAATCGTGCTCGGTCGCTCCTCGAGAGACTTCTCTCGTGATCGCCTGAATGTGGCGATGAGCGACCTGCTGCCGCTCACGCTGATTTCCGAGCCAAGCCTGAGGCCGGCTGTGTAGCGAATACGTTCGCGCAGCGCCAGTGCTTCTTGGAGCAAACGCCCATTCGGTGAATTGTCCCGTCTGAATCTGAGCAGGTTGAGAACAACCAGTATGGTGACCGTTACTCCGACTGATGGCCAGAGCCAGTCAGGTAAGGTATTGGCGAGTTCACGGGCTGCGGAATGCGTACGCGCAAGAGCTAGCTCACGGAGCGCATAGATGGTTAGGCCAATGATGATTAGAATCGCTAGCAGGTAGAGCAATAGTGTTTGTCCGCGACGTAGCGCGAGTGTGATCAAGCTATCTTTGGCGAAACGTCGCTCAATCTCGTCAACGAGTTTGCCCGAAAGTTCGGACAGAAATGCCCTTGAGTCGTACCTGCGAGGGCACGGGAACCAGAGGCCAATGCCCTGGCCTTGGTCTGCCTCGTACTTGGCTCGCATCATGAGCCACGACTTTCCGGAGCCGCGCGGACCGTAAAGACCGTAAGAACCGCCATTGCCTTTGAGAATGGGAGCGAGACGGTTCCAGGTTGAATTGTCGCTGAAGTCGTCAATAGAGAACTCACGGAAGACCGGTTTCAGGACAACAGTGGTATCTTTGGCAACGGGCGGTGGGCTGGCCTCCGTGCTTATCGGATGAGAGTCGCTGAGTTGATCGTGGCTCGACGGTCGTTGCTCAGGAACAGCGGTCATGTTCGCAACTCACTCTGAGTGATGCAGGCAGGGATTCCTGGCCAATACTAGCTCCTAACGAGCGGAAGTTTGCGGTAACACGCAAATGGCTTTTTCGCCCACTTCCGGCGTTTTTCAGAATGCGCACAATTGGCGGGTTACTGTCGATCTGGCTGGCCAGTGGCGATCACGCCGGTAGGTGTGGCCAGTCCGTCCGATGGGCGGCTTGAGCATAGCGCTGCGGGTCCTAGGCAGTAGCGCTGTGCGGTGCCCCGCCACCGGGCGGTAGGCCACCAGGGCGGCGCGGGCGTCTTTCGTGGCCGCATGCTGGCGCTGATCGCACTGGAAGTCGCCCCTGGCGGACCCGGGGCTGCGGGACAAGCGGCGGCCTGGTACATCATCGCCAGTTGGGACTGATCGTCACATTACTTGGCTAGCGACGGGCGGGTGCAGGGCAGCCGGGAGGCGGTTCGCCGGCGTACCGGCTGACCCCGAGCCGCCCCGAGCCGAATATCGGGAGGCTGAGGCGATGCCGCCCATTCCGCCGCTAATCACCGGGAAAGCGTCACCCCGAGCCGTAGTGCTCGGCGCCGGGACCCAGCTGTGGCGAGTGCACCGGAAATACCGGGACGGTCCGGCATTCAAGTCGGTTAGATCAGATCCTTATTTCCGNGGCGGCAGGTTCGACNGCACTCCGGACGACCCCTATTCGTATCTTTACGCCGCGCCCGGGGAGCAGACCGCGCTGCTGGAGACACTGGCCCGCGGCATACCGTTCAACGACAGGGGGGAGCGGCTGATCCGGCGTGCGTCGATAGCCGACTACCGCATCTCGGCGCTCAAGCCGGTGCTTGACCTGACCCTGATCTCCTTGCTGACCACTGCGGATCTCGCTGCCGCCTGCCAGGACGAGTGGCTGATCCACTCCCCGCCATCGGAGTATCCGCAGACCCGGCGGTGGGGCCAGTGGCTGCGGGAGCAGGCAGCCTGGGCTCAGGGCATCGTGTGGCCGTCTGGCCGGGATCTCGGCGGCCGGAACCTGATTCTGTTCGGCGACCGGTGCCCGGCCGGAGTCCTGCGTGCCGCGCCAGGAGCGGCCGTGGATCTTGACGATGCCGACGGTGCCCGGTGGCTCAACAAGCAGCTGGCGCCGTTCCGGATTTCAGTCAGGCCACCGAGGTGCCGGCCGACTTTGCAGCCTTCCTGACCCCGCTCAATTTGCTCGATTCTCCGGTGTTCTGACTGCGATTTTCGGTTCACCGGAGTTTAGCGGATTACGCCCATATGCCTTGCCTTGCGAGGAATCCCGGCTGACAGTAAAAGCACCGGTCAAAAGCACCGGTCAGGGGTGCCAATGGCGATCGGTTTCCTGGAGGTGCGGAATGCCGGGGGCTGGCTTGAGCCGCGACGGCCCGATCGCCGCGCAGGAGTTGGCGGACGTCGGGCCGCAGCTGCTCGCGCCCGGAGACGGCCTGCTTGACCTGACCTCGGGGCTGCCGCAGGCTCAGCCGGAAATCGCCCGGCTGTTCCGCGATGCCTACCATGACCAGGTCCTGGCCTCGTCATTCGCCGATAGCGTGACCCGCTATCCCGACGTGCGCGGTACGGCCGTACTGCGTGATGTGATCGCCATCGAGTACGGGCAGTACTTCGGCCTGCCGCTGACGAGCAGGAACGTGCTGGTAGCGCCAGGGTCGCAGGCCATCTTCTACTATGTCTGCGAGCTGATGGCGCAGCGCGGCAAGAAGGTCAGGTTCACCGGTCCCGAGTACCCGGGTTACCGGACGCACGCCGGGGTTCAGTACGACATGGTCCTTCCTGACGTGCAGGACGACCATCACGGCGACTTCAGGTACCTGCCCAGGCTGGGCCAGCTCGATCGCTCCGTCGGGGCTGTCCTGCTGTCGCGGCCAGGCAACCCGACCGGAAATGTGCTCAGTGACGCGCAGCTTGACGAGCTGGCCAGCGAGTGCACGCGCATCGGCACGCTGCTGGTGATTGACGGCGCCTACGCGCCGCCGGTTCCCGCGCTCTGCTTCGCCGAACTCGGCGTTCCCTGGAACGAGCACGTCGTCCTCACCCACAGTCTCTCGGCGGCGGGATTCGCGGGCGAGCGGATCGGCTTCGCCATGGCGACGGAAGAGGTGATCGATGCGCTCGCGGGAATCCAGGCCCGGGTGGCGATCGCTCCGCATCAGCTGGCGCAGCGGGTGGCTGCCGCCGTGCTCGCCGAAGGACGTCTCGCGCGGGTCTGCCGGGAGTTCCTGCGGCCGGCCTATGCGGAGCGGCATGGCTTCGCCCGCGAGATCCTCGGTCAGTCGCTACAGGTGCCTGTCCGCTTCCACGCCGCCGATGGCGGCCCTTTCCTGTGGATGTGGTGTCCGGAGCTGCCGGTTGCTACCTCGGACGTGTCCGCCGAGCTGAGCAGCGCAGGCGCGCTTGTCGTGCCTGGGGCATCGTTCTTTCTGCCGGAACTGCGGTCGGCACCGCACAGCAGCCAGTGCCTGCGCGTTGGTCTCACCGGCACGCTTGAGTCGCTGGAAGCCGGGCTCGTGACGTTCAGCGACGTGATCAACCGCAACCGGCCAAGCACGCGGCCGGCCATCGGCGAGTTAGCCGAGCGCTGGAGCAGGCGACGACCGGCCTAGCCTGGCTGCGCGGGGATGACTCCGGCATCGGCCAGCTTGGCGACGATCAGATCGGCCAGGGCCTGTTTGCGGGTGATGAAATGGATCTCCCACGGGCCATTCTCCCGGATGTCGCGCTCCAGCGACGACCACAGCCAGGTGAAGCTGGTAGCCGGATCCAGGCCGCCCCGGCCGGCCCCGAGCAGCGGAAATCCCAGGGAGCATAGGACCGGGTCGAACAGCTGCCGCTCGTGCCGCGCGATCGTGAGCACGTTGCGCACGCCGTTAGCGATTGCCGTCGGCTCCACGTCGTAGTCGTTGGTGCCAGGACGCGGAGTCGTGACGGCCACGTGATAGATCCTGCGCACGCCCTGGCTCGCCATCTCACCCGATGAGGTCGCGACGGCCGTGCCCGCCGCCACCGGCAGCCCAGGCCGCCCGTGCTCGCTCACCCAGGCCCGCAGCTCGTCGGCCACTACGTCAGTGACGATCTGGCCGTCCGCGCTTTTGACCGCGGCGGCCCGCCGTATCGCGGCCGAGACAGAGGACTTGAAGTGCGGCGGCAACTCCAGGTAGATGTTCTGTGGCACGACGACGATGTCGACATCGGACAGCAGTTCGACGGGTTCGACATGAACGACCAGCCTCAAATGGGTATCGGCTACCTGGCCGTTCAGGACGATCTGGCGGCCGAGTTCCGGGTGACCGATAGCCGGCCGTCGGGTTGCGGCCGGTTCCAGGACGAGCTTGAGTATCTCCTCGGCGACCTGTTCGATCACGATCCGCTCATGGTGCTTGCGGAACCGCTCCACGCTGACGCCATAAACCAGGGCGGCCTTGCGGCGGCGGTCCTGGGCAGGCCGGTCCCGTTCGGCGCGGTCCAGGCCGAAGGTGGCCATGGCGGCCGAGCCGAGCTGGCCACCGCCCAGATTCTGCACGGCCGCGCGTAGGAGTGCCTCGACGGCCTGGTGTCCGCCGGCCGTCGCCGTCAGGCCGGCTCTGGCCGCAGCCTTCCGCAGGTCACCAAGGTCGGTATGGCGCAGCCGGACGAGCCCGCGCTCTCTGAGCACGCGCAGGTCCGCGATGATCTGCTCAACCGTAGGTTCGTCGGGAATCGGCGGCATAGGCCGAGCATGGCCGGGCCGGGTGC
>JGI12269J14319_10004562_pt1 | contig 12580 bp, 8 predicted proteins | sample PeaSoiSIISIP2007_FD_14319 | JGI IMG/M metagenome (IMG submission 14319) | reverse complement strand
CCGTGGTGGCTCGAACGCCTGCAGCACGAGTACGGATCGCGCGCCGAGTCGGTCCTGGCCGCGCAGCTCGAGGAGCCGCCACTCATCCTGCGCGTCAATTGCCGGCGCGCGACGGTGGCCCAGCAGCTCGCCGAGCTCAGGGCGGCGGGTCTCGATGCCAGCCAGGTCGGGCCGTCGGCCCTGTGGCTGCATCGCGCCACTGCGGTCGAGCGGATTCCGGGTTTTACCGCCGGGCTCGTCTCGGTTCAGGACGCCGGCGCCCAGCTCGCTGCGCCCTGGCTGGGCGTGGGCACCGGCATGCGGGTGCTCGATGCTTGTGCGGCCCCGGGTGGCAAGACGGCACACCTTCTGGAGATCGCCGATTGCCGCGTCGATGCGGTGGAGATGGACCCGAAACGGGCAATCTTTATCGAATCGAATTTGCGGCGGCTGGGATTGGCCGGCGACCGGGCTCGCGTGCTGGTTGGCGACATCCTCGGGCCGCGCGGCTACTGGAACGGAGTGCAATACGATCGGATCTTGCTCGATGCTCCGTGTTCCGCATCCGGGGTGGTGCGCCGCCATCCGGATGTCCCTTGGCTGCGTCGTCCATCCGATGTTGCGAATTTGGCAACGCGGCAGGCCAAAATGCTCCATACCCTGTGGCCGCTGCTTGCTCCGGCTGGTAGATTGCTCTACGTGGTGTGTTCGGTATTTGCCGAAGAGGGGCGGCGTCAGATTGCAGCGTTTGTCCGACGCCAACCCGGCGTGCGCCGGCTTCGACTTCCGCATGGCGGTCCGACTGGTTTGCAACTGCTGCCGAATTCCGCTGTCAATGTTGCAACGGAACCTGGGGACGTGGCCGTGCCCGTTCTCCACGACGGCTTTTTCTACGCGCTGCTCGAAAAGATCTAAGACCAACATGGGCGCACCGGATCGTCCCGACGGGCGTGAAGCCCGCCAGCGGTTTCCCTTCCTGGCGTGCGCGCGCGCCATGGGCGGCGCTTGGCTGCTTGGGCTCCTCGTGGTGCTGCTGGCGGCCTCCGCGGCGGTGCGTGCCGAGGAGCGTATCGTGGTTGCGCGCGCCAGCGTCGACGTGCGCCACGGCGCCGACCCCGGGACCTTCGTCGATGCGCAGTTCGATGTCGAGCTGCCGCTGTCGCTGCGCGAGGCGGTCGACCACGGGATTGCCCTGTACTTTGTCATTGAACTCGAGGTATTGCGCAGTCGCTGGTATTGGTTCGACAAGCGCCTGCTGGACGAGTCGATCGAATATCGCCTAAGTTTCAGTCCCTTGACCCGGCAATACCGGCTGGCGCGAGGCGGGCTGGCGCAGCCGTTCGACTCGCTCGACCAGGCCCTGGCGACGATGCGGCGGGTGACCCAATGGCGGGTCGCGGATGCGAGGCTGTTCGACGGCGGCAAAACGCAGGCGCGCATCCGGCTGCGGCTTGATACCTCGATGCTGCCCAAACCCTTTCAGGTCAGCGCGCTGACCGATCGGGACTGGACGCTAGCGTCCGATTGGACCGGCCTGGCGCTGACGATCGACCGTCCGAACTGACACCTGTTCGCGTTGCGCACCCATCGCTCGCCGCAATTCATGTCACGCATCATCCGTTACGGCCTGATTGGCGGCCTGGCCCTGGCCGGCGTGCTGCTGTTTGTGCTGACCTCCGCCAGCAGCAACTCGCGCGCCTTCGAGCGCAACTACCCGATCTTGCTGGCGGCCAACGGGGCCATCGCTTTGGTGCTGTTCGTGCTGGTTACGGCGCTAGCGGTGCGCCTGGTGCGGCGCGTGCGCGCGCGGCGCTTCGGGGCGCGCCTGATGGCGCGCTTCGCGATCGCCTTCGCGCTCATGGGAGTTGTTCCGGGCGCCCTGGTCTACGTCGTCTCGTCGCAATTCCTGCTGCGATCGATCGAATCCTGGTTCAACGTCAAGGTCGAGGGGGCGCTGGAGTCGGGCTTGGCGCTGGGGCGCGCCGTCCTCGAGACCCAGCGCGACGAGCTCAAGGAGAAGGCGCGCGCGATGGCGCTCGAACTGGCCGATGCGCCGGCGCTCGAGCGCCCGCGTGTGCTCGAGCGGCTGCGCGAGCGCGTGGCGGTCCAACAGGCGACGATCGTGAGCGCCAGCGGCAACCTGATCTGGTCGAGCAGCGCGCCCGGCTTCGAGCTGGCCCCGACACTGCCCAACCCGAGCACCCTGCGAACGACCCTGGCCGCGGGAGGCTACGCGGTCATCGAAGGCGACGAGCTCGCCGACGAGCCGGTCAGCGGTCTGCGCACCCGGGCGATCGTTCCGATCCCGCTCAGTTCGAGTGCGCGCAGCTTCGGCTCGACGTCCCTGGCCGAATCCTGGCCGCGCCTGGGAGGGGCGCTGCACCTGCCTGCGGTCAACGCGATACGCATCGAAGAGCCGCGCTTTTTGCAACTGACGCAGACCGTCGCGCCAGCGGTGGCTGCCAATGCCCAAGCCCTGCAGACCGGGTATGGCGAATACCAGCAGTTGTCGCTGGCGCGCTCCGGCTTGCAGGGAATCTACCGGCTCACCCTGACGCTCACCCTGCTGCTGGCGGTATTTGCGGCAATTGCCTCGGGCGTGCTGCTGGCCTCGTCCATGACGGCCCCGCTGGTGGAACTGGCCGCCGGAACCAAGGCGGTGGCCGAAGGCGACTTCCGCCCGGTGCGGGAATTCGGCGGCAACGATGAGCTCAACTTGCTGCCGCAGTCGTTCAACGCGATGACCCGCCAGCTGGCCGAGGCGCGCAATGCCGTGGAGACGCGCTCGCGCCAGCTCGAAACCGCGCGCGCGTACCTCGAGCGGCTGCTCGCGAACCTGTCGGCCGGCGTCATCGTGCTGGACCAGAACTTCGCGATCGTCACGGCCAACTACGGGGCCGGACGGATCCTCGGTACCCCGCTGGCGGTGCGCGCCGGCCGGTCCTTGCACGAAGAGATGCCGCAGCTCGCCCAGCAGCTCTCGAGCGCATTTCGGGATCAGGCGCTGGTGGCCACCCCGAAGGACTCCTGGCAGCAGCAAATGCAGTTGGCCCGCGCCGGGTCGGCGGCCGACGCCGTGCCGCTGGCCTTGCTGATGCGCGGTTCGCGTCTTCCGCTGGAGGACGGGCTTGGGTATGTCGTGGTTTTCGACGACATCACGCAGGTGATCTCGGCGCAGCGCGCCGTCGCCTGGGGCGAGGTCGCGCGGCGCTTGGCCCACGAGATCAAGAACCCGCTCACGCCCATCCAGCTGGCGGCCGAGCGCCTGCAGATGAAGCTTGGCCCGGCGCTCAACGCGCAGCAATTGCAGGTGCTCGAGCGGGGCACTTCGACGATCGTCAACCAGGTTGCCGCGATGAAGCGCATGGTCGACGAGTTTCGCGACTATGCGCGCCTGCCCGCAGCGCGTCTTGCCCCGCTCGATCTCAATGCGCTGGTCGAGGAGATCGGAGCGCTATACGGCGCCGACGCGCCCGGTGCGGCGACTGCGCCCGCCGCCGGCCCTGAAGCAGCCGAGGCGGCGCCGACGCGGGTCGAGCTGTGGCTGGCCGCCGAACTGCCGCTGCTCGAGGCCGATGCGGGCCAGATCCGCCAGGTGCTCCATAATCTGGTCGGCAATGCGCTGGAATCGATTTCGGGCGCCCAGGCCGAGGCCGCCGCGCGGGGATGGAAATTTCGTTCCGGCCTGGTGGTCGTGCGTACCGAGGCGGTCGCAATCGAGCACCCGGGACGCGCGGGCGCCGTTCCGGCCTCGCGCGCGGTGCGGCTTTCGGTCGAGGACAATGGCCTCGGCTTCCCGGCGAATATACTTAGGCGCGCGTTTGAACCGTACATCACGACCAAGCCGCGCGGTACCGGATTGGGATTGGCTCTTGTGAAGAAGATCATTGACGAGCATGACGGCAGAATCGAGGTCGTCAATCGCGAAGGCGCGTCGGGCGCAATCGTGACGGTTGTCCTGCATCGCTTGGCCCGGTCCCTGCCGCCAGGGGCCGATGCCCTTTGACGCACTCGAAGTACCTATGGCAAACATACTGGTTGTTGACGACGAAATCGGAATTCGCGAACTGCTGTCGGAGATTCTCTCCGACGAGGGGCACGTGGTGACGACGGCCGAAAGTGCCGCGACGGCACGCGAGATTCGCCACCAGGCGACCCCGGACCTGATCCTGCTCGACATCTGGATGCCGGACACGGACGGGGTAACCCTGCTCAAGGAGTGGGTGGCGGGCGGACAGCTCACGGCCCCGGTGATCATGATGTCCGGACACGCGACGCTCGAAACCGCCGGCGAGGCCACGCGCCTCGGGGCCCTGGATTTCCTGGAAAAGCCCATTGCCCTGGCGCGCCTGCTCGGGGCGGTGCGCAACGGTCTGGACCAGGGGCAGCGGCTGCGCGGGCCGAGAACTGCGCCTGCGGCCGGCCAGGGCGCGGAGGAGAGCTCGCCGCTGCGCACGCGGCCGGTGCCCAGCGAGGCCGGCGCGCGTGATCGCGGCACCCAGACCGCGCAGGCGCTGGCGATCAATCTCGATCAGCCCCTGCGCGAGGCAAGGGACCAGTTCGAACGGGTCTATTTCGAGTACCAGCTGTCCAAGGAAAGCTACAGCATGACCCGCGTTGCGGATCGCGCCGGCCTCGAGCGCACGCACCTGTATCGCAAGCTCAAGCAGCTCGGCGTGGAGCTGGGGCGCGGTGCCCGGCGTGCCGAGCGCTTCGACAATCCGCCCGTGCCCGGCCAGGGCACTACCGCCGGTCCGGGCCACGACGAGTAGATTGGGGCGGCTGCGCCACTCGGTACTCGCCCACAGGCGATTGGCGTCGATGGACCAGATTCGCGTGCGCGGCGCGCGCACCCATAACTTGCGCAATATCGACGTAGACCTGCCGCGCAACCGCTTGGTCGTGGTCACGGGTCTATCGGGTTCGGGCAAGAGTTCGCTCGCCTTCGACACCTTGTATGCCGAGGGCCAGCGCCGCTACGTGGAGTCGCTGTCGTCCTACGCGCGGCAGTTCCTCCAGATGATGGAAAAGCCCGACGTCGACCATATCGAGGGTCTGTCGCCGGCGATCGCGATCCAGCAACGCACCGCCGGTTCCAATCCGCGCTCCACCGTCGGTACCGCCACCGAGATTCACGACTATCTTCGGCTGCTATTCGCGCGCGCGGGCCAGGCGCACTGTCCGGATCATCCGGAGCTGGCGCTGGGCGCGCATAGCGTGGCGCAGATGGTCGATCAGGCGATGGCACGCCCCGAGGGGACCTCCTTGCTCGTGCTGGCGCCGGTGGTGGCGGGCCGCAAGGGGCAGTTCGCCGAGTTGTTCGACGATCTGCGGACGCGGGGCTTCGTGCGCTTTCGCGTCGACGGCGCAATCGTCGACGGCGAGCACCTGCCGGAGCTCCCGCGCGGCGAAGCGCATAACGTCGACGTTGTGGTCGATCGCCTGCGCGTGCGGCCGGCATCCCGATCGCGCCTGGCCGAGTCCTTCGAGATGGCGCTGCGCCTGGCCGACGGGAAGGCCCATCTGCTCGACGTGGATCGCGGCGAAGAGACTTCCTTTTCCAGCCGCCATGCGTGCCCGCGCTGTGGCTACGCGGCGCCGAGCCTGGAGCCGCGCCTGTTTTCCTTCAACAACCCCTACGGGGCTTGCAGCACCTGCGCCGGCCTGGGCAAGGTCGAATTCTTCGACCCGGAGCGGGTCGTTGCCCACCCGGAACTGACGCTCGGCGGTGGCGCCATCAGCGGCTGGGACACGCGCAATCGGCAGAGCCACGCGCGGCTGCTCGCACTCGCGCAGCGCTGCGGCGTGGATCTGGAGCAGCCCTGGGAACGCCTGCCGGAGTCCTTCCGCGGGCGGGTCCTGCACGGATGCGACCCCGCCCTACCGGCGGACGCCGAGCCCGGTGCCGGGCCGCGGCTCGAGGTCCATGAACGCGCGCCCAAGGATGGCGGTGCGGCGCACTTCCCGGGCGTCTTGCCCACGCTCGAGCGGCGCTGGCGCGAGACCGACTCGCCGGCCGTGCGCGAGGCCCTGGCCCGCCTGCGCGCTTGGCGGGTCTGTCCCGACTGCAAGGGCACGCGCCTGCGGCCGGAGGCGCGTTTCGTGTTCCTCGGGCAGGCAGAGCAGCGCCGTGCGATCTACGAAATCGAGGCGTTGCCGCTGGCCCAGGCGCGCAGCCTGATCGAGGGCCTTGCGCTGGACGGGGCGCGCCGCGAGATCGGCCAGCCGATCATTGCGGAAATAGCTGCGCGGCTGCGTTTTCTCCATGACGTGGGCCTGGGCTACCTGTCCTTGGACCGGGCCACCGACACGCTCTCCGGTGGCGAAGCGCAGCGTATCCGCCTGGCCTCGCAGATCGGCTCGGGTCTGACTGGCGTGCTTTACGTGCTCGACGAACCCTCGATCGGACTGCACCAGCGCGATAACCGGCGCCTGATCGAAACGCTGCAGCGGCTGCGCGACCTCGGCAACACGGTCCTGGTGGTCGAGCACGACGAGGAGATGATCCGCAGCGCTGACCACGTTGTAGACATGGGGCCCGGCGCCGGGGAGCACGGGGGCGAGGTGATCGCCCAGGGTCGGCCCCGGGACGTGATCGCCGACGAGCGATCGCTGACCGGTGCCTATCTCGCCGGCCGCCTGCAGGTTGCGCTGCCGCGCGCGCGTGCGCTCGCTGGGGACCAATGGCTGCGACTGCGCGGCGCCAGCGGCAACAACCTGCGCAATATCGATCTTGACCTGCCCGTGGGACGGCTGATCTGCGTCACCGGGGTCTCCGGCTCCGGCAAATCGACACTCGTCATCGATACGCTGAGCGTGGCCCTGGCGCGTCAGCTCAACGGCGCGCGCGCCGAGCCTGCGCCGTACGCGTCGATCGAGGGCCTCGAGCTGTTTGACCGCATCGTGAGCATCGATCAGGCGCCGATCGGACGCACGCCGCGCAGCAACCCGGCGACCTACTCGGGCCTGTTCGCGCCCATCCGCGAGCTGTTTGCGGGAACCGTAACGGCCCGCGAGCGCGGCTACGGCGTCGGGCGCTTTTCCTTCAATGTCGCCGGCGGCCGCTGCGAGGAATGTCAGGGCGACGGCTCGATCAAGGTCGAGATGCACTTTCTGCCGGACATCTATGTCTCGTGCGAGAGCTGCGCGGGAAAGCGCTACAACCGCGAGACCCTCGAGGTGCTCTACCGGGGACGCAACATTTCCGAGGTGCTCGAGCTCAGCGTCGACCAGGCGCGCGAGATCTTCAGCGCGGTCCCCGTGCTGGAGCGCAAGCTGCGCACCCTGGCCGAAGTCGGCTTGGGATACGTGCGCTTGGGGCAAAGCGCGACCACGCTCTCCGGCGGCGAGGCGCAGCGCATCAAGCTGGCGCAGGAATTGTCCAAGCGCGATACCGGCCGCACGCTCTATGTGCTGGACGAGCCGACGACCGGCCTGCACTTTCATGACGTTGCGCTGCTGCTCAAGGTGCTGCACCGGCTGCGCGATGCCGGCAACACCGTGGTCGTCATCGAACACAACCTCGATGTCATCCAGACCGCGGACTGGGTCGTCGACCTGGGCCCCGAGGGGGGCCAGGACGGCGGACGTATCGTTGCCGCGGGCACGCCGCAGGACATCGCCCAGGCGGCGCACAGCCACACCGGGCATTACCTGCGCCAGGCCCTGGCGCGCGCCAACGCCGTCCCGGCGTAGCGAGCGCTAGGCAGGCGCCGCCGTGGCGATCGCCTAACGGCCCGCGTCTACGATCTCGACGTCTTGTTCGAACAGGTCCCGGTACGCCGCGTAGGTCGACAAAAACACCAGCGGCAGCAGCAAAATCCACCCGATCAGGAACGTCAGGGTTGCTACCACCGCCAGGCCGGCTCCGACCAGACCGTACACCGTCAGGGCACCGAGGTTGCGGCGGCACGCGGCCAGGCTCAGGCGCAGCGCATCGACGGCACTTGCGCCGCGCAGCATGATCAGCGCTGGGGCCAGCCAGGCCGCCATCGAGATCGGCACGAACAAGAGCAGGCAAAGAAACAGCAGCAGGAGCGATCCCCCGCCGATGCTCAGCAGCGCGGGCGGCGGCGACTCGGCAAAGTCCTCGAGCGAGGTAACGCTCCCTAGCGCACTGATGATCACGCCCAGGCCGATTGTCAGCATCAGCCCCACGACCGCGAGGGTTGCCAGCAAAACGATGAGCCCGGCGCCTGCCAGGGCGCCGCCTTGCGGGCCAAAGCCCGCAAACAGCTCGCTGAAGCGGGGCACCTGGCCGCGCTCGGTATGGCGTGCCGCGACCATGAGGCCGCCGCAGAAGACGAACCAGAGCAGGTTCGATACGAGAGAGCCCACAAAGGGAAACCAGTGCAGCGGGAAAAGGATCAAGACCAGGCACAGCAGCATGCCGATCCACACGCCGATGCGCGCCACGTCGCCGAACAGCCACCAAACCGAATCGGTCCACCAGCGCAGCCCGCTAGCTGCGGGGGTTGCTCGCGCCGAAATGGTGGGCGAACGCATGGGCGGGGTCACGGTGGCGGGTCTCCGGCCGGCATCGTCGCAGACGATCCCGCCCTGGTCAACCGCCGTGGCCCTTGCGGCGGCATGACTCCTAGCGCGCGAGCAACAGACGCTGCTCGCCGGCCTCCAGGGCGGCCACGGTGCCTCGCAGCACGACGATGTCGCCGGCTTGCAAGACCAGATCGCCGCTGGGATTGTCTCCCAGGATGCCGCGTCGACGTACCGCGGTGACCTCGACGCCGGTGGTGGCCAGGTCAAGGTCCTGCAGGCTGCGCCCGACCGCCGGCGCGTCGGCCTCCAGGACGATGGTGTGCAGGCGTACCTGCAGGGGCTCCTCGAGCCCATCCTCGGTGTCGTCGGCACCGTGGAAGTACCCGCGCAGCAGCCGATAGCGCGAATCGCGCGCGTCGCGCACGCGCCGGATCACGCGGGCAAGGGGTATGCCGAGCAGCACCAGGGCGTGGGAACCGAGCATCAGGCTGCCTTCGAAGACCTCGGGCACCACCTCGGTTGCGCCTGCGGCGAGCAGCCGGTCCAGGTCCGCATCGTCCTGGGTCCGCACGATGACCGGGACGCGCGGGTTCAATTCGTGGGCGAAGGCGATGACGCGCAGGGCAGCGCGGACGTCGCTGAAGCTAACGACCAGGGCAGCGGCGCGCGTGATGCCCGCGACCATCAGCGTTTCCCGGCGCGCGGCGTCGCCGTACACCACCGTATGTCCCGCTGCCGCCGCTTCGCGCACCCGGTCCGGATCCAGGTCCAGGGCAACGTAGCCGATATTCTCCTGCTCGAGCATCTTGGCCAGGTGCTGGCCGCTTCGGCCGTAGCCGCAGATGACGACGTGCCGTTCGGTCGACATCGAGCGCGCCGCGATCCGGTGCAGCTCCAGTGCCCGGAGCATCCACTCGGAGCCGCCAAAGCGCAGTGCCAGTCGCGCGCCGCTGGCTAGCAGGAAGGGCGTCGTGAGCATCGACAGCAGCATCGCCGCCAATACCACCTGCTGCAGCGGGACCGGCAGCAGCTGGTGATCCGAGGCCAGATTGATCAACACGAAGCCGAATTCTCCGGCGGCGGCCAGCGGCAGCGCGGTCTTGATCGCCGTTCCGGGATGGGCGCCAAAGACGCGCGCTAGGCCAAGCGTGAGCGCGAATTTGAAGCCCATGGGCACGACCAGCGCGGCAATCACCCACGGCAGCTGCGTCAGGACGACCCGCAGGTCCAGCGCCATCCCGATGGTCACGAAGAACAGTCCCAGCAGGACATCGCGGAAGGGCTTGACGTCCTCCTCGACGTGATGGCGGTACTCGGTTTCCGAGAGCAGTATGCCGGCCACGAACGCGCCCAGGGCCGGCGACAGTCCGACGCGGTCGGCGAGCCACGCCAGCCCGAGCGTGAGCAGCAGCAGGTTGAGCATGAACAGCTCCTGCGACCTGCGCCGGGCGACCAGGTGAAACCAGGCGCGCAGCAGCGATCGGCCGCCCAGCAGCAGGACCAAGAGCAGCAGTGCGGCCTTGGCACTGGCAATCAGGATGGCCATGCCCAATTGCGCCGGCGGCGCGGTCAGCGAGGGCACGATGACCAGCAGTGGCACCACCGCCAAGTCCTGCAGCAGCAGCACTCCGACGATGCGGCGGCCGTGTTCGGTTTCGAGCTCGAGGCGCTCGACCAGTAGCTTCATCAGGATCGCGGTCGATGACATTGCCAGCGCAGCGCCCAGCGCAAAGGCACCGGGCATGCCAATGCCGAAATTCGAACCGACGACAAAGCCTGCGACCAGGGTGGCGCCCAGGGTGAGAATGACCTGCGTCATCCCCAGGCCCAGCACGATGCTGCGCATGCTGCGCAGGCGCGGCAGGGAGAATTCCAGGCCGATGGAGAACATGAGGAACACGATCCCCAGTTCCGCCAGATGGCGCGTCTCGGCCGTGTCCGGCACCCACGCCAGCGCGTGCGGGCCGATCGCGATGCCGACGACCAGGTATCCCAGGACCGGCGGCTGATGGAATAGCCGGACCATGGCGACCGCGATGACCGATGCGGCCAGCAGGATCAGTGTCAGTTCAAGCGCAGTCGGCATCGGCGGTCGGTGGCAACAGGTGCGCAGCAGGACATGCCGCCGCGGCGACGTGAGGAAATAAGACGGGGAAACGCGGGAGCAATTCCCGTGCCAGCATTGCGTGCCCCGAGAGTATCATCGGCGCCCTGCTGCTGCAGTAATGAACAAGGCCCGCGCAACCCCAAATCCGGCACCGTCCGCCGTCCGACCCCGGGCCGGCGAGTCGGCGCTGGCGCTTGCGCGTGCGGTGATCGAGGGCGAGGCGCAGGCGGTCGCGGCCCTGGGGCCGCGTCTGGACGGCGCGTTCCTGCATGCCGTGGACCTGTTGCTGGGCTGCCGCGGGCGGGTGGTCGTCAGCGGCATCGGCAAGAGCGGACACATTGGACGCAAGATCGCCTCGACCCTGGCCTCCACCGGGACCCCCGCGATGTTCGTCCATGCCGCAGAAGCTGCCCATGGTGACCTGGGAATGATCACGCCAGCAGACGTATTCCTGGCCTTCTCCAACTCTGGCTCGTCCCCGGAATTGATGACCATCGTGCCCATTCTCAAGCGGGAGGGCACGCCGCTCATCGCCGTTACCGGATCGAGCGAATCGGCGCTGGCCCAGGCCGCCGACGTGCACCTCGATTGCCGGGTCGAACGCGAAGCATGTCCGCTGAACCTGGCGCCGACGGCCTCGACCACGGCAATGCTAGCGCTGGGCGACGCGCTGGCCATTGCCTGCCTGGATGCGCGCGGCTTCGGTGCCCAGGACTTTGCGCGCTCCCACCCGGGTGGTGCGCTCGGGCGCCGCCTGCTGTTGCGCGTGGCCGACATCATGCGCACGGGTGCTGCCGTGCCGACCGTGGATCGGCGCGCCAGTGTGATGGACGCGCTGCACGAAATCAGCCGCAAACAGCTCGGCATGGCCGCGGTGGTCGACGCCGATGGGCGCGTGGCCGGGATCTTCACCGATGGCGACCTGCGGCGCCTGCTCGAGCGCGGCGCCGATGTGCGTTCGACCTTGGTCGCTGATGTCATGACCACGGCGCCGCTCACGATCACGGCCGACGCACTGGCGGCGCAGGCCGCGCAGCTGCTCGACTCGCGCCGCAAAAACCAGCTGCTGGTGGTCGACTCGCAGGCGCACCTGGTCGGCGCGCTGCACATGCACGATCTGATGGCGGCGAAGGTGATCTGATGGCGCGCATGACAGGCTCCGCCCTGGTGCGGCGCGCGGCGCGCGTGCGGCTGGTCGGGCTGGACGTGGACGGCGTCCTCACCGACGGCCGGCTCTACTTCGGAGCGCGCGGCGAAGCGCTCAAGGCCTTTGACGTTCGCGACGGACTGGGGATTCGCCTGCTGCGCGACGCCGGCATCGACGTCGCCGTCGTCACCGGGCGCTCCTCGCGCATCGTGGCGGCGCGCGCGCGCGACCTGGGAATCGACAAGGTCATGCAGGGGCAGCGCGACAAGCGCGCCTGTCTGCAGCGCCTGCTCGCCCAGGCAGGAGTCAGCGAGGGCGAGTGCGCCTACATGGGTGACGACTGGCCGGATCTGCCCGTGCTGACGGCGGTCGGCTTGGCGGCGACCGTGGCCGATGCGCCCGAGGAGGTCAAGCGCCGCGTTCATTGGGTGGCGCCTTCGCCGGGCGGGCGGGGCGCGGTGCGCGACCTGGCCAGGCTGGTCTTGCGCGCGCAGGGACGCTTTGACGCGCTGCTGCAATCGGCCTTGCAGCCGGCCGCCTCGGAATTGGCCCATGGGTGAACGCGTTGCCTCGTGGTTTGCCATCTTGCTCATGGCGGCGGTGCTGGGCACGAGCTACTGGTACGCGCAGACGCTGCGGGCGGGGACGGCGGCCGATACCGGGCGCATCGGCGCGGTCGATTTGTTCGCGGAGGACATTGCCTTGACCGGCTTCGATACGATGGGGCGCGCCCACTACCGTCTGTTTGCCGACCGCATGACCCATTTTGGCAGCAGCGATGACGTCGATCTGGAGAACCCGCGACTGCTGAGCCTGCGGCTCGACCAGCCGCAGGTCCAGGCGACGGCGCT